>Ga0247611_10000262_pt1 | contig 109214 bp, 89 predicted proteins | sample 177DNAGHGhighgp2_FD_192422 | JGI IMG/M metagenome (GOLD analysis project Ga0247611, IMG submission 192422) | Sheep rumen microbial communities from Palmerston North, Manawatu-Wanganui, New Zealand - 1770 DNA GHGhigh gp2 | ecosystem: Host-associated > Mammals > Digestive system > Stomach >... | reverse complement strand
ACTTGATGAGGTTCTTGTAGCCGTTGTAGTTCTTGGCCAATACGATGAGATGGTAGCCGCTGTTGTCACCCATCTCCTTCACCTTGTCTTCCTTGGTGCGGTGGGCCACATACATCTCACATCCAAAGATGGGCTTGAAGGGCTCCAGGCCCTCTTTCTTTCGGGCTTTGTTCACGTCTATGCAGATGTCGTGAAACTCCTTGATGCCAAACATGTCACCGTGGTCGGTCACGGCCATGCCGCGCATGCCGTCGGCAACAGCCTTGTCAACCAGTCGTTTGATGCTCGACTGTCCGTCAAGGATGGAGTAGTAGGTGTGGACGTGTAGGTGTATGAAGTCTTCCATTTTGTTACTGTTTGCTTTCAATCGTGTTGCAAATTTATGTTTTTTCTCTGAGGTAGCCAATTTTTTTGTCTGTTTTCTTGTTCAATGGGATAAAAAATGTTACCTTTGCAGCTTGGAAAAAACTAACCATTGATATGGGAAAGAAAATAAGGAAACTAAAAAAAATCAGAATACATAGAGAAGGGACTGATACGCTCATCTACGGCTTCATTGTCATTGCTGCCATAGCCCTGCTGCTGTGGCGTTTGGAAGTAAAATGGCCGTTCTGGTGCTTTCTCGCCGTCTTCGGAGTAGTATATGGCATCGTGCTGAACTTTTTCCGTTGCCCGATACGTTATTTTGCTCAGGAAGACACCGAAAGAATCGTGGTGGCACCTGCCGATGGCAAGGTCGTCGTGGTGGAAGAGGTCGATGAACATGAGTACTTCCACGACCGACGTCTGATGATCAGCATTTTTATGAGTCTCTTCAATGTGCATGCCAACTGGTTTCCCGTTGATGGTAAAGTGAAGTTTGTGCATCACCAGAACGGTAACTATCACAAAGCTTGGTTGCCCAAGGCAAGTGAGGAAAACGAGCATGCCGACGTGATGATTACCACACCCGAAGGCACAGACATCCTCTGCCGCCAGATAGCCGGTGCTGTGGCCCGCCGTATTGTCACCTATGCCAAGGAAGGCGAGGAGTGCTATATCGATGAGCACTTGGGATTCATCAAGTTTGGCTCACGCGTAGATGTCTATCTCCCTGTTGGCACAGAGGTATGTGTGAAGATGGGACAGACCACCACTGGCGATCAGACAGTGATTGCAAAGCTGAAAGGTTGAAATAACAGATAAGCTCGGAGGACCGAAGAAGTGAAAAAACATATTCCCAATACCATTACCTGCTGCAACCTTATCTCTGGATGCATTGCTACGACATTCGCCTTCTCCGGTGACATGACGATGGCATTGTCGTGGATTGTCATGGGTGCTGTGTTCGACTTCTTCGACGGCATGTCAGCAAGACTGTTGGGTGTGAGCTCACCCATTGGGAAAGAGTTGGACTCGCTGGCCGACGATGTGACCTTTGGCGTGGCACCGGCTACTATGCTTTTCAGTGAGTTGTCGGTCATGGACTATCCGGCTCTCCAGGAGCCTTATCGCAACTATGTTCCCTTTCTGGCTTTTGTCATGGCGGCATTCTCAGCCTTGCGCCTGGCAAAGTTCAACCTTGACGAGCGTCAGACCATGGGATTTATTGGATTGCCCACACCGGCCAATGCCCTTGCGTGGGGCTCCTTACTGGTGGGCAGTCATCAGTTGCTGGAGTCTTCCCGTATATGGCTGCCGATATTGTTGGCGGGCATGCTCCTGAGTTGCTGGCTGCTGGTTTGCGAGATTCCGATGTTTGCCCTGAAGTTCAAACACTGGGGGTGGAGCGGCAATGAGGTGCGTTATATCTTCCTCCTTAGCTGTGTGCCGGTTTTGTTGGTGGGAGGCATCAGTGGTATCTTTGTCATCATCTTGTGGTATATTGTCCTGTCAGCGTGTGTTGATTTGAAGACAAGGAAATAATTTTCAATACTTCTGCTACCATGGCTCTCTTTTTTCAATTCATTCTGTTTGCTGTTCTTTTTGTCTTGATAGCCATCGGCATCACGGCATTGGTGCTTTATCAAAAGGTAAAACAGCTTATGGGCTTTGGCTCTTTCCACAAAAAAACCTCCTCAAACGGGCCGACAGTCGTTGACCGCCGTACCCGTCAGGAAGCTGAACGAAAGATTTTCTCTCGGGACGAGGGAGAATATGTCGAATTCGAGGAAGTTGACAACACCCCAGCATAGCTTGAGGTGGGCGGCTTATAGCTCAAATGAATCAGCGAAACATGGCAGCCGTCCTATTTGTGTACGAGCGTGCCAATATCCTCACCAGCCATCACTTTCTTTAGATTGCCTACGATGTCCATGTTGAAGACGTAGATAGGCAGGTCGTTGTCGTTACACATGCAGATGGCGGTAAGGTCCATGACCTTCAGGCCGCGGGCCAACACCTCGGTGTAGGTGATGTCGGTGAATTTCGTTGCCGTGGGGTCTTTTTCCGGGTCGGCGGTATAGACTCCATCCACGCGGGTGCCCTTCAACATGACGTCGGCCTCAATCTCGATGCCGCGTAGCGACGAACCGGTGTCGGTGGTGAAGTAGGGCGAGCCAGTGCCGGCAGAGAAGATGCAGACGTAACCAGCCTCCATGGCTTCGATGGCCTTCCATTTGGAATAGAACTCACCGATGGGTTCCATGCGGATGGCAGTGAGCACCTTGTTCTTCACGCCAATGGCTCCTAAGGCCGAGCTCAAGGCCAGTGAGTTGATGACGGTGGCACACATGCCCATCTGGTCGCCTTTCACACGGTCGAAACCTTTCTGTGAACCGCTCAGACCACGAAAGATGTTGCCGCCACCAATGACGATGCCTATCTGCACACCCATGTCGTGAACTTCCTTGATCTGCTGTGCATAGTCGGAAAGACGTTGCGGGTCGATGCCATGTCCTTGTGCTCCGGCTAAACTCTCACCGCTGAGCTTTAGTAGAATTCTTTTAAATCTTGCCATGTTTTTGTTTTATTATGTCGATAAATGATTTGATGTCAGACAGTGGAAATACAGTGATGCTGTTGCCAGCTATCCTATCACGAATTCCACCTCCTTGAAGGCATAGCAGTGAATCTGATTGTCTTCACCGCATAAGAGTAGTTGACCGTCATCAGCCACTCCTCGGATGGTGGCCATGAACTCTTTTCCCGAAGCGGTTTCACGGTAGCGGTGGAGCCCTTGTATTCTATAGAGGTGTTGATGGTAGCGGTCCTTTAGCTGTGCTACCTGTCCTGTTGAGAGGTTTCTCAGGCTATCTGTAATGGCCGTAGTCAGCTGGTCGAGAAGATGTTCGCGGTTCACTTCGTGGTTAAGAACCTGGCAGAGTGAAACTGGGTTGGGTGCATCACTGAGAAAAAGTCGTTGATTGACGTTCAGGCCGATACCGATGATGCAGTGCTTCACCCAGTTGCCGTGCAGCTTATTCTCTATCAAGATGCCTGCCAGTTTCTTGTCATCGTAGTAGATATCGTTCGGCCATTTCACTTCCACCTTATTTATATAGAGGGAGAGCGTATCGGCAATGGCCAAGCTGACAGCTTGCGAAATCAGAAACTGTTGGTTGGCTGGGAAGCTGACGGGACACCATCGGATGGAGAATAGCAGGTTTTTCCCACGCTCGCTCTCCCACGAGTTGGTGCCTTGTCCTTTTCCTGCTGTTTGATAATCGGTAGTGACGACAAGGTCGTTGTCGCCGTCATGGTCTCGCAGCCATCGGTTGGTAGAATCTGTTTCGTCAAGTCTGATGACGTCAATATCCCTTTTCATTGTTGTTATTTCCTGCAAAAATAGCGAAATTATTCAATACCTCAAAATTTTATTGTACTTTTGCAAGCAAAATCATTGTTATGACCGCAACAGAACAACAACAGGCCGACGAGCTGTATATGCGTAAGGCTTTAGCAGAGGCAGAGGCCGCATACCGGGAGGGAGAGATCCCTATCGGAGCCGTTGTGGTGTGTAAAGACCGGATTCTGGCCCGTGCCCATAATCTCACGGAGACGCTCAACGATGTGACGGCCCATGCCGAGATGCAGGCCATCACGGCGGCAGCCAATGCTCTTGGCGGCAAGTATCTGCCCGAATGCACTCTGTATGTCACCGTAGAACCTTGCACAATGTGTGCTGGAGCCATCGGCTGGGCGCAGATGGGTAGGGTGGTATATGGTGCGTCTGACGAGAAACGGGGCTATACACAGATTGCGCCCGATGCACTGCATAAGCGTTGCACAGTGACATCGGGCGTATTGGAAGAAGAATGCCGTGCGCTGATGCAGGCTTTCTTCAAGGAAAAGCGCTAATTCTTATTTAGTAACTGTAAACCTCAAATTACTTAACGACAACAACAAGATATTTGCTGGTGGACCAGAAAAGCTGCGGGTTGTTGATGCGCAGGATGTATTGCTTGTTGGCATCCTGAACCAGGGTGTAGCTGCTTGAGGGGTGAGTGGTCAGAATGCGGGCAGACTTGGAGTAAAGTTTGATTTCCTTGTCAACGCGAATGTCAATTTTGGTGAAGTAGCTCTTATTGAAGTTGGCCTGCAGGACGCGGTCGCCTTCCAGTATGCGTTGATCCTTCAGTTCCTTTTTAGTGCCAAAAACATACCAGGCGGTGTGCAACTGCTTGTCCTGGGTGTTAATGGTTTGACTTTTCTCGTTGTTCTCTGTCTGCAGGTTTGTGACGTTGGTATTCAGGTTGTTGATGTTCTCGTTCAGCTCTGCAATGTGGATGTCCTTGGCATCGAGCTCTGCGCGCAGTTGTTGCAGCTGAGCATTTTTTTCTTCCAGCTGGCTGACCAGATTCTCAATAGTCTGCTTCATCTGCTCACTCTTGACAGAACTTTCTCGAGCCTGCTGGCGGAGCTTGGCAATGAGTTCGCGGTTGCGTTTCATGGTGTTAGAGATAAACGAGATGTTCTCGCGAATCTGTTCTGCCTTGTCGGAACGCTCACCGTCCTTTACCACACTGACACGGTTCTCTGCCTCGGTAATCGCACGGAAACCGTCTTGAATCTCATTCAGAGTTGACAACATGTCGTTGATCTCGTTGTCTTTCTGTGCAACCACACGCTCCAGAGAGTCAATCTTCTCTGCTTCTGCGGGTTGTGCAATTTTCTTTTCTTCTGTGCAACTTGCCAGTGTCAACAGCATGAATGCTGCACCAGCCAGTAATAAGTTCTTCATAAGTTTTATAAATGTGTTATTGTTAATCAAACTTTTTTTCTCTCTCATTTTTCTTGTTCTTGCCTTTTGCCTCCTTCTCTGCGCCTGCCACGACAATGACAATTTCGCCCTTGGGGGATTTCTCCGTGAAATGAACTATGAGCTCAGCCAGGCTACCGCGCACACTCTCTTCGTGTATCTTGGAAATCTCGCGGCATACGCTCGCCTGTCGGTCTGTTCCGAAGACTTCGCTGAATTGCTGCAGTGTCTTGAGAAGACGGTAGGGTGATTCATAAAAGACCATGGTTCGTTGTTCATTTCTCAGTAACTCAAGATGAGTCTGCCGGCCTTTCTTCTGCGGAAGAAATCCTTCAAAACAAAAACGGTCGCAGGGAAGACCAGAGGAGACAATGGCTGGAATACATGCAGTCGCACCTGGTAGTGTCTGTACTTCAATACCTGCGGCAACGGCTTCACGCACAAGAAAGAAACCTGGGTCGCTGATGCCTGGTGTACCCGCATCGCTAATGAGGGCGATGGTCTGTCCTGCCTTCAGGCGTTCGACAATGGAGGCTGCTGTACCGTGCTCATTATATTTATGGTGAGAAAGCAGGCGATTTTGGATGTCATAATGCTTCAGTAGCAGTCCTGAAGTGCGGGTGTCCTCCGCAAGAATCAGGTCTGCTTCCTTAAGAATTCGTATGGCGCGAAGCGTCATGTCTTCCATGTTACCCACTGGGGTTGGAACTATATACAGCATATTCTTTCTTAAAGATGTGGCAAAATTAGTTAATTAATCTTCAAGTGCAAAAAAACTCTCTATTTCTTTGCAATTTTTAAAACGTCTTTGTATTTTTGTATGCAATTTACCAGTTATTCACAATTCGTATGATAGGAAATCTAACAGGTGAAGCCCGTCGGCCGGGTAGGATAGAGGTTGTCTGCGGTTCCATGTTCTCTGGGAAAACGGAAGAACTGATTCGTAGGATGAAGCGTGCCAAGTTTGCCAAGCAGAAGGTAGAGATATTCAAGCCTTCCATAGATACGCGTTATTCTGATAACGATGTGGTCAGCCACGATCAGAATGCCATACCATCAACTCCTATCGACTCTTCTGCCGCCATTCTCTTGTTGGCATCCGACATTGACGTCGTGGGTATTGATGAGGCTCAGTTTCTTGACATGGGTCTTGTCGATGTGTGTAATGAATTGGCCAACAGAGGTGTCAGGGTCATCATAGCCGGCCTCGATATGGACTTCAAGGGTGTGCCTTTCGGCCCCATGCCGGCCCTCTGTGCCATTGCCGACGATGTTACCAAAGTTCATGCCATCTGTGTGAAGTGTGGCAACCTTGCCTATGTCAGCCACCGCCTTGTACAGAACGAACGTCGTGTCTTGTTGGGGGAAACATCAGAGTATGAGCCTCTTTGCAGAAATTGTTATCAGCAGGCTGTGGAGGAGGAAAAATCAAAGAAAAATGTTTAGTTGCATCGAAAAGTTTCAGAAAAATTTGGAGAACTCAAAAAATCATTGTAACTTTGCACCCGCTTTTAAGCGATGATCCGCTAGCTCAGTTGGTAGAGCACAACACTTTTAATGTTGGGGTCTTGGGTTCGAGCCCCAAGCGGATCACTTCAAGAAAACAGCAAACAATTGGATATTAATTGTTTGCTGTTTTTCTTTTAGAAGCATTAATAGTTGTTTTGCCATCCCGAGACTCAATGGCACTCGTCCAAAGCCTGGAAACTATGGCTGTATGTTTAGAGATGGTTGACAATATCTTGTATCTTCTGTTTTGTCTCGTCAGTTTTCTGCTCTTCAAATTTGGCCGTCACGATTCCGCTGTCCTCAACATTCCAGTATCGGCAGATGTCGTGGTATTCGGCTGTTGCACCAGTATAGACACCGGGTGAATAGGATGACATCAGCAGAGCCATTTTCTTGACCTTTGCCGGCTTGTTGACAGAATACATACGCTGGATGGGCGCTTGTATTTGGGCGTTCAGGGTGAAGTAGTAGATGGGGGCAGCCAGGACAAGGACTTCAGCCTCCGCCATCAGTGGGTAGAGGTCTTGCATGTCGTCTTTCTGAATACATGTTCCGTTTCCTTTGTTGTGACAGTATTCGCATGCCAGGCAGCCGGCAATCTTTTTATGTGACACATTGACCAGGGTTACTTGGTGGCCTGCCGCTTCGGCAGCGCTTTTGAATTCTTCTGCCATCCATGCCGTATTTCCTTTGGCGCGCGGGGAGGCTTGTAATATCAAAATCTTCATGTCGTGATGTGTTTTTTTTATAAGAAGTTTAACTATTTGACGATCCAGGTGACGAGGTATAGCACAAGAGGAATTGTCACGATGGATATGCCGATGAAGTCTATGATGACTCCAGACTTAATCATCTTTGTAATGGGCACATAGCCACTTGCATAGACGATGGCATTAGGTGGTGTGGAAACCGGCATCATGAAGCCCAGTGATGATGACAGGGCAACGCCAACGGCCACCGGTATGGGGCTGAAACCGGCTGTGATGGCAGCACCGATGGCCAACGGACCAATCATGTTGGTGGCGGCCGTATGAGATGTCAGCTCGGAGAGCAGCAGTGCCATAACGCAGAAGACAGCGACGAAGAGAAGTTCTGACGGAGAGCCGCCCAGCATGTTGATAATCTGTTGGCCAAACCATTCAGAGAGTCCTGTGGAGTACATCATGCCTCCCATGGCCAGGCCGCCGCCGAAGAGTAGCAGGGTGCCCCACTCAACACCGGCAACGGCATCTTTCCATTGCAGAGTCATCCGTTTCCAGTGCTTGTCAACGGGCAGGAAAAACAGCAATAATGCACCTACCATGGCTACCACTGCTTCAGGGAAGAACTTGTTGTAAGTCTTGAGTTCTTCACTGTCGGCTCCGAAGATGATATTCAGGATGCCCGGTGTCACCCACAGTACCACGGCCACGCAAAAGGCAAGTAACGTATTTTTTTGTGCCTTAGTCCAACTGCCGAGTTCCTTGGTCTTACGTTGGATGAGTTCTTGCGCACCCTCGATATGCTTCACGTCAGCGGGGAACATGTGCCACAGCACAAGGTAGGCGATGACAAAGTAGGCTATCATGGCAGCAAAGCCCCATATCATCCATTGGAAGAAAGAGATATGGATGTCGGCTAACTCGTTCAGGAAGCCCAGCATAATGATATTGGGCGGTGTTCCGATGGGTGTCAGCACGCCGCCAATGGAACAGGCGTAGGCCGTCATGAGCATTAGTCCTGTAGCATATTTATAGGTTCTGAGGTCAATCTCTTTGCCATTGGCTGCCATCATTTCACGGATGGCCTCCAGCAGTCCAAGTGCGATGGGAAACATCATGGCAGCCGTAGCGGTGTTGCTAATCCAACCAGAGCAGAGCATGCAGGCCATGCCGATGGCCAGGAAGATGCGCCGTGGCGAATTACCCACCCATTTCATGGATATGATACCATAGGCAATGCGCTTGTCCAAGCCGTTGACCATCATGGCCTTGGCTATGATAAAGCCGCCCATAAACAAAAAAATCATTGGGTTGGCAAAGGCGGCAAAGGCATCTTTCATCTTTACCACTCCGAGTACGACGCATAGTGTGGGACCTACCAATGAAGTCACCGGAATGGGGACAGGTTCTGTAATCCACCATAGAGCCACAAGCGTGACGATGGCCAGCAGATGATGGGCTTCGGGAGAGAGTCCCGTGATGGGTGTAATCCAAACTAAAAGGGCACACAAGGGACCGCATACAGCACCAATGATTCTCCTTATTCGATCGAATTGTGAATCATGGTTCATCAATTCTTCTTGATCTACGATTCGTGTTTTCATTCTTAATTGTATTATATTATCTGACAGAAGGTAATTTCCTCGATACTTAGTTAATAGAACTTGTTTCCATGGGGCGCAGTAGATTCTTCACATGTCGAATTAAAAAAATTCTTGGCAAATATATGAAAAATATCTCATAAAAATACTTTTTTACAAATTATTTTGTATTTTTGTAGCAGAAAACCTTTAAAACTATTAATAAGATGAGTAACTCGATGTTGATTTTTGGCATTATCCTAATTATAGGAATAGCCTTGGTGTACTACAAGTACACTCATCGTATGTCTTTGCACAACAATGTCGATCAGCTTAACAGTGTTATTAAGACGATATTCAAAGAGGCAGACAAGACATCCATTTCTCAGAATCGTCTGATTAAAGGTCTGAAGCAGCACATGGGGGTCAACGAGAAGATGGCTTTAAAGTTGATTGGCAAAGCGCGTATGGAAGGACTTATTAAGTCTGACGGTGTTAACGTCGAACTGATGTGATGCCTGTTTCTTTCATGTAAAAAAATCAGGCACCCTGTCCATGTCAGATGGGTAGGGTTGCCTGTTTAAGCCATTCTCGCTCTTCATCGTTCAGATGGGGAGCGAGATTTTTATATACATTCTCATGATATGCATTGAGCCAGTTGGTCTCTTCTGTTGTCATCATCTCGCGCATGATGGGTGTCGTGTCGATAGGACATAGTGTAAGTGGTTCCAACTGTAGGAACTCTCCAAATTCTGTGGTCATGTAGGGTGTGACCAACATGGTGTTCTCAATGCGCACGCCAAAGCGTCCTGGCAGATAGATGCCTGGTTCGTTGGTGACGGTCATGCCTGGAACAAAGGGAGCTGGCTTCCACTCCATGCGGAACTGGTGGGGACCTTCATGTACACTAAGATACTGTCCAACACCATGACCTGTGCCGTGCAGGTAGTTCAGTCCTTCTCTCCAGAGAAACTGGCGAGCCAGGACATCCATCTGAGTGCCTGATGCTCCACGGGGAAACTTGCACATAGCCAATTGAATGTGCCCGCGCAGTACCAATGTGTAAGCCCAGCGCTGTTCGTCGGTTAATGGACCGAGGGCTATGGTCCGGGTAATATCAGTGGTGCCGTCAAGATACTGCGCACCGCTGTCGAGCAGTACCAGTCCTTGGGGGGCTATGGGAATGTCGGTTTCAGGTGTCGCCTCATAGTGGACAATGGCACCGTGAGCCTCATAGCCGCAGATGGTGTCAAACGACAGGTCGCGGTAGTCTTTCTGTTCTGCCCGTAAGGCAGTGAGCTTTCGGTCGAGTGACATCTCTGTCTGCCCTCCTGCTTCCACAGCCGGCTTCAGCCAGCAAAGGAACTTTACCATGGCCACTCCGTCTTTTAGCATGGCTTGTCGGAAGCCCTCTATCTCGGTAGCGTTTTTTACGGTCTTCATCCGTGCGATGGGTGACTCCTCTCTGACAATTTCGCGTCTGACAACATTCATCAGTGTGTAGCAGGTTTCATTGGGGTCGAGCAAGATGTTGTACTCGGGGTAGTCGGCCAGTGCTTTAGCTATATTCCGGTAGTCTTCAATACCGATACCACATTGCTGGAGGTAGTGGAAGACATCGGGCGTCAGTTTCTGTGAATCAATAAATAAGGTGACTTGTTGGGAGGAGATAAGTAGGTAAGCCACGAACACCGGTGTGCAGTGGACATCCGTGCCTCGTAGGTTTAGTGTCCAGGCAATGTCGTCGAGGGCAGATACCAGCATGCCGTCTGCATGTTTTTCGCGTAAGGCGGCCCTGATGCGTTTGAGTTTGGAGGTGGTGTCCTCGCCAGTATAGTTGAGCGGATGCAGTTCTACCTTGTTTTGTGGAATCGTAGGTCTGTCGGTCCAGATGGCTGGAAGCGGGTCGTAGTTGGTGCGTAGTGTCAGTCCACCTTCTTTCCGAAGCTCAGCAATCAGCGTCTCCACCATTTCGCAGCCGTTGGTCATACCGTTGATAGCCACCTCGGTGGAGTCGTATCCGCCCTTTGCCACTTGTTGTCCAATCCACTGTGCAATGGTCGGCGTTTCGGGCATCTTGAGCTTCATCAACTGAAACTCGGTGCCTTGTAGCTGCTCTTCTGCAGCAATGAAGTATCGAGAGTCGGTCCATAAGGCCGCTCCGGTCATGGTGACCACGGCAGTTCCGGCAGAGCCGTCGAAGCCGCTAATCCATTCACGGCTTTTCCAATGGTCTGGTACATATTCACCATTGTGAGGGTCTGTACTTGTGAAAATGTAGGCAGCCAAGTGTTCGCGGCGCATCTCCGCGCGCAATGCCTCTATGCGTTGGTCTATCATAAGCATTTTAGTAAAGGTTTGACTATAGGTCGGTTTTCAATTTGATGTTTTTATTTTTGGATGAGGGTCAGGCCCATCTCAGACGCTTTAGCCAAAAGCAGTTTCATGAGTGGTTCCCGCTCGTTGGCAACTTTGTTGTCCAGTACGGCGTCTTTCAGCGTATGTTTCAGGGTGCCCACTTCCCGGCAAGGAGTCAAGCCGAAAAGTTCCATGATTTCATTGCCGTCGATGACAGGTTGCAGCAAACGCTTGTAGTCGCGTTCCTTAAGGTCCTTGATCTTTTCGCGCACCAGCTTGAAATTGTCAAGGAAGCGTTGTTTGCGGACGTGGTTTTTTGACGTAATGTCAGCTTCGCACAACATCATCAGGTCGTCAATGTCGTCGCCAGCATCGTTGATGAGGCGTCTCACCGCGCTGTCGGTCACCTCTTCGTCAGCAATGACGATGGGGCGCATGTGCAGGTCCACCAGCTTCTGCACATATTTCATCTTGGCGTCCAGTGGCAGCTTCAGTCTTCTGAAAATCTGTGGAATCATCTTGGCTCCAAGGTAGTTGTGGTTGTGAAAGGTCCAACCCTGTGGAACCTCCCATCGCTTGCTCTTCGGTTTTCCGATGTCGTGAAGCAGTGCGGCCCAGCGAAGCCATAGTGAAACTTCTTTTCGCCCTTTACCGTTGTCATTGTTTCCAGCCTTAATGAGATTTTCCAGTACCTCCAAGGTGTGGTAGTAGTTGTTCTTATGGGCGCGTCCATTGCGTGTCTCCACCAGATCGAGAGCTGTCAGTTCCGGCAGGATGATGGGCAGCAGTCCTGAACGGTACAGATAGTCGAAACCGATACTGGGGTGGGATGTCATAATGATTTTGTTCAGTTCTTCCTGAATGCGCTCGCCGCTGATGATCTTGATTCGATCGGCATTGCGTTGTAGTGCGTCGAAGGTTTCATCCTCTATGTAGAAATTCAACTGCGTGGCAAAGCGTATACAGCGCATCATGCGCAGTGGGTCGTCAGAGAATGTGATGTCTGGGTCCAGCGGAGTACGGATGATGCCGTCTTCCAAATCGTAGATGCCGTCAAAGGGGTCCACCAACTCGCCGAATCTTTCTTTATTCAGACATACGGCCAGTGCGTTGATGGTAAAGTCGCGCCGGTTCTGATCGTCTTCCAGAGTACCGTTTTCTACAATGGGTTTGCGTGAGTCATGACTGTAGCTCTCTTTGCGAGCACCTACAAATTCCACTTCCTCACTTTGGCCTTTTCCTGTGTGTACTTTCAGTTGTGCAGTTCCGAAATTGCGGAAAACGCTTAGTTGCGCCTTCTTTCCTAACTGTTTCTTCAAGTGCTCGGCCAGCTGGATACCACTTCCCACCACCACTACATCAATGTCTTTTGACGGGCGTTCCAAAAATAGGTCTCTGACATAGCCTCCCACCACATAGCACTCCATTTCCAGTGCATCAGCGGCATCGGAAATCAGGTGGAAGATATCTTGATCGAGTATCTGTGCCAATTCGGCATCACTAAGCATTCTCATCCTTACAAGTGCGATGTTTAATGAAGATTCTGGGGGGTGCGATGACGAATCATGCGGACAACGCCGCAGAGGGCTTCGTAGCGTGCCTTGAGCGAGTCGCGACGCATGCCGAGCATATTACGTTTGTAGATGTCTTTCTCAAGATTCATCTGTGCTTCTGTAGCCAACAGTGCCGAGTCGGTGACAGCAATGTCGGCTTGTGCCATCTTAAGGGAGGCATCGTTCCATATCTCCAGAGCTCGCTTTCGTGCATCTACAGCCCGGGGATAGCGTGTGCGCAACGATTCGATAGAGTCCAGTACAATTTTATATTGTTGGGCTTCATAGAGTTGTTCTATCTGTGCTAAGAGTTCTGTGGCCTGTTGGTCGGCGTCAGGCTTGCATGCCGACATGATGGTCAGAACGGCAGCGAATAATGCTATTATTTTCATTTCGGTTACAAAAGTACTAAAAAAGCCCCTAAATAGAAACTTCTTTAACTTCTTACTTCACACATTTAATTTCTTTAACTCCACCCGTGCTTGACCAGAAGTCTTTGGTAACAGATTTAAAGTAAAAAAGAAAAAGACTCAAGCTGTTATTTTTTTGTTTATTTAAATGTAAATCATGAAAAAAGTTGTAACTTTGCACCGAATATGGGACAAGAGAAAACTGAACAGCAGTTTAGGGCGGTGATGCAAGAGTGTCGCACGCTCTTCGAGAAGAAGCTCCATGACTATGGTGCTTCGTGGCGCATCTTGCGTCCGTCATCGCTCACTGACCAGTTGTATATTAAGGCAAAGCGCATCCGCTCACTTGAGGTGAAAGGCGAGGCAATGGTGGATGAAGGCATCCGGCCAGAATTCATCGCTCTGATTAACTATGGTATCATAGGACTGATACAGCTTGATAAGGGCTATGTCGATGAAGTTGATATGACCCCAGAAGAAGCTATGGACTGCTATGCCCATTATGCCAAGGAGGCTTTGGAATTGATGATTCGTAAGAACCACGACTATGATGAGGCGTGGCGTTCCATGCGAGTCAGTTCCTATACCGATTTCATCCTTACCAAACTTCAGCGTGTCAAGGAAATTGAAGATCTTGGCGGTGAAACACTCGTCAGTGAAGGAATCGACTCCAACTACATGGATATCATCAACTACTCTGTGTTTGGAGCCATTAAGATGAAGGACGAAGGCTGAGTGATGAAGGAGAGACTGTGGAAATACGGTGTGAACTTATGTAGGCTGTTGCTGGCTGTCACATTCATTTTCTCTGGATATGTGAAAGCCATTGATCCTCTGGGCACTCAGTATAAGATACAGGACTATCTGGAGGCAATGGGACTGGCGGGCATGATGCCCGACATGTTAACGCTTCTCGCTTCTGTTGCGCTCTCCACCTTGGAGTTCTCACTGGGCGTTTTCCTACTTCTCGCCATCCGGCGACGCATCGTAACGAAGACCATCTTGGCGATGATGGCGGTGATGACGCTTGTGACAATTTGGATATACTGGACGGACCCGGTAGAAGACTGCGGCTGCTTTGGCGATGCCGTGAAGCTTACCAATGGGCAAACATTGATGAAGAACATCATATTGTTGGCTTGTGCGGTGTTGGTATGCTGGAAGAACAGACTGATGTCTTTGATGATGCCCCGGCAATGGCAGTGGATCGTCATCAATCTGACGGTGCTCTTCATCGTAGCATCCAGCTTGTGGAGCCTCTACTTTCTGCCTCCTATTGACTTCCGCCCCTACTATGTGGGAGCTGATATCAAGAAGGGAATGGAGATTCCTGTAGGGGCAGAGCAACCGCAGTTTGAGACAACCTTCACCCTGCGAAAGAACGGACGTGAAGAGACCTTCACCTTGGAGAATTATCCCGACTCCACTTGGGAATATGTAGCAACCCATACTGTGCAGACCCGAAAAGGATATATTCCGCCCATCCATGATTTCTCCATCGTGGATCAAGAAACAGGACAGGACATTACTGAACAGGTACTCTCGCACAAGGGATATACCCTGCTTCTTGTCTCGCCCTATCTGGAGCAGGCGGATGATGGCAACTTTGGACAGATAGACCAACTCTATGAGTTTTCCCTGGAGCAGGGATGGCCCATGTACTGCCTGACAGCCAGTGCAGAGAAGGGCGTCAGTTATTGGCGGGATATCACTGGAGCAGAATACCCGTTCTGCACAACCGATGCTACGACGCTGAAGACGATGATAAGGAGCAATCCCGGTCTGTTGTTACTCAAAGGCTCGGTCATCGTGGGTAAATGGAGTCATAATAGCTTGCCACAGATAGAGAAACTCCGGCAGCTGACCTCTGCCCAACAGTAATTAAAAGAAAGAGAGAATTCTATTTTTACAACTATAAAAAAATAAAAACAATGAGAAAGAAAATTGTAGCAGGTAACTGGAAAATGAACATGAACCTGCAAGATGGTATCGCTCTGGCTAAGGAGCTTAACGACACACTCAATGCTGAAAAGCCCAACTGTGACGTAGTGATTTGCACTCCGTTTATCCACCTTGCTTCCGTAGCACAGTTCCTTAACCAGGATATCATTGGACTGGGCGCAGAGAACTGTGCCGACAAAGAGAAGGGTGCTTTCACAGGTGAGGTGAGTGCCGAGATGGTGAAATCTACAGGTGCCCGTTATGTCATTCTCGGTCACTCTGAGCGTCGTGAGTACTATCATGAGACTCCTGAGATTCTGAAAGAGAAGGTTCTCCTCGCTCTGAAGAATGGTTTGAAGGTTATCTTCTGTATCGGTGAGACACTGGCCGAGCGTGAGGCAGAGAAGCAGAACGAGGTTGTGAAGGCCGAACTGGAAGGAAGCGTCTTCAACCTGTCTGCAGAGGAGTTTAAGAATATCGTTATCGCCTATGAGCCCATCTGGGCCATCGGTACAGGCAAGACCGCTACTGCAGAGCAGGCAGAAGAGATCCATGCCTATATCCGTAGCATTGTTGCCGAGAAGTATGGTGCCGCTGTTGCCGATGATACCAGCATCCTCTATGGCGGTAGCTGCAAGGCCAGCAACGCTCCCGAGCTGTTTGCCAAGCCCGACATCGATGGTGGCCTGATTGGAGGCGCTTCTCTGAAGTGCGCCGACTTCAAGGGTATCATCGACGCTTGGAAATAACAAAACACAATGAGAAAATTCATTATAGTATTCATCTGTCTGTGCGCTGCTCTGAACAGCAACGCACAGACTTACCTTGACCATGTGCAGCAAAAGCAGGTGGGGCAGGGTACAGTCACCGTTACGGAGAGCAAGGAAATTGATGACCTTGTGAACGGAACGACTGACGCAGCGGCAGTCAAGGAAGGCAACAAAAGTGACAATGCGGTAAAGACCCGTGAGAAGACGGGAGGGACCAGTATCACCGTACATGAAAGTGACAACGACGATCCGTCTATGGTGGACACCAGTCCGAAGGTTATTCGCAATGGCTATAAAGTAAACGGCTACCGCATTCAGGTTTTCCAGGGAGGAAACACCCGAGATGACCGCTCTAAGGCGCAACAGGTGGGCAACAATGTGAAAGCTCTCTTTCCCGATCAACCTGTCTATGTTCATTTTTATTCCCCGAGGTGGACCTGTCGCATGGGCAACTTCCGCACCTATGAAGAAGCCCACAGCGTATTGCAGAGCCTGAGAAGCTCAGGTTTCCCACAGGCCACCATTCTGAAAGGAAAGATTACGGTACAGTATTAATACTTATCCATCATCTCCATGATTGAAACTGAAATCTATGTCCGCGAGGGTGTTGACAAACTTGCGGCTCATTATAAAGACATTATCACGCTGCTTGGCGAAGACCCGGAGCGCGAGGGACTTGAGAAGACTCCCATGCGAGTGGCCAAAGCTATGCAGGTGTTGACCAGAGGATATACGCAGGATCCCCGTAAGGTGCTGACCGATGCACTCTTTGAAGAGAAGTACAACCAGATGGTCATTGTGAAAGATATTGATGTCTTCTCACTTTGCGAGCACCACATGCTTCCCTTCTATGGCAAGGCACATGTAGCCTATATTCCCAACGGCTACATCACGGGCTTGTCGAAGATTGCCCGCGTTGTAGATATTTATAGTCACCGATTGCAGGTTCAGGAAAGACTCACCCAGCAGATTAAGGACTGCATACAGGAAACTTTGAAACCTCTTGGCGTGATGGTGGTCATCGAGGCGAAACACATGTGCATGCAGATGCGCGGTGTGGAGAAGCAGAATGCCATCACCACGACCAGCGACTTCAGTGGAGCCTTCAATCAGGCCAAGACCCGCGAGGAGTTTATGAACCTGCTGCGTGCCCAGATTTGAACAATATAGCCAATCCCCCAAAACATGAAACTGATTTCTTGGAATGTCAATGGCCTGCGTGCTTGTGCAGGGAAAGGGTTTGCTGAGACTTTCCTGCAGTTGGGAGCCGACTTCTTCTGTCTGCAGGAGACAAAGATGCAGGCAGGACAACTTGACCTGGAATTTCCCGGTTATGAGTCCTACTGGAATTATGCCGACAAGAAAGGCTATTCCGGCACGGCCATCTATACCAAGCACCATCCTGTCAGCGTCACCTATGGCATAGGTATTGACGAGCATGACCATGAAGGGCGTGTCATTACCTTAGAGATGGAAGACTTTTTCCTCGTCACGGTCTATACTCCCAATTCTCAGGATGGGCTGCGCCGTCTGGACTACCGCATGCAGTGGGAAGATGACTTCCGCGCCTATCTGCTTCGCTTGGACGAGCGTAAGCCGGTGATTGTTTGTGGCGATTTGAATGTGGCACATCAGGAGATAGACCTCAAGAATCCCTCTTCCAACCGCAGGAATGCCGGTTTTACAGATGAGGAGCGCCAGAAGTTCACCTCCTTGCTTGGCAGTGGCTTTTCCGATACCTTCCGCTCGTTGTATCCAGAGCAGGTCACTTATTCCTGGTGGTCATATCGTTTCCATGCCCGCGAGAAGAATGCGGGGTGGCGTATAGACTACTTCGTTGTTTCCAACCGCCTGATGGAACGAGTGAAGGAGGCCGCCATCCACACTGAAGTCTATGGCTCTGACCATTGCCCTATAGAGTTGCAGATTCAGGATTAGACTTTACGTCGAAGTGTTAATCCACCATGTCGTTATATATAGAAATGCCGCATCCGGGATTCTCCGAATGCGGCATTCTTGTTTGGTTCAGCAAGAACTTGTTTTCCAGTTTATCTTTATTATTCCCTATCTGACAACGATCTTGCGTCCTTGTATCAGGTAGATGCCTTTGGGCAGGCCTTGCAGCGATGTGCTGGTAGAGACGTGGCTGCGCACCACTCGGCCGTCGAGACCAAAGACGTTGATGTCTTTATCTGATGAGCTGGCCTCTATGTCCTTGATGCCAGTGGTAACGGTGCGCTTGTAGAGAGCCACGGGTTCCTGTCCGCTGGTATAGCAGGCAAAGCGCGGGCTGCTGTTGTTGTACCGCAGGGTCCGGTTGTTATATTCTTTGTTTTGAATGGTGGCAGCCCCATTGCTGATGGTGATGGTCCATTTGGCACCGGCTGTCGTAGCGTCTTGCACATGGTTCAGGGCATTGCTGCTGCTGGTCAGTGCCAGGTAGGTTGTGTCGCAACTGTCATAGAGTGTGTAGGAATCTGTTGTTCCGCCCAGAGTCACCTCGTGGGGCTTACCGGAGGTGTTTACCTCAGTTTTTATCTGGCTACCCAGGAGACTGACGCTGACGGAGGCCATCGCCTTGGTACTGTTGGAGAGATAGCCAGAAAGTGCTTGTGCGCCATTTTTGGTGCTTTCGCAGACAATCAGGTAGCCGTCGCCTACGGTCAAATCGGTAGTTGTCGCCACCTTATTATATATATGCTCTCCTGCGGGAACGTCAGGTTCTATGCTTGGATCGACAGGGTCTGGCTGTGGGTCAGGGTCTGGGTTGGGATCCGGGTCAGGTTGAGGGTCTGGGTCTGGCGTAGGTTTCTGCCATCCGTTTTCATCAAACTGCTGGTAGTTGAAGGCCGTGTCTTTTTTGTCTCCCCATACATAGTCTTCCAGCCCTGGGTAATCGACAAAAGGGTTGCGGTTGCCCTGCACCTGTTGCACGGCATTGTTGCGGGCCCACTCTACAGAGTCCACCGGGTCGAGCGTGGCCCAGCGCAGCATCATGTTCAGTGTCCAGGTGGTCAGGCCCGGATACTTGTTGCTGGCAAAGACATCGTTGCCCCAGCTGGTGCAGCGGTCCTCATAGCAGGTCACCATGTAGAAATAGACACGGGCAATATCTCCTTTCACCTCATCGTTGGGTTCAAATACAGTCCCGCTGTGCCCCGATACCGAGCAGGGCCCCAGTTTGCTATAGCTGTTGTTCGACTGATAGGTGGGGTTGTCGGTTTCTCCCAGCGGGCTGTTGCCTCGTCGGTTGTTCACATAGCCGTCGGTGGGCACCACATGCACGACATCGGACTTCGGACAGCCCCAACTCTGTGGCACCAGGTGTTCGCGGTTATAGACATCGCCCTCTTTCTTGTAGGAGCCTGCCTTGTCGGTGTTGTGACGGAAGTTGGTTGTGTTGGAATACCAGTCACGCACATAGCCATCGGGGCGTGTGTCGGTCTTGCGATAGGCATCGATGAGACCGTCATAGCTGACGGTATTCGGATTCTTGATAATCTGGTAGAGTGCGGTCTTCAGTTCTGCGCCCTTCTTGCCATTGGCACTGCTATAGTAGGTGCCAGTGTTGTTGGGGCCTTGAGCCCACACACTGGTCCAAGTCAGAGCCATGGCCATTGCTATTATTTGTTTTCTCATGATTCTCTTGTTGAGTGATTTTGTTGTTATTATATTTAAAGCAGTTGACAAAGGTAGGTAATAAATTTGAATTGGCCTAAGTTTTTTCACTATCTTTAATTGAAAAACAATTTTTTCTTTCGTCAATCGGACAGTTTTATTTACTTTTGTATCGGTAACACTGTATCAACGCTTAATTTAGATGACATGGCAGAGCACAACGACCTTGGCAACTGGGGGGAAGAGATGGCGGTGGAGTATCTTCATCGCCGGGGTTATACCATCCGTGAAACCGACTGGCGGTATGGTCACCGTGATATAGACATCATAGCACTGACCGAGGATATGCGTACCCTGGTATTCATCGAAGTGAAGACACGCTCGTCATGCCTGTTTGAAAGACCGGAAGATGCTGTTGACCGGAAGAAGATTAGAAGCATCGGCTATGCTGCTAATGCCTATGTCAAGCAGAACCAGATAACCATGGAGACACGCTTCGACATCCTCACCATTGTGGGGTCAAAAGATGAAGGCATCCCCCAAATAGAACATCTGGAAGATGCCTTCAACCCTATGTTAGCATTCTGACTGTGACGGTCTTAGTCAGATACCAGCCAGTTTTATCCTACAAAAATGAAGGTACGGATGAGCCAGTAGCAGAACATACCGGCCAGGTATCCGACAAAGGCAATCCATGTAATTTTCTTCAGATACCAGCCGAAGGTAATCTTCTCCAGTCCCATGACGACGACACCGGCAGCAGAGCCGATGATTAGCATGGAGCCACCCACACCTGCACAATAGGCCAGCAGTTGCCAGAAGATGCCATCTACGGCCATGTCGCCGGTCTCGGCAATGGGATACATTCCCATGCAGCCGGCCACGAGAGGTACGTTATCGACAATGCTCGAGAGCACACCAATGATACCTGTCACGAGGTAGTGGTTACCCTGGAAGGTGGTGTCCAGTCCTTTTCCCAGCATGGTGAGCACCCCGATTTCGGCCAGGCAAGACACGGCCATCAGGATTCCTAAGAAGAACATGATGGTGGTGATGTCTATGCGCGACAGCAAGTCGGAGACACGCTTGGCCATGGTGTCGTCTTCATCCAGATGACGGCTGAAGATTTCGGTCGTTGTCCATAATACGCCTAATACCAGCAAGATGCCCATGTAGGGAGGCAGGTCGGTCAGGTAGCGGAAGATGGGTACAAACACCAGACCGCCAACGCCAAAGCAGAAGATGGTTTGCCGCTGATGTTTCGTGTAGGCACTGACTTGGGCTTCTTCGACATTCTGGGAACGGTCGAACTCTCCCTTCAGCATATATTGCATGATGAGTGCCGGAACGGCCATCGATACCAGCGATGGAATGAATATCTCCGTGATGACTCCCTGGGTGGTAATCATACCCTTAATCCAAAGCATGATGGTCGTGACATCGCCGATAGGGGAGAAGGCACCGCCAGAGTTAGCCGAGATGACAACCAAAGCTGCATAGAGCAGGCGCTCTTTGTCATCGCTGATGAGCTTGCGCAACACCATAATCATAACGATAGAGGTCGTCAGGTTGTCGAGAATGGCCGACAGAAAGAACGTCATCAGTGCGACGCGCCATAGCAGCACGCGCTTGTTGCGAGTCTTCAGCATGTCGCGCACAAAGTTGAAACCTCCGTTGGAATCGACGATTTCTACAATCGTCATAGCACCCATGAGGAAGAAGAGCGTCTCGGCAGTCTCGCCGAGGTTCAACTTCAAGATCTCCCCAATCTCCGGCGAAGGGCTGAACATGTAGATTGTCCAGCACAATACGCACATCAACAGGGCGATGGCTGCCTTGTTCACTTTGGTCAGGCTCTCCAGGGCTATGCACAGATAGCCGAGGACAAACACTGCCACAATCGCTAATGTAAGAGTTGACATTTTTTGATGAATTATAGTTTAGCGGTGCAAAGATACAACATTTTTTTCAATTAGCCTGCATAGCCCTCCTTTCTTATCGGGGAATAAAAACCATTTTTGTTGTTTTTTCTTTGTTATTCAGCTAATAAATAGTAACTTTGCTGCATATTTAATTGTTAAATTTAATGGATTAATTGAAAATGAGATTATTGAGTAAGATTTCTTTTGTCGTGCTAATGATGTTCGTTTCTATGAGCAGCATGGCACAGAGTGTCCGTCTGGAAGACAAGGACACAGAGGGCATCCGCCCATTTGTCAGTGTTCAGGGTGGCGCTACGCGCTCCTTTATTGAAGATGGCGTGGATCGCAAATGGGCTCCGATGGGTGCCATCTCGCTTGGTGCCTACTTCACGCCCGCCATAGGCGCGCGCATCCAAGCTGACGGATGGGGCTGGAAGCAGTTCAACAACGTGGTAGGCTATGATTACAAGAACCGTTTCTTTGGCGGTAATGCTGACTTGTTGTTGAACCTCTCCAACTTTGTGAACCCCAACTACAACAAGTTTCTCAATGTCGTGTTGCTCGGTGGCTTCGGTCTTCAGTATGCCACAACGAAGTATAGCGGAGATGTGCCTCTCGGCAAGGATAAGAATGAGCGCCTGAGTCCAAACCTCCGTTTCGGTGGCCAGCTCGACCTGCAGTTTGTCCACAACTTGAGCCTCCTGCTTGAAGGCGGTGGTCAGATGGTGCTTGACAACTATGGTAGGAGTTGCACCTCTGGTAAGGTATGGCCCTATGCCATGGCCGGTCTTGCTTTCAAGTTCGGTAAGAAGAAAGCCAAAGTAGCACCTGTCAGCACTCCTGTTGTGCAGGAAACCTTAGAAGATCAGAGCGCCTATACCGCGCCAGCCAAACCTGTCGTTGCCGAGAAGAAACCCGTGGTCAGGAAGGCTCCCGCTAAGATGACAGAGAATGTCTTCTTCGGCTTGCGTGAAACAGAGCTTTCAGAAGCACAAAAGGCTGTTGTTGAGCGAGTTGCCCAATGGGCACAGGAGAATCCTGCCGCTCAGATAGTACTCACAGGCTATGCCGACAAGGGGACGGGCACCGCTCCCATCAACCAAACCTATTCTGAGAAACGTGTTGACACCGTCAAGGCAGCTCTTGTGAAGCTGGGTGTCGCGGAGAGCCGCATCAGCAGTTCAGCCAAGGGCGATACTGCGCAGCCCTTTGCCGAGAACGACCAGAACCGTGTCGTCATTGTCATCGGCGAAGAAAAATAACAGCATCGGGACTGTTTGAACGGGTCATCGGGACAGTTTGAACAGGTTGTCCGGACACTTCTTCCGGGTTATCCGGACAGAGTGTCCGGGCCATCGGGACAGAGTGTCCGGGCCATCGGGACAAAGTGTCCGACCCCATCCGGACAAAGTGTCCGGACCCCCTTCGGACAGGCAAACTCCGTCTAATGCCCAATTCATAAAGTTCATTCATCATTCATCATGCTTAATGCCTCATGAACTTTGGCATGGGAGTGTTTACTTCCTTTTACTTCTCATTTTACTTCCTTTTTCTTCTCTTTTTCTTCTCATTTTACTCCCTTTTTTGAAGGGAAAACTGCGTTTTAAGAAATATTAACTCATTTCCTCATGATTTCCTCACACCTCACAAAGCCTGTGTTTATCGGCCTTTCAGCTCATGGAATGAGGAAATGAGGAAAAATTTCAAAAAAAAACTTTGCAGTGCGCGCGCACGCGCGCGAGGGAAAAAACTCTTGTTTAAAATCTTTTGAGACGCTGAAAAAAGGCATCCCGAGAAGTGTCAGGATGCCTTTGAAAGGGGTGGACGTGATCTTTGCTTAGAAAGGGCCTACTTTGCGGGAATCTCTTCGAGGGTCTTCTTGAGAAGTTCCCAGAAGGGGGCCACCGTGGCGATGAGCGCACGTTCGGTGGTGGTATGGGGGCTCTTCATAGTCGGACCGAGGGACACCACGTCGAGGTGGGGATATTTGCCCAGGATGACGGAGCACTCCAGTCCGGCATGATCTACCTGGATGATGCCGTCCTCGCCGTTCAGTTCCTTGTATATTTTCAGTAACAGGTGCAGAATCTCGCTGTCGGGGTTAGGATCCCATCCGCCGTAGCTGCCGGCCGTTTCCACCTTCATACCAGCCATGTTGAAGCAGCTCTCCAGCATCTTGACGATGTAGTCTTTCATGTCTTCGCGGCTGGAGCGGGCCAGGATCTTGATGGCAGCCTTGCCGTCTTCGATGTCGATGATGGCGAGGTTGCTGGAGGTCTCCACCACGTTGGGGTAGGAGGGTATCATGCGAACGACACCGTCGTGACAGGCGTAGATGGCATCGATGAGATTGTCTTGGATGGCTACGGGAACCTCTTTCTTCGGGGTCTCAACGTCTTCAACGATGAGCTCGATGCCACTTTCAATGTTCTTATACTCGTCGGCGAACATCTGTAGGTAGTCGTCAGCCAGTTCCTTCAAGGAAGCGATGTTCTCCTTGGGCAGTGTAAGCACCACCTCGGCCTTGAAGGGGATAGCGTTGCGCATGTTGCCTCCGTGCCAGGTGGCCAGGCGTGCCTCGCACTCCTCGATGGCCTGGCGCACAAACTGCACCATCATCTTGTTGGCGTTGCCGCGGCCTTCATGAATCTCCAGACCGCTGTGTCCGCCGCGGAGTCCCTTCAAGGTGACACGAACGGCTGCGTCGTCGCTGTCGGTGTCGGCTTCCTGATATTCCAAGGTAGCGGTTACATCGATGCCGCCGGCCGAGCCGATGACAAATTTGCCCCAGTGCTCAGAGTCGAGGTTGAGCAGGATGTCGCCCTTGAGCATGTTTTCCGGTAGGTCGTTGGCGCCATACATGCCAGTCTCTTCGTCGGCTGTGATGACGGCTTCCACGGGACCGTGCTTCAGGGTCTTGTCTTCCATGACGGCCATGATGGCGGCTACGCCCAGTCCGTTGTCGGCTCCGAGGGTCGTGCCCTTGGCCTTCACCCATTCTCCGTCAATCCACGGCTGGATGGGGTCGGTCTCGAAGTTGTGGGTTGACTCCGGCGTCTTCTGTGGCACCATGTCCATGTGAGCCTGCAGGATGACACCCTTGCGGTTCTCCATGCCGGGCGAAGCGGGCTTGCGCATGACCACGTTGCGGCCTTCGTCGATGAAGACTTCTACGCCAGCCTGTTGGCCGAAGTTGAGGAGAAACTGTTGTATTTTCTCCAGGTGTCCGCTTGGACGCGGCACTTGTGTCAGCGCGTAGAAGTTTTTCCAAACGCACTGCGGGTTCAGGTTTTTGATTTCACTCATGTTCGTTTGTTTATTTTAAAGTTAAGCGTTTTGTCAGTGAGAGGCAAAGCCATGCATAGATACCCAGCAGAACCACGAGCAGGGTTTGCACGGAGTGTACGATGAGCACGAAGTAGAGGGCATCGTTGTCTTGCACGCCATAGAGGATGAGCATGGTCTTTACGGCGAAGTGCCAGGGGCCTGCTCCGTTGGGCGTGGGTACGATGACGGCTATGCTGCCTACGATGAAGGTCACCAGGGCGCACGACATTCCGAGGCCGGCGGTGGCATCGAAGCAGAAGAAGGTGAGGTAGTAGTGAAGGAAATAGCAGCCCCAGATGGCCAGGGTGAAGAAGAGAAACAACGGCACATTGCGTATGTTGCGCAGTGAGGCGATGCCTTGCCAGATGCCGTTGAGCGTGTCCTTCACCTTATTATATATGGAGAGCTTGCGCAAGAGCAGGCAGCCCAGCAGTACGATGGCCAACAGACAGACGGTGGTGACCAGCCAGCCGGCCCACGAGAATTGGGTAACGACGGTGTCGATGCTGGTTCCGGTCTTGTCGAAGAAGGTCATGAACACCGGAAGCTGACAGAGTAGGGTCAGTGCAGCAATCAGCATGACGAGCAGCGAGTCGATGGCCCGCTCGGTGACAACAGTGCCCAGCGACTTGGGAAACGAAACGCCGTCGTAGCGCTTCAGCACGCCGCAGCGGGCAAACTCGCCGATGCGCGGTACGACAAGGCTCACTGCATAGGAGAGAAAGACGGCATGGATGGCTGTCAGTGTGCGGGGACATTCGCCGATGGGTTCCAGTGTCTGCCGCCATCGCCAACCTCTGAAAACCTGTGCCATGATGCCGAACGGAAACGACAATAGCATCCAAGTCCAGTTCATCTGGTGGAGCATCACGTCGCGTACCTGTTGGAAGTCGAATCCTCGGTACATCCAGTACAGGATGGCTCCGCCGAGCATGACGGATAGCAGTATCTTCAGTATGTTGTTAGCTATTGTTTTCATGTAGTGCAAAAGTAATGCAATTCACCGACAATACAAAATAATAGACCTGTTTTTAATTATTTTTTAATGGAGAGTCTGCTCTTTGGAAATATTTTCCTACCTTTGCAAGAAAAGTAGCAAAGTGCATGGTAAGACAAGTAAAGCCCAAGAAGAACCTTGGCCAGCACTTCTTGACCGACCTCGGCATAGCGCGTAGCATTGCCGACACCGTGGATGCCTGTCCCGACATACCAGTCCTGGAGATAGGCCCGGGCATGGGTGTGCTCACTCAGTACCTGGTGCCCAAGCAGCGGGAGGTCAAAGCGGTGGAGATAGACAAGGAGAGTGTGGCCTACCTGAAGAAGACTCTCTTCAAGGACCGGACGGGCTCTTCCAATCCCATCATTGAGGGTGACTTCCTGCGAATGGATCTGAACGATGTGTTCGGGGGGCGCCCCTTCGTGCTCACCGGCAACTATCCCTATGACATCTCCTCACAGATTTTCTTCAAGATGCTCGACTACAAGGACCTCATCCCCTGTTGCACGGGTATGATACAGCGGGAGGTGGCTCTGCGCATTGCCTCCGAACCAGGCAATAAGGCCTATGGCATCTTGTCGGTGATGATTCAGGCATGGTATGACGTGGAGTATCTTTTTACGGTCGATGAGCATGTCTTCAACCCGCCACCCAAGGTGAAGAGTGCCGTCATCCGGATGACGCGCAATAAGGTGCAGAGCCTTGGCTGCGACGAACAACTGTTTCGGCGGGTGGTGAAGACGGTCTTCAATCAAAGACGCAAGATGTTGCGCGTGTCGCTGCGTCAGCTGCTGCCGGCCGACTCTGCACTGCTGTCACAGGAAACACCACATCCCATGCTTACGCAGCGTCCGGAGCAACTCAGCGTCCAGGAGTTTGTGGAACTGACCAACCTGGTGCAGGAGGCCTTGTAGAGGAAAAACTGAATGGACCCATGAATACAAAACAAGAAAAATACGAACAACTCTGTGCTCAGGTGACAAGTCTGGCAGAAGGAGTGGAAAATGAAGCCGGTGTGCTGGCCAACGTGTCAGCTGCCATGAAAGAGATGTTTCCCGAGGAATATTTCTGGGTAGGTTTCTATCTGGTAAAAGATGTCGCAGGTCGGGACGAAAAACGTGAAGAACAACTGCAACTGGGACCATTCCAAGGAACGGTGGCCTGTTATACGATACCCTATGGCAGAGGCGTCTGCGGAACGGCATGGGCAGAGCGCCGCACCCTTGTGGTGCCCGACGTGGAAGCCTTTCCCGGACATATCGCCTGCAGCTCACTGAGCCGCTCTGAGATTGTTGTTCCCATCTTCGGGGGCGATGGCAACGTGGCGGCAGTTATCGACATTGACAGCACGGAGCTGGCAACATTCGATGATACAGATGCTCTCTATCTTGAAAAGATTGCAAAAATTTTGGCAGAAGAGTTGCATTATTAAAAGATAATGACTATTTTTGTAGATGGATAGACATTAAATTTAATAATATAATATGATAGACGTAAAAGAAACATTAGCCGGTGCTGAGGAGCGCATGGAGATGGCAGCGATGTTCCTGGAGGAGTCGCTCAATCGCATTCGTGCCGGACGTGCCAACGTCGCCATTCTGGACGGCGTGCGTGTGAATTCCTATGGTTCAATGGTTCCGTTGAATCAAGTTGCCAACGTGTCGTGCCCCGACGCACGCACCATCGCCATCAAGCCGTGGGACAAGAAGGCTATCCGCGACATAGAAAAAGCCATCATGGACAGTGATGTGGGCATCACTCCGGAAAACAATGGCGAGATGATTCGCCTGTCCCTTCCGCAGCCTACGGAGGAGCGTCGTCGCGACTTGGTGAAGCAGTGTAACAAGATTGGCGAGAAGGCAAAGGTGGAGGTTCGCAATGTGCGTGGCGAAATCAAGGACAAGCTCAAGAAAGCTATCAAGGACGGCCTGAGCGAGGACAACGAGAAAGATGCCGAGCTCGAACTGCAGAAGGTACACGACAAGTATATCAAGAAACTTGACGAGCTCCTGGAGGCCAAGAATAAGGAAATCATGACCGTTTAGTCAAAGCCAAGCATTGAAAGGTCTTGTCATTAAGAATACCGGCAGCTGGTACACCGTCTTGTTGGACGATGGCCAGACTGCCGATTATAAGATTAAGGGAAACTTCCGCCTGAAGGGAATCCGTAGCACCAATCCTGTTGCGGTTGGCGACCGTGTGACCATAGCCGAAGGATGGATAACAGCGATAGAGGACCGTAGGAATTATATCATCCGTAAGTCGTCCAACCTCTCCAAGCAAAGTCACATCATTGCTGCCAATGTCGATCAGGCTTTCCTCATTGTCACTGTCAACTATCCGGAAACCAGCACAACCTTCATAGACCGTTTCCTGGCTTCGGCTGAGGCCTATCGGGTTCCCGTGGTGCTGGTGTTCAACAAGCGCGACCTGCTCACAGAAGAGGAGTTGCACTATCAGGACATGATGATGCAACTCTATGACACCGTGGGCTACCATTGTGTCAGCGTCTCTGCCACAACGGGTCATGGCGTAGAGGAACTGAAGAAGCTGATGGGTGGCAAGATAACACTGTTCAGCGGACATAGCGGGGTGGGGAAGTCAACCCTCATTAACCGACTGGTGCCCGGTGTCTCTCTGCGAACGGCAGAGATTAGTGATGCTCACAACACAGGCATGCACACCACCACCTTCTCTGAGATGATAAGTCTCTCTCCTCAAGGAGATGGCTGCGAGGGATGGCTGATAGACACACCGGGCATTAAGGGCTTCGGCACCTTCGACATGGAACCGGAGGAGCTGACAAGCTATTTCAAAGAGATTTTCCACTTCTCTAAGGACTGCCGTTTCAGTAACTGCACCCACACTCACGAGCCGGGCTGCGCTGTACTGAAGGCTGTGGAGAATCACTATATCGCGGCCAGTCGCTACCAGTCGTATCTCTCCATGATGCAAGACAAGGATGAGAACAAATACAGGGAGGCATATTGAATACAGAGTATTAGAATCACTAAAAACAATCTTGTAAGATAAAAAGATGATGAAGAGAAATATTCTTGCTGCGGGACTGTTGCTGATAGGTGGCATGGCCATGGCACAAGTGAAGACAGAGGTCAAGAAGTTTAATCTTGTCGGGCCCTACGCAGTGAGCATGCCTCATGCCACAGATACCGTCAATGTGAAAGGAGAAAAGTTTGACGAAAACACACTATTGGACGCTGTGAGCCTGACGTCTCCTGTCAGTTCTATCTTTGACGGGATACTACTTCCTTCGCAAAGTGACAAGAAGAGTGTAGGGGTGTTGTCGTTCTATCTGAACAATACCGAGTATCTCAAGGCTCAAATAGAGGTGAAGGGTCCCAAGAACTACAAAGTCTTTGTTGACGGAAAGGAGCACGTCGGTGAACTGGCACTTGCTCCTGAACACCACACTATAGCCATCAAGTATCTAGCGGAAGCAGGATGTGGTGACACCTTGTCGGTTGTGATGGATGCCAAAAAATCGTTGATGGTAACCACCGACCCGAAACATCCCTACATGGTACACGACCTCACCGACGGACTGCGCGTGCGCGGTATCTCGCTATCGCCCGACGGCAGTCTGGCACAAGTGAGCTTCCAGAACACCCAGCGCGATGGCAGTAGCCAGTGGAGCTATGAGCTTCGTGATACCAAGACCGGACGTGTGGTTTCACAATTGGGCAAAAACTATGGATGGATGCCACGCACGGTGGCTCTTGTAGAAGAAACGTGGGAGAACGGACAGCGTATGCTGACCCGCATAGACCCTCTGACATGGCAACGTACACGACTTGCCACCCATCTCCCAAAGGGTGGTTATACCATCAGTCCAACAGAAGACTTTATCATCGTCTCTGTTCAGGAGGAAGGACCAGCAGAGGATGCCGATGTCTTCGAGGTGGTGGAGATGGACGATCGCCAACCGGGGTGGCGTAACCGTAACTACCTCTGTCGCTACGATGTGGCCACAGGTCTTTGTCAGCGACTCACCTTCGGAAATAAGGGCGAGATGTTATGCGACATATCTCAGGATGGCAGGAAGCTGCTTATTGCCACTTCACACTCACGGTTGACCAAGCGCCCAACCACGGTGACAGACTATCTCTTGATGGATATGCAGACTATGAAGACCGATACTCTCTTTATCGATGCGGAATTTGTCGGAGGAGCTTATTTCTCGCCTGATGGTCGGCAGGTGCTCTTCACGGGAACGCCAGAGGCTTTCCAACGTGTGGGATGCCAGCTGCCGCCTGATGTCACCCCCAGCATGATAGAGACGGAACTCTTCCTCTACGATACAGCGACACGGAAAATCACTCCTCTGACCAAGGACTTCGACCCGTCGGTCAGCAATGTTGAATGGTCTGCTGCTGACGGAATGATCTATTTCTCGGCTGAAGACCGCGACTATGTGAACCTGTTCAGACTCAATCCGCAGACGGGCAAAATAGACAAATTGCCCGTCAGAGGCGACTATACCTATCGTTTCGATTTGGCAGCCCATGCACCGGTGCTCGGATATCTTTCCTATAAAACTATGGAACCGGCCTCTGCCTATGTGTTGCCGCTTCAGAAAAAAGGGAAGGAAGTATGCTTCTTTGATGGCAAGACTGTCATAGGCGATGCCTTGTTGGGTACTTGTCAGGACTGGAACTATACCAACTCCAAGGGCGACACGGTATATGGCCGACTCTATCTGCCCCACGATTTTGATGCTACGAAGAAATATCCCATGATAGTCTATTATTATGGTGGATGCTCCCCAACATCCCGGTATTTCGAATCCCCCTATGCTCCGCAGTACTGGAACTCCTTAGGCTATGTGGCCTACATCGTGGAACCCAGTGGAGCCACGGGCTTTGGTCAGGAATGGGCCTCGCGCCATGTCAATACGGCTGGACAGGGACCTGCTGAAGATATCATTGAGGGGGTGAAGAAACTCTGTGATACCCACCCTTATATCAACAGGAAGAAAATTGGATGCATGGGTGCCAGCTATGGCGGATTCATGACACAATACCTTCAGACAAAGACCGACATCTTTGCTGCAGCCGTGAGTCATGCCGGAATCGCCAACCATACCAGCTACTGGGGCGAGGGCTATTGGGGCTACAACTACAGTGAAGTGAGTATGGCTAACAGTTATCCGTGGAGCCACCGTCAACTGTATGTGGATCAGTCGCCGCTGTTCAATGCTGACAAGATCCACACTCCCCTCCTGCTTCTCCATGGAACAGATGATACCAATGTGCCTATTGTGGAGAGCTTGCAAATGTTCACGGCCCTGAAACTGCTGGGACGAGACGTGGCTTTGGTAGAGGTGAAAGGAGAAAATCACCATATCCTCGACTACAAAAAAAAGGAAAAATGGCTGGCCACACAGATGGCTTGGTTCCAAAAGTGGTTGAAGGATGACCCCACATGGTGGGATGTCCTTTATCCGAAGAAGAACCTGTAATGCACAATGCTTAATGCTTAATTCATCATGTTTTTAAAAACTTTATTTAGAAAAAAATGAAGAGCATGAATGCAGAAGATTTTAAAGACAAGCGCATAGCCGTGCTACTCTCTGGTGGTGTTGACAGTAGTGTGGTGGTCTATGAACTGGCACGCCTTGGTCTGCATCCCGACTGCTTCTATATCAAGATAGGACCGGAGGAACAGGAAGAGTGGGACTGTACCAGTGAGGAAGACCTGGAGATGGCGACGGCTGTGGCCCACCGCTATGGCTGTAGGCTTGAGGTTGTCGATTGTCACAAGGAATACTGGGAGCAGGTAACACGCTACACCATGGAAAAGGTGCGTGCAGGATTTACTCCTAATCCTGACGTTATGTGTAACCGACTCATCAAGTTTGGTGCCTTCCACGAGAAATGTGGACACGACTACGACCTGATTGCCACCGGACACTATGCTCAGACAGAATGGATTGATGGTCAGAAGTGGCTTTGCACCAGTCCTGATCCCGTAAAAGATCAGACAGATTTCCTGGCTCAAATCTATGACTGGCAGTTGCAGAAAGCTCTCTTCCCTATCGGACACTACATGAAAGACGAGGTGCGGGAGATTGCCCAACGTGAACATCTGGTCAACGCACGACGCAAGGATTCTCAGGGCATTTGCTTCCTGGGAAAAATTGACTACAACGAATATCTGCGTCGCTACTTAGGCGAACAGCAGGGTGACATCATAGAACTTGAAACAGGCAAACGCATAGGCGGTCATCTGGGACACTGGTTCCATACCATCGGACAGCGTAAAGGACTCGGATTGGGCGGCGGACCATGGTTTGTAGTAAAGAAGGATGTGGAAAATAATATCCTTTATGTCAGTCATGGCTATGACCCGCAAACGGCCTATAGCCAGCAGTTCCTTGTGCATGATGTTCACCTGCTGACTCCCTGTAAGCTGCCAGATTCCGTCACCTTCAAGATTCGGCATACTCCGGAAATTCATCGTGCCCGACTGCAACAACTCGGTGACGGACGGATGATGGTATATGCCGAACAGCCTATCCATGGCGTGGCTCCTGGCCAGTTCTTTGTATTCTATGACGAACAACATCATCGTTGCTTCGGTTCCGCCGAGATAACCTTATAAAACAGAAACATTAGGCAATGAGTCAGTTTATCGATTATTTCTGTGCAAGAATGGAAAAGAACAGGAGCGGCAGACAGCGACAAGAGATTCATTCATGCCCCGAACTCGTGGATTGTATCCAACAGGTGGGTTTTCTGCCATTACTGGAAAGTGGCATACAAGGTTTCTCTGCTGAGGCAGCCATGGCTGAGGAGTGTCGCTTTACCCAGTTTGACGATGGAACATGGGAATGGCCTCTTTGGCAATGGAAAGGTCCTGTTGTCACGGAAGGCAATTGCGTCTATGGGAAATTCTTCGCTGGCAAGGCCGGTTTCATCAGCAGGGCTTGGTGGCCCGATTTCTACAACTGGCGGCATAGTAAGAATCCGCCGTTGGAGGAAGGAAGCATTGAGGAGACCATCTTGATGACGCTACGGGAACATGGTAGCATGATCACAAGAGAGTTGCGAGCCGCCTGTGGCTTTACTGGTCCGAAGATGCGAGGGAAATTTGATGCCTATATCACCCGTCTGCAGATGGGGTGCCACATGATAACTGAGGACTTTGTCTATCCGCAGGACAAGCATGGACGTGAGTATGGTTTCGGGTGGTCGCTGCTGACAACGCCTGAGCAACTACTTGGGTGCCAGGCTTGCCAATGTGAACGCACACCCGAAGATTCTTATCAACGCATGGCTGACCACCTTGCTCACCTGTTGCCCGATGCTACTGAGAAACAAATCAACAGACTCCTATTTTAGTCTTTTTATTTTACCAGGATCTTCTGGACGGTTCCATCACTGTTGCGAATGATATTGAGGCCTCGCTGAGGAACGGAAACTTGTCGGCCGTCAGTGGTGAAGAAGGCTGTGGGACGATTGGACACGTGTTGTCGCTCAATGGTCTCAATGCCGTTGGGAACGTCTTTCATGATTTGTTCCTGCGTAACGGTGACAAAGGTCTGGGCATAGCCGTTGCCAGCGGAGTAGGATTCGTCTTCAAAGAGGATTCCTACATCGCCGTTGGGCAGTTTTACCATGGTGGAGTAGGCTGCACCGCCCGGTTGTATATTCATCAGGTCTGTCCATGTCTTTCCTTCATCAAGGCTACGACTGAGTGTGAGGTTCTCTCGTGAGCCGGACTTAATGTAGGTGTGAAGCATGACGTTGGGCTTTCCTTCGGTCAGTCGGCTATAGACCAAAATATCCGCATTGCAGGCATTGCCTGAGATAGCACTGTTGCGCCATTTGGTGCCCCAACTGGTGGCATCGGCACTGCCGGTATTGAATCCTCTGTTGCCACTTTGACGGACGGAAACAAGCAGCGTGCTGTCGTTCAGCTGCTCAAGTTTCGACTCGTCGCAGCCCGCATAGGCATTGGCTGGTCCTAAGGTCCAGGTGTCACCGTTGTCGGCAGAAGACAGAATATAGCATTGTGGCGTTCCATGATCCTCCTGAGTGAGACAGTTGGTGGTAAACATCACGGTTCCATCGAAGGTGGTCAAACCTTTTCCAGAAGAGATGAAGTTTCCGTAGAATCCCAATTCGTTGGTCTTGTTATTCACCAAGTCTGTGAAGTTGGAGGTGTAGAGCTGACGTGGTGCTGTCCATGTCAATCCGTTGTCATCACTGGTGCAGATGGCAGCCCAGCGCATGCCGTTCCAGTACATGACAGAGCCCGCCGCCATGATACAGATGATCCGTCCTTCCTTGGTGCGTGCCAAGGCTGCATCGCCATATCCGTAGCTGCTCTGTGTGGAGCCATCTCCAGTGGCAATGATATTCTGTGCCGACCAGGTGTGTCCGCCGTCTTCGCTTCGACGAACGCTGACATCGATTTTATGTCCGCCAAGATCGGCATTGCTATTGTAGCGTCTGTCCATGGCAACCACGATGTTACCCTCTTTGTCGAGTATCATGGCCGGTATGCGGTAGAAGCGGCAATTGTCAGTGGTAGGAACAAAGACCAGACTTTGTGTGGCAAAGATTTTGGCGCTACCTGCAGGACTTCCAACGGCTCCCATATACAGTTGCTTGGCGTTGTCGTTGTCGGTATATTTGATGTAGCGCAGCAAGGCATCGAGGGAAGAGCCTATGGCTGCGTCATCCTTGACGGAGACTGTCAGCCAAAGATAGTTCATGCCAGGTTGAAGTTGGTAGGATGTTATTGGCAGGTTGATCATGTTGCCGGTGAACTCTGTCGTTTTGCCCAGTAGAACAGGGTTGGCATCGGCATAGAACTCTGGATTGTTGGTCTGATAGATGGCTACGGCGTCAATGTTTTGACGCGTAGTACCCAGTAGTGAGAGATCAATTTCGGTAATCTTTGTGTCGGTATTGGTGAATCCCATCATACCGATTCTCATCAGTACGTCTTTCTCATTGCCTCGTCCGGTTGTCTGATAACCCTGAGTAAGCTTTACCTCTTCCAGCATCAGACCAGATGATGCTTCCTCTATCTGTTGGGTGATGGCAGCGGTGATGGCGGCTTTGTCGTTCAGAAAGAAGGGTACGCCTTCATCACCTTCGGCATAATAGGAGATGACAGGTCCGTCGAAGGTGTTGCTGATAGAGAGATAGGTGTTGTCGGCAGCCGTTCGGAAGGTAAAGGTCTTCTCATCGAGCTTGCTCACGCGGATGGCGACTTTATTGGGGGTGAAGGTCCAGCTCTTACCTCCTTTGAGGGTGTGATAGGTACCGCTGACGGTAGGCTCGATGAAGCGTTGACGTCCCACATTATATATATAATAGGTGTCTTCCTCACCCGTGGGAATAAATACCCAGCGATGGTGAGCATCATCGGCTTCTCCTGCGTTGGTGGTTCCGGTGGACCAGACAAACTCCGACGACTGTTTGGGACTGGAGTAGAGCTCACCGCGTCCGTTGGTGTTGATAATCTTGTAGGAAAAGCCTTCGATTATTTCTGATTCATATCCAGGTTCGGCAGTGATGGTTTTTGCTTCAGTATCAATGCTGAAACTCCAGTTGCCGGTGACACCCGTTATGGAGAAGTTGGCTTTGGTAGGTATAGTGCCTTTGGTAAAGAAGAAAGTTCCACCGTTATAGACGGTCTTGATACCTTTCAGTTGGGCATTGGTACAGGTGACACGAGGATTGTTGATCACTTCACCAGCTGCAGTGGCATGGTTGATAATGACAGTCCATTCGTCCAACACTTCTTCGGTGTTTACGGCGCTGATGGCATAACGCACATTGCTGGCTGCTGCTGCCTTTCCCCAGATGTGTTCCATGTTGGCGAAGTAAGTCCAGTAGCTGGCAAAGCGGAAGCCGTTGGCATCATGTGTGATGGAGATATTCACCGGTGAAACAGAGGCACAGGCGTTGGCATTCATGTAATGACCATTGGCTGAACGCACCCTCAGGTTGGTACCGCTACGTTCTATGCGCACAAAATAGGTGGCATCATCGTCAGTGGGTTCTGCTGCAGACTGCTGCACAAATAGTGGGTAGCTGTTGGAGGCATTCTGTCGATATTCCGTATTTCGGTTCATGATATAGCGTCCGGCATAGTCGGAACTGGTAAAATGAATTCTGTACCAGCCTGTTTGCAGGTCGGTAGTGGAGGTTATCTCTCCGTAGCTTTTAGATGCTGTTACCAGTAAGGTGACGAGTATGGATAAGGTCAGTAGTAGTCTTTTTTTCATGTTCTTAGATATTCTTAGATATTATGAAGCCGCAGATGTTTTGACCAACGGTCGAAAAACACGCTGCGGCTTCTGTTCTTTAGTCTTCTGCTGGTGAGAAGTCGTCTTTGCCTACTCCGCAAACCGGGCATACCCAGTCTTCGGGAATGTCTTCAAATGCAGTGCCTGCGGCGATGCCACTTTCGGGGTCGCCAATCTCGGGATCATAGACGTATCCACATACGTCGCAAACAAACTTTTTCATACAGTTTTGGTTTTAGGTAAATAATTAATTTATAACTGGTCACTTTTCTTTTCAAAGTTTTCCCTGCTCGCCCAGATAGCTATCCTTGAACCCTAAGAAGTAGAGCACACCATCGAGTCCAATGGTATTGATGCTCTGCTTGGCATTGGCCACGACACGCGGTTTGGCATGGAAGGCGATGCCCAGTCCTGCTTCGGAGAGCATGGGGAGGTCGTTGGCTCCGTCGCCCACGGCGATAGTTTGTGCCAAGTTGACTTTCTCCACCTGTGCGATGAGTTTAAGTAGCTCGGCCTTTCGATGTCCGTCAACGATTTCACCGACAAAGCGTCCGGTGAGTTTCCCGTCCTCGTCAATCTCCAGTTCGTTGGCATAGACATAGTCGATGCCGAATTTGCGTTGCAGATATTCGCCAAAGTAGGTAAATCCACCGGAGAGGATAGCAATCTTATAGCCACAGCGTTTCAGCACAGACATGAGGCGCTCGGCTCCCTCGGTGATGGGCAGGTTTTCTGCAATATCCTGCATGACGCTGACATCGAGCCCCTTTAGCAGCGCCACACGCTCGGTGAAACTCTCTTTGAAGTCTATCTCACCCCTCATGGCTCGCTCAGTAATAGCTTTCACCTTGTCGCCAACACCGGCTCGTATGGCCAGTTCGTCGATACATTCCGTTTGAATGAGTGTGGAGTCCATATCAAAGCAGATGAGTCGGCGCATGCGTCGGAACATGTCATCTCGCTGGAAGGAGAAGTCCATGTCCATCTCAGAGGACAATTTCATCAGGTCTGCTTGCATCTGTGCGCGGTTCACAGGTGTTCCTCGCAGAGAGAACTCTATGCAGGCGCGGACGTTGCGAGAGGGGTTCTTGATGCTCATGCGACCTGTGAGTCGCAGGATGGAGTCGATGTTCAACCCCTGTTGGGTAATGACGGTTGTGGCGGCTTCTATCTGTCGGGCAGAGAGAGTGCGGCCGATGACGGTCAAGATGTAGCGATGTTTGCCCTGGCGTCCCACCCAGGCTTCGTATTCCTCGTCGGTGATGGGCGCAAAGCCGATGTTTACTCCCAGCTCCGTGGCTTTGAAGAGCAGTTCCTTCATGACCTGCCCGGAATGCATCTCATCGATACGGATGAGTATGCCCAGTGACAGGGTGGCATGGATGTCGGCCTGGCCAATATCGAGAATCTGTGCGTTGTATCGTGCCAGAATCCCCATAATCGAAGCTGTCAGTCCCGGCCGGTCCTGTCCTGTGATGCGGATGAGTATCTGTTCTTCCTTATTGTTCATTGGATCCATATATCAGGTTCTTGCTCTGTATGTGTCAGATAGGCATGCTGGTTCACTCTGCGGAATTTTTCAGCCTGCTCCAGCAGATGATTGAATCGTTCTATCCTGTCGGTCTTCATCTTACCAGTGGCCATCAGCTTTTTGTTGTGTTTCACCCAGCTTAGCATGTTGTGCTCTTCCAACCGGTGTTTCGATGGACGGCGGCGGTATTTTGCCATATAGTCCATGACTTCTTTGTATTTCAGGTTCCAGTTGTGGTCTTGCAGGCTTGGTCTCGGCTTGATGTATCTAAGCAGGTCATTCCATTTCTGGGAGAAGTCGCTAATGGAGGGAAAGAGCAGGTTTGCCCCCTCCCGGGTGAGAACTTCATCGGGCAGGGGACCACTGTTGATGGCAACAGTGAAGATGTGGGCTGCCACACCGGCACGAATGCCTAATGGCGCGTTCTCTACGACGATGGCTTCCCATGGCTTCAAGCCTCCGGCCTTCTCCAGTCCTTTCAGATATGGGTCGGGAGCGGGTTTCCCTTTTTCAACGTCGTAGGCTGTGACAACCTTCTTCGGCGAGAGAAAAACCTCGAAGTCGTTGACGAGTCGTTGGATGAGTGGACGCTGTCCGCTACCTGTAACGACAATAACTTGCATGCCTGCCTTAACCATCTTTTCCATTAGTTGGATGGTACCAGGGAAGATAGGAGCTTCTGCCATGTCGTGGAAGATGCGGGTCTTTACATCGTACATGTGTTGAGCCTCTTCCAACGTGATATCTTCTCCTTTTTGTTTCTTGACCATCAGCCGAATGGTGTCTATTCCCCTGGCACCCTCTGTGGCATAGGCATCGGCGGCCGTCATCTCGATGTTGAATTCCGCCATGGACCGTTGCCATGCTATGGCATGGTTGGGCATGCTGTCGTAAAGCACGCCGTCCATGTCAAAGAGTACGGCTTTCGGGTCGAATGTCTCGAAGCCGTTCTCTTGTAGGTACTGGGTGATTGCTTCTTGCATGGCCAACCTCTTTTTATTTCTCTTTGGCCAGACGCTCCTGAATGGCTTTGCTTTCAGCCTCGTATCCTGGCTTGTTGAGCAGTGCGAACATGTTCTTCTTGTAGGCTTCTACACCCGGCTGATTGAAGGGGTTCACACCCAGCACGTTGCCACTGATGCCGCAGCCAATCTCAAAGAAATAGATGAGCTGACCGACATAATATTCGTTGAGCTCGGGCACGGAGATGCGGATGTTGGGGACACCGCCGTCAACGTGAGCCAGACGAGTGCCAAGTTCAGCCATCTTGTTGACTTCGTCAACGCGTTTGCCAGCAAGGAAGTTCAGTCCGTCCAGATTTTCCTCGTCTTCAGGGAAGAGCATCTTCTTGTTGGGCTGCTCAATACTGATGACGGTCTCGAAGATGGTGCGTTCTCCGTCCTGAATCCACTGTCCCATGGAGTGGAGGTCAGTTGTAAAGTCGCAACTGGCGGGGAATATTCCTTTCTGGTCTTTACCCTCCGACTCTCCGTAAAGTTGTTTCCACCACTCAGCGATGAAGTGGAGTTTGGGCTGGTAGTTGACCATAATCTCAATCTTCTTGCCACTTTGGTAGAGGCCATTGCGAACAGCGGCATACTGTGCGGCAAGGTTCTGTTCAAAAGGAATGTCTTTGCCACAAGCTTTCTCCATGTCGGCGGCTCCCTGGACGAGGGCCTTGATGTCGAAGCCGGCGCAGGCTATGGGAAGCAGCCCCACAGGGGTAAGCACAGAGAAACGACCACCGACGTTGTCGGGGATGATGAAGCTCTTGTAGCCTTCCTTGTCAGCGCAGGTGCGGGCTGCACCACGCTTTGCATCAGTCACAGCGACGATGACCTGCTTGGCTTCTTCCTTGCCACGCTGGGCCTCGCACTGCTTCTTCAGCAAACGGAAGGTAAGGGCCGTCTCTGTCGTTGTACCACTTTTGGAGATGTTGATAACGCCAAATTTCTTTCCTTTCAGGTAGTCAGTGAGTTCGGCCAGATAGTCTTCGCCGATATTGTTTCCTGCAAAGAGAATCGTGGGATTCTTCTTGTCTTGCACGAGCCAGGCAAAGCTGTTGCCTAAAGCTTCGATGACGGCGCGGGCACCCAGGTAGCTTCCGCCGATGCCGGCAACCACCACTACTTCACACTTCTCGCGCAGGGTGTTGGCCACCGTCTGAACCTCATCAAGAAATGCCGGCGTGATGCTGCTGGGCAGGTGTAGCCAGCCAAGGAAATCGTTTCCGGGACAGGTTCCGGCTTCCAATGCAGCCTGTGCCTCTTCTACTTTAGGTTGAAATGCCTTTACTGCGCCTTCACCGAGGAAGCATGCAGCCTTCGTGATGTCAAGTTGAATACTTTTCATTTTTCTGTTTTTTCTTTATATTTGGATGTTTTGTACTTTATGGCTGCAAAGGTACAAATTTTTTTAAGAAGACAAGAAGGAAAGAAGACAAGAAGGAAAAAAAGTTTTTTTAAAGAAGACAAGAAGTCAGGGAGTCAAGGAGTCAAGGAGACAGGCACAAAGAATGGCGTGGCCACTCTTATGCACTAAACCTTAGGGGCGAGCCTAGGAAATTTGGAACCCCTACTATCTAATAAGAATGCTCCACGCCATAAGCGTGTGCATAGCATTATACAGATAGTTTGAGGATACCATTTCTTTGGCATTACCCTTGCTTCATCTTTCGACTATTCCAAATCAAGTTTCCTAGGCTTCTTCGGTTTAGTGCGAAATAAAAGCTAATGCATCATTGAAATCGGATTTCTCCCCGATTCGTTGCCATAATTACAAAAAACAATTCAATTAAAAGAGATTTCATGCAAAAAATAAAAGGAAAAGCTGTGATATTCAAAAAAAAGCATTAAATTTGCCCACGAAATTATGAAAGGAAAAAGGATTATGGCAACACCAGTAAAGATTATCCCGACATTGCACGGAGAAGCTGCGAAAATCTTCTTAGAGCGTGCTGAAGAGCGTGAGCGCAACCCGCATCCGTCTCCCATCTATACTGAGAGTGAGAAGCAGGCTTATTACAAGATGCTGAAAGAATCAGGAATGCCTCTATGAACAATGACGAATTTCTGAGCAAATATGTTTTCAAGGAACTTACAGAAAATGTGCTCGCAGAGTGCGAGCATTTTTCTTGTGGTGTGGGTGACCTTGATGAATATTTCCAAAAGGATGTTATCGCATATAGTAAACGCTGGGTTAGCCGTTCCTATGTATTTTGCCCTAAAGCAAATCCCCGACAGATAGCATGTGCCTTTTCCGTATCCTATGACAGCCTGCGTATAACGGATTTGTCTAATCGTAAACAAGAAGAGTTTCGAGAGCAGAATGACCTCAGCGAGAAACGCCTGAAACGATATCCGGGTATTCTCATTGGCCGTTTGGCTGTTAACAAGGAACTGTCGCATCAAGGAATAGGTACTGCATTGATGAATTTCATTAAAATGTGGTTGGGACATGGTGGCAAGGCCGGTTGTCGCTTTTTGATAGTTGATGCCCGAAATTCAAAAGACGCATTATCCTACTATGAGAAGAATGGTTTTGTTTATCTGTTCCCATCAGAAGAAATGGAGTCTATGAGAACACGCAAAGACAATGCGGTTGTACCACAGACTACACGTCTGATGTATTTTGACTTGAAGGACACTTCAGAATAAAAACATACTAAAAGAATGATGACGACTATCGTAATGGGAATGCCCGTGTGGACATGGGTGATATTTTATGTTTTGGTGCTATTCATGTTGTTGGCCGATTTGAAACTATTTGGGCGTAACGGACAGCATGAGGTCAACGTGAAGGAAGCCCTCACAATGACAGGCGTCTGGATTGGCGTCTCCCTGCTATTCTGCCTGGGCATCTATTTGTTCTATCCGGTTGAACCGCATGAGAAAGCCATGGAGTTTCTGGCAGGCTACCTCATCGAGAAGTCCCTGTCTATGGACAATCTTTTTGTCTTCCTGATGTTATTTTCTTTTTTCGGCATTGAGCGTAAGTACCAGCATGAGGTGCTCTTTTGGGGGATTTTCGGAGCACTTGTTTTGCGAAGCATCTTTATCTTTGCCGGTGCAGCCATGGTTGAACGCTTTGAATGGGTGTTGGGTTTGTTTGGCCTGTTCCTGTTATATACGGGAGGAAAGATGTTTGCTCCGGAAGGTAAGGGTGAGGCCGATCCTTCACAGAACATCATAGTCAAATGGTTTCGGAAAGTCTTCCCTGTCAGCAAACAGTTGGAAGGCGACAAGTTCTTCATTCGGCAAAACGGTGTTCTGATGGCAACCCCATTATTTGTGGCCTTGCTGGTCATTGAGACTACAGATGTTGCTTTCGCCGTTGACTCCATACCTGCGGTGTTCTCTGTGTCACGCGACCCTTTCATTGTGCTGACGAGCAATATCTTTGCCATACTGGGCTTGCGAGCTCTGTATTTTGCGCTGGCAGCTGTGGCTCAGTATTTCAAGTATCTGAAATATGGATTGGGTGTCATCCTGATTTTCGTAGGCGTGAAGATGTTGCTGGGTATGAATGAGTATGTCAATGAATTGGCAGCCCTTGGCGGCATGCAGTTGAATATGCCGCATGTGGAGGTTTCGACAACCTTCAGCCTTGCTTTCATTTTTGGCGTGCTGACGTTGTCGATGTTGGGGTCTTATCTGAAAACTCACAAATAAGGAGAACGAAGTCCAGAAGGTCTTTAGGTTAGTTTACCGGAAGCTGTCTGTCAGTAGCTTGATTTCAATCTGTGGCGAGATGCGTTCATACAAAATGTTATAGACCGCATCCAGGATGGGCATGTTCACATGCATGTGGCGATTGATTTCCTTCATACATTTCACGCCGAAGTAGCCTTCGGCAATCATTTCCATTTCTATCTGTGCCGATTTTACGCTATAGCCTTTGCCTATCATGGTGCCAAAGGTGCGGTTGCGGGAGAAGTTGGAGTAGCCGGTGACAAGCAGATCGCCCAGATACACCGAGTCATAGATGTTGCGGTCGATGGGGTGGATGGCCGTCATGAAGCGTGACATCTCCTGCAAAGCGTTTGAGATGAGCACTGCCAAAAAGTTGTCTCCATATTTCAGTCCTGAACAGATACCGGCAGCAATGGCATAGACGTTCTTCAGCACGGATGAATATTCGATGCCAATGACGTCGCTTGATGTCTTGGTCTTGATGTAATCGGAGGTAAGCACATCTGTGAAGGCTTGCGCCTTTTCAAGGTCGGAACATCCCACGGTGAGGTAGCTGAGTCTTTCCAAAGCCACTTCCTCAGCGTGGGATGGTCCACCGATACAAGCCAGATTATCGTAAGGAACATCGTAAATCTGGTGAAAATATTCGGAGCAGGAAAGATTTTCGTCGGGCACAATACCCTTGATGGCTGTGACAATAAACTTGTCGCGCAGTCGGGTTTTCAGTTTTTTCAGGTGATTCTTCAGGTAGGGCGAGGGGGTGACAAACACCAGTGTGTCATAAGCCTGAGCAATCTTGTTCAGATCTGACGAGAAGAAAATCTCGCTGGTGTCGAAGTGTACACTCATCAGATAGGAGGGGTTGTGCCCCAGTCGGCGGAAGTCATCTATCTGGTTGTCCCTACGCATATACCATCCAATGTGATGAGTGTGGCTCACCACAATCTTGGCAATGGCCGTTGCCCACGAGCCGCCACCAATGATGGCTATCTTTCCGCAGTTTTGCATTATTGTGCTTTGTCAATCCAAGTCTGCACCTCGTCAAGAGACGGACGCTCATATCCAAGCTTGTATTTTTTATTGATTTCACCAATTTTCTGCTGCAGGCCTTGAGCTTTCTCCTTGGCAATGTCGCTGATGAGGTTAAAGCCGGCCTTACGCATGACATAGGCCCAATTCTCTGATACACCAATCTCGGACCATTCGGCGATGGTGCTTTGTGGAATCTTCTTCTCGGGCTTCATCTGCGGGAACAGCATCACCTCGCCAATGGCAAACTTTCCTGTCAGCAGCATCACCAGTCGGTCGATGCCGATGCCGATGCCGAAGGTTGGTGGCATCCCATATTGCAGGGCACGCAAGAAATCGTGGTCGATGATCATGGCCTCATCGTCACCTTTGTCGGCCAGTTTCATCTGTTCGATGAAGCGTTCTTCCTGGTCGATGGGGTCGTTCAGTTCCGAGTAGGCATTGGCCAGCTCCTTTCCGTTCACCATCAGTTCGAAGCGCTCGGTCAGTCCAGGCTTGGAGCGGTGCATCTTGGTCAGTGGTGACATCTCCACGGGATAGTCGGTGATGAAGGTAGGCTGAATGAAGGTTCCTTCGCAGAACTCGCCGAACAGTTCGTCGATGAGTTTCCCTTTACCCATGGTCTCATCTACCTCCATGCCTTTCTCTTTGCAGAAGGCTCTGATTTCTTCTTCTGTCTTTCCGTCGCAGTCGAATCCTGTTTTCTCTTTGATGGCATCCAGTATGGGCAGACGGCGGAAGGGTGCTTTGAAAGAAATCACCTTGCCGTCTATTTCTACCTCGGGCTTACCGTTCACGGCCGTGCAAATCTGCTCCAGCATGTTCTCTGTGAAGGTCATACCCCAAAGCAGGTCTTTATAGCTTACATAGAGCTCCATGCAGGTGAACTCCGGGTTGTGGGTTTTGTCCATTCCCTCGTTTCGGAAGTTCTTGCCCATCTCATAGACACCCTCGAAGCCGCCCACGATGAGTCGTTTCAGGTACAACTCTGTAGCGATGCGCATATACATGTCTTGGTTCAGTGCGTTGAAATGCGTGATGAACGGACGTGCAGAAGCACCACCGGCAATATTCTGAAGGATGGGAGTGTCAACTTCCGTGTAGCCGGCTTCGTCAAGGATGTGGCGAATAGTGCGAATGATGGTGGCGCGTTTGAGGAAAGTGTCTTTCACGCCCGCGTTCACCACCAGATCGACATAGCGCTGACGATATCTGAGTTCCGGGTCATCGAAGGAGTCATATACTTTGCCATCGGCATCGGTCTTCACTACCGGCAGCGGTTTCAGGCTTTTGCTCAGCAAGGTCATCTCGAGCACATGAACACTGATTTCACCAGTCTTGGTACGGAATACATATCCCTTCACGCCGATAAAGTCACCCAGGTCGAGCAATTTTTTGAACACTACGTTGTAGAGGTCTTTGTTCTCGCCTGGACAGATGGCATCGCGCTGCACATAGATCTGAATGCGCCCCTTGGAGTCTTGCAGCTTGGCAAAACCGGCCTTGCCCATGACACTTTTGCTCATCATTCGTCCGGCAATGCTGACAATAGGACTGTTCTCCGGTGTGGCGGTTTCGCGTATGTCGTTTCCTTCTTCATCCTTGCCGATGACAGGCAGGTCTTTGAAGTTTTCGATGATGTCTGTGCTCCATGCTGTTACGGGGTATTCTGCTGCTGGATAGGGGTTGATGCCCATGTTGCGCAGTTCCTGAAGGCTTTGGCGGCGGCCAATTTCCTGTTCACTTAGCTCTAAAATATTCATAAATGTGTAAATAGTACTTATAAGTGGTTGCAAAGTTACTAATATTTTTTGAAAACGCTTCAAACGCGTGCCGAATTTTGATAAGATAATTTACACAATAATCATCCACAAACAGCTTTTGCCGCAAACCAGAGCACGGGCACGAGCAGCGCGGGCAGCAGGTTCAGTGTTTTGCAGTCTTTGAGTTGCAGCAAGGCGAGCCCTGAGCCTGTGATGAGCAAGCCGCCCACAATGAGCAGTTCGGCCATGAGTTGGTTGCTCACGGCTTCGCTCGAAAGCCATGCCACCAGGTAGAACAACCCCTGCCAGCAGAACAGCACCGGGGCGGCAAGCACCATGCCCATGCCATAGGTGGAAGCAAAGATGGTGGCCGAAACAAAGTCGAGCGTGGCATTGGTATAGAGGAAGGTGTTGTCGCCCTGCAGGGCGCTGATAACCGGTCCGAGCATAGAGAGTGGACCTATGCAGTAGAGCAGGATAGCCGTTGCCAGTCCGTCGGCCAGTCGGTTATCCGTTAGTTTTTCATTTTCGTGGCCGGCTTGTTGCTTCTTCCGTTTGTTTTGTTTCCGGTCTATCAGGCGGTGAAAGCGTCCGTCAATGTCGAGCCATGTTCCCGTTACTCCCCCCACTGCAATGGCAATGATAAAGAGCACGGGGTATTGGCTTTTGGGAAAGTTCTGTATGCAGGCGTTCAGCCCTATGGCGAGCGAAGCCAGTCCGAGTCCGGTGTAGAGCACCTGCCGGTATTTTTCTTTGATGCCCCGGTGCAGCACGCTGCCGAGAATGGTTCCTGCAACAATGGTGCAGGTGTTAACGATGGTTCCTATCATTTCGCAAGTTCAGTTTTTGTTTATTTCTTCTTGGGCATTTTCTGGAACTTATAGCTGAGTGTGAGCATGGCATACCGTGGCAGGCAGTTGTTCCAGGTTTCTGTTCGTCCCTGTGCGTTCACGGCATACTGCGTGCTGGAAATCTGGTGCAGCAGGTCGAAGGCCATGAGCTTCAGGGTGAGTTTTTCCTTGAATAGAGATTTCGAGACCAGTGCGTTCCACACCAGGTCATCGGTGTTCATCTCTGCCATGTTGTAGCCTCGGCGTGAGAACATCGTGATGTCTGTTGCCACAGTGAGTTTCACGAGGGGTATAGTGTAGGTGGCGTTCATGCCATATTTGTAGTCCCACGCGCTGATGCGCTGAAAGTTTTCGCGCGAGCTGGTGGAGCGTTGCCAGTTGGCGCTTCCGTTGATGCCCAGGGTAAGCTCGTCTATCTGGTATTCCAGCGAGAGGCTTCCCTTGGGGCTCCAGGTGTCCACGCGGCTCAGTTTTGTTTCCTCAATAGATTCGGTGATGTCGAAGTCCACGCTGTGTGCAAAGTCGGTTTCTATGTCTGCTTGCAGTCGTAGCCGCTTCATCTTGTCAATAGGTCGCGAATAGTTCAGGTTCAGAGAGGCATTCCAGTTTCCGTCAACATTGTCCTGCATATAGGTGTATTTTCCCGTTTGAGGTTCGTAGCAGGTGCGTGTTCCCGTGGCGTTTCGCACCACAGAGATAGATCCCCCTAAGTTGATAATTCGCCCTATGGAGTCGTTCTTGAAGGTGATGTGTATTCTTCCCGTGTGGGTGTGGCGGTTTTTCAATCGGGGGTTGTTCAGCACAAGCATCAGCGGGTTGGTGCTATCGTCGGATGGAATGAGCGAAGCAAAGTCGGGCTGGTCGGTGCTCATGCTGTATTCCGCCCAAGTGTAACCACCCTTTCCCCAGCGGTAATAACTGATGCTGGGCAAGAATGTTTTCAGCGAGCGGTGTGCAATGGTGTCGTACACATCGTCGATGAAGTGCATCTTTTCGTTTATGCGTTCCAGAGGTAGCGAGAGTAAAAGTTGCTCGTCGCGGTCTTCGTTGTAGTAGTTGAGTGCTGGTTTCAGCGTGTAGGTTCTTGTCCAGTTGCCGTGAGTGTCGCTGTTGGGCGCATCGAGCACCTGCATGAGCAAGTCGTTCGACGGCAGCCACCCAAGTTGTGTGAGTGCCTGTGTGGGGTAGGGCGATGCCGTTCCCGGGTTTGTGGGCATGGTAACGTTGCCGAGCCAGTCGAGCCGGTAGTTATAGTTGTAGCTGTGCTGGAACTGCTGGCTGTAAATCACTGCTGTTTCAAAGCTCCAGTGTTCCATAAAGTTTACGCTGTATTGTGTGCTCATTTGGTAGCTGTAGCTGTTTGAGTGCGTGTCGTGATACCGGTTGCGCAGGTCTTCCTCACCCGTCTGTGCATATTCGGTGTAGCTGATGTTGAACGCCTTGCTGGGTTTGTTGTTGCCGTAGACAGCCATTAGGCCAATTTCCAGTTCGTCGCCCCAAGGCAGTTTCTTCGACCAGAAGTTGTTGGTGCTGAACAAGAACCGGCGATATTTGTTCAGTCCGGCGTTCATGGTTCGGTTAATGATTACTTCGCGCAGGGTGGAGTCTTGCTGTTGCGAGTGCATGTCGCCGTTGGTGAAGCTCAGTGTGGAGTAGCTCCACAGCTTGATGGGTGCTTTCAGTGTGAGGTAGTTCGTCATAGACATGCGAAAATCGTCTTGCAGGCTGAACGACTGCGAGCCGCTGGTAATGTTTCCGTCGGAAGAGAATCGTTCGCTGAGCGATCGGTTTTCGTTTTCGTTTTTGCTCCAGGTTACTTGTGTCGAAAAGTTTTCCTGCACATGCTTGTCGGCGTCTTCGCTGGTGAGGTTCATACCAATCTGCTTGGCGGTGCGCAGTCCCTGCGGCATGTTGGCCGGTGTCCATTCGCCCTGCTGCCCTGGTAGGCGGTTCTCGTTCACGTTGTTGGCATTGGCAAACATCGAAAGTCGGGTGTGATCGGTATAGTAAAGTGCAAACATGCGCGCCATCCACCGGTGCATCGAACCGGCGCCTGCTTCTGCATTCATCAGCAGTCCGCGGTTATATTCCCGTTTCAGCTTCACGTCCATCACATAGTCTTTGCGCTCCACGTTGCGCCCTTTCCACTGGCTTTTTTCCGACTCTTTGTGATACACCTCCACGTTCTGCACGGTATAGTAGGGCAGGTTGTCGAGCATCACCTTGTTGTCTCCCTTGAAAAAGTCATTGCCGTTGAGCGTGAGGTAGTCAACCTTCACCCCGTTCACATAAATGTCGCCATTGTCTTTGAGTTCGGCTCCGGGCAGCTGTCGGATGAGCCCGTCGAGCATCGACCCTTCCGGCAGGTTGAAAGCCGACGCGTTATAAACGATGGTGTCGCCGCGGTATGCAATCTTCACCCGCGTGCCCCTGATGGTAACCCCCTCCAGTTCGTCTTCTGCAAAAATGTCGTCGTCGGCTCGTTTCTTCATCAGGTGGCGCGGTACCTCAAACTCGGTGTTGCGGCCAATGTAGCGCACGTTGAAGTCAACGAAGGTGTCTTCGTATCCGTCGAGCTGCGCTTTAATGATGTATCGCCCCTGCCGGCGCGGAATGCGAAACTGGTAATAGCTGTCGGCTGTGCCCCATGTCCATTGCCAGCACGTCATGGTGTCCACCACGGTCGAATCGGCGTTCATCAGCGTCATGTGTGCCTTCAGTGCAGCCTTGGTAAACGAATCGTAAACCTGACCATGCAGCGTGAGCCGTCGCTCCTTTTTGTTGTTGGCAGGGGCGGTGGAATCGTTTGTTGCCTCTTGTGCCAATAAGCTGGTGGCGAAGACCAGAAACAAAAACAAAACGCACTTGCGTGGGAAAATTGTCATATTGGAGTTGTAAGTTCTTTCAGATGAATCTTTTGCGTGCAAAGTTATTCTTTTTCTTGCATGTAGAAAAGAAATTCATTGGTTTTTCTTAATTTTGCACGCTGAAAACAAGCGAACAAACACATAACCACTCTGCAAACATGAATTACTTAGGCGAAATGATTTCCCTTGGCGTAGCCTGCTCATGGACGATGGCGGCCTTGTTCAGCGAAATTGGCAGCCGTCATTTGGGTGTATTTGTAATGAACGTGTGGCGCATGTCGCTGGCCCTGCTCTTTTCCATGGGGCTCATGTGGGTCTTCGTGGGCTCACCCTGTCCGGCCTATGCCGGCGTTGAAACGTGGCTGTGGCTGCTGGCCTCGGGTGTCGTAGGCTACTTTTTCGGCGACTGGTGCCTGTTCAATAGCTACCTGACCATTGGCTCTCGCTTCGGACAGCTGTTTATGACTCTGGCCCCGGCTTTCACGGCTGTTTTCGCTTTCGGCCTTCTTGGGCAGACGCTCTCGTGGCGTGCTCTGCTGGCCATGGCCGTCACTATGGGCGGCATTGCCGTGGCGGTGACCGACAAGGGCGGTACCCGTGCGGGTGAGCCGCTGCCCCTGAAGGGTGTGCTCTTCGGTTTGGGCGCGGCCCTGGGCCAAGGTCTGGGTCTGGTATTGAGCAAGGTAGGCCTCGACCACTACATTGCCGATGTGCCTGCCGATGTGCTTCCAACGGTACACCACTATCTTCCCTTTGGCAGCAATCTTATCCGTTGTGTGGCAGGCCTTCTCTGTTTCTACACCTTTTATATTATAATGGGTTCGAAGAAACATTCTCTCAGTGAGTCAATGCACGACCGTCGCGGACTGCTGGCCATGTTGGCCGCCGTCTTCACGGGACCCTTCCTGGGCGTTGGTTTCTCCCTGATGGCCGTCGAATACACTGCTGCCGGTATCGCCTCGACACTCATGGCCACCACTCCCATCCTCATTCTGCTGCCCTCGCGCTGGCTTTTCGGCCAACCCATCACGCTCCGTGCCATCCTCGGAGCCGTCATCTCTGTTGTAGGCGTTTCTCTCTTCTTCCTGCTGTAGCTGGCTTTTTTAGAGTTCAACACGGCCTTTTCACACCCACCTGAGTTCACATTTTGTCAAGAAAACTTCGAATTTTGGGCAGTATTTTGGGCGTTTTGAAAAATTACAAATCATGGGTCTTCATTTTGCGAGTATTTCGCATCCTTAAAGTCAACCTTTTCTACTGTAAAAATGGAAGATAATGGTGAAGAAAGGAAACTCTATCACTTTCTACTATAAAGTCTGCCACTTTTCTATCGAAAGTCGGTCATTTTCTCCGCAAAAGTCGTTTACTTTAGGAGCTAAAGTCGTTCATTTTAGAAGCTAAAGTCTTTCCTCTCGGGAGCCAAAGTCGTTTATTTTAGGAGCCATAGTCAGAGCTTCGAGTAGCTCCGCCAACACACGTTTGAGGTGAAAGAAAAACCTCCTGGAAGTGAAAAGCGGGCCAGTTTTGGATTATATTGAACATTGTTGATGCTTTAAGGCTGGCTGGTGGCGGTATCAGGAAACTCCGAAAAAAGATGTCTTTTGTCAACACTTTTTTCCAGATTGCAAAACGACGCTGTAAAGATTTTTTAGTTTCACTACCGACCATAAAACTACTTCAGAAACAGGTTTCCGATAAAGAATCCTCTTTTCTAAAGTGCATTCAGCCTAATGGCATGGAAGAAAGAAAAATAACAACCATTGCAGCTTGAAGAAAAACTTCAGGCTAAAATAAATTAATCTTCCAGAAACGCTTGTATTTCTCAATGATTCTGAGTATCTTTGTCGGAACAAACCAAAAATCTGATTCATGGATATTGAAAAAGAAAAGAACATCGTCTGTATGCAGCCGGGGCTCAGCACTACGCTTGGCATGGAGTTTATTTCTACTCCCGAGCCCGACACCTGCATGGCCCGCATGCGGGTCGATGAGCACAATCGACAGCCCTTTGGGTTTCTGAGCGGTGGGGCGACGCTTGCTTTGGCTGAAAATCTGGCCGGTATCGGGTCGATGGCCCTCTGTCCGGGAAAGATATGTGTGGGTGTCAGCGTCAATGGCAGCCATGTAAAGGCCGTTATGCAGGGCGACACCGTGACGGCCTATGGACGTTTGCTGCACAAAGGTCGCACGCTTCACCAGTGGCAGATAGATATCAAGAATGAGGCCAGTGAACTGATTTCCACTGTTCAGGTGACCAACTATGTCATAACACCCAGAGGACATGAGTAGCTTTGCCTGTTATCGCTTTCCGCATGACAATCGCTATACCTGTCTGCAATTGACGGAAGGTGAGCCTGAGGAGCTTAGCCGGCTGGAACAACTCAACGGACGGCAGGGCTTCGTGATGGCCCCCTTTTCAGTCACAGCAAATTGTCCGATTCTGCTCTTTCCGGAAGAGAAAACCCGTAAGACGCTGATTCCAGTGCCAACAAAGCGGCCTTGGGAAGCACAACAGGAACCGTCTGTCGCATTCGACAACACCGTTACATCATTCGACCATCCGAGCTCAAAGGATAACTATCCCTTTGCCCGTTTCCATCAGGCACTCTGTGAAAGGCGCTTCTCTAAGCTTGTGCTGGCCCGAACGGAGGAGTTGGTGGCAGCAATACGCCAGCCCCAAGAACTCTTTGAGGAAGCCTGCGCACGCTATCCCCGCATGTTTGTAGCCTTGGTGTCGGCACCACGTTGTGGCACTTGGCTCATGGCTACGCCGGAGGTGTTGCTCAAAAAAACAGTCTCTTCCCAGACGAGTCAGGAAGAGAATGCCTTTGAGACCATGGCCTTGGCAGGTACGATGAAGCTGGAAGGTGAGCTGTTGGAATTTGACAACCCCTCTCGGGAAAAGGTTCAGCAAATCAGGTGGAGTCAGAAAAACATACAGGAGCAGCGCTATGTGGCCAGCTACATACACGAATGTCTGAAGGATTTCGCCACGTCTGTTGACGAGCGGGGTCCCTACACCACTCGAGCCGCCAATCTTGTTCACCTGCGCAGTGACTTCCGTTTTATGCTCCGTCCCGATTGTGGTATAGGTTCTCTGCTGGAAGCTTTACACCCCACACCGGCTGTGTGTGGCCTGCCCAAGGAAGAGGCCCGTGCGTTCATCCTCGACAACGAGCCCATGCCCCGACGTTACTACAGTGGCTTCTGCGGACCGCTCAATGAAGCCCTCTACGTCTCTCTGCGCTGTGTGCAGATAGAGGGTGACCACTATCGTCTCTATGCCGGAGGCGGCTTGCTCTGCGACAGTGTAGAACAGCAAGAATGGGAGGAGACGGAGGCTAAAATGCAAACGATGAAACTATGTATAGCAACAAAGAGAATGTGAACATCCTGACAGCCTTGCTCGTCAGACATGGTGTAGGTCATGCCGTGGTATGCCCCGGCAGCCGTAATGCTCCTATCGTACATAACCTTGCGGAATGTCCTGATATCGAGTGTCATCCCGTCACCGACGAGCGGTCGGCTGGATTCTATGCCCTGGGCATAGCCCAGGCCACCCATTTTCCCGTGGCCGTGTGCGTTACCTCGGGGTCGGCATTGCTCAACCTGCTGCCAGCCGTGGCCGAAGCCTTCTATCAGCATGTGCCGCTGGTGGTGATCTCTGCCGACCGGCCGCAGCAGTGGATAGACCAGCTCGACGGGCAGACACTTCCCCAACCCGATGCCCTCGGGCGCTTTGTAAGGCATGCCGTGTCGTTGCCATTGAAAGCAGTGGGCGAACAACATTGGCACTGCAACCGCCTGGCGAACGAAGCCTTGTTCGCGTGCCGACAGGGGGGCGAGGGTCCTGTGCACATCAATGTTCCCATCGACGAGCCGCTCTACACCTTCACCACACCCCACCTGCCCGAAGAGCGAATGGTGCAGATGGTTCAGCCTGGGGTGAGTGTACAGCAGGTGGCATTGTGTGTAGAGGATTGGGCTAAGGCACACCGTCCGCTCGTGGTTGTGGGGCAATGCTCACAAGAAAAGCTGATGATAGAAGACTTCCACAGCATTATCCCCCATGCCGTCGTGCTCAACGAGGCACTGAGCATTGGCTGTGGAGCCTGCCATTTCGACGAGCTGCTCGCCACGGGAGAGATTCCCGACAATATGAAACCCGACTTTGTGCTCTATCTGGGCGATGTGTTGGTGAGCAAGGGCATGCGTCAGTTCCTGCGCTCGTTACCGGACGTGCCCGTGTGGACTGTGAGCGAAGACGGCATGCTGCACGATATTACAACAAAGATGAGTGGAGTTGTAGAAGGAAATCCCGGCGAAGTACTCACTGTCATTGGCAACGAGCTCTCGCTCCGTGCCAAGCACAAGGTGAGTAAATTTATTGATTGGTGGGATGAACGGTTGGGCGAGATAGACGAAAAGATAGAGACTTACCGTGCGCCTTTTTCTTCTATGAGTGCAGTGAGCATGTTGGCAGAGCAGGTCAACGAACTTCCGTTCTGCTATGTGCATGCAGGCAATAGCTCGGCTGTGAGACTGGCCAACATCTATGTGCCCAAATATGTTTACTGCAATCGGGGGGTGAATGGCATTGAGGGCAGCCTTTCCACTGCGGCAGGTTTTTCACTGGTGGTGGATGAACCGGTGTTCTGCATCATTGGCGACCTGAGTTTCTTCTACGACAGCAATGCTCTGTGGAACCAACATCTGCACGATAACCTGCGCATTCTGCTGCTCAACAACGGCGGCGGCGGCATCTTCGAGAAGTTTGAAGGGTTGAAGCAGAGTGCTGCCCGCGAAGAGTATGTGATGGCAAAGCATAGTACCAGTGCCCAGGGGCTGTGCCAAAGCTTCGGCATAAACTATATGAAAGCCACAAACAGCATTGAGCTGGAGCAAGGAATCGGCTGGCTCACAACCCTCCACGACAACCCCGAAGTAGAGGACCGCCCGCTACTCTTGGAGGTCGTTACCACCACTGAGAACGACGCCAAGGCCTTGCAGGGGTTGCATGAATCATTGGTAAAAACCATAACACCCTGAAAGAACAAACGGAAATGAAAACGCCGGGGCATCGCGGTTGCGATGTCTCGGCGCATATATAAAACACATCGCTGCCAACCAAAAACTGATTCGTTTCATGCAGGTTAATATTTGAAGCTGGAACCGCCGAGGAACTCGCGCATGATGGAGGTGGGCGGAATCTCTTTGTCGCTCACGGGAATGAAGTAGTGAATGAACTTTAGCAGCCGGTGAGCTTCGGCATATTCCGGACAGTTCTTCGGAACCGACGTGAGAATAATCTCAGCATGCGTTCGCAATACGGCAAACTCAATGTTCAGTGCAGAATTGAACATTACGTCGGCCGTTTCCTGGAAGGGGAAGATCCACAGGTCTTCGGCCTGGCACACGTTTTTCCATTGCCGGATGGTTTCCTGTGCAGTGAAAGCCCCCTTGTTGTAGTCGCGGATGATGCGGCGCAGCAAGCGGTTGTCGCGCACGGGTATCCAGTTGTGGTCGTCGAGCGAGATGCTGGTAAGTGCCGATATGTATATTTTGAACTTCACCTCGTCGGGCAACTTGCGGGTGAGCTGTGGGTTCAGGGCGTGAATGCCCTCAATGATGAGCACCGTGTCGTTGGCCAGTTTCAGTTTCTTTCCATTCCACTCGCGTTTTCCCGTAACAAAATTATATTCGGGCACCTCCACGCGCTCGCCCTTCATCAGTTTAATCAGGTGGTCTTCCAGCAGGTTGTAGTCAACAGTTTCAATGTTGTCGAAGTCATAGTCGCCGTTGGGCAGCTTGGGTGTATCTACGCGGTTCACGAAATAGTCGTCGGTAGAGAAAGACAGCGGGCGCAGTCCGCATGCCAGCAGCTGAATGCTCAGTCGTTTGGTGAAGGTGGTTTTTCCCGAGCTCGACGGACCGGTGATGAGGATAAGCCTCACTGGATTCTTTTTGCGGTGGTAGCGGCGGTCAATCTCTTCGGCAATCTTTACAATCTTTTTTTCCTGCAGGGCCTCGCTCACCTGAATCAGTTCCGAGGCATGCCCTTTCAGGATAGCCTTGTTTACGTCGCCCGCATTGGAGAGCCGCATGATGATGTCCCATCGAGTCTTCTCGGCAAACATCTCATAGGTCTTGGGCATATCCACCTTTTCGGCCAGCTTGAGCGGGTTGTTCCAATCGGGGACACGCAGGAGCATACCGTCGTGATAAGGCTCCAGAGCCCAGACTGTCAGGTAGCCGGCAGAGGGCACTAATGGTCCGTAGTAGTAGTCGGCGGTGTCGCCCAGCATATAGTAGTCGCTGTATATCTGTCCGCTGGTTTCCAGTAGTTTCACCTTGTCGGTGAAGCCACGTTCGGCAAAGATGCGGATAGCCTCTTCGTTGGTGGCTTCAAAACGGCGGAACGGCATGTCGAGGTTGACAATCTCCTGCATGCGCTTCTGCGTCCTGACGACGTCTTCTTCGGTCAGTGCCTCGTTGCCTTTCTTCTTGAAGTTGCAATAGTAGCCACGGGAGATGGTGTGTTCCACAAAAAGCTTGGAACCGGGAAAAAGGTCTTGTGTGGCCTTATAGAGAAGAAAACAGAGGGAACGCACATAGACGCGGTGGCCGCTTCCCTCCCGTGCATCCATGAACTCTACGTCGCGGTTCTGAAAAAGCCGGAACTTCAGACCCTGCGAGGCGTTGTTGACTTTTGCCGACACGACGGGGTAGGGCATGTTGATTTCATCGGCAAACTCTTTATAGACATCAAGCAGTGAGGTGCCTTCCGCAAAGCTTTTGGTGATGCCGTTGTTGATGCAGCGGATTTGGAGCATAAGGTTATTGAGCTTTTTTTGTTTCTGACGGCAAAGATACGAAATAATCATTGTCTATCATCTAAAATTCATAATTATTTTTGTAATTTTGCACGATAAATCAAATACAACTTCAATGAAGATGACAACAAGAGAATGGAAGAAAATAGAGGGCTTCGACTTTCAGGAGATCCTCTTTGAGGAGTATCACCACATTGCAAAGATTACCATCAATCGTCCACGCTATCGCAATGCCTTCACGCCCCTGACGACGTGGGAGCTGTCGCAGGCCTTCAACTACTGTCGTGACCGGCTCGACCTGCGGGTGGTCATACTGACCGGAGCTATGTCGGAGGTGCCCGAGGGCAAGCAACTGGCCGACGTGAAGCATGCCTTCTGCTCGGGTGGCGACATGCATGTGAAAGGGCGCGGCGGATATGTTGATGAAAGCGGAGTGCCCCGTTTGAGTGTGCTCGATGTGCAGATGCAGATACGCCGGCTGCCCAAACCGGTCATCGCCATGGTCAACGGTTATGCCATCGGTGGCGGTCATGTGCTGCATGTCATGTGCGACCTGACCATCGCCTCTGAGAATGCCATCTTCGGACAAACAGGACCGAAGGTAGGGTCTTTCGATGCTGGCTTCGGCTCGTCTTACCTGGCCCGCATGGTTGGACAGAAGCGGGCCCGGGAGATATGGTTCCTCTGCCGGCAATACACCGCCCGGGAGGCTGAGCGCATGGGCATGGTAAACAAGGTGGTGCCCATAAACCAGTTGGAAGACGAGTGTGTCGATTGGGCTGAGACCATGATGGAGCGCTCGCCGCTGGCCCTACGCATGATCAAGGCCGGGCTCAATGCAGAGCTCGACGGACAGGCTGGCATCCAGGAACTGGCCGGCGATGCCACCATGCTCTACTACACCATGGACGAGGCACAAGAGGGCGGCAGGGCGTTCCTGGAAAAACGTAAACCCGACTTCGACCAATATCCCCAGTTCCCATAAGGACATACTAATAAAGTAACTATGTTATGATGTCTAATCCCCTGTTAGTATGTCAAAAATAGAAGTTATACTGTCGCAGCGGGTGCTGCATTTCCGTCAGCCGGCGGGAACCTCGCGCGGCACTTACACCACTCGCCACATCTGGCTCATTCGTTTGTCTGACGGTGAGCGGGTGGGGTGGGGAGAGTGTGCACCGCTGCCCGACCTGTCGTGCGACGCCCTGCCCCACGACCAATATGAGCACACGCTCCGGCAGATGTGCCAGAAGCTGGTGGCTACAGGACAGATACCCTACGCCGACCTGCGCCCCTATCCCTCAATGCTCTTCGGACTGGAGACAGCCTTTGCCTCGATGCGCGGCGAAGCCCCCTTCGACGATGCCACACCCTTTGCACGGGGCGAAGCAGGCATCCCCATCAACGGACTGGTCTGGATGGGTACCTTCGAAGAGATGTATCAGCGACTTCAGGAGAAACTGCAGGCCGGCTTCCATTGCGTGAAACTGAAGATTGGCGCCATCGACTGGCAACGGGAGACGGAGCTCCTGCACTTCATCCGCCAACACTTCAGTCCCGAACAGATAGAGCTGCGCGTAGATGCCAACGGAGGTTTTTCACCCACCGATGCCCTTGAAAAGCTTCGTCAGCTGGCCCTCTACGACATCCACTCCATAGAGCAGCCCATCCGTCAGCACCAGTGGACGGAGATGGCGCATCTCTGTCGCCACACCCCTGTTCCCATTGCTCTCGACGAAGAGCTTATCGGCGTGAACAACCTGTGCGACAAAGTCCGACTCCTGGATACTATCCACCCACATTATATTATATTGAAACCTTCGCTGCATGGCGGTATGGCGGGCTGCCGGGAATGGATAGCCCTTGCCCGAGAGCGAGGCATCGGCTCCTGGATAACGTCGGCCTTGGAGAGCAACGTCGGACTGAACGCCATCGCACTCTTCGCAGCCCAGCAGTATCAAGACCTCACGCCTATGCCCTGTCAGGGACTGGGCACCGGCCAGCTGTTCACCGACAACATACCCATGCCCATCGAGATTCGTGGAGAACAACTCTGGAGAAAAAATAGGAGTAAAAATGCTTCATAAAAGATTCCTGTCATGAATCGATACCCACTATCAGAAGTATAGAACTTAAGAACGTTGAACTAAATAAAAAAAGAAAAAATGAAAAAGATTAATTTGAAAGTAGTGTCGTTGTTACTGTGCGGCACCCTGATGTTTACATCGTGTATAGGGTCATACTCCCTTTTCAATAAGTATGAAAACTGGCAGTGCCACATGACTGGTAATAAGTATATCAATGGCATTGTGGGACTCGTCCTTCAGGGAATCGTAGCACCCGTCTGCCTGACCGTTGACTGCCTCGTGCTGAACACCATCGAGTTCTGGAGCGGTAGCAACCCACTGGCAGAGAATACTCAGTACGTCAAGGGAGAAGACGGACGCTATTATGCCGTGAAGACCACCAAGACGGGATATGAAATCAAGTCACCCAGCGGAGAAGTGACATATCTCATCCATGACGCCAAGGCCGACTCGTGGACCATGAAACAGCAAGGCGTGGTGAAGGAAATCTTCCGCTTCAATGCCGACGGAACCATTCGCGCCACACTGAACGACGGCCAGACCATCACCGTCACCAACGACCAGGCAGGCCTCGACCAGATCCGCGAGGCCGTCAAGGGAAACGGAGTGCTCTACGCCAACCGATAACGCATAAGACAGAAGAGCAGCAGATCGGCCGCATTCGCGGCACTACACCACTGCCGGCGGGCAGTTCATCAGCGAACGCAGTTGCTGCACTCCCTGATGGTTATTGTCGAGCGCTTCCAACTCCCTCAGGTAGCGCTCGGCATTTTTTTCGTCGCCCATGCCGAAGAAGCCCAGTGCCAGCATATATTTGCAGTGTATGAGGTTCTTGAAGTCCAACGATTCATCCCAGATGAGCAGGTCGGGCAGCGACACGGCAAAGTAGTCCACAATCTGCTTCTCGAAGATATGTTGCTTGCCGAAGTTAATGAGCTTGTAGAAACGTCCGTTAGCCTCACCTTTCCGTCCGAGTTTCAACAGAGCCATGCCCTGGTAGAATATCTTGTCGGGTTTGGCATCATTGTAATACATGGCGGCAGCCGGTTCTTGTGGCCCGCGGGTTGCCACTTCCCAACATCGGCATGCCTCGGCCCTCAGCCCCTTGGCATCGTAGGCAACACCCAGCAGGTAGTAGAAGTCGTTTTCCTGAGCACCGTACAGTTTTCCCTCGCCAAGATGGTGGGGATAGAGCAGACATTCGTTCAGTAACTCCACGGCACGGTCATAGTCGTTACTGGTAAGAGCCTGTTTGGCCAGTTCAACCCTCGCAATCTGATATTGCGCTGGAACCTTGCCTTCGCCCCCCTCCCAAGGATGAAACTGATGAGAGTCAAGCTTCTGCATAGCTTCCTCGTAATGCCCAGTCTGGTTGAGGAGGGTGATCTCTTCCAATATTAGGTCATCGCGACGTTGGATGAGATGCGGAAATCTTTGCAGGAGGTCCAGCCGCTCTTGGTGTGGATGATGGAGTCGCTTGCGCAGTTGGTCCAGTTCCATCAACATGCGTGCATCGTCAGGTGCAAGCAGAAAGGCACGTTCCATGTATTTCAGTGCTTCTTCTTGTCTGTTTTCTTTGTTGAAGCGTCCGAGAGCCAGATTACGCCATACAGTGGGGAATGTCGGATTCAGTTGAGCTGACAACTCCCAATTCTTAATGGCAATGTCATACTGGCGGGCAGCATAATAGAGACAGCCCAGCAGATAGGGAGCATGAGCATCGGATGGGTTCTTTTGTTTGGCTGTTTCCAAGGCGATAACGTCTTCTGGTCGGTTAGGGAAGCAGTAGCTCAGGTCGCTCTTTGCAGCCTTGTCATAGTCTCCCATATAATAATAGGTCATGGGCGTCACGGCATTTTCGCTGATGGCTATCTGCCAGATGTCATGGGCCTCTTCTGTAAGACCGGCGGCACAGTAGTCAAGGGCCAGTTCGTCATAGTTCTGACTACTCTTTCGAAGCAGCTGCTTCAGTTCTTCCAGTATCTTGATGGACTCTGTCTGATTGATGTCAGCTGTGAGCAGAACTTTCTCGTAGCGGCAGCCGTAGTTGAACTGGTCGAACATCAATGATTCGTCAATCAGTGACAGGGCTTCTTTTGTGCGTCTTAGCTTGCGTAGGATGGTTGCTTTTAGGGCGCGTGCCTTGTGGTTGTGCCAGTTGTTATCCAAACAACGGCAAATCTCATCCAGGGCATCCTCGTATCGGCCTTGTGCCACACTGATTTTTGCTGCTTCAAAGTAGCCGGCATCAGCCCAGGCTTTGTTCCATGTTGATTTCCAGAACAGTTCATAAGACTCATTTGCAGCCTTTGGAGAGAGGGTAGCGCTGAGACTCTTGTATTTCAAGGCGAGACCCAAGTTGTAGATGGGCTCTCCATCGTAGGGATTCGGGTTGCGTTTCTGTGACAGGCGTACCGCCTTGCGGAGATATTCTTCAGCCTTTGAAAAGCGGCCTTTACGGATATACCACAGTCCCATAGCGTTCAGACAGCGAATATCATTGGGATCCCGTCGCAGGGCTTCTTCGTAGTAGTCGGTGGGCAGCCAGGTGGCATGCCTGTATTGCTCCAGATGCTGTCCGGTGAGGAAGAGTTGCTCGTTGGTCTTGGTTTGTTCGGGGAGCGAGGCGGCCTCCGCACTATCGGGAATCGGACGAATGTTATCCGGCTCGGCATGCCAGGAAAGCACTTTACGCTCACCATAGACAAATGATTTCATGATGTCGAGAGTCAGTTCGTCAAACTGGGCATTTCCAGTGTGGACTGTCTCAGTCAGGACTTCCTCGGGAGTTAGCGTCAGAGCTTTGTTATAATAGATATCACCATTGTCGTTCTTGAGTATGATGCGCACATCCTGTTTCGATGTGGCAAACACTTTGAATGTGACATCTCCCTGCTCTTTCACAAGAGCAGGAGAGATGTTCACAATCAGGTCTTTCGTAGCCTCCTTCACCACACCCAGCTCACGGTAGGGCATAAAATATTGTGTGAAGTGTTTCTCCTCGTAAGGCATAAGCCAGGTGAAGTCTGGCTGGTTCTCGGTATAGACACCAGCCATCAACTCGATGTAGGGTCGAAAGATGCCCTTTTTATCTTGATCTGTTAGGTTTCTGTCCCAGGCACGTCCAAAGTCACCGTTGCCCCAGGTCCACTGTTTCTTGCCGGGTGAGAAGTGGTGGCTGGCCACATGTAGCATTCCGGCCTGTGTGTCATTTTCATAGCCTCCTTCGAAGTCGAAGCGGGAGTTCACGGCCATGTAAGAAGTCGGTACGGCGATGTTCTTATAGTTAGAGATATCCACACCTGCAGAATAGTCCATCTTGTAGTAGGTTCCCGTGGCAATGGGGAATGATGATACAGCCCGCTTTCCATGGTCAAAGACGGCGTTTACGTCGGGTGGAAACACGCTCTGGTATTGGTCGTTTACTTCCACGGCCGGGTTGGCCCACCAAAGGAAGGTCTGTGGCACGTCAGTGCGGTTATAAACCACTCCTTTGATTTCCAGATAGGCACAACCCGGACGCAGGGTGAAACCTGCCATGCCCTTCTGATGGAACATCTTCTCCATCTCACTCACCCAGACGGTCATACTGCCATCTTGGTTTTCTTCAATATAGGTATCCACGGGCATGTAGGTAGAAGGACGATGGTGTTGAGGCCAGTTGAACTCTATACCACCGCTGATCCAAGGACCCACAAGTCCTACCAGGGCAGGCTTGATGACATGGTTGTAATAGACAAAGTGGCGTTGCTTGATCTTGTCGTAAGCCATTTGAACACGACCACCCAACTCGGGCAGCACCATTACCTTGATATATTCGTTCTCTAGCCAGACGGCCTGGTATTCCTTGTCCACTTTCTCGTCGCTGATAGACTCAATGACGGGATAGGGATAGACCACGCCGCTTGAACCCTGATAAACGCGTTTCTCTAAAAACATCGGGCTCTTCTCTGCTTGACCTACCTCGTAGGTAGGAATTGTCACGGTTTCTCTCCAGGCTTTTACCATTTCTTTCTCTTTCTTTATATTGTTGTTTTGTGTTGTTTCGTCGTAACACGTTTTTTATTCATGTGTCAGTTCTTTCTCCAACTGCTCCAGACTTTTACCCTTGGTCTCCGGACAACGGTGGAACAGAAATATGAAGGCACAGAGGCAGATGGTGGCGTAAACCCAGAAGGTGCCGCTGCTTCCCAAGGCTGAATTCATCGATGGAAATGAGAATGTCAGTGTACAGCATCCCACCCAGAGGGCGAAAGTGCAGGTTGCCATAGCGATGCCCCGAATGCGGTTGGGGAAAATCTCTGCTAACAGTGTCCAGGTGACAGGCCCCAGTGTCATGGCATAGACCGAGATGGCTGCCACGACGAGAGCCACCATCAGTATGCCAGTAGTGCCTAAGAGGTAGCAGGTGCCTAAGGTTAGATATATGATTCCCAGTCCGCCAGCACCAATCAGCATCAATGTTCGACGTCCCCACCTCTCCACAGTGTAGAGAGCAACGAAGGTGAAAACTACGTTGGCTATGCCTGTGATGACGATATTGATAAACATGCTGTCAACATCGAAGCCTGCACTGACAAAGATTTCCTGCGCATAGTTGAAGATGACATTGGTGCCACACCATTGTTGAAACACGGCAATAGTTAGTCCCAATACCAGTACACCGCGATATTTCTTTGTTCGGAACAGTTCGCCCAGCCTGGCTTGTTCAGACCGTAATTCCCCGTTTCCTCCTCGTTTTAATTGTATGAAAACTGGACTCTCCGGAATGAAGAAGCTCATCACAAGGAACAAGGCAGCGGGTAGCGTCTCCGCCCAGAACATCCAGCGCCAGCCCCATGCAATATCCCATGCCAGATTTTCTGCAACCGACGTATCTCGGGCCAGCAACATGTTGACAACCTGTGCGGCCAGGATACCCAACACAATGGTCATCTGGTTGAGGCTGACCATGCGTCCACGAATCTCTGTCGGGCTCACCTCGGCAATATACATGGGTGCTAAGGCTGAGGCAATGCCGATGCCAACACCACCAATGAAGCGGGCTATATTAAATAAGGTAAAGTCGTTAAACAGACCTGTGGCAATGGCAGAGACCGTGAACAGAACGGCAGAGAACGACAACAAAGGCTTTCGTCCAAAGCGGTCGGCTGCAGCACCTGCTATCATGGCACCTATCAGACAGCCAATCAAGGCTGTCGTCATGGCGGTGCCTTGTAACAGAGGGGAACTGGTTATACCGAAATATTGTTCATAGAATGGTTTGGCTCCGCCAATGACCACCCAGTCGTAGCCGAAGAGCAGACCGCCCATGGCCGACACCAGACAAATAAAGTAGATAAATTGCTTGTTGAAAGTCTGCATGCTCTATGTCTTCTGTTTTCAAATCGATTGCAAAGGTATGGTAAAAATACGAACGAAATATGGACAAAACGACTGTTTTGTATAGACTTTTTTTCGTATCTTTGCAGCGAGTTATCTATAATGGGAAAAACGATATGTTAAGCAGAAAAGACGGATTTCAAGGGGAACGCTCGGTGATACTACCGCCTTGGGTGGTGGATATGGAGGCACAAGATCCCCTGGTAAGCAGTCTCTACATCACCGATATTGGCCATTATCCGCAGGCCAAGTACCATCATCGTGTCAGAAAAATTGGCATCAGCCAGTATGTGCTTATTTACTGTGTTGACGGCAGTGGATTTTATAGACTGGGTGACAAAACCTATGAGGTGAAACGCAATCAGTATTTCATTCTGCCGTCTGGTGTCCCTCATGAATATGGTGCAACGGAGGGAGAGAAGTGGACCATCTACTGGGTGCATTTCCAGGGAGAGCATGCGGAGGTCTTGGCCGAAGGTGCTCAGAGACCTCTCGACGTGAAACCGGCTCTGAACTCTCATATCAGCGAGCGCAACAATATTTTTGAGGAGATGCTGGCAGCGTTGCGTTTCGGAGAGAATATTGAAGACCTGCGCTATGCGTCTTGTCTGCTTCATTATTATTTGGCATCGCTGCGTTATCTCCGGCAATATCGTAGCACTGCCCGTTATGAGAGTGAAGACTCTCCGCGCTCGCTTGCTATTGACCGGTCAACAGGGGTGGTCGATGCGGCTATCCACTATATGAAGGAAAACATGGAGCGGCGTATTTCCCTGCAGGATTTGCTTGACTTTACGGGTTATTCCACGACTCAGTTTACCACGCTCTTTAAGCGTCATACGGGTTATAGTCCAATGTCTTATTTTTTGCGTATGAAGATGGGTTATGCTTGTCGTTTGCTGGAGACCACTGACCTGCGTGTCAACGAGATTTGTTTCAGGGTAGGCATTGAGGACAGTCTTTATTTCTCGCGTGTTTTCTCAAAGGTTATGGGCCTGTCGCCCAGTGCCTACCGTCTGTCGAAAGGCGGGTGCGGTGGCAGATGATGACGGCCGGGGTCGTGCGAGGCAGCGTATGTTTCCGTTAGCCTTGGGGTGTGGGGTTAGAGCCTTTCTACGCGTAGGTTGCTGACGGTGCTCTTAAACTTTCCCGTGCGCTGCAGGGGGAACATGAGCGTCTGCACATACTTCATGCGGGCGGGGGCGGCATAGACGGTAGGCATGAAGGGCGTGTTGAGCCGGTAGGCTATCTTGTTGGCGGTCGAGATGGCAACAACGTCTTGTGTTCTCAGCACCTGCTGGCGGCGACCGTTGACCAGGAGGCGCGTTTCGGCATTGGTACCCTCGATGGCAATGTGAAGGGTGCCAGACGCGGGCAGTGAGAAGTTAAAGGTGTTCAGGTAGCCGTCGCGGGCAAAGGCTAGCCGTCCGGTGAAGGGGTCGGAGAGATAGAACACGGCATTGGGGCTCTCTGTGAAGACGGTACCGGGCTCTTCGGGGGTACAGCAGATGTCGAACGACACGCGGTAGTCGTAGCCGGCCTCCAGAGGTGACGGTTGGAGGGTGGCGGGCTGCAGGCTGAGGGGTGCGTTGGGTGTGAGCGTCTCTTGTGTCATTGGGTCTGCGGGCAGTCGTCCTAACTCGTTCACGCCGGGTGCCTCGCTGAGCTGCCGGCAGCGGGTCTGGAAGTCGGCCCAGGGCAGAGAGGTCTTCTGCCCGGTCCAGCATTTCACGGCCAGGGTCTGCATGGCGGGCATGATGCGGTGGTGTATGTCCTTGGTGCTGATTCCGTTGCCGGGGTGGTCGTTCCAGACGGCAAACATGCCACCCTCTATCTGCGGGTCTTGCTCCTGGAATGTCTTGTTGCCCATGACGGCGGGTGTCCAGTGCTCATAGAGGTACTGGCAGTTCAGGTAGTCGTTGTAGTAGCCGGCAGCGGGCACGATATAGACCATTGCGTCGGGGATGGAGACCAGCTGATAGCCCAGCGCTTTCATGTCGTCGGGCTTGGCGTAATCGTTGGACCAACAGTTCATGAGCACACCTTCGTGGCGCACGGGCGTGACGCCCTTGGCATGGGTGAGCGACCCCCAAAGCATAGGTTGTTTGCCGTAACTCTCCACGAGGGCCAGGTAGTGGTCGGTAAAGGCGCGAAACTGCTCCGTCAGTTCCTGGCGGGCATTGGAGTATTCGTCGGTGCCGATGTTCACGCGTGGGCCGCGGAAAACGGGCTCCGTGCCTGAGAGATACTCTTTGAAGAGGTTGTCCATGAAGGGATAGACCTCGGGGTTGGAGAGGTCGAGGTGGTCCATACCAAACTCTGCGGAGCCCAGCGACGGCCTGTAGTGGGTGAAGGCCAGGGCGTGAGCGGGGGCGTCGATCTCGGGAATAATCTCCACGCAGTAGCTCTCGGCCAGCCGCTGCAGCTCCAGAAACTCGTTCTTGGTGTAGCTTCCGTCCCTGGCCGTCAGGCCGGGGTAGGTGTCACACTGTAGGCGGAAGGCCGATTGCGTCTTGCTCCAGTCATCGTCGAAATATTTCTTGAAGCCGTTGTCGTTCAAGTGGAGCTGCAGGGTGTTCATCTTGTAGTAGGCCATGACTTTCACCAGCTGGCGCAGGTAGCTCATGGGGATGTATTTGCGTCCTACGTCGAGGAGCAGTCCGCGCAGGCGGTATTGCGGAATATCGGTCACCGTTCCCCGGGGTAGCTGTCCACCGCTGGTCTCCATGAGCTGTAGCAGGGTGCGCGTGGCCCAGAATGCGCCGGTGGCAGCAGGAGCCTCGACGCTGATGATGTCGCCCAAAACGATGCGATAGCCCTCGGAAGGCATGTTGTCGAGTTTCTTCGACTCGAAGACCACGTCTCCCCTCCTAACTTTTCCGGAGACCAGCGCAAATTGTCTGCCGTTGACGAGTTTCGCATCGCGGACGAAAGCCTGTGCGGCAGCCTTCATGCCGGGCGACTTCACGACAACGCGTCCACTGGCTGCTGTGATACCTGTGCCTCCGCTCCACTCGGTCACTTCTGGCACGGTGAACGGCTTCTCGTTGGTTTGTGCCCACAGGCTGACGGCAAACCAACAGATTGCTGACAACAAAAATATTCTCATAGGTTTCAGGATAAATAGATTGTTCATGGTTTCTTTTGAATGCAAATATACGAAAAATCTGAGCAAGCGAAAAAAAACAGGATGCTTTTATTTTATTTTATCAAAAAAACATTACCTTTGTGGCCAAAAGATGTTAAGAATGAAAAAGATTTGGATGATATGCCTGTTGGCATGCTTGGTGATGGGCTCGGTAGCTCAGACGGAAAATCCGCGCGGCATCTATAAGATGATTACGCTTACGGGAAAGGTGGGAGAGGTGAAGGCACCCTTCGACCAATATAAAATCTGTACTGACAGTGTGACACTGCTCCTTAGCATGCAGGGCAGCGTGTTTTCTATTAGTGACACTGATCACCAGATTTTAAATTACACCGGTGACCAACCTAAGGATGAGAACGACAAGAGCACACTCATCTATGACAGTAATGCCAATCACTTTACTATGAAGTGGTGGAGCGAGACCCCCAATCATCTGCATTTCCCCAACAAAGGCTGGTGCATAGAGAAATATGAGGCCAACCAGTACTCAGAAACCGGACGACGGGCCTTCAATGCCCTGACTGCTGTACCGGCTTTCGACAAAAGCAATCCGCTGCTTGGCACATGGCGCGTGTTAGGCGATGTAGATGAGTTGCGCGATGTGAAAACTGCCTTGCCAAAACTGCTTGAAAACTATGAGTCCAGCAGGTATTCCAACACCTTCTTTGTCTTTACGCCCACCACCTTCGCCTTAGTTTTGGTGAATCGTGGAGGCGGTGTGGCCAACCCTGTAGAATACGAGGGGAAGAATGCCTATAGGCTAAACGACAAGGCGTCCTTGAAAGTCAAGTGGCTGACCAAAGACCGCATTGCCGTGGAGGAACGCATTGACTACCGTACAGACTGGAAAATACTGGAGCGTGTCACCGACGGACACACCATGCTGAGCCGCATTGCCAGTCGGAATATTTCACGGAGATAGCCAAAGAATTTTTAGGAGAAGCATGTTTCTTTGCCAATGGCGTGTAACAAGAATGCAGTCCGTTTGCAGCAATGACACTGGAAGATTTTTTGAGAGAGTGGCATGACGGTCGGGAGCAACTGTTGGTACACACCAGCGGCTCTACAGGTCAGCCGAAGCCCCTCTGGGTGGAGAAACGACGCATGGAAGCCAGTGCGCGGATGACGTGTCGTTTCCTGGGCTTGAAGAAGGGAGACACGGCCTTGCTCTGTCTGCCATTGGACTATATTGCCGGCAAGATGATGGTGGTGCGCAGTTTGGTGCAGGGCCTTCAGCTTACCAGTGTGGAGCCCTGTGGGCATCCGCTGGCAGGGCTTCTTGCTCCTTCTCAGATAGACTTTGCTGCCATGGTGCCGATGCAGGTGTGGAACAGTCTGCAGGTGGAAGAGGAGCGCAATAAACTTCGAGAGATACGACATCTTATCATTGGCGGCGGCGCTGTCGATGCGTCTCTGGCCCGCGAGCTGGCCGACTTCCCCCATGCCGTGTGGAGCACCTACGGCATGACGGAAACCCTCTCGCATGTGGCCCTCAGGCGACTGAACGGTTCAGGGCGCACAGACTATTTTACTCCTATGGAGGGTGTGGAGGTGAGGCAGACCGATGACGGCTGCCTGGCCATCAGAGCTCCTCACGTCTGCGAGGGGGAACTGCTGACCAACGACCGCGTGGAGCTGTGGAACGACGAGAGCGGACAGGCACACTTTCGCATCCTGGGCCGTAAAGATAATGTCATCTGCTCGGGAGGCATGAAGATCCAGGCAGAGGAGGTGGAACAGAAGTTGCGCCAGGTGATGGACATACCTTATCTAATATCGCGTGTGCGCGATAAGAAGTTCGGCGAGCTGGTGGTATTATTGCTGGAGTCTTCCTCCCCCTTGTCGGAGGAAGAAACAGAAAAATACAAGGCACTCTGTGCGAGTGCCTTGCAGAGGTATGAACGTCCGCGCCTCGTGCTGAGTGTCGGAAAACTTCCGTTGACTGAGACCGGAAAGCCGGCCCGTGGCGAGGCTGAGCGGCTTATCGAAGAGCTTTCACACCGCGGTGAGTAGGACGCACGGGGCGGATGGTGCCATCAGCATTGAACTCCATGCGGTCGATGCAGACTTCGCGATGGAAGCCCGGACCACTCTCCCGATCCAAGAACTTTTTGTTGATGCGGTGATAGACGATATACCAGTCGTCGGTGCCGGGAATCTGAAGCACGCTGTTGTGGGCCGTGCCGTAGATTTCGTTGGCTGGGTCCTGAATGAGCACGACGGGCTGGTCTGCCACCTTGATGGGGCCCAGGGGGCTGGTGCTCGTGCCGTAGGCCACATGGTAGTTGGCAGCTCCGGTGTCATCTACCGACCAGAGGAAGTAATACAGCCCATTGCGCTTGAAGACATAGGGCGCCTCGCGGTAGGCATAGTCCTGTAGGGTTCCGCCATGAGGTGTCATTCGGGTGACGGTCTCTTCCTTGACGGAGAGCATGTCATCGTTCAACTCTGCCCCCGCCATGTAGCCGTTGCCCCAGTAGAGATAGCTCTTGTGGGTGTCGGGATCGGTGAAGACATCTACGTCGATTTGCTGCCCATTCTTTTGGCCCTCGGGACGCTTATCGACGATGGGGTGCCCTAAGTCTTTGAACGGGCCTTCCGGTCGATTGGCCACTGCCACGCCGATGGCTTTGCCGTGTCCGGTCTCACCACTGAAATAGAAGTAGTAACGGTACTGCCCATCTACAAGTTTCTCTTCGATGGCCGGTGCCCAGGCGTTGCCGCTGGCCCAACGTGTGTCGCGCGGCAGGTTGAGGTTCATGCCCTCATAGCGCCAGTTGGTAAGGTCGGCAGAGGAGAAACAGGTGAAGTAGGAACCGCCCCAGCCGGCCACGCCGTCGGTGGTGGAATAGATGTAGTAGCGGCCGGTGAGGTTGGAATACATCACCTCCGGGTCGGCATGGAAACCCATGAGGATGGGGTTGCCGCTCCAGTTTTGAGCCATGAGCTGCAGGCTTGCGGTCAGCAGCAGGGTTGTCAGCAGTTGTTTCATATTCATTTTTCTTTTTTTTCTTTACTTTATTTTTTTACATTATTCATCCTTCTCTGATGAAGTCGAGTGCTTCCATTATTTCTTCATCAGTGGCCGTCTGGTTGATGCGTATGTCACCCACATCGGCCAAGAGGGTGAAGTTGATGATGCCGGCCGTGTTCTTCTTGTCGTGACGCATGAGTGCCAGCAAATCCTGATAGTCATCGCAAGAGATGGCTGGCCTACCATAGTAGTTTCGGACGAACTGAGTGGTCTGTCGCAGTTTGTCGGTGGGGAATCCTGCTTTGATGGTACTCAGGTAGAGTTCACCAACCAGGCCGTAGGCTACGGCATATCCGTGGAGCAATGGCTTTTTGCGGGAGAGTGACAGCGACTCGAAGGCATGTCCCATGGTGTGGCCGAGGTTGAGGGCTTTGCGCAGTCTTTTCTCGTAAGGATCTTGGGTGACTATTTGTTCTTTGACCTGCACAGAGGCCTGCACCATATTCTGAAGCCGGGATAGGTCGTGGGTGGCAAGGTCGAAGCCGATAAGCTCGGCCCAGTGACGGTTGTTGCTGATGAGTCCGTGTTTCAGCATTTCGGCATAGCCAGAGCGTATGTTCTCGTCATCAAGAGTTTGCAAGAAGATAGTGTTGAGGATGACGAAACGTGCTTCGTTGAAGACGCCAATCTCATTTTTCAAACCGCCGAAGTTGATTCCGGTCTTGCCGCCAACACTGGCGTCAACCATGGCCAACAAAGTAGTGGGGATGTTGATGAAGTCTATACCTCTCTTGAAGGTGGAGGCAGCGAAGCCGCCTAAGTCTGTCACCATGCCGCCACCCAGGTTGAACATGCACGAGTGGCGTGTGGCACCGTTTCTTTGCAGTTCGTTCCATACATGGGTGAGCGACTCCAGGTTTTTGCTGGTGTCGGAATTGTCAATGGTGATGAGATGGGCTTCCTTCAGTCGATAGAAATCCTTGATGACCGGCCAGCAGAACTTGACTGTCTGCGTGTCGGTCAGCACGAACAGTCTGTCGTGTTCACATTCGGAGATGGCAGTGGCCAGTTCGGTCTGCAGGTTTCTTGAAAAAATAATCCTTTGTTCCATAGTTGTCTTGTCACATGAATGCACACAAAAGACATTGTGAGCAATGATCCCGCTACAAAGGTATGAAATAATTATGAATTAAAGAATGTGGGCCGCTATTTATTTTATTTTGTCATTAAACCTTTTTATTTCTTTTGCATCCAAAAGATGGAGTGGAGCTGGAAAACTTTTTGTAGCAAATGAGAAAAACTTTTCTACTGCTGTTGCTGGCCATGTTGTCGGTAGTGGCACTGGCCCAGGAACGGAAGATTACGGGCATTCTGATAGACAAAGAGAGTAAGGAACCTGTGGAACTGGCAACCTTACAGCTGCTGAAGACCGACAGTACCTTCGTGGGAGGTGCGGTCTCCAATGAGAAGGGCGAGTTCGTGCTGCAAGCTCCCGAGAACGGCAAATATCTGTTGCGCATCACCAGCGTGGGCTATGAGACTTCTGTGAAACGACTGGAGATAGTGGAAGACCATGATCTGAATATGGGGAAGGTAACCATTGTGACTGACGCTGTCATGCTGAAGGAGGCAACGGTGACGGCACAGGCCTTAAAGGTTGTTGTCGTAGAAGATACCTTTGTCTATAACTCTGCAGCCTATCGGACTCCGGAAGGTTCTGTCGTGGAAGAGCTGGTGCGCCGCCTGCCCGGTGCACAGATTGACGATGACGGCAAGATTACCATCAATGGTAAAGAGGTGAAAAAGATAAAAGTTGACGGTCGGGAGTTTATGACCGGAGACACACAGACAGCACTGAAGAACCTTCCAACCAGCATCATTGATAAAATCAAGGTGTATGACGAGAAGAGCGACCTCTCACGCATCACCGGCATTGACGATGGCAATGAGGAGACGACCCTCGACTTCGGCATCAAGCGCGGCATGAATAAGGGAACGATGACCAACATCGACCTTTCCTTAGGTACGAAGGACCGCTATGCGGAGCGTCTGATGGCGGGCTTCATGAAAGACAGGGTGCGCGTGATGGGCATCGCCAATGCCAATAACGTGGGTGACACAGGGTTTGGCGGCGGACGGGGAGGCAACTTCGGTCGGGGACGCAACGGACTGAACACCCGCAAGACGGCCGGCGTGAACCTGAACTATGAGAACAAAGGCGTACTGAAAATGGATGGTAGTGTGCGTTGGAACCATAACAACTCCGATGCACTGTCGAAGACCTCGGCCGAGAATTTCGTCTCACTGACAGGGTCTTTTTCCAATCGCATCAACCAGAGCTACTCACGCAGTAACTCTTGGAATACGCAGATGCGCTTCGAGTGGACGCCCGACACCATGACAACCATTTCTTTTCGGCCCACGGCCAGCTACTCTACCAACGATGGTCGGTCGTGGAGCAACTCAGCCTCTTACAATGATGACCCCTACAATTACGGAGTGTTGGATCCGCTTTCAACGATAGGAATCGCCACATTGGCAGCTGATAGCCTGATGGTGAACTACCGTTCCAACAAATCGATGAACTACAGCGACAACAAGCGGATAGGAGGCATGCTGCAGTGGAATCGCAAGTTGAACTCCAAAGGGCGCAACCTTACCTTGAGAGTGGATGCCAACTACAGCAGCTCCGATTCTAAGGCGCTGTCAACAAACAATGTGCATCTCTATCAGGTGAAGACACAGGCCGGTGCCGACTCTACCTATCAGACCAACCGCTACAATCTGACGCCATCTAAAAATTATGGCTATACGCTGCAGGCAACCTACAGCGAGCCGTTGTGGAGGGCTACCTTCTTGCAGTTCAGCTATAAGTTCAACTACTCTTTCTCGCGCAGTGACCGCTCCACTTACGACTTCTCCAATCTTGGCGAGGAGTTCTTTGCCGACCTCATGCCAGTGTATGGCGGATGGACGGCCTACCTCCAACGTCTCTCCACGCTGGGCAACCCCTATACCTATTATTATGATACTGACCTGAGTCGTTTTTCAGAATACCAGAACTATACGCATGACATCGAGGTGATGTTCAGAATGATTCGCGAGCACTTCAACCTCAGTGCGGGTATCCTGCTCAGACCCCAGAAGTCGCATTTCAAACAAAACTATCAGGGCCACAGCACAGACACGGTGCGTATGGTGACAAACTTCACACCGACCCTCGACTTCCGCTATCGTTTCTCTAAGGTCAGTCAGCTGCGCATCAACTATCGTGGAACGACTTCGCAGCCGTCTATTTCACAACTGCTGGACATCTATGATGACAGCGACCCGCTGAACATTTCTCGCGGTAATCCCGGACTGAAACCTTCGTTCACCAACAATCTGAGCCTGTTCTATAACAATTATATTCAAAAGCATCAGCGATTTGTCATGGCCAACGTGCGGTTTTCTACAACGAGCAACAGCATCTCGAGCATGGTCACCTATAACGATTCTACTGGCGGACGCACCACACGCCCAGAGAATATCAACGGCAACTGGAACATTAATACCTCTTTTGTCTTCAATACTTCTATTGACACGACGGGTGTGTGGAATATCAATACCTCAACAGACTACGGATTCTCTAACCATGTGGGATATGTTAGTCTGAACAGGACATCTTCGTCGCAGAAAAACTACACTCGTACACATACTGTCAGCGAGCGACTGGCAACCAGCTTGCGTCCGCAGTGGGGAGACTGGAACACCGAGTTTGAACTGGATGGCTCTGTGCAATATACCCACTCACGCAACCACCTGCAGAGTCAGAGCAATCTTGATACCTGGCGCTTTGCCTATGGTGGCTCTGTTCATATCACAGCTCCTTGGGGAACCAGCCTGTCTTCAGATATGCACATGAACAGTCGGCGAGGCTACAACGACAAGTCGATGAATACCAATGAGCTGATTTGGAATGCTCAGCTGGGACAGGGCTTCCTGAAGGGAAGGCCGCTGACGGTGACTTTGCAGTTCTATGACATCCTTCACCGTCAGAGCAACTTTAGTCGTACTATCAATGCCATCCAGCGCAGTGACACGGAGTATAACTCCATCAATTCATACGCTATGCTGCATGTCATCTATAAGCTCAACCTCTTCGGAGGAAAGGCAGCCCGACAAGGTGAACGTGGCGGTGAACGTGGCGGTGAGCGTGGTGGTCGCGGTGGTCGTGGCGGCTTTGGCGGACCCGGTGGCTTTGGTGGTCCAGGACGATTCTAAATGAATATGATATAAACCAGGTATCGGGACACTTTGAACAGACCATCCGGACACTTTGAACAGACCATCCGGACACTTTGAACGGGCCATCCGGACAAGTTGTCCGGGTCATCCGGACAGAGTGTCCGAGCCATCCGGACAAAGTGTCCGGACCCCCTTCGGACAAGTTGTCCGCCCCCCTTCGGACAGGCAAACTCCGTTTAATGCTTCATTCATAGTGTTCATTCATCATTCATAATGCCTACTGCTTAATGACTTTGGCTTGGGAGTATTTACTTCTTTTTTCGTCTCACTTTTTCCCCATTTTTTCTTCCTTTTTTGAAAGAAAAACTGCGTTTTAAGAAATATTAACTCATTTCCTCACAATTTCCTCACACCTCACAAAGCCTTTGTTTATCGGCTTTTCAGCTCACAGAATGAGGAAATGAGGAAAAAATTAAAAATAAAAATTTCTGAGTGCGCGCACGCGCGCGCGAGGGCTTCTTTTTCGCTCTGCGCACGACGACGCTTTCATGGCTAAGCGGAGAAAGTACATCCGAAGATGAATTAGCAGTCAAAGATGCAGTGCCATTTTTGGAAGCGGGCGACGCCTTCTTGTCCGAACTTGGCAAGGCTGCGACAGGCCTGCTCGAAGGTTTTTTCTTCAGTGAGGCGTGTTTTGGAAAAGAACTTGTCGGCATAACAGATGAGTTCTTCCTCTTTGGTTTCCGGCATATAGGGTTCATCGGTTCCGTTGTCAAGTGGTAGCGGCAACCGCTGTGTTGCAATCTCGGAACGGGTGATACCGGCTCCGGTGTGGCGCTGGCAGACGCGGGCTATCCTTTCCAGGTCGGCCTGAATCTCCGGGGCTTGAAAAGAAGCTGAAGTCATGAGCTCTCTCACCATGGTGGCACCTATGATGCCGTGACGAATGTAATGTTCTGTGCCATGACAGTGGATGCCGACGGCATCGCAGTGAATGATACCGATGTCGTGAAGCATGGCAGCGGCCTCAAGGAAGTTGGTGTCGAACCCCATCTCTGGGTGGCTCTTGGCAATGTGCAAGGCCTTCTCGGCAACCTGCCTGCTATGTGTAAGGAGGATATGCCGCAAGGGCGTATCCTCCTTATAATAGAAGTCTATAATAGACTGATAATCAATTGTGTGACTCATATTTTTTTGATGGGCTTATTCCTGCGGGCGTTCAATGTAGGCAATGACATCACCTTTGTTGAGCTTGGTGCCCTGCTTGGCATTGATTTCAACGAGCTTGCCACCCAAAGCAGCGGGAACGGTGACGAACTCGCCCCAGGGTGCCATGATGTAGCAGAAGACATCACCTTCGTTGTATTCCTTACCGATGAACGGCTCGACCGTGGCAACCGCCTCACCGTCACCACCAAACTCCCAGAATATCTGCCCCTTGACAGGTGCCACGATGGCGTCAGCCTTGGCATGCTTGAAGGCACTGAGCTCCTCGGGAGAGAGCTTGGTTCCCAAGGCAGCATCCTTGGCTTTCTGCAGGTCGGCCAGGAAATTCTTCTTGGCTTGTCCGCTCTTGTAGTTGCGATATTGCTCGGGGTGCATGGCCAGTTCCCAGAGTTCTTCGTCGTCCTGTCCATAGTCCCAGCCGTTTTCGTCCATCTCCTTGCGGAAGTCATCAAGGGCGTTGGCCAACAATGTGTGAGGATCGGCATCGGTGAACTCGCGCCCCTGCTTCTTGGCAAGCTCCACGATTTCTGGAGCCAGCTGTCCGGGCACCTTACCGCTCTTTCCGAGAATCATACCCCACATGGAGTCATCCATCATTACAAAGCGGCCCTTGCCCTGTTCCATGGTGAGGAGGTTCATGAGTGCAATGTTCTTCACATATTGTGAGAACGGGGTGACCAGTGGTGGATAGCCCACACGCGGCCATACATATTCCACTTCGTTGAACAGGCGTACAAGCAGGTCATCGGTGCTGAGCTCTGCCTCGCCCTTCTTGCGGCGCAGGTTGTTGATGGTGCCCATAATGCCACCGAGGTCGGCCATCATGGAACCCATCATGCCACCGGGCAGACCGCAACCCAACAGGAGGCTGGACATGTGCTTGTTGCCGGGGTTGATGAAGTAGCCGAGCCAGTCGTCAATGAATTCCTGAGTCATCGAGCGTGCCTTCATGTATGCTTGCATGTTGATTTCGGGAACATCGAAGCCTTCGTTCTTCAGCATTGACTGTACGCTGATGACATCGGGATGAACCTTGCCCCATGACAGGGGCTCAATGGCGGTGTCAATGATGTCGGCACCGTTTTCGCAGACTTCCAGGATAGAGGCCATGGAGAGACCTGGACCGGAGTGTCCGTGATACTGTATGATGATGTCGGGATACTTGGTCTTGATCATATTGGTGAGCTTGCCAAGGAAGGCAGGCTGGCCGATACCGGCCATGTCTTTCAGGCAAATCTCTTCTGCTCCGGCTGCCACGACCTCATCGGCAATGCCCATGTAGTAGTCGAGTGTATGAACAGGACTGGTGGTTATGCAGAGCGTAGCCTGCGGCGTCATGCCAGCCTCTTTGGCCCAGCGGATAGAGGGAATGATGTTACGCGTATCGTTCAGGCCGTCGAAGATACGTGGAATGTCAACACCCTGAGCGTGCTTGACTTTATACATCAGGGCACGCACGTCATCAGGAACGGGATACATACGCAGGGCGTTCAGACCGCGGTCCAGCATGTGGGTTTTGATGCCCACTTCGTTGAATGGCTTACAGAAGGCGCGTACTGCCTCGTTGGGGTTCTCGCCTGCCAGCAGGTTCACCTGCTCAAAGGCACCGCCATTGGTTTCTACACGGGCGAAGCATCCCATTTCGATAATCACTGGAGCAATGCGCTCCAACTGGTCTTTGCGTGGCTGAAACTTGCCAGAGCTCTGCCACATGTCGCGATAGACAAGACTAAACTGAATTTTCTTCTTCATATCTTTTTTTCTTATTTTCCGGATCGATTACTTCATGAGTGTGCAAAGATAGGCAAAAAAACTCATACATAAAAAAAACTCCACGAGAAATGTATTTTCAAGTGGAGTTTTTTGTATCCATAACAGCCCGTGGCTGGAGACTTTTTTAGAAGTCGAGACGATAGAAGATGTTTGGCAGCGAGATGCCAGCCTTGTCGATACGTACTTGGTTTGTACCCAAGTCGTAACGCTGGAACAGCGGAGCCTCGGATTCAAGCACGTTCAAACCCTCGAAGGCAATGGTGTGGCTCACGCGCTTCTTGTTGATTTTGTAGCTGACGGTGAGGTCAACAACATGGGTAGGCTTGAAGCGCTTGGTGAATGCTTCATTGTCTTTGTATATAGGTGTGTCATCAATGTTGCCGGCTGCAATGTTGGCACGCATAGCGTCAACATCGATGGGCGTGTAGCGCAGTCCACCCTGCACACTGTATTTGGCACTGATGTTGAATACGTTCTTGCCAATCATCCACTCCTTACCGGCCAGCGCCTTCACCATGAAGGCGCGGTCGTACATCTGGTTGCGCCAGACCTTGTCCTGTCCTCTGTACTGCGACTTGTAGAGTGAGAAGTTCACCTGTCCGAAGAAGCCCTTCTTCATGTAGTGTTCCAGCGTGATGTCGCCACCATAGTTGCGGGTGTTGCCGTCGCCCCTGAGCTCCTCTTCGGTATATGCATAGTAACGGTTCACCACACAGTAGGTGCTGCCGTTGATGCCCACCGGCGTGTGGAAGCCGTATTCGAAGAAACCATTCACGCGGAGGGTGAGGTTGGGGTTAAATTTGTGCATGTAGGTGGCATGCAGATGGTGAGCCTTCGACATACCGAGGTCTTTGTTGGGAAGGTAGCCCTGATCGTCTTTGTAGAAATAGGTGTCGAGTTTCTCAACCATCGAGTGCAGTCCGTAGCCCATTGAGAAGCTGTTCTTGTCGTCGGGGTCCCACTTGAAGCTCACGCGCGGCTCCACCGAGAGGTCTTTTGAGAGCAGGAAATAGTTGCCTGCAACGCCAACTGAAAGACTGAAGCGGCGGTTCAGGTTGAAGATGTTGTGCCAGAAGAGGTTGGCCAGTCCGGTGTTGTCTTTCATCTTGGTGTATTCGGTCATCGGGTTCACCGTGTCGTAGATATGGTCGTGTGACTTATAGGACAGGTCGAAGAAGCGGTGTGAGTATTCGCCGCCGAACTGGGTGAGCCACTTGCTGGTTACCTGCTTAGAAATCTCGGTGTTGAATATCACGCGGTCTTCGTTCATCTTCTGCTTGCTGAAGGGATATTTGCTCTCAGGCTCCTCGAAGGCAAGCGGGGTGTTGAGCACACCGGTGGCGAGGTCGCGTTGGAGCCCATAGTAGAACATGTTGGTCTTCAGGTGCTGCATGTTGTAGGCAGCTGTTGTGCGCCATGTCCACTTGTTTCCGAAATAAATCTTGTGAGAAACACCGCCCAGAATTTGAGTGAGCCAACTTTGGCTGTCGGATGCATCGTAGGCCGAGTGCAGGTCTTCCAGCTTCACGCGGTCATCGTAGTTCTTGTCGTGGAAGGCCAAACCGAAGACCGAGAAGGTGCCCATACGCTTGGTGGGGAAGTTCAGCTTGATGGAGAAGTCTTGGAAACTCATGTGCGAACCCTCGGTATCGATGAGGTCCAGCTTGTCAACCAGCGATGTGAATCCGTAGCGGTAGTTCACAATGTAGCTGCTGTTGTGTTTGCGCGAGATGGGACCTTCGAGCGTCAGTTCCTCTGAAACGGTACCAACCTGCAGAATGTTCTCGTGCTTGGCATTGTTGCCCGCACGCAGCTTCACGTCGAACACACCGCTCAGGGCGTTGTTGTAGTTGGCATTGAAGGTGGAAGTGAAGAAGTCGCTGTTGCCCACAACATTTGAGTTCAGTGCACTCACCAGTCCGTAACCGGCATTCCACATATCGTTGAAGTGGTTGGGGGTGAACACTTCAACACCCTCTATGCGATACTGCATGCGCTCGGGGGCGTTACCGTGGATGGAGAGTCCGCTACCGTCGGCCTCGCCCGATACGCCGGCAAACGACATCACCAGACGGGCAGGGTCGTTATAGCCACCGGCAAAACGGCTGGCCTCTTCCATGGAGAGCATCACACCGCCGGTGAGCACTGCGGGGTTCACCGTTGCCTCCTTATTAATACGTGGGCGAATGGTAACCTCCTTCAGCTCGGTGTTGTTTTCGCGAAGGGCAATGTCAACAACCACCTCCTTGGCACCGGATATGAGGATTTCTTTCATCACACTGGGTTCGTAGCCAATGTAGTTGGTTTCGATGGTGAAACGACCGCCTCTGCTCAGGTTAATCTTATAGTTACCGTCAATGTCGGTAACAGCAATTGCGTCGTCTAACTCTACAATCTTAACTGTTGCACCAATCAGTGCTTCGCCTGTAACAGCGTCTTTAACAGTACCTCTGAGAGTCTCCGCATGGATAGCCTGGACCAGAGACATCAGAGCGATGAGCATAATAATCTTAAATTGTTTCATGCGTTTTATAAAAAAATAATTGATACCTATATGGCACTTGATGATATTAATTATTGAGATAACTGTTTAAAAAATGTCTTAACGTCTGCAAAATTAAATAAAAAAATCGTTATGAGCAAGCACAAATAAATCTAAGTTTTAAAAATCTGTTTTTTTAAAACATCACTTTTATCTTTTAGTTGCCCGGCCTTTGGCGTAGATCGTTGTTTTGTCTTATAAAGATGTCATGACAACACCAATATCTGATATGCCGGGTAGTGCTTCTCGTTTCATGTCGTGTCGAATTTTGACGACAAGGCTGTCTCCTTGGTTGAGTTGAAGTTGTTTTACAGGGATGTCGTATTGCAGATAGCTGATGCCTTTGCCAAGTGTGTTGCCTTTTTGTGTGATAAGGTTGCACGCAATGGTGTCAGAATGAGAGGTGACGATTTGTGGATGTTTGTTATGACCAGTGGACGAAAATACTTCCTGGTCGATGATGAGGGTCAGTCCCATGAAGGGGTAGGTGTGGTTGATGCGTAAGCCTGCGCCCAGTTTGTAGTGTCCGCTTCCTTGAATGGCGGGTACAGCGAAAACCATGGTGTCGCTCTTTTCCCATTCCGACTGTTGAATATGCTTGTAGCAATGGTAAATTTTACCATCATTACATGCTGGTAGCAGAAAAAGTGATGCTACCAACATGTAAGAGTTTAGAAAACGTGTTATGAACAGTCTGCTCATTTGTTACGTTTGTTGTCGCCATCGCGACGGGGTTTGTTGCGTGATTTGTTCTTCTTTTTGCTGTTGTGGCTTTTGTCAAAACGGCTGATGTCTGCGTCAGCCAGTAGGTCAACAGGGCGCTTTGGCTGTTTCTGTTTGTCGTCTTCCATGAGGGACAAGGGCTTTTCGCCTTTCTTGTTCATGGCGATAATCTCATGTGCGCGTTCGGAAGTGATGACCTCCAGGTTGGCGGCGACGTTTTTGTCGGTAGAGTAGGTGATGGTGTCGGCCAGAACATCCTGCTTGAAGAAATAGTAGTCGGCATCCAGCGTTTGTAAAACCATGTCCTTGGATGGAAACCGTTTGGAGGCTTCCATGTAGTTGTCAACCTCATAGTTCAGGCAGCATTTCAGTTTGGCGCACATGCCGGCAAGCTTCTGCGGATTCAGGGAGATATCCTGGAAGCGGGCGGCATTGGTCGATACGCTGACGAAGTTTTTCATCCATGTGGCACAACATAGTTCCCGACCACAGGGGCCGGTTCCGCCGATGCGTCCAGCTTCTTGACGGGCGCCAATCTGTTTCATCTCGATACGCACATGGAAGGTGGCAGCCAGATCTTTGATGAGCTGACGGAAGTCCACACGCTCGTCGGCTATATAGTAGAAGATGGCTTTGTTGCCATCGCCTTGATATTCCACATCGCCAATTTTCATCTTCAGCCCTAAGTCTTTGGCAATCTGTCGGCTTTGAATCATTGTGTCGTGTTCTCGGCTCTTTGCCTCGTAGTATTTGGCCATATCGACCTGTTTAGCCAGGCGATAGATGCGCTTGATGTCATCAGGCGACTTGATGTTGGCTTTTTTCAATTGTAATTTGACAAGGCTTCCTGTAAGTGTAACCACTCCGATGTCGTGGCCGGGATTGGCCTCTACGGCGACGATGTCACCCTTCTTCAACTCGAGGTTGTTCACGTTGTGGTAGTAGCCTTTGCGCGTATTCTTGAACTGCACCTCTACGAGATCGGTGACCTGGTCGTTGCCCGGAACATCAGCCATCCAGTCATAGGTGTTCAGTTGCTTGTCTTGTCGTCCGCATCCGCGATGGCACAGTCCGCGGTCGCTGTTGCGGTCTATATGGAAAGTCATGTCTTTAAAATCCATTGGTCGGTCTCTTATTTCTTGATGAGTAATATAATCATTTGTAGGGCGAGGTCGAAAAATACGACCTTGCTGTTGGCATTTTGCCCGATGTCGCGGATAGCCTTGACCATCAGTTCTGATATCTCAATGACGTTGGCTTCGTTGATGAAGCGGGAAAACTTCTTGGAGAAATCTTCTTCCTCTTGTGTCATATAGTTCAGCTCTGGAATGCCGAAGTTACGAATGAAGTTTTCTCTTACCTGTTGGCTGAAGTAGGTGAGCATGCGTTTTTGTTTCTCACGTCCTTGGGCTGCCATGCTCTCGCTCCACTTTTTGAGTTCTTTGACATTGCGGGTGTAGGCCAGTCGCATGAGCATGATGAAGAAGTCCAGGAACTGTCGTTCTTCGTTGGCGGCATCCAACGTGTTGATGGCGTTCAGCCAGTTGCCGTTGGCCAATCGAGCCACGCGTCGGGCATCTTCTTCTTCCAGTCCACGCTGGGTGATGAGAGCCTGTTGGATGTCTTCTGGGGCAATGCGTCGGATGTCGATGCGTTGGGTGCGACTGCGTATGGTGTCCAGGAGTTGTTCCGGAGCTTCGCTGACCATGATGAAGACGGTCTGCTGGGGTGGCTCCTCCAGTAGCTTTAACAACTTGTTAGCGCTGGTTTGATTCATGCGCTCCGGCAGCCAGATGATGCTCACTTTGTAGCCTCCTTGACTGGACTTCAGACTGAGTTTGCGGGAGAGCTCGTCACTCTCCGCACCGGTAATGATAGCCTGTTGGTTGGCAGCTCCCATTGCTGTCATCCATTGATCCATGCTGAAATAGGGACTTCTCAGTATCATGTCGTTCCACTCTGTGGCGAAGTCGCTACTGACAGGCTGATGTTCTCCCATGCTGGGAAGTTTGATGGTGGGGTAGGTGAAGTGGAGGTCGGGGTGCTGCAACTTTTTTAGCATCGGCCCGTTCCCCAGCAGATGGCAGCCAAAGGCTGTGGCCAATGCCATCTTTCCGCAGCCGTTGGGACCGCAAAACAACATGGCGTGAGGTACACGGTTTTCGTGTACCATCTGGAGCAACCGCTCCTTGATATCGCTTTGTCCTATAACTTCGTCGAATGTCACGTTTTTTTTATTGTTTGAGTCTCTTCATGACCTCCACAACAGCATCGGTAGCCGACACGGTGTAGAAATGTATGTTCCTGATACCGGCTTCGTAGAGTTCACGACATTGTTGGGTGGCCCACTCAATGCCCAGCTCACGGGCCTGTTCGTCGGTTTTACATTTAATGACTTCTGATGCTAACATGGGGGGCAAATCACAGTGAAACGTCTTGGGCACCACCGTCAGTTGTTGTAGCTTAGCCAATGGTTTGATGCCGGGTATGATGGGTATGGTGATGCCTGCTGCCCGGGCCTTCTCCACAAAGTCGAAGTAACGGCGGTTGTCATAGAACAGCTGGGTCACGGCATAGCTTGCTCCGAGATCCTGTTTCTGTTTCAGATATTGGATGTCCATTTCCAGGTTTGGAGCCTCTTCATGTTTCTCTGGATAGCAGGCCACACCGTAGTCGAAGCCTGTGCCGGGATTCTTCATGGGCGTTCCATCGGCAAAATAGCCTTTGTTGAAGGCGTTCACCTGCCGGATGAGGTCGGTGGTATGGACATGACCGCCTGGCGTCGGCGTGAACACATGGTCGTCCTTGGCTTTGTCGCCGCGGAGCAGCAATAAGTTGGAGATGCCCAGAAACTGCAGGTCGAGCAGTTCGTATTCCGTGTTTTCCATTGTTGTCCCGCTACAGATGACATGTGGCACGACGGGCAGATGATATCTGTTCTGAATAGCGGCGGCGATGGCGATGGTGCCTGGTCGCCGACGGATGCGCAGACGCTCAAACTGTCCGTTGTCAAGTTCCTTATAGAAGAACTCGCTGTGGTGGGTTGTAATGTTGACGTAGAGCGGGTTCAGTGCCATCATCTTCTCAATGGTACTGAAAAGAGAAGCCGTGCCGCTCCCTTTCAATGGCGGTAAAACTTCAAAAGAGAAATTTCTCTCTTCCTTGCTCTGCAGAATCAGTTCTGTAACCTTCATGACGGTTGTAAATGGTACAATCCGCTGCAAAGTTACAAAAAAACGAGAGCAGAACAAAACAATCTGGTTTGTTTTTTATGCCGAGTGCATTATAACTTCGCCACCGAGTGGCAAAGTTACGAAAAGTCGAGAGAAATGCCAAATATATTTGAACTTTTCCGATTTCTAAGACATATCAAAGAGATTGGCGTCTTTTCCGCAGTAAACGATATGTTCTCCGTTGCCAGTTCCTCTATGCCACGCAGCACTCCATACAGTCACCACCGCAGCAGAACACGGAGAAAATGGCCCGTATAATCTCACTGTACTGATAACGTGTCAGCGTGCTGCGAAGTCCCAGATGGGGAGTCAATCACAGAGGACAAAATAGAGTCGAATTTGTCCAATACGAAAAATATTTTACCAAAAGCGGTGATCTTCTCAGATTTTTGTTGTAACTTTGCCATGTCATGGATGAGTTTGCTTGTTTTGAATTGCAGCACTAAGATAAGTGAAATTTCTGACATGACAAAAGTGCTGCGGAATTTGGGATAATCAAAAACTAACGGACAATGGAATCAAAAGTGTTGCATGAGATAACGCCGTTGAGCGAGCAAGAGTTTATGTATGTGGCCGACCGCCACAAGCAGGAGTTCGACTACCCCATCCACTGCCACGAGGTGATGGAGCTGAACTTCGTGGCGGGCGGAGCCGGTGCCCGCCGTATCGTGGGCGACCATAGTGAGGTGATAGGCGACCTGGACCTGGTGCTCATCACGAGCAGCAATCTGGAACACGTATGGGAGCAGCACGAATGTCGCAGCAAGGACATTCACGAGATTACCGTCCAGTTCTATATGCCCTTCGAGGACGAACACACGCCCTTCCGCACCAATCCCTATCAGACCATCTATCGCATGCTTCAGCGTGCCAAGCGCGGCCTGGCTTTCCCTACCGAGGCAGCGCTCTCTGTGTATTATCTGCTGAAGAAACTGACGATGCAGGGTGAGGGCTTTCGCACTGTGCAGTTGTTTTTCGAAATCATCTACGAACTGTCGAAGTATGAAGACGCTCGCGAACTCTCGACGTCCTCTTTCGCAAAGGTCGATGTGGGGAGCGAGTCGCGCCGGGTGCTGAAGGTGAAAGACTACATTCGCCAGCACTACAAGGACGACATACGCCTCGACGAGCTGGCCACGCTTGTCGGCATGTCGCCAACGGCCTTCAGTCGTTTCTTCCACGCCAGCACGGGCAAGAACCTCAGCGAGTATATTGTTGACGTGCGTCTGGGCTATGCCGCCCGTAGATTGGTAGATACAACCGACTCTGTTTCAGAGATATGCTATACCAGCGGCTTCAATACACTGAGCAATTTCAACCGTTTGTTTCGCAAGCGCAAGGGCTGCAATCCCACCGAGTTTCGCGAGAAATATCAGAAGACGAAAGTCATCATTTGATTTACGATTTACTGATTTACTGAATTTACGAATTTCTTTTTTCTTTATATAAAGAAAGTGTTGGCTATTGACAAAATTGTGTCAGTAGCTTTCTTTTTTTTACCCTACCTTTGCAGCATCTTACAATAACGAAAAACCTATAGCAACGATGAAGAACAGATTTCTAATAGCACTGATGGGCATAGCCCTGTGCGCCTGCTCGGACAGTGAGGCCAATGCCGAGCCGGCTCTGGAAGTGACTAACGACAACACTGAGCTGACGGAGTTGGCACAGAAAGTTGCGGCACAGCCCGTCAATCCTAAGGCCACCGCTGAGGCCAAGCAGCTCTACACGAGGTTGCGCCAGCTCTATGGCCAAAAGGCTCTGAGTGGCGTAGTGGCCGACATCGACTGGAACATTCGCGAAGCCGAAAACGTGCATAAATGGACCGGACACTGGCCAGTTATCAATGTGTTCGACTTTATCAACATCCATGCTTCGAAAGACGTGAACCCCAACGGGTGGCTCGACTATTCCGACATGACTCATGTAAATCAGTGGCACCAGCTGGGTGGCATTGTGGGCATGATGTGGCACTGGCAGGTGAAGGCCAATAACGGTACCAACCTGACATGTTCGCCGGGCGCAAAGCCGGGCGAGACTTCGTTCGACCCTTCAAAGGTCTATGTAGAAGGCACAGCCGAGAACAGGCAGGCCATTCACGACATAGACCAGGTGGCCGGCTACCTGAAAACCATGCAGCAACAAGGAATACCCGTCATTTGGCGCCCATTCCACGAAGCTGCCGGCAACACCTACGAGTTTGAAGGTGGCGGAGCCTGGTTTTGGTGGGGTGCCAAAGGGCCGGAGGTATATAAGCAGCTGTGGCGGTGGATGTATAACAGGTTGGTGAACCATCACAAGCTGAACAACCTGATTTGGGTTTGGACATCACAAACAGGCGACAACGTCTGGTACCCAGGCGACGACGTGGTAGATATCGTGGGCCGTGACAACTATGCCGCACTCATGTATCCGCTGATGAAAGAGTTCAATCAGCTCTCAGCCGAATACCCCACCAAGATAGTGACGCTGGCCGAGTGTGGCAATGGTGATGAGGTTCACATCTCACTCTGGTCGAAAATATGGGCACAAGGCTCACGTTGGTCGTGGTTTATGACATGGTACGACCATGCCTACAACGAAGGCCGCAGCGACGAGCACCAGTTTGCCGGACCTGAGTGGTGGAACGATGCTTTCAACAGCGGTACGGTTCTCGACCGTGAAGAATGGGTGAAACTGAAACAGTAAAAAGGGATAATTATAAAAAGGTAAAAAATAAATTGATATAAATATGAGAACTACTATCATATCAAAGGTAAATAAACAGGCAAAGATGGTTTTGCTATTTTACCTTTTTGCCCTTTTACCTTTAAACGCCGCCGAGCGTACCATTCTGCTTGGCCCTAAGACCATAGGCCCTGGATGGAAAGACAACATCCTGCTGGAAGCTCGCCACTTCGAGCAAGCAAAGGCGGGCGACATTGTAACCGTTTATAACGACAACGCCAAGAAAACGGCACAGGCTGCCTTTCAAGACCCCAAGGACTGGCAGGGTGTGGCACCCGAATATGGATGTTTCAACGTGGGCGGTCCGTTCCGCATGACACTCTCCGACGAGATTCTTGCCAAACTCCGCGAGCGTGGCTGCTACATAGGCGGTCACGACTACCGCATCTTGCGCGTTACACTCACTCCCGGCGAGGAATTTGTTGAGAAGATTGTGTGGCGCGGGCCTGCCAAACAGATGAAGAGCGACTGGAGCGTTAATGCCGAACTGCCTGCCACCTGCTTCAAGAACCTGAAAATGGGCGACGGCTTGGTGCTCCATGCCTCGCGGGTTGAAGAGGGTGCAGCTGCCAAAATTATGGACTTCACATGGAATGTGCTTGAAGCGGCAACCGACGGCATACCCGTTGGACCGCAGGGATGTGTCTATTACATCAACGACGAAGAGCCATTGCTCAAGCTACAACTGGCCGGAAAAGACAACCCCGCTGCCCTTCGCATTGGTGGAAAGGGATACAGACTCGACAAGGTGGGCATTGTTTCGTTTGTTGGTGAACGTTCAGAAGACCTCACCAATGTGCAACGGGCACCACGCGAGTATCAGCTGCAACCCGGCGAAATCTTCCACGGAGAGAAAACATTCCCACTCGACTGGAGCGGAAACCTCAGACTCACAGCCGAACCTTTTCAAGAATGCACCGAAAACGATGTGATAGTAATTGAATACGAAAAGCTTCCCAACTGCGATTCTCCACAGCTCTCGTTCCGCGAAAACCGCGGCAAGTGGCTCGACATCACCGGAACCGACGAACCTGTTTGGTATAAACTCGACGGCAACGACGTGGTGCTCACCTTCGATAATCCTATCCTACTCGACCATCTGAAAACATCTGGGATGGTGATAACCGGACTCGGGTTCACCCTCACCCGCATCCAACTTGTGTCTGCGCAATAAAAAAACAATCAAAACCTAATTTATATTATTAACTATGCAAAAAATCATTCTCATCACACTCACGCTGCTTGCATGCGCCATTGGCATCCATGCACAAACTGTTATCACGGGCCGCGTGATGGATGGCTCAGCCGCCGGCGAACCGCTCATTGGCGCCACAATCAAGGTGCCAGGCACATCGGCAGGAACCATCACCGACCTCGACGGAAACTTTCAACTGCCCATGCCCGATGGCAAATTCATTGTACAGGTTTCCATGGTAGGTTACAAGACTCAGGTTGTCAACGTGAAAGGAAAAGAACAGCTCAACATCACCCTCGAAGAAGACCTTCAAACCATGGATGAAGTGGTGGTAGTGGGCTATGGTTCCATGAAGAAACGCGACCTGTCGGGAGCCATCTCGCAAATCAAGGGCGACGACCTGCGCCAAGGTGGTGCCACCGATGTGGCCCACGGACTCCAAGGCAAGATTGCCGGCGTGGAGGTAAAACAGAGCGACGGCTCGCCTGGAGCCGGCGTGAGCATCACCGTGCGCGGAGCCAATTCGTTCACCACTTCTTCACAACCGCTCTACATCATAGACGGCATACCCTTCGGCACCGACCCCAACGGCACGCCGCAGAGCGATGCCAACAGCGGTAACAACCAGCAAACATCGCCCCTGCAGATGATCAACCCCAACGATATAGAGAAAATAGAGGTGCTAAAAGATGCTTCGGCCACTGCCATCTATGGTTCGCGCGGTGCCAACGGTGTGGTTATCATCACCACCAGAAAAGGACAGGCAGGCAAGCCCAAAGTGGAGGCAGGCATGAGGTGGACCATGCAACGCATTGGAAAACGCGTGAACACACTCGACCCCTACACCTACGCGCTCTATCAGAACGAGGCCGCGGCCAACAGCGCACTCTATGAGGGAAGCACCGGTCGCAGCCCCTATCGGGGAGAATGGGAATATCCCTATACGGGCGGTTCGTTCGTTTACACACAGGGCAAATACAACCCCGCGCCCGAAGATTTCCTCTCGCCCGGCCTGAGAACCGACGAATATGGCAACACCGACATGGTGGAGGGAGCCAACTGGCAAGATGAAATATACCAAACAGGCAGGCAACAGGAATACAATGCCGCCGTTTCGGGTGGCTCGGACCAAGGCTACTACGCTTTCTCAGGGTCTTACACCAAACAAGACGGTATTATCCGCAACACGGGCTACGAGCGCTATGGCATATCCATGAACATCAGCCGGCACATCAACAACTGGCTCGAAGTGGGCACCAGCAGCCATTTCACAAACTCTACCACAGACTTCCAACGCACCAATTCCGAAAACACCGGAATCATTCGCTCGGCTCTCATCTTCCCACCCACCGTGCGAGAAGAAACCGATGCCACCGACTGGCTGGCCGCCAACCCCGCCAACTATGTGAACGGTGCCACCGACCAGCTGAAGCAAATATCCTGGTTCTCGTCGAACTATGCCGAAGCAAAAATCACTTCTTGGTTGAAACTGCGGCAGAACTTAGGACTTGGCTACAATTCCGGACAACGCAACACCTACTACGACCGGCTCTGCCAAGAGGGTAAGAGCCCGATAAACGGAAAAGCAGGCCGTGCCAGCAACACATGGAAAAGTTTTACATCGGAAACGCTGCTCACTGCCGACAAGCAATTTGGCATTCACAAAATAAACGCCGTGGCCGGTATCACCTTCGAGAGTGGGCGCGGTGAATCGTGGAGCATGATGGCCACCAACTTCCCCAACGACCTGACAAAAGGGGCCGACATGTCGATGGCACTCGACAGGCCTGTGGTGAAAAGCGACCCCGAAACAAAGATGAACCTGGAATCGTTCTTGGGCCGTGTGAACTACACCTTATTAGATAAATACCTCTTCACAGCATCTGTTCGCACCGACGGCTCTTCGGCATTCCAAGAGAACAAGAAATGGGCTACTTTCCTGAGCGGTGCCCTTGCATGGCGGGCCAGCGACGAGCAGTTCATTCAAGACCTGAACATCTTCTCGAACCTGAAGTTCCGACTCTCTTACGGCGAAACGGGTAACCAGGGCATCGGTGCCTACCGCACACTGGCCGTGCTGCAGGCTGCCAACTATCCCTACAACGGAACACTCTCGAGCGGATTCTCCATGATTGACTGGCGAGGCCCGCAAAACCCCAACCTGAAGTGGGAAACCACATCGCAGGTGAATGCGGGTATCGACTTCGGATGGTTCGACAACCGGCTGCAGCTAACCGTTGACTATTACTATAAGAAAACGCGCGACCTGCTGCAGAACGTAACCATACCGTCAAGCAGCGGTTTCTCACAGCAACTGGTTAACAGTGGCAACGTTACCAACGAAGGTCTGGAGTTCTCGCTTCAGTTCGATGCCTTGCAGAAAACTCCCCTCAAGTGGAACTTCACCGCCAACCTCGCTTTCAACCGCAACCGCATTGGCGGACTCGACGGCGACCAATACGCAACGGCACTCTGGTCGAAGGCCGACCAGGTGTTCCTGCAACGTAATGGCTACCCCATAGGAACACTGTTCGGATATGTTGAAGACGGATTCTACGACAACATCGCAGAGGTTCGCTCAAACAAAGCATGGGCAGGCCTTTCCGACAGTGAAGCCATGCGCTATGTGGGCGAAATCAAATATAGAGACCTGAACGGCGACGGAGTGATAACCAGCGACGACCGCGACATCATTGGTAACACCAATCCACAGTTCACCTACTCCACAACTCACAACTTCAGCTATAAAGACTTCTCGCTGAGCTTCATGCTGCAAGGCTCTCATGGCAACGACATCTTCAACTATAACCTCACCGATGTTACCATGTCGAACATCGGCAACATTCCCACCAGCGCCTACAATGGCCGGTGGACTCCCCAGACATCCGCCACGGCCTCATGGCCGAAGGCCACGGCAGGTTACACCCGCACATGGCTGGTGAGCGACCGCTATGTTGAAGACGGCTCTTACCTGAAAATGAAATACATCACACTTTCCTACGACTGGTGCAAACCAATGAAAGGCATCGAGAAAATATCTTTCTCGTTCACGGCAAGCAATTTGTTCACCATCACCAACTATTCTTGGTTCGACCCCGATGTGAATGCAGGTGGGCTCAATGCTGCTTGCCCGGGAGTAGATAGCTACTCCTACCCAAGCCCACGCTCGTTTGCCTTCGGAGTGAACTTCCTTTTTTAAGCATCCAGCCAAGAGTCTAAACCTTTAAAAGATTAAGAATATGAACAGCAAATATATAACAAAACGCAAAGCCTCACCATCCGTGTTTTACCAATTTGCCTTTGCCCTGATGCTCACATTCGGCCTGAGTGCATGCTCCAGTTGGATTGAGGAGAAACCTAACGGACTCATCACCGACGAGCGTGTGGGCGATTCGGAAGAAGCTGCTGCCAACTGGGTTACAGGCACCTATTCGAAACTCATCTACGACATGTTCTGCTGGGGCTACTTCCCCAAAGTGCTGGAGTTCGATGCCGACTATATCAGTGGTCCCGACTGGCTTTTCGGAACCTTCGGTGCCGGCAACTTCCAGGGTGAGAGCGACGTTACCGATGCCCTGTGGAAAGGGTGCTATGGGCTCATTGCCCGCGCCAACAATGCCGAACGACACATCAGCGCCATGCATAACCTTTCAACCGAAGCCAAGTACAATGCCATTGGAGAGATGAAGTTCCTGCGCGGCTTTGCCTATTTCCTTTTGGTGAGAGCTTACGGTCCCATTCCCATACAGCCCGAAGAGGAAACCACGGCCTACAACCAGCCCCGGCAGTCTATAGACGTTGTCTATGCCTATATCACCAAGAACCTGGAAGAAGCCTCCCAGCTCCTGTACAAGAACACCGACAGGCTTTATCAGGCAGGCCATGCCTCTGCCGGTGCAGCAGCCGGTTTGTTGGCCAAGGTTTATGCCACACAAGCCTCTGCCGCCATGCCCGCCGGAACGGAGATTATCGTACGCACCGGGCCTGCCTACGATGGAACGGGCGATGATCGCGCTTACGCTCCGTTGCGTTCCGTCACTATGCAGAAGAATGTCGTTATCGGCTACGAAGAAATGAATGCCGCAAACCTCTATCAGAAAGCCGCCGACTGGGCCAAGAAGGTTATCGATGGTGAGTATGGCAGCTATGAGTTGCTGACCTACGACCAACTATGGAAGAAGGCCAACTGCAATGCCTCCGAATTCATGTTCTCGCTCTGCACGGTAAGTGGCGATGCCACCTACAAGGTGTCTGTTCACTCGCAATACGAAGGCTATATGACCGAGCAGGGGAGCGACTTCATTCAGGAAGGCGGATGGGTAGGCTGCACGCGCCACTGGTATGACCTCTTCGACTCGCAGGATCTGCGTATTGTGAAAGGTGTTAAGCATCGCTGGCGTGCCAAAACACAGCGCGAAAGCAACAGCGGTTTTTACTACCCTCAGAACAACGAGTACACCATCGCCGCCACGGGCTACGACCTCTCAGGCAACTATGTTGGCGAACCCACGGGCATCTATGCCGACGGCGTTTCGTACTACTATTCACAGGATGCGCAGTGCCTGGCCTTCACCACAAAATATATGGATGTTACCAACAACGCCATCAACAATGCCGATGCCAACTTCCCCTTCCTGCGCTATGCCGACGTGCTTCTCATTTATGCTGAAGCCCAGAACGAACTTGGCAACAGCAGCGAAGCCATCGACTACCTGAACATGGTGCGGGCTCGCTCCAATGCTACGGTAGCATCGGCCACCGGTGCAGCTGCCATTGACAGCAAGGTGAAACTGCGCTCGGCCATTATGGAGGAACGTGCCAAAGAGTTTGCCTGCGAAGCCGACCGCCGTTGGGACCTCATCCGCTGGGGCATATACCTGCAAGCCATGAATGCTATTGGCGGCAGCGATGATGCGGGTGTGCTGAAAACACGCCAAGAGCGCAACTTGCTCTTCCCCATCCCACAGCCGGAACTGAACACCAACAAGGCCATCACCGAAAATAACCCCGGATGGAACTAAACCCTGTGTAAAACTAAAAAAGTAAAAAGGTAAAAAAGTCGAATTATGAATAATAAATATATTCTTTTGTTGTTATGTCTTTCGTCGTTCTTCTCTTTCACAAGTTGCGACGACATCGTGAACTACAACGACGGCTATACCCCTGCTGAACAACAGTACAACAGCGGTGCCCCCGTTATCAAGGCCGTTTATGACGTGGCCGACACTGCATTTACCACACCCATCACGCAAGGAACGCTGGGGCAGACAGTGGTGCTGGTGGGAGAGAACCTGAACCAAGTGCAGGCTGTATCGTTCAACACTGTGGCTTGCGACATAAAGAACGTCTATACCATGGCAACACGAGCCATCGTGCAGATTCCTTCGAAACTCTCTACCGAGCAGGTGAACAAGATAGAGTACAGCACGCCGCAAGGCACATGCAACTACGACTTCCTCATTCCCTTCCCCGACCTGATTATCAGCGGTCTGGCCTGCGAATTCACCAATGCCGGCGACTCTGCAACGGTGTATGGCAAGAACTTCGACCTCTACAACTTTGAAGGGGGAGTGTCGGCTGTCAAGATTGGCTCACAAACGCTGGGCGTGGGGTCTGTTACCGCCGAATCGATGAAATTCCTTATACCGGAAGGAACGCCAGAGAACACCAACATCCATTTCAGTTGGCAAACCAATGGTGTTTCGCACGAAGCAGACCTTACTTTCCGTCCCTCCCAACATTTGCTCTTCGGCGATTTCAGTGGTGTAAGCATGAGCAAAGACGGAACCTTGCAAATGGCTATTGAGGGCGACGACGGCATTGGTGCCTCTGCCTGGCTCAACCAGAAGAACATGCACTTCACAGGCCATTACGGTGCGTGGGCATGGAACACCTTAGACCTATCGTGCAACATGACTGACGTGGCGGTTGACAATCCCGACGACTATGTGCTGAAAATGGAAGTGCTGACCAACGCCAACTTCCCGCTCACCGAACAGACTGGTCTTCAGTTCTGTTTCAACTGGGGCGACTCCTTTGCATGGAATCCTGCTAATGGTCTTGGCATCAACACCCGCGGACAGTGGCAAACCGTAAGTTTGCCACTTGCACCAATGGCCACCAAAGGCATCTCTGAACCTGGCAAGTGGCAAACGCTGCGCATCATCTTCCAACCCCATGCCGACTACGATGCCGACTTCCGACTGGCCAACCTGCGCATTGTGAAGAAATGATTATTAACCCTTTAAATTATAAGTAATATGAAGAAATTCTTTATGCTTTTAGTGGTTGCACTGACTTTTACAGGAGTGAAAGCTGCAGAAGATGTCATTTGGGAAGGTACCTATGTGGATGGCGTTGAAATTTCAAGTACAACGATAGCTACCTTCAAGGCTGGCGATGTGCTCCGCGTGTATATCACCGTTCCCGGGGACGGTGGAAACTTTAAGATTTGCTTTAAGGGAACTCCCGACTGGTCGGAAACAGCCATTCCTTCTATCGACAGTCAGTGGCCGTGGGTGAATTCTGAAGAAACATACAAGGATTTTACTCTTACCCAAGACGACCTAACCGCCATGACAGGCAAGAACATCTATATCTATCAAGGCGAAAACAGCGTTATCACGAAGATAACACTCATTACAAATGACATAGAGCCTACTCCTGAACCCGAACCCGTAGAAGGTGAGCAAATCGTGTGGGAAGGCAATCAGGCCATTTCCTGGAATACCGAAGTGGCACCTGGCATTCAGTTTGAAACCACAGAAGGCACTTTCGATGGGTTGAAGAAGAACGACATTATCAAGTTCTACACCACGACAACCTACGATGAGCCGCAGTATGTTGTTACCTACAAGAAGGGCGATGGCTGGGAGTGGACCGACCTTGTGACAACCGTGGCCGACGGCATTATCAGCTATACCGTGACCGACGAGACCACAGCAACGGAAATTCGTGAGCGTGGACTGATTTTGCGTGGCCAGGCCTATACGCTAACAAAGATTACTGTAACCAAGCAGAATACCACCAGCATCAACGAACATCGTGTTTCGCAGGCAGTTGCCGACAAAAAAATATACAATCTGCAAGGCATGGAGGTGAAGGGCATATCCTTGAAAGGCATCTACGTTAGAAACGGTAAGAAGTTTGTAATTAAGTAAAGATAGCAATTCGCGACCAAAGTGTCGGAGTATGACAAAAAAGTATCAGTCATTCTCCGACCTTTTTTATACTTTTGCATACGAATTGTAAACTAAAACCAAAAAAGCAATGCGAAAGAATATTCTATTTGTAGCTTTGGCTTTCCTTGCAATGCCGGTGGCAGCATGGGAAGGCCATGTGTCTGTTGAAACACCACAGACACAAATGATTCTTCATGCCAAAGATGGACAAGACTTGCGTATGGCCTACTATGGAGCAAAGGCCGCAACGTTCAGCGAGCTGCAAACGGCTGGCGACGATTTCGACTTTCCCGCATTGCCGGCTTTCGGCACGGTAGATATGGTTCAGTTGCCCGCCTTGCAGGTGCAGCACGCCAACGGCGACCTTAACCTGGAGCTGAAGGTCGATGAATACAGTTGTGCAGACAATGGCAATGCCGTTGTACACACCTTTCTGCTTAGTGACAAGCTGCAGCCAGTGAGCGTGCGTCTGTTCTACAAGGCATATAAGCAGATTGACGTTATTGAGACTTGGACAGAAATAACCAACGGCGAAAAACGAGCCATCACGCTGAAACGATTCGACAGCGGTCACCTGACGCTGCGCCAGGGTGACGTATGGCTAACCCACATGCACGGCGACTGGGCTGCCGAGGCCAACGTGGTGGAAGAACCGCTCACACCGGGCTGCAAGGTTATTCGCAACACCGACGGTGCCCGCAATGCTCATCTCGATGCGCCCGAAGTGATGATTTCGCTCGACGGGAAACCTTCTGAAACCAATGGCCGAACCATTGGGGCGGCACTCTGCTGGAGTGGCAACTACGAACTGCGCGTCAACACCCTGCTCAACAAGCAGCACCACTTCTATGCCGGCATCGACCCGCAGAGCAGCGAGTATGTGCTCGACCCTAAACAGTCGTTTGCCACGCCCCATCTGGCTCTTGTCTATTCAGAACAGGGCATAGGCGGTGTGAGCCGCATCTTCCACCGTTGGGCACGCACCTGCGGAATGCTACATCGCGGCATGAACACCGGCGACATTCTGCTGAACTCGTGGGAGGGTCTCTACTTCGACATCAACGAAGAGCGCATGCTGCAAATGATGGACGACATCAGTAAGTTCGGTGGCGAGCTGTTCGTTATGGACGACGGCTGGTTTGGCAACAAGTATCAGCGCAACGATGACTCTTCGACCCTGGGCGACTGGGTGGTGGACAAGAAGAAGTTGCCTGGCGGCATAAAGGCTCTTGTTGATGCCGCACGACAGAAGAACATCAAGTTCGGCATTTGGATTGAACCCGAAGCCGTTAACACCAAGAGTGAACTCTTTGACAAACACCCTGAATGGGTATTGCAGACCAAGGGCCGCGAACTGAAACTGGGACGCGGCGGCACACAACTGGTGCTCGACATGACAAACCCCGAAGTGCAGGACTTCGCCTTTAAGATTGTTGACGACTTGCTGACACAGTACCCAGAGATTGCCTACATCAAATGGGATGCCAACGCCTCAATACAAAATGTGGGGTCGCTCTATCTGCCTATGGAAAAGCAGTCGAACCTTTATGTTGACTATCACCTCGGTCTGCTGAAGGTGTTGCAGCGCATTCGCGAGAAATATCCCAACGTGGTCATCCAGGACTGCGCCTCTGGGGGCGGTCGTGCCAACTACGGTCTGCTGCCTTACTTCGATGAGTTCTGGACCTCTGACAACACCGATGCCTTGCAGCGCGTGTTCATCCAGTGGGGCACCTCGCTTTTCTTCCCCGCCAATGCCATGGCTGCACACATCAACCACTGTCCCTACTGGAACACAGGCGGTCGCGTTATCCCCATTAAGTTCCGCTGCGACGTAGCCATGAGCGGTAGGCTCGGCATTGAGCTGCAACCCAAGGACATGACCGACGAGGAGCGCCAGCAGTGCACTACTTGTTTCAAAGACTATAAGGAACTGCGCGAGGTGGTGCAAACGGGCAATCTCTACCGTTTGGTCAATCCCTACAACAGAAAAGGCGTGGCCTCGCTGATGTATGTTGACGATGTCCAGCAGCAGGGAGCATTGTTTGTGTATAAAACCGACAATTACTACAACCAGTCGCTGCCCCGCATACGCCTTGCCGGACTGGACCCCGACAAGACCTATACCATCACAGAAAAGAACGTGCGCGTGTGGAAAGAACCCTGCTCGCTCAGCGGCAAGCAGTTTAGCGGTCGATTTCTGATGGAAGTGGGCATTGAAGTGCCTCTGTGGGAGGACTATGCATCAAGAATTTTCGCCATCAAATAACAGCAACATGAAACACTTCTTATTCAATGTGGTTACAGCAGCCATGCTCCAGTGCATCGCGCTCAGCGCCACCGCTCAAACTCAACGCGAAGGATTACTTAACCGCCTTGCAGCACTGCAACAGCGAGGCTATATGTTCGGCCACCAAGACGACCCCTTTTACGGTGTGCAGTGGTCGGGCATAGAGGACCCCGCAAAGCCCGAATATGGCCGAAGCGACACCAAGGAAGTATGCGGCGACTATCCGGCCGTGATGGGTTTCGACCTGGGCGGCATTGAGGTGGGCGACAAGAAGAATCTGGACTCGGTGCCCTTCAGCCGCATTCGTGAGGAACTGCTGGCACACCACCGGCGCGGCGGCATTGTTACCCTTTCGTGGCATCCGCGCAATCCGCTCACAGGCGGCACGGCTTGGGACAACACCGATACAACCGTGGTGCGCAGCATTCTGCCCGGGGGAAACCAGCACCGCAAATTCCTGCTGTGGATGAAAAACGTGCGCAACTTCCTTTCAACGCTGTGCGATGGCGAAGGCCGGCCCGTGCCCATCATCTTTCGCCCCTGGCACGAAAACAATGGCAGCTGGTTCTGGTGGGGTGCCAAGCAATGCACCCCCAGCGAATACCGTGCCCTTTGGTGCATGCTGCAAGACTATCTGCTGAGCGAGGGATTCAACAACTTGGTATGGAGCTGGAGTCCCAATTTGGGCCTTAAGCCTTCCGACTTTCACTCCTATCCCGGCAGCGAGCGCATAGACTTGCTCGGACTGGATGCCTACCAGTGGGGAACAGAGGCTGATTTCATACGCGACATCAATGCCGACCTGTTGGTGCTCAGTGCCTTTGCAGCCGAACAGCAAAAGCTCTATGCACTCACGGAATGTGGCTTTAAGAACCTGCCCGACCCCACATGGTGGACCCGCGTGCTTAAACCGCAGATAGACCAATACAACATTTGTTATTTTTTGGTGTGGCGCAATGCCAAACACGAATACTTCGGGCCGGCTCCCGGCGAGAAGAATGCCTTCTACTTTAAAGAAATGGTGCAAAGCAAGAATTTACTAATGCTCAAGGATATTCAAGAAACAAAACAGAAATGAATTACAACGAACAAGTAAAAGCTCTCAAAGAATGCCACGAAACACTGTTGGCACGAAAGAACGAACCTCTGGAAGGAGACAACGGCATCTACAAGAAATACAAGTATCCCATCCTTACCGCCAACCACACCCCGCTGGAGTGGCGCTACGACTTCAATGAGAATGATAATCCCTACCTGATGCAGCGCATCATGGTGAATGCGGTGCTCAATGCGGGAGCCATTTACCTGAACGGGCGCTACCTGCTGGTGTGCCGTGTGGAGGGTGCCGACCGCAAGTCGTTCTTCGCCGTGGCCGAGTCACCCAATGGCATCGACCATTGGTGCTTCTGGCCGGAGCCTGTCACCATGCCCGAAACACTGGTGCCTGCCACCAATGTTTACGACATGCGCCTCACGCAGCATGAGGACGGCTGGATTTACGGGGTGTTCTGCGCCGAGCGCAAGGACGAGCTGCACCCCGACGACCTCTCGGCAGCAACTGCATCGGCGGCCATCGCCCGCACGAAAGACCTCAAGACGTGGGAACGCCTGCACGACCTGAAGTCGAAAAGCCAACAGCGCAACGTGGTGCTGCACCCCGAGTTTGTGAATGGCAAGTATGCCTTCTACACTCGTCCGCAAGACGGATTCATCGACACGGGCAGCGGCGGAGGCATTGGATGGGGACTCTGTGAAGACATCACCCATGCCGAAATTGAAGAAGAGATCATCATCAACCCCCGCCACTATCACACCATCATGGAGGTAAAGAACGGCGAGGGCCCTGCGCCTATCAAGACCGAGAAAGGCTGGCTGCACCTGGCCCATGGCGTGCGCAACACGGCCGACGGATTGCGCTATGTGCTGTATATGTATATGACGGCGCTCGACGCCCCCACGAAGGTCATTGCCCAGCCCGGCGGCTACTTCCTGGCACCTGAAGGGCAGGAGTATGTGGGCGACGTGATGAACGTAGCCTTCTCCAACGGTTGGATAAAGGATGCCGACGGGCGCGTGCTCATCTACTACGCCGTAGCCGACACGCGCCTGCATGTGGCCGTCTCGTCGGTGGAGCGCCTCATCGACTACTGTATGCACACGCCCGAAGACGGGCTGACAACGAGTGCCAGCGTGGAAACCATCAAACGTCTTATAGCTAAGAATCATGGTCAAACTAAGTGAGAAGATTGGCTATGCCTTAGGCGATGCCGCTGCCGGCGGCATCACGTGGAAGGTCATGTCGATAGCCTTCCCGCTGTTTTTCACCAACGTGTTCGGACTCACCATTGCCGACACCGCCACGCTGATGCTCATTGCCCGCATGTTCGACGTCGTGACCGACCCGCTCATGGGTTCCATTGCAGACCGAACCCAAACCCGATGGGGCACCTACCGCCCTTGGCTGCTCTTCGGCGCCATACCCTTGGGCCTTGTCTTTGCCCTGCTACTCTATACGCCCGACTTCGGACCCGTGGGCAAGCGCATCTGGGCCTACACGCTCTATCTGCTGATGATGGTTGCCTACACGGCGGTGAACGTGCCCTACGGCTCGATGCTGGGCGTGATGACCAGCGACGACAACGAGAAGAACCAGTTCTCGTCGTTCCGCATGGTGGGGGCCTACGCCATGGGCTTCGTCACGCTGCTCTCGTTTCCCTATCTGCAAAAGCTGGTGGGCGGCACGCCGCAGCACCAGTATGCCGTGCTTGGTGCCTTCTTCGGACTGCTGGCCACTGCGGGCACCCTGGCCTGCGGCCTGCTCACGCGGGAGCGGATGAAGCCCGTGCGGGCAGAAAAGTTCTCGCTGAAGCCCTTTGCCGACCTGTTCCGCAACCGTCCGTGGATCTACCTCACACTCATCGGCATCGGCATGAACTTCTTCAACGGCTTCCGCTATGCCGTGGCGGGCTATCTGTTTGAGTACTGCCTGAAGGGCGACGTGACCGTGAGCGGACTCATCATCAACTACACTGTATTCATGACCTTTGGCGAGCTGACCTGTATGGTCTTCGGAGGGGTGTCGCCAGCGTTCACCCGCTGGTTGGGCAGCAAGCGCAAGGCTTTCCGCGTGGCTGTCATCATAGCAGGCGTGGCCTCGGTAGGTTTCTTCTTCATCCCAATGGACGCGGCCTATGTCTGGCTGATGGTGGCCGTGGTGGTCATCACCTCCATAGGCGTGGGCCTGTTCTCGCCGCTGCTGTGGTCGATGTATGCCGACGTGGCCGACTATGCCACCCGGAAGAACGGTACGTCATCCACGGGGCTCATCTTCTCCAGTGGCACGATGGCACAGAAGTTCGGCACGGCCATCAGTGGCTCGCTCGTGGCCCTGCTGCTGGGCATGGCCGGATTCGTGTCGGGCACCAGCACCGCCGGCGACACCGTCATCACCATCACCGATATGGATGCCGTGTGCCGGATGATTTGGTCGCTCTTCTCGCTCTTCCCCGCCGCCATCGCGCTCATCATGTTGTTTCTGCTGCATCTATATCCTATCAAGAAATAGAAGACTATGAATAATTGTTCCGTTTGCAGTGATACCATCGCTGCCCTCAAGACTTCTGCCCGCCAGCTGCTGGAAGACAACATCCTGCGCTTCTGGCTCGAAAAGATGCAGGACCATGAGCACGGGGGCTTCTACGGGCGCATGGACGGCAACAACAGGCTTCACCCTGAAGCCGACAAGGGGGCCATACTGAATGCCCGCATCCTGTGGACGTTCTCTGCGGCCTATCGAGTGTTGGGCAAACAGGAATATCTTAACATGGCCACCCGCGCAAAAGACTATTTCATGCAGCACTTTATGGACAAGACCTACGGTGGGGTCTTTTGGAGCGTGGATTATAGGGGGCGCCCCAAGGACACCCGAAAACAGTTCTATGCCATAGGCTTCGCTATCTATGGCCTGTCGGAATATGCCCGCGCCACGGGCTGCCCAGAAGCACTTGCCGCGGCCGTCAGTCTCTACGAGTGTGTGGAGCAGCACGCCCTCGACCATGAATGGGGCGGATACATCGAAGCGACGACACGTGAATGGCAGCCCATCAGCGACATGCGCCTCTCGGAGCACGATGCCAACTATCCCAAGTCGCAGAACACCCACCTGCACATCATGGAGCCATACACCAACCTGCTCCGTGTATGGCCATCGGAACGGCTGAGACTGTCGCTAAGAAACATCATCCGCATCTTCTTGAACTGCATCCTCAATAGGGAGACCCACCATCTGGACCTCTTCTTCGAGAACGACTGGACGCGCAGTGCCGAACATTTAGAGAGCTACGGCCACGACATCGAGTGCTCATGGCTGATGCATGAGGCTGCTCTCGTGCTGGGCGACCAGGACGTGCTGGCCGAGATGGAGCCGGTGGTCAAGATGGTGGCACGCGCCTCAGAGAAAGGACTGCAGCCCGACGGCTCAATGCAGCATGAGGCCAACTTAGACACAGGACACGTCGATGATGACCCGCAGTGGTGGGTGCAGGCCGAGGCGGTGGTGGGCTTTCTGAACCTGTACCAGCATTTTGCCGACCAGGCCGCCCTCGACCGGGCACTGCGCTGCTACCGATACATCGAAGACAACCTTGTGGACCGTGAGCATGGCGAATGGTACTGGAGCCGACGGCCTGACGGCACCATCAAGCGAGCCGACGACAAGGCCGGCTTCTGGAAATGTCCGTATCATAACAGCCGTATGTGCCTGGAAATCATTGAGAGGGAGTTCTGAACGAACTCCTTTTTTTCGGCCCTTGCGGCTAAAAAGGGACTGTGCATAAAAGTGTCGGAATCGGCCAACAAAGTGTAAAGAATTTATGGTGATACTTCCTATCTTTGCAGTGTCTAAAGTCATTTATTTTCTAACCTAATTAAATTATCAGCTTATGAAGAGATTGTTATCTATCATGACCTGCGTCATGACCGTTCTCGGCATGCAGGCAGAAGTGAAAACTGCATGGGAAGGCTCTGAAGCCATCTCATGGAACGAAAACATTCCCGGAACGCAGTACGAACTGGAGGGCACGACGTTTACGGGGCTGGCGCAGGGCGACATCATCAGCATCTACACCACACTCACCGCAGGCGACTACGGCGATCCGCAGTATGTTGTTACCTACAAGAAGGGCGATGGCTGGGAGTGGATCGACCTGGCCGTCAGCGTCAGCGACGACGGTGTCATTACCTACACCGTGGAGAGCGAACAGACAGCTACCGAGATAGCCGAGCGCGGACTGATCTTCCGTGGACAGGCCTACACCATCACGAAGATTACGGTGGAGACTCCCTCGGGCGAGGAGCCACAGGTGAATCCCGACCCCGACCCCACACCCGAGCCCCAGCCCAGTGACGAGGTCGAGCTGCAACCCGGTGTGAGCGGCTCAGTGTTAGACCTCGATGCCTTTACAGCCGACAACTATGACACCACCACCCACACCATGACCACCGAGAGTGGCTGGACGGGCGGACAGCTCTGGATTGGCGATGACTCGCAGTTCGGTGGCAGCCGCCTGGTCGTCATGACTGCCGAGGACGCCAAGCTGAAGGTGGGCGTCTATTACGTGGGCGAGGGCGAGTCCGAGTTGATGGACGCGAAGTACACGAAGCGACATGTCGTGGAGCTTGACGACACAAAGAAGATTCAGAAGGTGCTCATTCAGAACCAGGAGGCAGGCACAGTGACCTTCGTGAGCATGGCCATTGACCCGTCGGAGATAGAGACGAATGCCACGGCCATCGCTGTGGAGGTTGGTCTGGAAGCCGGTGCAACAGAGGGCGTGACCGAGGCCGACGAATCGACGGGCAACACCGTGCAGACAGCTATTAGCGAGGGCACCGTGACGATTACCCCCACCGCTGGCGTCGGCTATGCAGTGAAGCGCGTGGTGGTGGAGCAGCTCGTCAACCCCAGCCATGCCGATCAAGCCGTGCTGAGCGGGGCACGCCAACAGATGCCAGGCGTGGGCAACTACGATGCTGTCAGTGTGACCGACAACGGCGATGGCACCTATAGCTTTGACATGCCTGCTGCAAGTGTGCGCATACTGACCGACTTCGAGTTCACCTTCCTGGCTCCAACCGCCTCCTACGACGGGCAGACCCACCTCGTGACCCTGACCGACGAGAACGAGTCGGGTACGCAGAAGATGTACTACAGCACTGACGGCAAGGCTTCCTGGACGGAATACACAGAACCCTTCACCGTGACGAAGAACACCGACGTGTGGACCAAGGCCACCACCACCACGGGGCTAATCGCGGTGAAGAGCTACGCCGAGGCCTGCCGTGTGGCAGCAGCACCCACCATCAGCTATGTTGATGGCGTGAACCAGGTGGGCTTCGTGCTGAATGGCGCTACCACCGACTATACCGCAGGCACCAACCTCTACTACACGCTCGACGGCACCATGCCCACGAACCAGAGCAGCGAGGCATGGAGCGGTCCCATCAGCTTCCCCATCACCACCACAGTGGTGAAGGCCATTGCCGTGGATGCCGAGGGCAACTGGTCGGCAGTGGTTGAGCAAGAGGTGGAGTATGCCCGATACCTGACGGTCGATAAGGAGTGGGTGACGTTCTATTCGCCCGAGACGTTTGCAGTGCCTGAGGGACTGAAGGCCTACACCGTGGCAGAGGTGCAATATACCGACGGTGAGACAGGTACGCTTGTGCTGGAAGAACAGAGCGTCATTGCCGCCAACACCCCGATGCTCATTGAAAACGCCAATGCCGACAGCGAGACCGAATACCGTGTCTATAGCAGCGATGCCACCATCACTGGCACACCGTGCAGCGAGTTCAAAGGCACTGATACTGAGATGACCATTACGCCTACAGCCGATGCTGTGTTCTATGTGCTGGTTGACGGCATCTTCCAGCGTAGCACCTCGGGCACATTGGCCGCTCGCAACTGCTACCTGGAGCTGAACTCGAACAGCAAACCAGCAGGTGCTCGCAGCTTCAACCTGTGGATTTCCGGCGACGTTACAGGTATTGGGGCCGTCAGCAACACGCAGCAGCAGCAGGATGACTGCTGGTACGGGTTGAACGGCATGCGCCTCTCGCAGCCGGTGAAGAAAGGAATCTATGTACATCGCGGCAAGAAGATTGTTATCAAGTAGTTGCTGTTAGCTAATAGTCAAGAGGCTTACTCACAGTGGTGCAGTAAGCCTCTTTTTGCTTAAGTGTCGGCTTGTGGTAAGAAAGTGTCAGTCGCTGTTGCCGATAATACATATCTTTGCAGGCAGAAAATGTTTAACTTCCAAAATTTAACTATTATTATTATGAAGAAATTATTACTATCAGGTTTGTTGGCACTCGTCGCTTGCATGGGTGCTAAGGCAACAGAGTACGATTTAGACATCAGTAGTTTGAGCGGTGACACTTACAACTCTTCTACTCATGAATTTACATTCGGTACTTCTTGGACAGAGAATCAATGGTGGATAGGAGATTCAAATCCACTTGATATATCAAGTTATGGAGAGTTCATCGTTGAATATACTGGTGCTACAGCTGCATCAAAGTTCAGAGTATATTTGGAACCTGTCAGTGGTACTACTCAGACTGTTTACCCTATAGCAAATACCAGTTTTGGCAGAAGCGTGTTCAAACTTGCTTCAGGATTGAATAACATTAAGAAGATTGTCATATCCGATGCTGGTGTTGCATTCAACATGACATTGACTCGTGCTTATTTCCGCAGCAAGAGCAATGAGAGTACAACAACTCTTTGGACAGGTACACAAGCTTTAGGCGACTGGGCTGACATAACAGCTCTTACTAGTGATGGAGATGGGAAAACAGCCTTGAAGAGTGCCAAAGTGGACGATGTAATTCGCGTGACATTCACCAATGCAGTCTCAGATAATCAAATCAATGTAAGAAATTCCAGTTATACTGACTTAATCGACGGAACATTTAGCGGGTTTACAGTACAAGATGATGCCCAAACTGCTGAATATGTTATTCCCAATGCAGAAGTTTTAGAGAGTATCCAGTTGAATGGTATAATGGTCAGTGGTAAACATGCAACAGTAACGAAGATGGAACTGCTGACTTATAGCGAGAGCTACGATGCTTGTATGGTTACTATAGGCTCTGATGAGATTGCTACTTTTAGTACAGGTAATAAGAAATTAGACTTTACGAATACGGGTATTACACCTTACTATGCATCTGCTGTTGAATCTGGTAAAGTAACTCTGACTGCCGTTAGTGATAAAACCACATGGGGCTATCAGGGCTACATCCTAAAGGGTAGTGAAGGAACATATGAAGTGCCTGCTACAGACAATGCTACCTATCAGAATACTGACTATCTGAAAGCCACAGGTGACTATAGTGCAGAAGTTGCCGCATCGACCAATGAAACATATCACTACATCTTTGCAAAAAAGACATCCGGTGATAACACTCCGGCATTCTATAAGCTAACATCTGCCTATACGCTTGGTGCCCACAAGGCCTACCTCGAAACCTCTACCGACGTTACGCCAGCTGATGCCCGCGTAGCCCTGCTCTTCAGTGACGACGAGACAACTGCAGTACAGACTATTGAGGCGATTGAGCGCCCCCAGTCCGACAAGATTTACAACATCAGCGGCCAGCAGGTAGTCAAACCGACGCGCGGTTTTTATATCATCAACGGAAAAAAAGTGATTATCAAATAAATAAAGGAGGATACAATTATGAAGAAGCATTATAATGCCCCTATGCTCAAGGTGTACAAGATAGAAATGGTGTCACACTTGATGGCAGCCAGTACGACCACTGTTTCGGTAAGCAATAACAATTTCGATGAAGGGACCATGACAACCCTTTCGCGTAGAAATGAAAACAGTCTCTGGGCTGATGACGAAGAATAGTAGTAGTTCTTTTCATTATAGTTGTTAGTACAAAGTGTTTTTTCTGCCGTGCAACGTGGTCCTGTGCAGGAGTGCGTTGCACCTTTTAATATTTAGCAAGAGATGAAACCCTATAAATTCCAGCCATATCTGAAGATGACGCTTTGGGGCGGTTATCAGATAGCGCCCTTCAAGGGCATTTCCAACGCGCAGCCCAACGTGGGCGAGAGCTGGGAGATCAGTGGTGTACCAGAACATGAGAGTATTGCCGTTGAGCGAGGTCTTGTCGATGATGTGGACGTCGAACTGACCCTCACCGAACTAATCGACAAATACAAAGGGTTGCTTGTGGGGCAGAGAGTATATAAGCGCTTTGGCAACAAGTTCCCCCTGTTGGTCAAGTTTATCGACTCGCGGCAGGACCTTTCCGTGCAGGTTCATCCAGACGACCATCTGGCCATGCAGCGGCACGGATGTCAAGGAAAGACAGAGATGTGGTATGTCATCAAAAGCGACGTGGGCGCAAAGATCTATGCCGGACTCTCGAAAAGCATCACCCCCGACGAATATGAACAGTTGGCAACGGCAACGCCGATAGACGGCCATTCGCCCATGCAGGATGTCATTGCCACACATGAGGCCCACGATGGCGACCTCTTCTTCCTGCCTGCCGGACGGCTGCACGCCATTGGCGCGGGCAACTTCCTCGCAGAGATTCAAGAGACGAGCGACATCACCTACCGTGTCTATGACTTTGGGCGCAAGGATGCGCACGGCAATCCTCGTGAACTGCACATCGAGCAGGCCAAGGATGCCATCGACTATCAGGTGTGGCCAGAATATCGCAGCTCATACGATTCGACTAAGCCCATCTCGCAATTGGTGAACTGTCCTCACTTTGTGGTTCATCGTGTCGTTGTCCAAGTGGCTTCTCAGGTTGATTTCCATTGCGACTCCTTCGTCATCGTGGTATGCCTTTGGGGAGAGGCCAATATCAACGGCATCGCCATTCGCCAGGGTGAGACCATCTTAGTGCCGGCTTGCGAGAACATACTTTATATCTTTGGGAATGCCACTTTCCTCACGGCCATCGTGCCGTGAGGAACTGCTATCTTTATGCCGAGTGCATTATAACTTTGGCTTCGCCGAAGTTACGGAAAAAGTCTGACTTTAGAAAGCAATTTTGGAGAATTAACGCAGAAAGCATGTAAATAAAGGCCCCACTGTGACTTACTTATTTGGAGACACACCCTCCTGTTACAAGATTTCTATTTCGGTAGAAGCATAAATCGCTACCTGCTCCATTGGCAAATAGTCTGCGCCCATTCGGGAATGTCGTCAGTATATTTCTTGAAAACCGTCCCGTCCACGGTGCGATAGAGCAGGCGAGGCAACTGACCATCAATAGAATTGTCGTAGATGTAGGCGCGGTCAACGATTGCGATAGCCTTGGCTGCATTCTGCAACGACTTGTAATAGCGTGAGATGACCTTGGAGATAGGCACCTCATGACCACCGTTGAGATAGCGCTGTGCTATGCGAGCTGCATTGATAGTGGGTGTTGATGTGCAGACATAGAATAACCGGATGAAGAATCCTGCAGATTTAGCTTTTTGAAGGAATTCAAGCTTTTCCGCTGATGAGAAAACCGTCTCGAACACGAAATCCCGTTTCTGTAGCAGGCATTCGTAACGCTGTTGTGTAGCCATCTCCGCTGCTTTCAATACTGCCGCAGGAGAGTTCCAGTCGCCAAAAGTCTCTTGTGCGATATTGTCAGGATTGATATAAAGGCTATCGGCCGTCCACTCATCATTGAGCAGCTGAACGGTCGTGGTCGTTTTGCCAGAGCCGTTAGGTCCTGCCACTACGCATAGGGTAGGCTTCCTGATGCTCATTGCGCGGCCCTCCATGCAGAAATTCCATCAGCCACAGCCTGTAGCCTGCGGCGATGCTCTGCCTCAGCGTTAGCCATTGACTTGCGGGCTTCTGCTGCCACGTCCTCCATCAGTGCCTGCAGCATCTCGTCTGTCGGCTCTTCCGTGGAGGTCAGCCTGTATCGTTTGTGAATCTCTGTCATAATTGCCGTCAATTAGAATTACGAGTGCAAATTTACAACTTTTTAGCGAGAATTGTTCGCCTCACCTACATCTTTTAAATATATTTAGGCGAAATGGTATGCCACATTCGTATTTGCCCTTGTTCTATGCGAAATGTTAAAAACAGCTTTATGAACAAAATATTTACGGAATAATTTGGTTTATATTATAAACTTATCTATCTTTGCAGTGTGAACCGGACACAATTGGCCGAAGACGTGCTTTCTGCAGGAGTACGGACAAGGTCAGAGAGTAGTAAACTAAAGTAGAACATCTATTAAAAATGAAACAACAATGGAAGAAAAGAATAACATGACTGCCGAGCGCAGTCTGGAGATCATCAGAGAATCAATAGAGCGCAGCCAGCGAACCATTAACAAGAATTCGGCCATACCACTCATCTGGTGGGGACTTTGTGTAGTCATATTCTCGTTACTTATCGCCTACTTATGGAATAATCATGGCGGACCGGTATGGAATATGCTTTGGGCCGCATTATGGTTAGTGGGCTATGCAGGCAACTGGTTTATCGACAAACGACGAGGAAACGTTCTGACAACTTTTGTCGGGAAGGTCATCGGCCATGTGTGGGCTACGTTTGGCGTGTTCTGTTGTGGCGTGGGCATGCTTCTTGGTTTTATCGGCAGTGGAATGCTGCCATTGGAACTGATTATGCCCAAAGTTTATGTATTTGGCTGCATCACCAGTATCATCTCGCTCTGTTTCGGTATGGGAACAACGATTACTGGCCTCGTCATCCGCAACCGTACCATTCAGGTATGCGGTCTTATCGCAGGCATCGGCGGATTTTTCGGCGCATTGCATTTCCCAGGTCATACACAGCTCTATGTGATGGCAGTCGTGGCCTTGATTGGTCTGATTGTGCCAGGTGTAGCGATTTTCATGCAAAACCAGAAATAAGGAGGACCAGCTCATGTTCAAACCATTAGACCCCCTGCTGCATGCCGAGTTGCGACTGGCCGTGATGTCGCTGCTCATCAGTGTCGAGGAAGCCGAGTTCCCCTACATCAAGGAGCAGACGGGAGCCACGGCGGGCAACCTGAGCGTGCAGATAGACAAGCTCTCAGCGGCAGGCTACATTGAGGTGGAGAAGACCTTCAAGGGCAAGAAGCCCTGCACGCTCTGCCGCATCACGCCTGTAGGGCTGAAAGCCTTTGAGGATTATGTGAAAGCGCTGAAAAGCTATCTGAATGTAAAAAAGACATAACCGTTAGATAGTCACAATCGCTCAATTACATCAGTTCGGGTATAATTTGGAGTGTCTCATCCAAATTTATACCCGAATTGATATATTATTTGCAATAAATACTACTGCGCTTTATTGGAAAAGCGGAAATGCGTTTTGGACATTCGTGCCTGAAAGGGTGTGGCGCATGCGCAGGATGTCGTGGACGTTGCGGATGATGCTCATCGTGCCGAAGCTCAGCAGCAGGGCGAGGACGGTGGCCGAGAGGAGGCGGGAGTTCTGGGCGAGCCAGAGCAAAAGCCCCGACTGGACACGGACGGTGAACAGAGGCACGCCGGCAGGCTCGGACAGGATGAACGCCAGGGTGAGGGCCCCGCTGACAAGGCCCACGACGAAGGCGGCGGCCATCGCCAGTTTGTAGCGGCGAAGCGTGGTCTCCTGATGCCGTCGGACATACTCCACGGCATCGAGGCGGCGGGTGAGCATGGCCATGAAGTCGGCCTGGTCGTCGAAGTGGGGTTGCTGGGCGAGGAAAAGTTCCTCAAGGGCTTTGTCTTTTGTCATAACTTCAGTATCTCCTTGCAGTT
>Ga0247611_10000261_pt1 | contig 109471 bp, 97 predicted proteins | sample 177DNAGHGhighgp2_FD_192422 | JGI IMG/M metagenome (GOLD analysis project Ga0247611, IMG submission 192422) | Sheep rumen microbial communities from Palmerston North, Manawatu-Wanganui, New Zealand - 1770 DNA GHGhigh gp2 | ecosystem: Host-associated > Mammals > Digestive system > Stomach >... | reverse complement strand
CACCCTCACTTTCTTGTGACTCTTCTGCAAGTCACGGAATTGCTTCACATAATCTTTTATTTCCATATTGCGCTTAACTTTAATGAATAAAATCTTGCGCAAAATTAGAAAAACATTTTATCTCAACCAAATTAGGCCAGACCCAAGGTTCGGACGCTTACTCTTCACTGGAAATCAATTTCATTATAGGTAAAATCAAGCATACCGTAAAGCGGATTCGGAAAGATGAGTCTCCAAAATAATGTTATCATCTCTCATATAAAAGCAATACTTGCTTTTCTTCTCATTACAATATTAGATAAATGGCTGAAGGACAAGGACAATGATGGCTATAACAAAGGTTAGTCAAACTTTCCTGCTATGGCATCATTATAGAATTTCACATACTTCTCTGCCATTGTTTGAGTATTGTATATTGTTTGTACGTCCTTGACAGCCTGGTCGCATAACTGCTGAGGGAACTGTTTCATTGCCTCTCGGATATGGCGGGTATAGTCATCGACTGTTTCACACACATAACCATTTACCCCGTCCTTGATAACACTTTTGTTTCCCATCTTATTACTAACCATAATAAGTTTGCCCATAAACATGTTCTCTATCAGGCTCATGGCTATGGCTTCACCGAGCGAACAGAGTATAAACACATCTGCACCTTTACCAAGAGCCAATGCCTCATGTCGAGGTTTCCATGCAATGTGCTCTAAGTTAGGGGCATCAAGTTGATGGTCCAACTCACCACCTCCTATCCAGACGAACTTAGCTTCAGGAACTGTTTTAGCAATCTCATTGAACAACCATGGTTGTTTCTGAGTGCAAGTGCGCCCAAGGGTATATACCGTAAATTTATCATTTTTAGCAGGTACTATTCCGTCTAGGCTCTCACTCAAGTCCTTCAGGTTTACACCAGTTTCAACGTATGCTGTTCTTTTGGCAAACTTCTTAGCCTCTTCATCTTCACTCTCACAGCATGTCAAAGTAATACAATTGGATCGATTGCCAAGAAGTTTTTCTACCAAACGATATGCCCTACACTTCAAGGAATCAGGATCTCCCATCAGAACATGGGCATAGCCATGAGGTGTATATACCACCTTGTTTAGTTTACCATTAAAGGCAATACGACCTATTCCACCAGCAATAGAAGAGTGCAGATGGATGACATCAGGGGTCACCTCTGCCTCTATTTTTCGCAATTCTTTAATGAGTTTCAAATCCATGCTGATACTGCCAAGATGACCGAAGTTCTTGACTTCTATTAAATGTACTCGTTTGTCAAGGGCATCTTTGTAATTCTTGGGTGTTTGGGGTCTCAACGCATAAGCTAAATACACATCAAACACCTCACACATATCATTACATAGTTGTGAAACGTAGGCAAACACTCCACCTCCAAAGGCTTCACATACCATTAAAATTCTTTTTCTTTCCATGTAAACTCCTATTTTTTTAATTCATACAATCCACCTTCTTGGCCTGTATACATCAGTATCTTCCCTTTGTAAAAATCCAGATCCTCTGGCTCATTTGTAGTTACATATGTAAGATCCCGGACCTCTTTAAGTGAATGTTTCTTGGTATCTATAACAAAAAGAGCACGTTGACTATCAGGTCTATTTCGCAAAGACTCTTGTAGACCTGTTACTATAAACATCTTATTTTGTATAACCTTTGCTCCTTGCAACAAATTCACAAAACTAATAATGAATTCATCTAAAATATCTTTTTCGCTTAATACAATATTCCGACCCTCTGATAATTTAGGCAATCTATATCGAGTAATTGTATGAGGTGTAGATATTGTTGCTTTATTACTTCCTTTACGCGAAATACCATACAACCAACCATTATCCCTGTCAACTGTCCACACATGGGTTGCAAATGATTTGTTGTTTCTGTATGCCTCTATCGTCTGCAATAGCACGGGGCGACTTGTACTAATATCCTCCACAAAGCATCGCGTTTTTCTGCCACCTTCTGTAATATATAAAACAGGAATTCCATTATCCCCAACTTCAAGACCAAAGGTTGCAGCGTTCGTATGATTATATTTATCAGCAGTACTAAGTAAAAACTCTCTTTGTACCGTTGATGTTTTTAAATCATAGACTCGGCATGCTCCACCATTACTAAACAAATATGCTGTATCTTTCCAAATGGCCATACCCTGCGCTGTTTCTCCTTTATAAGTGCCAACAGGAGTGTATTTTAGTTGAGCATATATGCACAACCAACTCAAAATAAGAAAAACAATAATGACGAATTTTCTCATAATTGATTAGTCTTTACAATAATCTATAAGCCTTTCCAAAATATCGAATAATCCTTTTCTCGGTCTCCACCCTAATGATTGAAGTCTTGAACTATTAAGTCTTTGTTTTGTCGGTGGGGCATATCCCATGTCGTCATTTAGGTCAAAAACAATATTAATTGAAGGAGAAAAATTATCTTTTAAGTATTCTGCTATCCCTCTTGCTGATATATACGTTTCATCATTCGATACATTATATGCTTCTCCTGCTCGACCTTTAAGGAGAATATATAAAATAGCACAAATTGCATCTGTTGTATAACAATAAGGTCTTGCAGATTCACCTGAGGTATGAAGTATTATATCTTTTTTTTGTGATGCAAGACGTGCAAATTGTGCTATTACACGATTATCATCTTTAGAGATACCTGCCCCAGTAGTTTGCGTAAGTCTCGCTATCATGACATTAAGATTGTATTGTTTAGCATAAAGATGGCACAGACATTCTGCAGCACGTTTTGCCATAGGGTATGAACTTCTTTTCTCCAAAGGATTAAGGTAACCTTGAACTATTTCAGTTATAGGAATAGTGTCATCATTGATACTACCATACACTTCTAAAGAAGATAGATAAACAAAACTTCTCTCACAGTTATTTTTTGCATAATTTAAGATACGACGTGTTCCATCAACAATTATTTCAAAAGTCTCTACTGCATAATCTACAAAATATTTACTTCCAGTTGGAGCAGCGCAATGAACTATGTAGTCGACTTTTCCAATACTTTCGTAATCGAAAGTCATCAAATCACATTCTATTAATTCTATTTTATCTGCACAATCTCCAAGTTTAGTTTTTGTACGCTGAATATTTCGAACAGGTGCTATAATTCTTATATTCTTATTTAATGCTAATAAACAAAAAATCAAAGTAGAACCAATTAAGCCACTTGCACCTGTTATAAGAATAGAGGAGTCTTTCAACAAGTTGCCAAGCGTAAATGTTGATACGAATTCTGTCACATCTCTAACTACATATTTATCCATATTTATACTTATTAAAATCCAAAAATTTGCTGGTTCTCATGCACTTCGACCATAGCCCTGAAAATAAAAAAGTCCGTCGGAGTAGTAATCTTAATATTCTCCATCGGTCCAATTATTGTATTCATGTGATGACCATAATAACTCATCATCGTACATGAATCTATGAAATCATGCATTCCTTCTTCTTTTGCCTTCTCATGGGCTGCAAGGATATCGCGCAATATAAAACTTTGCGGTGCACGAGCAATAAGAGAATTTGCTCTTGAAGGAATTGTTAGGTCATTTCCTTCTTTTACCACAAAAGTTTCTGTAGCAGGAATACATGTTATGCAATTCCCTCTCTCATGAACCTTATTAATATTATCTGTAATAGTTTGTTGAGTAATTAGAGGCCGCACTCCGTCATGTATCAAAACACAACAATCTTCAGCAAAATGTTTCCTTGCACATATCAGTCCATTGTAGATACTATCTTGCCCCGTCTCACCCCCAGGAACAATATCAACAACCTTTGTTATTTCAAACTTTTTCAGTTGTTTCTCGAGGAAGGGTATCCATGATTCAATGCAAACAGCAATAATCCCATCAATCCCTGGATGGGTATCAAACTGTTCCAATGTATAAATAATAATCGGTTTCCCACGTAGTTCCAAAAACTGCTTAGGACGTGAGACCGTATTCATTCGTCTGCCGGAACCTCCAGCAAAAATTACAGCAACATTCATGGGATATTATATTGATGTTGAGCACTGATTGCCTTTTTTAAGGTTATATAAACTGTAGCTAAGAGTTCAGCCCCGAAGTAGAATACGAAATAAATAGTAATAACATCAAGAGCACGAAAAACTGTTGCAAGCAAGATAAATAGCGGAAGGAACCCCCCTAAACCAAACTGATCCTCAAATAAGGCACGAATAAAACTACGTTGGTAATGATTCTTCCTTTCATCTTTTTGCTGGGGTATTACACCTTTATCTACAAGTTCTCTTGTTACAGAATTGTATTTATGATAGATGGAACGTGTTAATGCATCAGAAATCGAAGCAATACCTCCTAAAAAAATAAGCCATTTATTTCCAGATTCTAACAGATATCCTCCTTCACAAAATGCAGCAAAACCTATTGATATACACATAAGACCTACTAAAATATAGCTACTAAATGCGTCTGCGAATTCACCATATGGTTGTTTTTTCACACAACGAGCAAGGTTGCCGTCGGTACAATCGAGTACGAGCCAAAAATTAATAAATAAAGCACCTATAATATTACACCAGTAGTTTGTAGGCAAATATAGTACACATCCAATAATCCCGATTAATGCCGAAAAATACGATACGGTATTAGCTTGAATACCATTTTTTGCACAAATACTTGCAATCCAAAAAGAGGCAGGTCTGTAGAAAAATCTTACAGGCTTTGAGTCTATCTTCTTTTTCCAATCTGGTAAAGAATCATAGAAATACCTTATCGAATAATTTATTTGTCCCATATTATTGTTTGTTTATAAATCCATTTACTTTTTTAATCATATTATCTCTTAATTCTCTATAATCCGATTTGTTCTTCAAGGCAAATACTGAAGGAAATTTACCATCTATTAGAATTTCCTGAACAGTTGTTGAAATAGGAACCAAGCCATCCTTTGTCCATTTTATAGTATGAAAGAGATTTAAAAGCCCACCAAACCGACCACTACTCCTTAAACTATTTCCCTCAAGAACATCAGAGGTTATAAATAATGTTGGGGTTCCAATTCCAAGACAAGGAAGTCCGCAATGGATTCTAGAAGTTATAACTAAGGATGCTTTAGCATATTTCTCGACTAAATCTTTAGCTATTTTCAAAAGATAGTTGTCATCCATATTTTTAGTAACACGAATATTATGTGTTACAAATTTGGAGTTTATCAATATCTCATCTGAGAAAAGCCCATGATATGATTTATAAAAAGAAGCTGCACATAAGCGATTTTCAAGTTTCTTTGAAATAAAGCCAAAGACGGTTTGGAATTCATGGTTAAAATGAGGAAGAACAGAGTTAATTCTATTTCGATAACGTAAATAGGAACAAAATACTTTAAAATATTTGCGAAAATCAAGCAAATTTGATTTAATGCCACACATTTCATAATATGGATCAACAAAATATATTGCCCCATCTTTTTGTACTGAAGTATACCGTAAACCCAATGTTAAAGTCAGGCAACCCGAAAAATAACATTTAATACCATAACTCTCAAGTAGTTCTTTTGTTCCTGTATCTCGTGTTCCTATTGGCTCAAAATTTTTCAAATATGATATAACTTCCAAAGAGAGCAATTTGTGTGCGATTTTTGGTACCACATGAAAAGAGATGAATAGAGGGTCTATGTCTTTTGAAGGAGGGAAATGTTCTGGCTCCCACATAAACCAGGCATTCATTATTACTTTTGTCTTTTCATCAGACTGATATAAACTCAGTTTTTCTCTTTCTACAAAGCAGTCGATATGATCAAAAAATTGTTCTTGTGCTATACTCTGAATATAATCACCAATATTTTTCCATTTTGATCTTGGAGCTGATACTAACAAACCATTCTTCATCCTAAGTATTATTCTTTATATTTATAGTATTAACCATCACCTTATTCTTTGCTTATATTTAGTTACTCGTCTTAGAAGCGGACGGATCAATTGAAAAAAAACATCAGGTATAAAAGCAATGATATCGTAAAAAAGCAAAGGGGTAGATGACAATAAAGGCATATATTTCCTATTTTCTTTGTAATCTTCAAAAAACGCTTTGTCTGAATTTATTTTAGCAAAGACGAAGACTCCTAAACTCAAATGCTTCTCGAATTTATTAAGATTCCTTATTACATTTAGTTTTGTCTCCAAAGAAACTTTCCAAGGGAATGTCATAACAAAAGCCATCCAAGTTTTACCCCAAATTGAGCAAACTTTTGATGACCAACCATGTGGGCGTATGATTCCAGCAAAATTTATAAGTTCTAATTTAATTGTTGAATCATATTTCACCTTAATCTTCTTTAATGCACATAAGCCATCAACAAACACCCCATAATGTATGAACTGCGAATCAAAATATCGCTCGCATCGTTCTATAGATATCAATTTATTCGAAAGAACACACGAGCTAATGTTTGGTAATACCCAACCCAATTCTAAAAGTATCTTGTTTATTTCATCATAGTATTCCGTTTGTTGAATTATGCTATTTGTTGTCTTTATAACCAATGCGTCTAGGTTTTCTTCATTAATTGTTTTAATGATTCTTTCTAATGATTCAAAAGATAAACTTTTGGTATCTCCCAAACAGAAACAGAAATCTGTATCAAAATTAAGATAGCCGGAGGCTACATTTCTGTCATACTTTATGTTCTCAGGATGATTAATAATTGCAATTTGCGGATGATTTACCCATTTTTCCAGTACTTTACTGGTATTGTCAGTAGAACCATTATTACAAACCAATATTTTGAAGTCAAGTCCCCTTTTTAGATATGAATCCAGTATTTCCAGATTCTTTTCCAAATATCTTGCACGATTCCAAGTTGGAATAATAACTGTTAAAGACTTCTGGTTCATCCTTTTTACTTATATACGCATTCATTTTGTAATTCTTCACTCATAAACGGAGCCATCATCTCTAATGGGGCAGAAGTCATCTTGCCTGTTTCCTTATCCATAAATGAAGCACTCTTCGGAAAGAGCGTTTGCTCTGGATGCATGTGAATCTCACAAATCATCGGACCATCACTTGCCAAAACTTTGGCAATAGTATCGCGGAGTGACTGACCATTTTCGTTGCATGAGGTATATGGAATACCGTATGCAACTGCTATCTTCTCCAAGTTCGGACAAATGACACCTGAAGTCGGATTACTGCCAGTAAACTTACCACCAAAGAAAGCCTTCTGTGTGGTCTTGATTGCCAGATACCCTTCATTCTCTAATACGAAAACCTTAAGTGGCATCTTATAGGATACTAAGGTCTGGAGTTCCTGAATATTCATTTGAAGTGATCCGTCACCTGTTACGAGGACGGTCTTACCACCTTTGATGCCATTCTCCTTCGCCTCATTTGAAACTACAGCACCGATGGCAGCAGGCAGGTCATAGCCCATAGCTGCACACCCCTGGTTGGCAAATACTCTTACTCCTTTGTTTACCTGCATAGCCTGATAGGTACAGGTATAGGCTGTACCATTACCCGTCACGCATACATCACCGTCATGTAGTTGCTTGAACAGTTCGTCAGCAAACTTATAACTGTTGGTGTACCCCTCCTGATCAGGGTTGTCATCAAAGAGTGTGGGGATTTTGCTTTCTATTTCCCTACCCCAAGAAATCCATTCTTTATATTCTGGAAGATCATTTTCATTCTTAAGCGCATCCGTCATCTTGTCAATGAACTCCGACAGATTCACATGGATAGGCATGTCAATGTTCAGTGTTGGTTTTTGCATCTCCGCTAAGTCAATATCCACCATTACTTTGAAAGCCTTTGGTGCCAGTAGGTCATAAGCGTATGACACCTGTCGGATGCTCAAGCGTGTTCCCATCACAATCAGCAGGTCTGAGTTCTGAACCATGATATTACCGATTCTGTCTCCACAGATACCAGGTTTGCCAAAACAAAGAGGATGATCGTGCCAGATAATGTCAGAACCGCTGATGGCTGTTACCACAGGGATATTCAGTTTCTCTGCCAACGTAATGAATTCCTTTTCTCGCTTGGCAAGACGAACACCATTACCAACATAGATGACAGGACTCTTGGCTGCCTTGATCCTTTCTATCAGTTGCTTAATCTGCTCATCCACCAAGGCATGTTTCACAGGGTCAATAATCTCCGTAGCAGGGTCGAACTCCTTGAACTTCGTCTCATCCACTATTGCGCCTTGCACATCCAAAGGGATATCCAACCAAACAGGACCTGGACGACCATCCAGAGCAATGGCAATAGCCTTGTCCAGTTCATATTTGATATCAAGCGGATTATATACCGTCTTGGCATACTTGGTGATTGGTGTAACCATGGACACAATATCAGCCTCCTGATCACCTAACTGACGTAGTTTCAGATAGGGATAAGTATGCTTGTATGTAGAGGTCTTAATCTGACCGGAAATATAAATACCAGGTATAGAGTCAAGATACTGACCGAGAACACCCGTGATGGCATTCGTTCCACCAGGACCAGTCGTCACATTTGTCACGCACAACTGTCCACAAGTGCGGTAATAGCCCTCTGCTGCGATAGCAGATGCCTGCTCATGATGATTACAGATATAGGTCAGGCCTTTTGTATGACCTACAGAGTCATTCAGGTGCATGGCACCACCACCTGTTACCAGGAAACAATGTTTAATTCCATGCTTCTCTACGAGATGTTGGAAAATGAAATCACTAACTTTAATCATATTTATTCTTGTTTGTATTTTCTAATAATGTTATTGATAATATCTTTGAATGTATGATCTGAGATAAAACCTGCAGCAGATTCGGTCTTCAATGTATCTGGATTCAAAGAAACCACATTGGCTGGAACGACAGCCCCGAAATGCAATTCACTCTTAGATTGAGTGAGGGAATACATCTCCTTAACAAACTCCTTCAGCACCCTTGTGTCCTTTGAGGCGATATTATACACCTCATGTTTATAATCTTTGGAGTTGACAGCATGATCACATAACCCTGCTATCTGCCTGACGGCATCTTTCACGTATAGGAAGTTCCAGTTTTGAGTACAAGGACTTAGATCTATCTGCTCATTCCGAAGCATCTTGTCTATACAACTTATCACCAAAGTCCAAGGATGATCATTCTCTCCAAAGAGACTAAAGATGCGGAGATGAATATATTTGATTCCAAGTTGCTCAGACAATTCAAAGAGACGGTTCTTTACTTCTAACTTCGCCTTACCATACTCAGAGAATGGACGGCATGGTGTTTCCTCCGTAATCCTTTCAAGCACGGTCCCGTATTCAGCCTGACTGCCTGCCTCCACAAACACCTTACAGCCCATCTTGTCTGCTGCAAACATGGCTGCTATGGTATTGGTGACATTCTCCTTCTGAACATCCTGTACATTCCTGCCATCATGTCCTGTCCCTCCCCATGCAAGGTTGACAAACACATCGGCATGGTCAATCTCCTTGTGGAGGTTACCATACTCAGACATCTCCGCTTTGATGACTTCCACACCTGCAGGAATCTTGGACAAGCCATTTGAATCCTGTCTGCATACTGCCACGACCTTATGGTGCTGTGCAAGCAGATAATCCATCAGTTCAAGACCAATGAAACTCGTCGCTCCAGTTATTACGTATTTCATCCCCAAAAGGTGCTAATCTGCTCTACACAGAGTTTGTAGACTTCCTCTTTCTGATAACGCTTATACCAGTCTGCCACAAGTACTACACACTGGTCAATATTTGTCCTTGGTTCCCAACCTAAATGGAACTTAGCCTTGCTAATGTCAAGCATCAGAAAGTTAGCCTCATGCAGTGCATTGGGATCAGAGGCATCCTTTAGTTCACCCTTACCATAGTTGGCTATCAATTTTGAGGCGACATCCCAGACAGGTGTGATACTCTCAGTACGAGGACCGAAGTTCCAGCCTTCACAGTATTTTGTTGGCTCTTCCCACATCTTGGTAGCAAGCAGGAGATAACCGCTCAACGGCTCTAAAACATGCTGCCAAGGGCGGATAGCCTTGGGACTACGGATTTCAATTGGTTTGTTTGCTTCTAAAGCACGGATACAATCAGGCACAATACGGTCTTTTGCCCAGTCACCACCACCGACTACATTTCCAGCACGCACACTGGCTAATGACACATGGTGTTTCTTACCATAGTCCTGAGGATTGAAGAAACTCCTGCGCCAACTGCTGATTGCGATTTCTGCAGCACCTTTAGAGGAACTATATGGGTCATAACCACCCATCGCCTCATTCTCACGGTAGCCCCATATCTGCTCTTTGTTCTCGTAGCACTTGTCTGTGGTTATCATCACAACTACTTTCACCGAGTCTGTCACACGGGCAGCCTCCATGATATTGATACTGCCCATGACATTCGTCTCGTAGGTCTCTACGGGAATCTCATAACTGAGGCGAACCAAAGGCTGGGCAGCAAGGTGGAAGACTATTTCTGGGCGATACTCTTTGAAGATTTCCTTCATCTTCTGACCATCACGGATATCAGCCCTGGTGTCTGCCTTTATTTTATTGCCTATTCCTGAAAGTACATAGTTGTCTTTCTCTGAATATGGTTCAAGACCTACGCCTACAACATCCGCACCCATCTCATGAAGCCAGATGCTAAGCCATGAGCCTTTGAAACCCGTATGTCCTGTTACCAGTACACGTTTTCCTTTATAGAACCCGTTGAATATGTCCGTCATATTATTATTTATTTGATGATTTCCCTATAACAATTCTGTATGTTTAACAAGTCTTCAGGCAGACTGTCAAACCACTTAATGTATCCCATATCAGTTTTAACTTTGTCCCCATTGTCTATCTCGTAAGAATCATCCACTTCACACCGGTATACCAAAGTAATAAAATGGGCACGCTCATTCTGGTTCTCAATGGGGCGTTTATTATGCTCGATAATCTCGAAAACCTTAATCGGCTCTTTTTGAATTTTCAGGTTAGAAATGCCTAACTCGCCAAGAGCCACCTTACGTATACGTTCCTCACTGGTTTCCTTGAATCTGATACATCCTCCAGGCACATGCCATCCCTGTCCGCAATATGGGTCATCACGTCTGGTCAGCAAGAACTGCCCTTTAGTGTTAAAGACAAGCAAGTCTACATTCACGATAGGTACAAGAGAGGACACCGCCAGGAATAGGTCTTTACCAAGCCCCTGCTCAGGATGGACATTATCTAAGAATATAGTCATTTCATTTGTGGGACAATCCGCTCCCACTTCTTCCATGGAGCCTTACCGGCCTGAAGGAGTTTCTCAAGCATCTCTTTCTCACGCACATTATCCATACACTGCCAGAAACCCTCATGAATGTATGACATCAATTCGCCTTTTGCTGCTAAGGTCTCTAATGGCTTGCGCTCAAAAACCGTATCATCACCGTCAATCAGACCGAACACCTCTGGCTGCAACACCATATATCCGGCATTGATAGGAGCACCGTCGGAGAGGTTTTTCTCACGGAAAGACTTAACGGCTCCACCTTCGATATCAAGCACACCTTTGTCCTGCTTCATCTTTACGGCTGTCAGTGTTGCCAACTTCCCGTGAGACTTGTGAAACTCCAATAATTTGTTGATGTCCACATCACAAACGCCATCTCCGTATGTCATAAAGAAAGGCTCATTGCCCACATACTTCTGTATGCGCTTGATACGCCCACCAGTCATGGTATTGTAACCAGTATCCACGACTGTCACCTTCCAGGGTTCCAAATGAGTCTCATGGAAGGTCACTTCATTCTTTCCATCGCGGTAGTCGAAACTGATATCAGAATTGTGGATATAATAGTTGGCAAACCACTCCTTAATATACTCTTGCTTATAGCCTGCACAGATGATGAACTCATTATGCCCATAGTAGGCAAACTCCTTCATGATATGCCAGAGTATAGGCATACCGCCGATCTCTATCATCGGCTTGGGTCTGTAGATGGACTCCTCGCTGATACGTGAGCCAAAGCCACCTGCTAATAGAACGACTTTCATGTTCAAACAATGTTTTAACATGCATCATCGGCAGCACCTCAACAAAGAGTGAACTCTCTGTATTCGGTTTGCTCAATGATTCATTTTGAATTTACAAAATCCTTGATGGTATCAATCATATAGTGAAGTTTCTCTGGGGTCATACCTGGATACAGGCCGAGCCAGAAGGAGTCACGCATGATAGAGTCGGTAACGGGAAGAGAGCCTCCTACTACACGATAGTCCTTGCCTTCCACATACTGCTCAAAAGCAGGATGGCGAAGTAAATTACCAGCAAACAGGTTGCGTGTCTGAATCTTATGATCCTCCAAATACTTAGTCAGTTCATTACGGGTATAGCCCGCATCTTCCTTCACTGTGATGAAGAATCCGAACCAACTTGGTCTGCTGTTCTTCTGGGGCTCTGGAAGCAGGAGACCTTTCGTTCCTTTCAGTCCTTCGTACATCGTATCAAAGTTATCACGACGACGTTTGACGATGAAGTCAAGTTTCTCCAACTGAGCACAACCGATGGCAGCCTGAAGGTCTGTAGCCTTAAGATTATAGCCAAGGTGAGAATAGACATATTTATGATCATAGCCCTGAGGCAGTTGACCAAATTGTCCTGTAAAGCGACAACCACATGTATTGTCTACACCGCCTACACACCAGCAATCACGCCCCCAGTCACGATAGGAATTCACATACTTGTGCAACTCGGGGTTATTGGTATAGACGGCACCACCCTCACCCATTGTCATGTGATGAGGAGGATAGAAACTGCTCGTACCAATATCACCAATGGTACCCGTCTTCTTCCATTCTCCATCAATGAAATACTCTGAGCCAAGGGCATCACAGTTATCCTCAACAAGCCAGAGGTTATGTTTCCTGCAGAAATCGAGAACCACCTGAATATTGAAAGGATTACCAAGTGAATGGGCAATCATCACTGCCTTTGTCTTGTTGCTATAGGCTGCTTCTAACTGAGTGGTATCAATATTACTCTCCTCGACACTCATATCCACAAACACTGGAATCGCACCATACTGTACGATACAAGCAACTGTCGTCGGGAAACCTGCAGACACAGTGATTACCTCATCACCCCTCTTTATCTGACGATCACCAAGTTCTGGGGCTGTCAGGGCCGAGAAAGCAAGGAGGTTTGCAGAAGAGCCTGAATTACAAAGCGAGCAATATTTGATACCAAGCCACTTAGCCAAACGAGTTTCAAACTTATGCGCCCATGGACCTGCTGTCAGCCAGAAATCCAAAGACGCATCTACCAGATTCACCATCTCCTCGTCATCAAAGTAACGTCCACCATAATTCACACGGGTCTTACCAGCCTCAAAAGCAGGCTGCACAGCATGCACCTCACGATAATACTCGCGGGTTAATTCGAGTATTTTTTTCCTTAATTCTTCTTTTTTAGACATATCTATAACTATTTATTTTCCAAGATATTATTCATATATTCCCACCCGAGAAAGATCTTCTCATCTGCATAATCCAAGAAATTGATGGCTGTTGTGGTTATTGCGACAGCCACTTCAAAGTGAAAATTAGGATTAAAATTAAGAATCTCAGAAGGTAGGTTCTTATCAATGAAAGCAATATGATATTTTTTTATAATACTCGTATAATCTATCTCGTCCCGTGGATGGGGCTTCAAAATAAGATTATAGCCCTTATCAAACCAATCATGAGCAATGCACTCAAATACCTTTAATTGTTCATTTTCATCTTTCACAAATTTATCTTTAAGAAGTGGTTGAGTAAATATTACAGCAGTTTTACCTCTTTTTTCATTATATGTCAACTCCCCTCTAACATAAGTGTTATAAATTATAAGTTTTTCCCCTTCGGATAGTTTAGAGAATAGGTCTTTCCTTGGAACCACCTTCACCTTGTCTTTGGGAATTTTGATACCATCTAAATCATTTACTTCAATATCTATAACAAAAGGAGAATTACCCCATACAAAATATCCAAACAATTTCCTTTTTAGGTATCTAATCGTTCCTGGCGTATAGTCTTTCTCATTAACATGATAATAATCGACATAATATTTAAAGAAATCAAGAGCGTCCTCAATAAGATGAAAGTTCTTTTTATAATATATTAAATAATAAGCAAACGGATGATTATCCATATAAACATATACATTTGTATATTTTAACACATCTACCGGCAGATACTTTTCTGCCACAGTAGCAATACACTTTCTTCTAACAAGAAATAGTTTTTCTATTATACTCCTAAATTTACTTTGTTTTCGCTTATTAAGAAAGGCTGTTGTGTCATAAAAATATATACTTCCGAATAGCCCCGTCTGGTCTAGTTTTACTTTCAGACTCTGATATTCTGGAATACTTTTGCATAAAATAACATCAAATTTCTCCTTGCTTTGCAAGGCTTTAATAATGGTGATTAGCGTATGATAGTACGTCGTACAAAAATAAATTGTATTTGTTGTTTCCATTGTATTTGCTGTTTTATCGTTGAACTCTACCTGAGGAACTACCTTTCATCAAATCCTCTATATCTTTTCTTGTAGCGTAATTAAAATCACCATAAATTGTATGTTTCAAACAACTTGCAGCAGTGGCAAAATCCAATGCCTTCTGATCGTCTTTGTAATTCAACAAACCAAATATCAATCCGCCCATGAAAGAATCGCCTCCTCCCACGCGGTCAACAATATCAGTGATGTCATAACGTTGAGACTCGTATAAAGTCTTTCCATCATACAATACTCCTCCCCATGTATTATGATTGGCATTAATGGCTCCACGAATAGTTATTGCCATCTTCTTACATTTGGGAAATTTTTCCATCATCTGGCAACACACAGACAAGAACATCTTCTGATTAATCTGCCCTTCCGTTTTTTCAGCATCAAAATCCTTAGGGCTAATGCCAAATACTTTCTCACAATCCTCTTCGTTACCGAGAATGACATCTGAATACTTCACCATCTCTGGCATCACCTCCGATGCATCCTTACCATAGTTCCAAAGATTTCCACGGTGGTTAATATCACAGGATATCGTGATGCCCATCCTGTCTGCCACCTTAATGGCATTGAGGCATTCTTGTGCTGCATTCTCCGAAAGAGCAGGAGTGATTCCTGTCCAATGGAACCAGTCTGCATCTTTCAATATCTCTTCCCAATTGAAACTGCCATTCTCTACGGTTGCAATAGAAGAGCCTTCCCTGTCATAATAAACCTTGGACGGACGGGCATTGCTACCCTTCTCCAGATATAGAATACCCATGCGCTTACCAGTACGCAGAATATGGTCAACGCCAACCTTATGTCCCCGCAAATCCATCATGCAGCGTTCTGCAATGGGATTGTCGGGTAGACAGGTGACAAAGTCCGTCTCTATGCCATAATTAGACAGAGACACAGCCACATTGGCCTCGGCACCTGCATAACTGACATCAAATCGGTCTGTCTGAATTAACTTGAGATAACCAGGAGCACCAAGGCGTACCATAATCTCACCAAAAGTTACGACTTTCATATATCTTCAGATTTTAATGAACTGCTGTGTCGTCACATACTCAATAGGTATCTGCTTCTTAAACGCTTTCAATACCTGCATCAGACCGTCGTTCATCGCCTTAAAGGCATCCTTTGATGTGACAAAGGCCATTTTCTTATCAACAAAGTTGTTGGCTACGTCAAGGTCATAGCCGTCTATTCCAGCTATATAGATTTTGCTGACATTCATGCTGATTAAGAACTTGATGAGCATTAGTCCTGCATTGTCCTTTACGGCCTCAACATCATTAAGCAAATCCTTATAACGGGTCTGCAGATACACGCCTACCGAAGGAATATTGGCAGTAACGATACATTTGCTACGCTTATTGGCTTCTAACTCCCTGAATCTGCGCAGATTACTTAGGAAAATATAATCCGTATCATATTCCTGATAATCGAAATTGATGCCGATAGATATGACATCCTCTCTTGAGGCACATTCTATGACTTTGTCCTTTTCTCTTCTTGAACTGCTGCCTGGCGCAATGACAAGCACTTCCTTACCACGGAGTTTCTCTTCCAAATCTGCCAAATGAGCCTCCTGTACCTGACCTGTTGCCAAATAGCTCTCATAGAGATTCTCTATGTACGACTTGTCATACTCCTTCTTCTTCTCCTCATCCATCAACATAAAGATGTCATCCATATTATCGATGGTAAGGGTCTTGCGGGCATCAAGCCAGCCTGCGTAGTTAGGATGTGCATTGTGTTTGGCAGAAAGGTAGTTGGGAAGAGAATAGCCCCAGTAGTTCTGCTGATAGAAGCCATTCAATATTTCATCTACAATGGTCAGCAAAGGCTTCAGCACATAATGGGCACCAACTGTATCGTTCAGGTATTCCACAAACAATTCCGTATTCAGGTTGCCCGCTCCACGCCCCATACCGAAAACGCTGGAATCAAGAATAATATCCTTATTAGTCCTAATGTCCACTAATGATTGCGCATTAGAATAAGCCAACTGGAGATTATTATGAGAATGATAGCCTATTACGATACCATCCTTCAGATTGTGTTCCACTACATAGAAAAGGCGAATCAGGTCCTTACGCTTCATCACGCCGAAACTGTCTACAATATAGAAAGCATAAGGATTGAGGTCGTTGGCAAGCCTTATCAGCTGCAGAAACTCTTCATCGGAATAACTCAGCGACACCATGGCCTGCATGAATACCGCATAGCCTTTCTCTTTCAGTCCATAACATAGGGAAATGGCCTCATTCATATTCTTCTTATGAAAAGCCACACGGATACCGTCTACAGAACTGCCGTCGTAAGGCGGTATGTCCTCCAGCCGGTACTCTCCGAAGTTCATCATGGAGACATACATGGATCCCCTACGGTCTGAGGGTATCACCTGACCAATCTGTTCAATAGTGGTGAACTTTGATACGTCTTGGTTATAGGTAACCCTATTAGTGAGGAAACCGCACTCAATAATGTCGATACCAGACTCCGTCAGACCACCGACAATCGTCTTGATATTGTCAAAACCAAATTGCCACTGGTTACAATACCCGCCATCACGAAGGGTACAGTCAAGTACTTTTATGCTACTCATTCCAGAATATATTTATTCGTTGCTTATCTCTCCTGCCTCAATCTTCTTGGCTACGATGGAACGGACTTTTTCCAGGTCGTTTGGCGTATCAACAGCTACTGTTTCAGAATCAACCTCTATATACTGAACCTTATATCCGTTTTCGATGAAACGAAGAATCTCAATATCCTCGACGGCCTCCACCTTCGCCTTGCCATACTTCATCCCATAGTCGCAATAGAACTGAAGGGCATCTGGCTTGAAACCGTAGACACAAACTTGTTTAAAGTAAGAATAGTCAATACTGCCCTTTGGATAAGGGGCCGTTGCTCGTGTCAAGTAGATTCCAATTCCATCTTTATTGGTAATCACCTTGGGAACGGTAAAGTTAACGGCATCAACAGGGTCTGTTATCTTCGTCATCAGATTTGAAATCTCCAAGTCTGGATTATCATAGAAGGGCTTGATGGCAGCCTTGATGGTTGACGGCTCCAACAGGGGCTCGTCACCCTGAATGTTCACAATCAGGTCGGCAGTCACTTTTCGGGCTACCTCGCCTATACGGTCAGTGCCTGTACGATGTTTGTCGGAAGTCATGATGACCTCCATATTTAGAGACTTACAGGCATCAAATATCTGCTGGTCGTCTGTAGCCACATAGACGGCATCAAAATCTTCTACTTTCTTACACTGCTGATATACCCACCATATCATAGGTTTTCCACAGATATCAGCCAATGGTTTGCCCGGAAATCTACTAGATTTATAACGGGCAGGGATTACTCCTATTATTTTCATCTTTTTTTAATATTATTGAATGCTTTATAACTGTTTTTCTTTTCTCTAATGAAGTTATTATTGATGGAATATGATATAATATCAATAGAAAAGGATACCACAGGTAATTATTACGTTTTCCTTCCAGCATAAACTCTATGAAATAAACACCAAGTATTAAAATCATCATTGTATAAATCCATGTGTTTCTAATTTTCTTCATCTTTAAGGAAATGACAACAAATTGAAGAAAAAAAACGAAATACAGACAAAGACCACCTTGAGTCATAATATCCAAATACTGGTTATGCATCTGAAAATATTCAGTAAGTCGGTTCTCAACAACACTAAAATTACCATTTCCTATATAAGGATGTTCATTTACCGCTATCAATGCTTCAAACCAAATTCTAGTTCTTGATTCAAATGTATCGCCTGTTTTACCTGCTTGATCTGATACTTCTTGTGTAAATTCAGAAAAGGTTCCAGATATTCCACCATAAATAAGAAAGATACTAAATATAGTCATCACGACAAATATAGTAGATGGATTTATCCATATAGGCAGTTTAATCTTTTTAACAACAAGTGAGGATAGGGTAAGAACTAACATTACCAAGAGAGAGGTTGTGGAAAAATTGAATATAGATGAAACAAGCATCAAAAGCATCAAAACATAAAAAGAAGATTTAAGTTTTCCATAATTAATAAAATGCAATATAGAAAGCGATAGTATACATGGTAAAAAATAGTAAATATGTAGGTTCTTATAACCCAAGAAATAATTGTAGCCCCATCCGCGATCGTTTATATACATTCCGTCTGGGAAATAGATTAATAATGTAAATGCATTGATTATTATACAAAACAAGAGAAACAAGAAGAATACCCTTAAAAAACTAATTGGTTTGACACCCTTAAGACCATACTCGGTCAGTATGCTCAAAATTGTAATGATTATAAGTGTTCGGATATAACCCCATTCTAAATTTCCATTAAGAAAACAACTGACAATAATAATTCCATTAAAAAAAAGAATCAACCACAAGAAGGAAGAAGGCCTGCCGATTGACAAAATCATCGGAATGGCAGCAAAAATAGTTATCCATTTCAGCAAATGGAAAATTTCGTGTAAAAACACCCATATGCCTTTGTTATAATGCGCAGCCTCTAATACCCCATCAGGCTCAACCAAGAAAAGGAGAAGAAGGAACAATACTAGTGGCTTATTTAAAAATGGACATATAATTTTACCCATAATTAAGATAGTCATTTACATAGTCTCTTCCTAACCCAACAAACAACAAACTTACGCTCGTCACATGTCAGACCGATATAAAAAATAGATAACGTTGTAAAGAACTCACCAATAACCAATATTAGTGAAAAACGTATATAAGAGTCTTCTAACAGATAACATATAATCAATGGAAATGAAAAAGCAATAAGTGATGTCATAATCACTTTGAAAATCACCTCGTGGGTATACCTATAAACAGACATGCCCACCATACCGTGCAACAAATAAACTCTTAAACAGAGTTGTAAAACATAGATTACAATATTACATATATATGCTGTTTCTGGGCTTAATCCAATAACAAATAATAGCCATGCAAGGGGGAAAACAAGCATTCCTGCACCTCCTACTATTATTTGATACTTCTTTATATTGCCAGTAGCATACATTGCAGTAATCATAGTCAATGACACAGAATGAATCATTGATACAATTAAAGTTAAACGTACAAAAGCCATAGCATAATCTGGCACTGCCTTCAACCACAGATGCAGAATTATATTTGTCTCACAAAGCAGGGGCACTGCAAACAATAACAAAAGAAAATAAGACAACTTTGCTCCCTTAAACATCAAAGTAAACATGTACTCTTTCTCGTCAGATGCGTATAATTTTGTGATTTGAGGATTAATTGCCGTCGTAAAATTCTCGACAAACGCCATTACAGCATGATCAACCTGAGTTGCTATACCTCGCGCTGCATTAACTACAACACCAAAATATACGTTCATCAAAATATTTACACCCTGTGTCATCAGCAAATACGAACCTGTACCCATGAAATTCCATCCTGCAAAACTGAACATTTGTTTCAATAGAGAATGGTCATAAATAAATCGATATGAGCATTCTTCAAATTGTCTCTTACAATACCATGCATACAAAGAACAAATAAAACAAGCGATTAACGCTAACATAGAAGCATAGAAAACTAGTCTGTCAATAGGAGCAAAAGCAATACTCCATGCGACAAACAATTTTCCTATCGCTTCCAATATGGAAATATACGCAAAAGCCGACATTTTCTCATGAGCTATGATCGTCGCATTATATGGTGCACTTATAAGATTAACAGCAAATGTAATAATAGAAATCTGGAAACACCAGTTTGCTGCAGGCAAACGACCTTCTGGAATTACCATTTTACAATTAAGAAACCATAAGCCGACTGTCTCCGCGATTAGAATGATAATTAAAGCCAATCCTATCTGTATTGTAATGGAACAGGAAAACACTTTCTTCAGTCTCTCTACATTTCCTGTACCCAGTTCAAAAGTTATAAAACGACTTATGGCAGACCTAATTGATCCGCTCAGGAGAGAAAACATCGCAACAACTCCGCCAACCACGTTATAAATACCATAATCCTCCACTCCCAATGCATTGAGTATCACTCTGCTGGTATAGAGAGATATTAGCATTAGAAGCAACATGCGGAAGTATAGAAGCAGTGTGTTCTTAGCTATCCGCTTGTTGTTGGCTGAAGTGTCTTGAATCATTGATTATTAAAAAGGAACGAACAAATCACTGATAATGACTAAGAGAACGAACTGCCCAGATTCCAGTGTTTTTTAGGTGAAAATTGAAAAATTCTGTTAACAGTCAATTCTTTCTTATGAAAGCGTCAAAAACGATTACTGACGATCGCCCCAAGGTAGTTACTACTGTTCGTCCGTCATCTCACGAAGTCCTTCAAGAATCAGACTCTCAGACTCTTTTATACGATAATAACTATCATTAATCACCTCATACAAATCATTAATCTGATTGTATCTATCTGGCTTAGCCTTCTCACTGAACACTCTCTTCTTAAATGAATCACCTGAAGTGTTGAAAAGTTCTATTGATGCCTTGTTACTAACTGCAGACGCATCGTAATATGTAGACACCTCTATCCGGCAATTATTGACACTAGTATAATAAACCGTCTCGTCTGTAGAATCTATTGCCCATTTCAATTTCTGCTGTTCAGTGGCGGTTGTCAGACGCTCTATCATTTCATCAAATTCTATCTTTTTCATTTCTTTATCACATTCGTGAGTTTTTCAATAATCTGTAAATACCTGTCCTCATTTACCTCCTTTTGCTCTATCGCCTCTATACGCAATTCGTCCATCGGCTCTTTAGCGACTTTAGACAAGTAACCGTTAACCATCTTGTCCAAGCATTTACTTATCGTTTCTATAGCATCCTGAGAATTGGATGATAGCCGGTTGATGGTCATCAACAGGCCCTCCATATACTTAATTTGATACAAACGCTCACTCAAGGCTATACAAATCTTACCCGCACGATTTTTCTGAACAATCAGTAGCCAGAAGAGGGCAATGAATACAGGAACTGGAAGATAATAAGGAAGGAACTCCATCCAACTGACTAAAGGAGTCTGACGGCTGGTGATAAAACCATAAAGTTTACATAGCCATATTAACAATACTACGGAAGGAAGTATCAATCCATAGAGAAACAGGTGATACTCCGTATCCGCCTTCTCATGTTCCTTCTCCAGATCAGAGGTGCACTCACGGAGGAACTGGAATGTGTTCTTTATCTTCTCCGCCCAATCCTTCTCACTTGCCTCCTCAAGTTCCTGACGGGTACGTTCCTTGTAGAGTTCCTCTAATTCCTTATCCGACACATCTCTCAACTTCTCCAGATTCTGGATGGTTGCCTCATCCGGCAAGGCTTTCTTCTTTTCCTTTGCCAACTGTGCGGAAATCTTCTCCTTCTCATCCGCAGTACGCTCCATCACTTCTGACAAGGACTCTGATGAGTATCTCCTAATTGCTTTCTTCTTGTAGGGTATCGTCAGCAAGGATCGGAGAAATTTCCGAGTCCTCGTTGTCAATTCAGTAAGCCTTGCATTGAACTCATCGCCCTCATCGATATCCTCCTCAAAGACTTTTTCCCAACTCTCAATCAGTTGCGCAGGATTCTCGTCATGATTACACCTAAGATTATCACTCCATTTCAGGCTACGACTATTTACCTGTTCAAACAAGTTCTCCCAACTTTTCAAATCCTCATTACCATGAAAGATATATTTCATGTGAAGAGGATCATATAAAAGAGACATCAACCTGTCTAATTGAGGAAGCAGGTCTGTCTTTGTATATTCTGTCATGGTTTACGATGAATCGTAAGCATCCAACCGTTAGTAGCCAATTTTGACGTATAGCCCAAAAGCGGCCCTTTCAGGTAATCACATTAATGACGTTTAACGCTAAAAACTATTTTCCTTCTACCTCTTGCACAAGACTGCGAAGATAGACATCGGAGACATTTGAAATATCAGACTTATCATAAATGGTCATCAACGTGATGATGACTTCATTGTCACTCTGCTGCTGCAAGTTGTAAGTAATAACACGGGCACCACCACTCTTGCCTTTTCCCTTAGAGGCTATTGCCATACGATACTTATAGGTATGCTTACCTAATGACTCGCCAAAAAAGGGATTCTTTTCTAATTCGTCAAGAAAAGTATTGTAGTCGTCTTCAAAAGAAGGATATTTCTTGTGAAGGGCTTTAGCCCCACGCTGAAATTCGTCAAGATAGTTAAAGGTTACTTTCATTACTCGTACTCAACAAAGAGTTTACGAGCATCATGATGAACTTTACCTGAATGGAGTTCGTCAAATGCTCTTGTTAGACTATCTTTAACCATCGCTTTTTGGACTTTTGTCTTATCCTGCTCAGCCAAAAGACGCTCTGTAAGTGCCTTGCGGACGGCCTTCGTCTGACCTTGAATGAGAACCCACAGTGCATCTACTGTGGTCATCTCATTAGTCTGTGGAGTACTTGTCGTAATCATATCTTTATATTCTTACATATATCGTGCACAAAGATACGAAAAAGTTTTTGAAACTTATCGCTCTAAGGATTATTATTTATCAATTTTTGCATATTGAGTCTCTTGTTAGCAGCCAATTCTTTCTTATGAAAGTGTCAGGGACGAATGGGCGATGTCCTCTAAGGACTGGAGTGCCCACTTGTCTTCCTCGGTGAGGGAGGCTTCGGGGAACTGGGAGAAGAGGCGGTGAGCCTCATCGGCATACTGCTCGTCTTCGGTCTCTCCGTATATATATATATTAAGGTGTGCCTTGAGACGGTCGTCCGCTAACTGGGGAAGGACTGCCTTGGCACGGTCTACCGCTCTCATGATGTTTCCCTCGTTACGGATGGTGACACTATAGCCGACCAGGACCGTGAGGCAGATGAGTGCCTCCTCCATAGGGCTTTGCGTCTCGACCGTAAGGAGATGCTTGCACGCCGCAGACACCTCGGAGATCAGTGAAGTGTAGTCGTCGAGGTAGTCACTGTCCATGAGGAACATGGAGCGGTAGCATTTCTGTCGGAGAGCGTAGCAGACGCTCTCTAACTCCTCCTGCTTTGGGAGAGAAGATAGGTTTGAGTTGGTCATTGGATTTTACCGATGTCTTTGACGGGGAGTTTGAAACGGAAAGTGCCAAGGCTGTCGAGGATGACTGTGACATATTTGCTGCCACGGTCGTCTATGATACTGCCTTTCATTCCGTGGAACCTGCCACTGAGTACCTGGATATTGTCGCCTTTCCGCGGACGGGTCTCGCTATACTCAACCGGAGCATCAGCGATGGCAAGTAAGTCACGGAGTTGGCTTAACTCCCGGTCGGGCACCTGGGCGAAGTTGCGGAAACCGTTACGCAGGTCTCTTGCCGCATCCATCATATAATGACTGATGAGGGGACACTGCTTCAGCACATCAACACGGTGCTTCTGGTCGACACGGATAAACACCTTGCCTGGGATGACGACACGCTCTACCAGTCGTCTGGTGCGGTTGGCATAGAAATGGAGTTCCTGCTGAGAGGCAACATAAGACTCTATGGGATAACCGATACGGTCGGGTAGGTCACTCAATAACTGATGGCAACGCACCTCGTTACGTCCTTTTACAACCGCTACATACCATGCGCCAGAAGCAGTGTCTTCCTGGGTTGCTGGAACGGCTCCGCCGTGGGGTTTGTGCAACATGGCACCCACTCCAGCGGCTGTGTTTTCCTCCTTTGAGTCGTTGTTCATACGCTCTGTCTGTGAAACAGCGCGCCCTATTGGGAAATGGGGTCAGGGATAAGTGTTGACCACCAGACACAAAAAGAGCGTGAACTCTCACTCTGCCCGTCCGTCTCTTAGGTCCTAGGAAAACCCGTGCTAATAAACAGACAGAATTAATGCTCACGCCGTTGGTATATTTACACCCGTTAAGTGTGCTTGAGGACTTTCATCCTCTGCACACTAACGGGAAAGTTTATACCTACCCGTAACATCTAACTCTGCAATGTTTCTGTATAGCACATTTGAATTTCCTAGGTTCAAGAGCCCAAAAACAAAGCGTTGTAAGACGCTGTTCCAATAAGTTTTTGCCCACACCTTCACTGTCCCTGAGGACAAGTACGGCATGAACTCGGGGACAAAGATACAAAGAATTATTGATATTTAACGAATGAAAGGTAAAAAATTTTAGAATTTATGCAAATTTCTTACTCCTCTCCACCTGCAGATTGATAACCTTGGTTCTGCTGGGGCTGTTCGTTCGCAGGTTGCTGGAGTTCCTCACGCTCACCCTGTTTGCGCTGGTTATTCATATTTCCGAAGTTCCATGTGATTTGGAAGTTGACATTCGGGTCACGCCAGTTCTTCTGGTGACGCCAGAAAGTGTCGCTCTCGGTATAGTTCTCCCAATGCTGGGTGTTGAAGACATCACGCCAGTTGATGGCAACGGCAATGGTCTTATTGAAGAAGTTCTTGCGGAAACCAAGGTCGAGGGAAGCGTTCGGCTTGCGATAACCCTGTGTGATAACTCCACGAGAGCGGTAGTTACCCGTGAGTTGCAGGGAGATGTCGTATGGCAGGATGAGGGATGCGAGCATACGGGCATCCCATGAGAAACTCTTGTCACTCTCACCAGTGACCGTCTGTCCGTCGATGACGTAAGAGAAACCATCGAGTTTATTGAAATAACCATTGACCGTCGTGGTAAGGTCGAGGATGCGGAAGAACTTGTTCTTACCGATAATCTCCACGCCCAGACTCTGTCGCTTGGTGAGGTTCATCGTCGTCATATACATCATCCCGTCAGCAGCATTCTGATAGCGGATACGCTGCATGACATCTGTCGTAGGACGATAGTAGGTAGAGATACTCAGCGTGTGTTGCTCCCATGTCTTCAGGAAGTTGAGAGAGATAGAGTGTGTGTACTCTGGTGTCAGTTCCGGATTACCAAACGACACCATGGAGGCGTCACTGGTATTGCGGAACGAGTTGAGTTGTCCACCCCAAGGACGACGCAGGCGGTAAGTGTAGTTCAACTGTAGTTGGGCACTCTCTGTCAACTCATAGTTCAGGAACAAGGAAGGGAAGAGTTTGAAGAAGTCCTTCTTATACGGCTCGTCTTTGGTAGCCGTCCCATGCTCCTGTGCATAGTCGTAACTCTCCGTATTCACCTTCCAGTACTCCCCACGCAGTCCAGCCATGACACCCAGTTTTCCGATCTTCGTATTGACAGTAGCATAGAGGGCATGAGTGTCCATCGAATAAATGAAGCGATTGTAATACAACTCATCCTCCACGAGGTTGGTGCCCTCCCAGTTGTCTGTCATCCAAGACTCCTGTGGGGTGTTCTCATGAGAGAAACGACCATTATAACCCGCCTCTAACTTGAAGTTCTCTGATATCTGATTCTCGTAGTCCAGTTTTGCCTCCCAAGAGCGGTTGCGAACATGCATGGGGCGGAACTGGTGGGAGTAAATTGTTTGTTGATGTGGCACATCAACATACTGTGGCACATCAACATACCAAACGGAGTCCTGGTAGATATTGTCGTTATCACTCATCCAGCGGTTGTACTCCACGTTAGCAGTCAACTTATGGGTGTCTGTCCAACGGTGTTCATAACCCATCTCCGCATGATAGAAATGCATATCACCATCCCCACTGTTTAGACGGAACATACGGTAAGTGTCCTCAGTAGCGCCGATAGTACCATAGTGATAGGGCGTGTAGTTACGGTTATGGAACTTGCCATGCATCATCATGCCACCAAAGGAGAGGTCGTCGTTCTTGGTGAAATGCCAGGTGAGTCCCAAGCGGGTGAAGAGGTTATGACCTTTGTTCTTGCTCTCGCTATCGTAGTTCTGATATTGGTTAGTCTGCTTGTAGTGCTGCTCACTCTCACTGCCTCCTTTGTTGCTGCGACGGCGGAATCCGAGGTTGGCAAAAGCATCGAGGACACCACTGGAGTAATTGATATTACCACTGGTGTTCCATCCCCCGTGAATATTAGCACCGGCACGCAGAGAACCGTAATAGCCACCCTTGCGGTCACGCTTCAACACAATATTAATAATACCTGCCGAACCCTCGGGGGAGTATTTCGCGGATGGGTTGTCAATGACCTCAATACGCTCAATGCTCTCCGCAGGAATCTGTTGCAGGATCTCCGCACGGTTGTCGGAAGTGAGACCGCTTGCCTTACCATTGATCCATACCTCCACGCTGGAGTTACCACGCAGGGATATCTCACCATCCGTCGTCACCTCGACACTGGGGATATTCTCCAGCAAGTCAGTTGCCGAACCGCCAGCGGCAGCCAGTATCTGGTCGACAGAGAACACCTTACGGTCGACCTCCAGTTTCATCTGTGAGCGCTGACCAGTAACCTGTACCTCTCCTAACATTTTAGCATCCTCTGAGATATACAGCGCATTAAAATGCTGCTGCCGGTTCTTTGCCGAGAGGGTGAACTGACGTGTCAATGTCTTATAGCCTACGAAAGAGACCTGCAACTGATAGGTACCGTCTTTCAGACCAGTGATATGGAACTGACCACTGACATCCGTGATAGCCCCCTTCACCAACTTACCTGCTGGTGTCTCAACCACGACATTTACGAACTCCATGACCTCGTCAGTCTGCTTGTCTAATACCCTACCCTTTACTGAGCCCTGTGCGAAGGCTGCTATGGTCCCTATTATTATAAATAAGGTGGAAACGATAAATCTATTCATAACCCTCTTTTGACGTATCACTGTCGTATTCGTTTAATTATGTCGTAATATTTATGAAAAAGCGCTGTAAGATGACTCTCACAGCGCTTGCCATTTTGAACCTTTGTACCCAGACCCGGGCTCGAACCGGGATGGGTTGCCCCACTGGTGTTTGAGACCAGCGCGTCTACCGATTCCGCCATCTGGGCTCAAAATTTCGGGTGCAAAGATACAAATAATAATTGAAAATAGACTATTGAGAATTGAAAATTTTTAATTTTTCTTGTTTTTTCTGATTTTTCTTGGTAGATAGCATGGTTTTTCGTATCTTCGTAGCAGAATAAGAAATAAATCTAATCTTATGGAAATTAACAAGAAAAACTATTGTGTGATCCTCGCTGGAGGAAAGGGAAAGCGCCTATGGCCCTGCAGCAGGGATGAGAAGCCCAAACAATTTATCGACTTTTTCGGCGTAGGACGTACGCAGTTACAACAGATCTTCGACCGTTTCGTGAAGATCCTGCCCAAAGAGAACGTGTTTATCTGTACGAATAAAGAATATGCTCCTATTGTCAGGGAGCAACTCCCCGACTTGCATGAGGAGAACCTGATGATAGAACCCATCAACCGAGGGACGGCTCCAAGTGTCGCCTGGGCTAATATGAGAGTATGCCGCAGAGACGCAGAGGCGAACGTCATCATCACACCCAGCGACCAGTTGGTGCTGAACGAAGAGGCGTTCTACCAGAATATCGAAGAGGCATTCTATTTTGTGTCACATCATAACAACCTGTTGACACTGGGGGTAAAGCCCTCCCGTCCGGAACCCGGTTACGGTTATATCCAGAAGGGCGACTATATCATGCCGGAGCGTGCCAAGGTGGCTAAGATATGCACCGTGAAGTCGTTTGTGGAGAAACCAGAGCGTGACTTCGCCCAGATGTTCATGGACAGTGGGGAGTTCCTGTGGAACACGGGTATCATCCTTGCCAATGCCCATTACCTGAACCAGTGCTTCCGCCAGTTATTCCCGGAAGTGCTGAACCGTTTCGACAATACCCGTTTGGACATCACCATTGAGGAGGAGATGGCTTTTGTCAACGAGAACTATCCCTCCTATCCCAACCTGTCTATCGACCAAGGCGTGTTGGAGCATGGGGAGAATGTGTGTGTCATGAACTGTGACTTCGGATGGGCAGACTTAGGAACATGGCATGCCCTTTATGAGTATATGAGCAGAGGACAGGGTGACAATGTGGTAGTCGACTCAGAGGTGATGCTGGAAGACTGCCATAACAACGTCATCAAGTTGCCGAAAGGCAGGTTAGGTGTCATCAACGGACTCGACGGTTACATTGTCGCAGAGAATGACAACGTATTGTTGATCTGTAAGAAAGGCGACTCCTCGGCACTCGTTCGCAAATATGTGAATGAGGTGCAGATCAAATATGGGGATGAGTATGTATAAGACCCCCTCTGTCCCCCTGTTTAGGGGGAGGAATAAGACTCATATAAATAAAAAACTCCCCCTAAACAGGGGGAGTTGAGAGGGTCTAAGGGTCTAAGGGTTTACTCAAACGCCTTTTGTATTTTCGCTGCTATCTCCTTGAACTCCTCTTCCGTGAGTTTGAGTTTCTCACGGCGGAAGTCGGCATCAGCCTCACTCTGCATGGGGATGAGGTGGATATGCGCATGAGCCACCTCCAAGCCTAATACGACCTGAGCCACCTTACGACAGGGGAACGCCTTCTTGATGGCGATGGCTACACGCTTGGCAAACTGCTGATAGCGTGCCAACTCGTCGTCATCCATATCAAAGAAATAATCCACCTCACGACGGGGAATCACCAACGTATGTCCCTTGACCAAGGGGTTGATGTCCAGAAAAGCGTAGAACTCATCGTTCTCCGCACATTTGTAACTGGGAATCTCGCCTGCTGCGATTTTACTGAAAATGTCCATAATATTCGAGGATTAAGCGATAGAGATATTGTCAATACGTAGTTTGATGGTGCCACGAGGAATCTTAATCTCCACCTCGTCACCTACCTTCTTACCCAGCAAGCCTTGTGCTATGGGTGTCTTGATAGAGATCTTACCAGCACGGAGGTCTGCCTCGTTCTCGCTGACGATGGTGTACGACATCTTCGACTTGGTGGTGAGATTCGTCATCTCCACCTTCGTCAGGATCTGCACAGAGTCTGTGCTCAGACGAGAGGTGTCCACGATCTTCGCCTCAGAGATGGTCACCTTCAACTGGTTGATCTTGTCCTCCAAGTGAGCCTGAGCCTCCTTGGCGGCATCATACTCACTATTCTCACTCAGGTCGCCTTTATCGCGAGCCTCTGCGATGGCTGCGGAAGCCTTTGGACGCTCCACACTCTCCAATCGCTGCAGTTCGGCTACCAACTTGTCGTAGCCCTCTTGTGACATATAAGCCATACTTATTTAATTATTTAAATGTTCAAAAAAATAAAGAATTCCGACGCTTTCCTGTCGAAATCCCTAATCATTACTATGTCTCGTTATCGTGTGCAAAGATAGAAATTAATTGGGAAACAACCAAATTTTTTCGTTGAAATTCGTTCTTTTGGGTTGATTTATGTCAAGAAAGTGTGCGGACACAGAAAAAATACCCATTCAGAACTTGCAGATTTTCAGAATGTTCGTATCTTTGCAACGTGTTTTTCATAGTATTAGATTTAAGGTTAACAAAGATTTTTAGGAACTCAGCGGAGTTCCATTTTTTTTGCCCTTAACCGAAGTACCCAGTAAATCACAATACCTGTCAGGAGTCCTGCTATGGCATCAATGGCATAGTGGGCATAGATATAGACGGTGGAGAAACACATTAATATATAAAAAGGAAGCATCGAGAAGAAGAGTCTCTTGCTGCGAGTATGGGCGGCAAGGAGCATGATGACGGTCGTCACTCCCACATGACTGCTGGGGAAGGCTGCCGTAGGACGCTCTCCCGCATCATGGGCGATATCCAGCAGGTGATAGAAGAAGCCGTCGCTCCAACCTGGTGCTGCCATACGCTCACTATGTGTCAGGAAATAATCTGTCAGGTTAGGGAAGATGCCAGCCGCTATCTTGTCGGTACCAGCCGCGAGATAATAGAACTGCGGACCTGTGACTGGCAGGATGACGAAGATGGTGTAATAGATGAAGAAAGAGGAGATCAGTACAAACGATGCCATCCCGAACTCCTGATAGCGGCGGAAAAAATAATAAAGAAGGATAGTCACCATCAAAGGGAAATAACTGACATACCCCATGCACATCAACTCCGAGAACCATCCCCAGGGACATATCTGGGAGAATAATAGGGAGGGCTGACAGCCAAACAGTTGTTGCTCTAAGCCTGCGAAGATATGGTCGAGGTTGGGCAGTACCCGGTTGACCTCATAGGTATCCGGATAAAACCACGACAAGGAAATCATCAAGACCGCCACCCGTAATAAGCGAGTCAGTTTACAGGGTTTCCAACAGTAGAGCATCCACATCGCGATGATAAGGAGCACCACCTCCAAACGCATCACCAGCATCTGGGTGGCGTTCACCTGCTTGTCCCAGAAGCACACCATCAACAAGATGGTGAAGGCGATATAAGTGAAGATAACCTTCTCGACAGCCCACAGACTTCTCATAACCAGTGATTCTCTTGATACCATCGGATGCTGCGACGAACACCCTCGGCGAGTTTGACTTGCGGTTCGTAACCCAGTTCCTCACGGGCTGGTTGGATATCACAACGCCAGTTACGCTGACGGAGGATATTAAACTTATCATTGTTCAGTGCCGACATCTTACCCGTCTTCCTGCCCCACCAGTCACCCACACAGGTGATGATACGCAATAGCCAGATAGGTGCCGTCACACGGATCCACCAGGGACGACCTAACTCCTCATGTACCAAGTCGCTGAAGGTCGCCGACTGATAAACCTCCCCGTCAGAGAGGAAATACTTGCGTCCGACAGCCCCTTTCTCCAAGGCGAGGAAGATCGCCTGTACCACATCCGTGACATAGACAAAGGTGATGTCCTGACGCTGGAAGCCCACGGCAAAGTCCATGTGGCTCTTGATACTCTGTATCTGCAGGAAATAGTCACGCTCCCGAGGACCATAGACCCCAGTGGGTCTTAATATAATATAAGGTACTGACTGTGTCTCCAGCCATTTCTCTGCCTCTAACTTACTCTTGCCATAGGCAGTATTGGGTTTCGCCTCATCACCCTCCCGGATCTCCTCGTAGGGCTGTTGCTCACGGATAGCACCCATGATGCTCAGACTACTGATATAGACAAACCGCTTGATGGGCATCTGGAGGTTGAGCAGTGCCTTGACGAAATACTTGGTACCCTCTGTGTTGATACGGAAGAAATCCTCCTGATGCAAGCATTTCGTGGCTCCTGCGGCATGCACCACGTAATCGAACGCATGCCCTTTCAGTTGTGCCTCCAACTGTTCCTGCGACGAGAAATCCAGTTCGATGAAATGGATACGCTCATCCTGCAAGAAAGCCTTGGAACTCGACTTGCGGATCGCTGCCCATGTCTCAAAACCTCTCCGCAGTGCCTCCTCCACGATGAAAGAACCGATAAAACCACTGGCTCCTGTAATGAGTATCTTCATAATTTTATTTAATTTGGGCACAAAGATACGAATAAATTGAGAATTATTTGTATATTTGCCACAAAGAAACTAAAAAACGAATGACTATGAGTAAAAAGAAAGGTGGTAAAAGACTAACGAAGAAGCAGGTCGTAGAGATGCTGCAGACCTTCTTCCAAGAACATCCTAACGAGACGTATTCGTTCAAACAGATATTCCGTGCCCTGAAACTCGATACACACCCGGCAAAGATGCTCGCCATCGATACGATGGACGAGATGGCTTGGGACGACTATCTCACCAAGGCGTCTGATAACTCGTATCGTCTGAACCTGAAGACACAGGTGCAGGAGGGTACCTTTATCCGTAAGGCGAATGGCAAGAACTCGTTCCAGCCGGACGATGGTGGTAAACCCATCTTCGTCTCAGAGCGTAACTCGATGTTTGCCCTCAATGGTGACCGCGTGAAGGTGACGATGATGGCTCGTCGTCGGAACCATATCAAGGAGGCGATGGTGGTGGAGATCCTGTCGCATAAGATGGACCAGGCGGTTGGAAAACTGCAAGTGGAGAAAGACTATGCTTTCCTCGTGACAGAAGGAAATATCTTCGTACATGATATCCTTATTCCCAAGAAGAAGTTAAAGGGTGGCAAGACAGGTGACAAGGCTGTCGTCAAGATCACCCAATGGCCCTCGAAGGACTCGAAGAGCATCGTGGGTGAGGTGGTTGACGTGCTCGGTAAGGAGGGTGACAATAATGTGGAGATGCATGCTATCCTCGCCCAGTACGGACTCCCTTATAAATATCCGAAGGCTGTCGAGGATGCCGCCGAGAAGATAGAACCAGGTATCACGGAGCAGGAGATCAAACGCAGGGAGGACTTCCGTGATGTCTTCACCTGTACGATAGACCCGAAGGATGCCAAGGACTTCGATGACGCCTTGAGTATCCGTCCTGCCGGCAAGGGACTCTGGGAGGTTGGTGTGCATATCGCTGATGTGTCGCATTATGTCAAGGAGGGTAGTATCATCGACAAAGAAGCGGTGAAGCGTGCTACGAGTATCTACCTCGTCGACCGTACCATCCCCATGTTGCCGGAACGCCTGTGTAACTTCATCTGCTCCTTGCGTCCTGACGAGGAGAAACTGACTTACTCCGTCATCGTGACCCTTGACGAGGAGGCGAATATCAAGAACGGACATATCGCCCATACCGTTATCAAGAGTAACCGCCGTTATGCTTATGAGGAGGTGCAGGATATCCTGATGGGGAAGTCAGAGAACTCAGACCCCGTGGAGTATGCCGACAACCTGAAAGTCCTCGACCGTCTCGCCAAGAAACTGCGTGAGAAGCGTTTCAAGGGCGGTGCCGTGAAGTTTGACCGTGAGGAGTTGCATTTCGATATCGACAAGGACGGCAAACCCATCCGTGCCTATTTCAAGAAATCGACGGATGCCACCCAACTCATCGAGGAGTTCATGCTGCTCGCCAATAAGTTTGTCGCAGAGAGTGTGGGTAAAGTGAAGAAGGGTACGAAGGCGAAGACACTGCCCTACCGCATCCACGACCAACCAGACCCCACCAAGTTGGAGACGTTGCGTGAGTTCGTCGTGAAGTTCGGTTATAAGATGAAGACCTCAGGGACGAAGGGGGCTATCTCCAAGAGTCTCAATGCGCTGATGGAGGGTTGTCAGGGTAAGAAGGAGCAGAAACTCATCGAGACGGTAGCCCTGCGTGCCATGATGAAGGCGAAATACTCGACACATAATATCGGACACTACGGACTCGCCTTCGACTACTATACCCATTTCACCTCCCCCATCCGTCGTTATCCTGACACGATGGTACACCGTCTGCTGACGAAATACCAGGACGGTGCCCGTAGTGCCAATCAGGACAAGTACGAGGAGTTGTGTGAGCATTGTTCTGATATGGAGTTAGTAGCACAACAGGCAGAGCGTGACTCTATCAAATACAAGATGGTGGAGTTCATGGCAGACAAGGTCGGGGAGTCCTACGATGCTCATATCAGCGGTATCCAGTCGTATGGTATCTATTGTGAGATAGACGAGAACCACTGTGAGGGTATGGTACCTATGCGTGACCTTGACGACGACTACTACGAGTTTGACGAGAAGAACTACTGTCTGGTAGGTCGTCGCCATCACCACAAATACCAGTTGGGTGACCCTATCCGTATCAAAGTCGCCAGAGCCAATATCGAGAAACGCCAACTCGACTTCTCGATTGCGGAGGACTTTTACCCTCATCCGGATAATACTTTACGTCGTTTCCGATAAAGGTTATCCCCTATAAAGGATCAAGGTTTACTATCGAAAACTTTATCGGAAACGATGTAAACCTTGATCCTTTTCAAAAACGGAACAGGCATGCTACTGGTGACGTGATTCTGACAGTGTGCAATCTCAAAATCTCAAATCTCAAATCTCAGTTTCTAAAAATCGAAATGACCAAAAAAGCAGTATCAATATATTATTATATATATATAATATATATATTATATATATATAATAAATAAATATACGATCTTTTCACAAACAATGAGTGAAATTGCATTTTAGGAAACTGAGATTTGAGATTTGAGATTGAGACTTGTACTCATGGTGGATGTTGAGTCCCTGACGGGAGCCACCTTCTTAGGCTCCTTCTGCCTCACACTGTCGCCCTTCGCCTTCGCAGGTTTGGCTGGGTCGGTACCTGGGCGGTGCCACTGCTGATGGAGGAAGCGGAGGTAGGAGCCGTAGGTATGGCTGCTGTATGCCTTGAAGATATTGTTGGCAAACAGGATATCCGTGATCTTGTTCTCGGCGACATAGGCGATGATGTCCTTCGTGAAATAACGGGAGTCGATGACATGCACCTCCTCGAAGGAGAAGAAGAGATAGCCTGGCAGCATATTCCCGAAACTGTCCTTGAGGATAATCACACGACGACCGTTATGGGTGGAGGTGCGAACCTGTGTCAGTTTAGTGTCACCACCCATCATCGTACAGTAGGCGCCACCATGTCCGTCCTTGAACTTAAAGAAGAAAGGAGCCGTGAAAGGCTTTCCCTCACCCGTCACCTGATAGTTCTTATTAATATTATAGTTGATATAGGTAGTGGTATACTCCACGCCCTGTGGTACGTAATACACAAAATCCTCGGGAGCGTTCTTGATAGAGATATCCTTCGAGTAGCCATACATACTGCCCACATAGCCATGCGTCACCCTGCGTTCGTAATGGGAGAGGTCCTTAAAGGGAACGCCTGCCACCCGGGCAAACTCCTGTGCGGCATAATAGCCGCCAAGGGGTGACCAGTGATGGTCGGTACGCAGGTAGATATCCTCATTGGCATGTTTGCCAAGAGTGGTATACACATCGACTGGTTTCACACCGGGGTCGAGGTGTGCCACCACATTACGGATGGTGGGCAACTGCGGGTTAGTACGGCTCTTCGCCTTGTCGGGACAATAGAACTCGACGGCGGTAGGGATCACCATGCAATACACATTCACCTTGTCGCCAAACACCTCCTTATACTTATTAGCAGCCTGCGCATAGCCCACACAACCCTTCGGACCACCGCCATACGCCATCAGGGCACGCACCTTGTCGCCCTTGCCGACAATGATAATACCCTTATTGGCTATCTTCGCGTTCTCATCGGCATTGATATGATTCTCGTAATCGGCAATCATCATGCTGTCGGGCTCCTCCTTCTTCCCCTCCTCTCCGTCCTCGTCACTGCCACCCTGTGGCGTGTCGGAGGCATGGAACGTCACATTATCGTCAGAGGGAGCGATACCTATCAGGTCTTTGACCTGCATGCTGAGCGTCATGAACACATCACGGTAAGGCTCGCTGTCGCTGAACCACGTAGAGATATCACTCGTGAACGAGCCGTCGGCAAGACGCTCCCATGAGAACTCCGGGAAGGTGGCAAGTTCTCGTTTCTCCAATTCCGACACCGTGCTCCGTGGAAAAGTGTCGAATACCACGGCAAAGGCGATGAAGACGAGGGCGATGACTGCGATATAGATATAGTGTTTCATGACTTACTGCTCCAGATAACGGTTATAGGCTTGGTGGGTGACTGCCGCATAGGCATGTCCCGCATTATTGGCGAAGAGGATATCGGTGATATCGTTCTTCTGCACATAATGTACGATATTCTTCGTGAAGTAACGGCAGTCTACCACATGGATCTCCTCGAAGGAGTGAAACAGGTAGGCAGGAATGGCATTGCCGTAACTGTCTTTCAGTATCAGCAGACGGCGTCCGTTACGGGTGGAGGTCTTCACCTTCGTGGTATTGGTATCCCCATGCATGAAGGTCATATAGGCGGCACTGCTGCCGTCCTCGTAGGTATAGAAGAAGTTACCCTCCTCAGGTTCTTTCTCGCTGACCACCTTACGGTTCTTACCCAACTGGTAGCGGATATACGTGGTGGTGTAGTCGACATCTGTTGGTGTATAATACACAAAGTCCTCAGGGGCATTCTTCACCGCCGCATCCCGGGAGAAGCGGTACATGGTTCCCACATAGTCATGGATGACATGCTTCTCGTAAGTCGAGAGATCGGCGAAAGGAACTCCGGCAAGGGTGGCAAACTGCCGGGCGGCATAATAGGCACCTAAGGGAGCCCAGTGGTGGTCGGTACGTGAGTAGATATCCTCAGAGGCATGCTCGTCCATCGTGTCAAAGAGGTCGATAGCCTTCACGGAGTCAGACAGTCTGCCATAGATATTACGGACGGTACTACGCTGGTCCTTGGTCCATCCCTTTGCCTCGTCAGGACAATAGATAGCGACGGCTGTCGGGATAATCATGCAATACACGTTGACGGCATCACCGAAGGTCTCCTTATATCTGTTGACGGCATCAGCATAGCCCTGTCCGCCATCTATCGTACCACGGAACGGTTCAAAGGCTCGCACATGCTCACCGCTACCCACGATGATGATCCCTGAGCGGGTCAGTCGGGCATGCTCGGCAAAAACCATCAAAGAGCCCAACAAAAACAGTCCTCCTAAAAATATCTTTCTTCTCATAATCAGAATCTTGTATAAATAAACGCATTATTCGTAGCACCCACCAACAGGGCGGTGCTGAGTATCAGGATGCCCACCGACAGGATGATGCGGGAGGCATAGACCACTGTCGTCTTAAAACCGTTGTCGCCTAACAGGCGGTCGGTCCACTCCCCTATCGTCGTACGTACCGGCAGACAGAAGAAGATAGCGACTATCCACAGCCAGAAGTTATCCAGCAAGGCACTCTCGTCGACAAAGTCATAGAGGGAGGCGGTATTACCGAAGAACGCCTGGAAGAACACCACCATCTGGTCGAAGTTGTCGAAATAGAAGATGCCCCAGCCTGCGATGACCAGCAGCATACTATAGACATGCAGGACGACGGCAGGTATGCGGTCGTGAACCTTCAGTAACGTGTATTTCTCCAACATGACGATGATGCCGAAGTAGACACCCCAGATGATGAAGTTCCAACTGGCACCATGCCACATACCCGTCAGGAACCACACCACGAGGATGTTCACAGCCTGATGGCGACGGTTGCCGCCCAAGGGGATATACACATAGTCGCGGAAGAAACTACCCAACGAGATATGCCATCTGCGCCAGAAGTCGGTGATGGAGTTACAGCAATACGGATGACGGAAGTTCTCGTTGAAATGGAATCCCATACAGCGTCCCAGTCCTATTGCCATGTCGGAATAACCCGAGAAGTCGAAATAGATCTGCAGGGTGAAGGCGACGATACCGATCCATGCGCCAGCCATTGTCAGTGAGTTAAGCCCACCCACCAAGAACTGGTCGGAGATCTCCGACAGTTGGTTGGCGATAATCACTTTCTTTCCCAGTCCGATGAGGAAGCGATAAAGACCGTCCGAGAAGTCGGCGGCATTCACATGACGGTGGTGTATCTCGTCAGCCACCGTCCCATAGCGGACGATAGGTCCTGCGATGAGTTGCGGGAACATGGAGATATACAATAGCAGGTCGGGGAACCGGCGCTGTACCGGTGACTCCCTGCGATAGACATCTATCAGATAGGATATCGACTGGAAGGTATAAAAACTGATACCGATAGGCAGGGCGATAGTCGGTTTTGCCACCTCGATACCCATGTCACACAGACACTGGGCGAGGAAGCCCAGGTACTTGAACGTGCCGATGATACAGATGTTGAGTATCAAACCGATTACCAATACTGTTTTCCGATACTTCTCCGAGCGGTCGATACCCAGTCCCACCAGGTAGTTCACCAACACACAGAAGAGCATCAGGAACACATAGACGGGCTCTCCCCAGGCATAGAAGATCAGGGAGAAACATACCAGTATGAGGTTCTTCGCACGATTGCTCCGCACACCCTCTGACGACAGCCACTTACGGTCTACCCATGTGGCTAACAGATAGCACAGCAGGAATGCCGGGAGGAAGACGAAGAGAAAAAACAAATCTGAGAATACCATGTCGTTATCTTATTGTTGCAGCAACTTCTGCACTTGTCCGTAAATATAACGTCCTAACACCTTAGCGCCCTTCACGGTGGTATGCACCCCGTCCTTGGAGTATCCCGCACGTATCATGTCAGGACCATAGAACACCTTATACTCCTTATCCACAGAGATTGTCTGGAGTTTCAGTTCCTCTGCGCATCCTTGTATCATACTGCCCACATAATGCTGCATGTCCAAGTCAGTCTTACTGTTCTGCGGAGGGGTTATCAGGATGATACGAGCCTCGGGGTATGCCTCTTTCAGCATCTCCCCGTCGTAACACACGCACTGAGCCAGTTTGGTTAACTCCGAGGGTTTGTAAAACAGGATACTATTGACGGGGGGTCTATAGATATCGGAAGCCCTTAGTTTAAGACAGTCCGGTCGCTGGTCCATAAACCACAGGTCGTTGGTGCCCGCCATGATGAGGATCAGGTCAGGTTTCGGTTGTCTGCCAGCCTCCACGTCCTCCTTCAGACGGTTGATCTGGTTATATATCACATTATTGTCACCAATGACACCAATATTCTCCTTCGTGTCATAGACAGTGTTCGGGGTATGTGTCCATGTCGCTCCACTACGGGCATAACTGCGACACGACTTGGGCTTTGCCATGTCCTTGAACCATTTGTTCCATCCCTGAGGCTTGTCACAGGCATCACCCCCTATGAAGGTGTTGGAGTCGCCCAGTAAGACAACATGGTAAGGCAACTGTGCCTGTATCGCTCCGCACAGGCACAAGCCCCATAAAATCAGCAATCCTATTCTTTTCATTATCATGAAAATACCTTTTTACGCTATTTCGGCTGCAAAGGTAATAATAATAATTGATATTCAGATAAATAGCCTCAGAAAATTATCGCTCATTATCCAGTTCCCGCTCCAACTGGTCGGTACGATGCTGGAATTCCCGATAGGCGTTGGAGAGATCGCTCTTCGTGATGTCAATCGTAGTATCCACAGGACGCCACGGGTCTCTCAGCGTGTGCTGGAACAACCACTCGTAAGTCTTGCTGGTATAGAAATAACGAGCAAGAGCACCATGAGAGGCACCCGGCAACCAGTCGTAACGCAGACGGCTGGTGATACCCAGCACTTTCATACCATCGACCACCTTCTGCGACTCATGGACAGAAACAGCACGGTCGGCAGTACCGTGGACAATCCACAAGGGCAGTTCACCCAGTCCGCGATAGTCTTTCAGCGTACTGCCGCCACAAAGGGCTATTGCCGCCGCTATCTTATCGGGATAAGTTCCTGCGAAGTCGAGTGTCCCATAGCCGCCGAGACTCATGCCCAGGACATAGACACGTGACTCATCGAAGACATAATGCTGTTTCATCCATTCCAGAATCTCATTGAGTTTATGAGGATTCCACGACCCGCCGGGGTTCTGCGGAGCGACGATCAAGGCACGTATCATTAGTCCCATCTTCGCCGCGTCGATAGAGCCATAGCGCAACACACGGTTCAGGTCGCGCCCACAGAGACTGGCGCCATGGAGGAAGAAGATCAGCGGAGTGGACTCTTGGGTATAGTAATACTCCTCTGGGGTATATACCCAGAAGTTATAGTTGCCCTTGATAACTCCTCGCTTTGCCGACAGCAGGTCGTACTGGGCGAAAGAGGGGAGGTGTATAATTGATGTAAAAAGTATTAACAGGAGTATCTTTTTCATTGGATGACGAATTTATAGATTTTATTACCCCGACAGCCTACCACTGCCGTATTACCAATCGCGATGGGCGACGACTCGAAGTTAGAGCCCACCACTTTCTTACATACCACCTCGCCCGTCTTGCCACGGATGATGCGGATAATACCAGAGGCATCGCCTGCGAAGATGAACAACTCGTTCTTCTCGTTATAGAACGGGATGGGTGACGACCATGCGAACTGTCCATAGGGAACGGTATAGCGGATCTGTCCGTCTTTCGTGCTGAAGGCTGTCAACTCACCACCCGACTTCCCGGCACCATTTCGGCACATATTGGCGAAGATGAGGTCTTTGCAGTCACCATCACCCATCAGCGGACTGGCATACATCCCACCATCGAGGGTCTTCCCCGGCAGGTTGATGCGCCGACAGGGAATCTGCTGTTCCCATACCAGCGAGCCGTCCAGTCCGTTAAGTTTGATGAAATGGCTGACACCCGCCTCACCTTGTTTGTCGACCTCACAGGCGGTATAGAGATAAGGGATGCCGTTCTCCTCCCTGCACACCATTGTGCCGTCGGAGTCGTCATGGTTGTCATAGTGCCATACAGGGCGCATCGTATTCAGGTTGATACAGATGACATTCCCCCTATTATCAGAGAATGCCCCATAGTTACGGTAGACACACAGGCTCGACTCGATGCCCGGTGCCATACCCTTCACCCGATAGCGCATCACACTGACCCTGCGAAGAGCCCCTTGGCTGCGCTCGTATTTATACACGCCACCATTCTCACCACACCAGAACAGGTAGCCACCAGCCACGATGGCATTGGAGTCGAAGGCATTCCACCCTCGCCATGCCTTCGGGTCAGGACCGAAGAAGAAAGTGCGCTCATGTTTCAACAGGTCGAAAGCCTGACAGCCGAAGGGTCCTGCCTGCCGAGGTACTCCCTGTCCTACATATAAATTATAGTATTCGGGGTCAAGAGACACCGTTCCCTTCACCACATTCCCCAAGTCGAGCGGCTCACGGGAAGCCTTCCCCGTCTGATAATTGATAAAATAGCCCTTGCCACAGAGCGAGCCCACAATAATCTCCTCGTTGCCGAAATCAGCAGTCAGACCAGGTGAAGACTTCCTGAACTGCGCAGCCTGCTGGTCTGTCCAATGTATATACAGTGGTTGCCCTGTCCATCCAGAGCCGCCGCCCCATGTCCCGAAACGCGTATGGGTAGTGTCATAGGCAGTAGAAAACTCCCAGGCGATGATAACGGTATCAGGTGTGCCTTTCACCCTGCCTCCGAAACTGGCGTCCCGGTGCAGGTTCTTACGGAAGGCGAAGATACCATTCGCCTTCTCGTAGCGGTCGTCTAAGTCTTTGAGGTCGGCAGGAAGAGAGTCCCCATGATCCACGACAAAATCCAAGTTCTTCACAGAAGCGTAGGAAGTGTCAGGATAGAATAGTTGTGCTATGGGGACCTCTGTCTCTGTCGAGTCGGCAGTCTCTGCGACAGGTGTCTTCTGCCCTGTGCATCCTGCTAAGAGGAGCAGACTGGCGACAATGATATGTAATTTACTCATTTTTGCTTAAATTTCTCTCCCACCACGACGGAGTCCTGCCATTGCGGGATGATAGACTCCCCCGTAGTCGTTTCTATCTCTATTTCCGGTAGTTCGATATCCTCTGGTTTATAAGGTACCTCCGTAGGCGGCTTGTAGACAGACACCTCCACGACAGCGACACCTTGTGACAGAATCCCTAACTCACGAGCCGCACGGATGGAGAGGTCGATGATACGTCCGTTGACGTATGGGCCACGGTCTATCACCTTCACCACTACCTCCTTGCCGTTTGCCGGATTCACCACTTTGAGCAGCGTTCCGAACTTATGCGTCTTATGGGCACATACCAGACTGTCGTTATACAAGCGTTCCCCACTTGCCGTCTTATGTCCGTTCATCCGTTTGGCATAGAAAGTCGCCTTTCCCCGTTGCTGGGCAAAGCCATCCGCCTGTAGGGTCAATAGTAGTGCCAGTATCAGTAATAATCGGTAAATCATAGGCATTTTGATTGCTACAACACGGCAAAGGTACACAATTTCCGGCAAATAACCTTGATATTTAGCAACTTAACACGATTGTTAGCATATTTTCAATGTTCAGTGGATAGTCAGTTCCTTTTTCCGTTTCTTGATTTTCTGATAGGCTCCTGCTCGTTCGTCAGTGGTAATCTCCACATTCCTATCCACAGAGCGCAGGGGTTCTATCAGGGTATGCAGGAACAACCAGTCGTAGGTGTCAGAGAGGTAGAAATAGCGTGCCAGGTCACCATGTGAGGCACCATGAATCCAGTCGTAGCGCAACCGCTGGTCTATATGCCTATCCTTCATCTGACCGACGATTTTCTTCGACTCCTCTATCTTCACCGCCTTGTCGGCAGTACCATGGATGATCCAGAGGGGCAACTGTCCTAAACCGCTATAGTCACGTAGCGTACTACCGCCGCAGAGGGCTATTGCCGCCGCTATCTTGTCGGGATAGGTTGCCGCCATGTCAAGGGTACCGTAACCCCCGAGGCTCATCCCCATCACATAGACTCGCTGTGGGTTATATCGATAATGGTCCTGCAGCCATGTCAGGATGTCGTTGAGTTTCCGAGGGCTCCACGGTCCTTTCGGGTTCTGGGGGGCGACGATGATAGCAGGTATCACCAGTCCCTTCATCACCGCGTCCAACGGTCCGTAGCGCAGCACCTTATTCAGGTCGTTACCCTTCAGGCTGGCACCATGCAGGAACAGGATGACGGGGGTGGTCCGCTGATACTGCGCATAGTCCTGCGGCGTATAGACCCAAAAAGCATAGCCGTCACCGGTCACAGGACGTTGTGCCTCCAACAAGTCGTCTTGCGCAAGGGAAGGGGGAAGAAATACGGAAAAGGTAAGAAAAAACAATATTAACCACTTTTTCATGGGGCAAAGATACAAAAAAATGACGACCTTCTATACTATTTGAGATTAATTTATTATTTTTGCAAACAAAAAGTCTATGATAATCATTCAGAAGTTTATCCTACGTATTATTAAAGTGGTGGTCATCGCTGCCGTCAGTTTCATGGCATTGGTAGTGGGCGCCGTCGGTCTGCTCAATACCTCATCCGTGCAAGACCGTGTGTTATCCTATGCAACTGAGATGTTACAGGAGGAACTGCAGACGAAAGTCGAGATTGACAGTGTCCGCATCGGTTTTTTCTCTGATGATGTCCGTCTCTATCGCCTGTTAGTAGAGGACCAGCAGCACCGCCCGATGCTCCAACTCAAACAACTGGGTGTCGAGATTGATATGTGGGCATTGCTCAACGGTGAGGTGCAATTGGAGGAGGTAAACATCAATGGGCTGCATGCCAAACTCTATAAACAGAAGACTGACAGTGTTGCCAACTACCAGTTTGTGCTGGATGCCTTCAAGAAGAAAAAGACAGAAGGGGGCGAAAAGAAGAAAAAGAAACCTTCCGGCAAGCAATTGACGCTTGACTTGAAGAAACTGCGTATTGAGGATGTCGACTTGATCTATAACGACCAGCACGCCTCTTTGGGCTCACTGCAACTGAAGCAGAACTGGCGGGGTAAGTTCTCCGGCAAGATACAAAAGTTAGAAGGCTCGTGGGTACGCATCAAGAAACGTGACTCTGTCCGTGTTGACAATCACCTGCTGGTCGATGCCCTTACCTATGAGGAAGACAGAAAGGGCAAGCGCATCATCTCCATTGACAGTGTCCATTGGTCTACAGACAATCACCTCCCTCATAAGCGTGTGGCAAAACCCAAACGAGGATGGTTTGACGATGGACACATGAAAGTGGTGGCACACCTCAAGGCTGAGTTGACACATGCCGACAAGGACAGTATCGTGGGTATGCTCACCGAGGGTGATGTCAACGATGTCGCCTCTGGGCTTCATATCACAGACTTACGCCTGCGCTTCCATCAGCAAGGCGAGAAACTGACCGTCAGCAATGCCGTGATAGGGATGAAGAACACCCAACTGACCTTCGCCAAGGCTGACGTCCAACTGCCCAGCAAGAAAAAGGGTCGTCCTCTCCTCTTCCAGACCACCCCTATCACAGGTACCACGCAACTCACCGATATCTCGCATCCTTTCGCTCCTGCCCTGAAGAACTTCAAACTGCCCCTGAGGCTCAGCACGAAGTTCAGTGGCACTGACAGCACCCTCGTCTTCCGTGATGTCACGGTCAAGACTGACGATGGAAAAGTACACATCAAGGGCTATGGCGGTATCGAGGGACTGAAAGACAAATACAAACTCAACGTCCATTTCAATATCACCAAGGCGACGATACAGGGCGACTCCAAGGAACGTATCATCAACCAGTTCTCCGTGAAGAAGTTCATGATGAAACAGTTGCACACCCTGGGCACCATCAACTATACCGGTTCCTTCAACGTGCTCTATAAGAAACTACAGTTCCGCGGCACGATAGGTACCGCCTGTGGAAGTATCAACTTCGGTCTCCAGATCAATGCCCTCAACCACTACCTCACGGGTAATGTGAAAACCAGAAACTTCGAGTTAGGCAAGGCGATGGACTATCCCGACCTGGGTAAGACCACCTGCAGTGCCGGCTTCCGCTTCGACATCTCCAAACCCCGTACGGCACAGATGCGCCGCATCAAAGGCGGTAAACTGCCGATCGGTAATGTCGATGCCCTGATTGACGAGACCTACCTCAGTGGTGTAAGGTTCTCGAATATCGCCGCCCATATCGTGAGTGACGGTGCTATTGCCGAGGGTAAAATCAATATGAAAGGAAAACTTGCCGACATCCTCTGCTCTTTCTCCTTCACCAATACCGACGAGATGAAGAAGACGAAGATCAAACCAGGCATCCGCTTCCACCTCTTCGACAAAGAGACTGACGAGGAGAAAGCCGCACGAAAGGCTGAGAAGGAAAAGAAAAAGGCTGAGAAGGCTGTCTTGAAAGAACAGAAGAAGGCAGAGAAAGCAGCCCTCAAGGAAAAAAAGAAAGCAGAGAAGGCCGCCCTCAAAGAACAGAAAAAGGCTGAGAAGGAAAAGAGAAAGGCTGAGAAGGCTGCTTTGAAAGAACAGAAGAAAGCAGAGAAGGCTGCCCTGAAAGAACAGAAAAGGGCAGAGAAAGAAAGACGCAAAGCAGAGAAAAACAAAGACTAATAATCAGAAACGATGGATATACGGAATTATATATACCAACTCATAGAGCCACTGAACGAGAAAAACTGGCTCTCAAAAACCTATGACATTGTCATGCTCATCGCCATCATCATCGGCATCTTCCCTTTGATGTTCCGTGAGCAGACCACCCTATTCTGGTATTTCGACCTGATTTCCAGTATTTGCTTTATCGTCGACTACCTGTTGCGCTGGGTGACTGCCGACCTGAACTCCAAGCGAAGCCGCAAAGTAGCTTTTATCCTCTATCCGTTCACACCCATGGCAATCATTGACCTGTTGTCCATCCTGCCCATCCTGAACATCATCAGTCCCACCTTCAAGATCGTCCGTGTGTCCCGCCTGCTGAAGATACTACGCATCTTCAAGATTATCCGTTACTTCGAACCATTAGTTATTATTACGGCGGTCGTGCATAAGCAGAGTAAAGTGCTATGTACTGTCCTCTCTTTAGCCATTTTCTATATCTTCATCACTGCCCTGATTATGTTCAACGCAGAAGAAGACATCAACCCAGAGACAGGCACATACCTCTTTGACTCTTTCTTCGAAGCCTTCTACTGGGCAGCCTGCACCCTGACGACTGTCGGCTATGGCGACCTCTATCCCATATCCAGCATCGGACGTGTCATCAGTATCATCTCCGCCATGGTAGGTATCGCCATCATCGCCCTTCCCTCCGGTATCATCACCGCCGGCTATATGGACGAACTGAGGAACCGGAAAAAGAGTGAAGAGGAGGCAGAGAAAATGGGAGCATAGCAGATGAAGAGGATAATATTCTACATTATCGTTTCCTAATCAGTGTGAGACCGTCGCGAAGGGGGAGAATGACCTGCTCTACGCGATGGTCTTGCTGGATGTAGTCGTTGAAGGCAACGATACCATGCGTCTGCTGGTCTTTCTGGTAGGCGGGGTCGACGACATGACCGTCCCACAGGGTGTTGTCGGCAAGGATGAAACCACCAGGTCGGAGAATGCTGAGAGCCATCTCATAGGTCTCCCGATAAGTACGTTTGTCACCATCGATAAAAGCAAGGTCGAACTCGATACCGAGTTTGGGGGCCTCTGTGATGGCATCGCCGATGATAAAGGTAATCTTATCGCTGACAGGGGAGTTCTCTATCCAAGGACGGGTGAAGTCCTCCTGCTCGTCGTTGATCTCAAAGGTATAGAGATGCCCGTTGGCATCCAGTCCCTCTGCCATGCAAAGGGCGGAGTAGCCGCTGAAGGTACCCACCTCTAATATATAATGTGGGCGGATCATCTGCACGAGCATCTTCAGCAATCGCCCTTGCAGATGTCCTGAAGCCATCCTGCCATGCAGCATGTGGATGTTCGTGGCTCGCCATAGTCTGTACAGATAGTCAGGCTCTGGCTCAATATGTTGGAGGACATAGTCCTCTAAGCCCCCTAAGTTAGGGGGCTGGGGGTCTGAACAGGCTATGCGCTTCTCACAATTACTCATGATGATATTCTTCAGACCCCATTGTCCCCTAACTTAGGGGATGTGCAAAAGCCTCGATGGCAAGGCGATAGGAGTCGAGACCGAAACCGCAGATGACCCCCTTGCAGGCAGGGGAGATAAAGGAATGGTGGCGGAACTCCTCACGCTGGTGGACATTGGAGATATGCACCTCGATGACAGGTGTCTTCAGTGAGCGGATGCAGTCGTGCAGTGCCACGGAGGTATGGGTATAGGCTCCAGCGTTGAGCACGATACCGTCGTAGGAGAAGCCCACCTCCTGCATCTTGTTGATCAGTTCTCCCTCCACATTGCTCTGGTAATACTCGATATCCACATCAGGATAGCGGTTCCGCAACTGGGGCAGGTACTGCTCGAAAGACGAGGAGCCGTAGATGCCGGGCTCACGAGTGCCCAACAGGTTGAGGTTGGGACCATTGACTATCAAAATTTTCATATTTCGGAAATATTTTGTACTTTTGTGCGCAAAAGTACAAAATAAAATGGAAACAGGCAAGAATTCACAAGTAAATGTTGTGAGGAACTACCAGCGTTACCTGAAACTGCAACGTGGTTTCTCGCCCAATACGCTGGATGCCTATCGTCATGACCTGCAGAAACTACTCACTTATCTGGAGCAGGAGGGCAAGGACGTGTGGGAAGTGCAGTTGGAAGACCTGCAGCATTTTGCCGCTACCCTGCATGATATCGGCATCCATCCCCGTTCGCAGTGCCGTATCCTAAGTGGGGTGCGCTCTTTTTTCCGTTTCATGCAGACGGACGGCTGGCGTGACGACGACCCTTCGGAATTGCTGGAGAGTCCTGTCTTGGGTGAGCATCTGCCAGAAGTGCTGTCCACGGAGGAGGTGGATATATTAGAGAACTCCATCGACCTTTCGAAATGGGAAGGGCATCGTAACAAAGCCATTATCGAGGTGCTGTTCTCCTGTGGTCTGCGTGTCAGTGAGTTGGTGAACCTTAAACTATCCAGTCTTTACATTGACGAGCAGTATGTGCGGGTGTTCGGTAAAGGGTCTAAGGAGCGACTAGTGCCTATCTCACCCAAGGCTATCCGTGAGTTGAACAACTGGTTTTCGGACCGTAACCTGATGAAAATCAAACCCGGTGAGGAGGATTATGTGTTCCTGAACCGTCGTGGTGCCCATCTGACCCGTACCATGATACTCATCATGATCAAGCGGCAGGCTGCGGAGGCAGGTATTACCAAGACCATCTCTCCCCATACGCTCCGTCATTCCTTTGCCACCGCACTGTTGGAAGGAGGTGCTGACCTTCGTGCCATACAGGCGATGTTAGGGCATGAGTCTATCGGTACCACCGAGATCTATACCCATATTGACATGTCCACCCTCCGACAGGAAATACTGGAGCATCATCCGAGGAATATGAAGCATGAATGATAAAAAACATTAATATTGTCTATCATTTTAACTATATTCTGTAGTTTTTGATTACTTTTGTGCGTCTTTATGACAAATGTTGCTAACATTTAACTATCAAATAGATAACTATGAGACTTAGAAAATTGTTTGTTGCCGCACTGATGGTTATCAGTTCCGCAACGATGGTGGCCCAGGAAATGCAGATGCCGCCTATCCCCGTTGACCCCGCCGTGCGTATCGGTAAACTGGACAACGGATTGACTTATTACATCCGTCACAATGAGTATCCAGAGCATGTGGCTAACTTCTACATCGCTCAGCGGGTGGGTTCTATCAATGAGGATGAGAGCCAGCGTGGTCTTGCCCACTTCCTGGAGCACATGGCTTTCAATGGCTCAGAGCACTTCAAGGGCAATGGTATTATCGAGTTCACCCGTTCTTTGGGTGTGGAGTTCGGTAGCGACCTGAATGCTTATACCAGCATCGACCAGACCGTATATCGTGTCTGTGACGTTCCCACCAAGCGTGCTACAGCGGTAGACTCCTGTCTGCTGATTCTGAAAGACTGGTCGAACGGTCTTTTGCTGGAGCCGGAGGAGATAGACAAAGAGCGTGACGTGGTACACAATGAGTGGCGTCTGGGTGAGGGTCCCTCACAGCGTATGCTCCAGCGTGCCCTGCCGAAGGTTTATCCTGGTTCTAAGTATGGTGAGCGCCTGCCTATCGGACTGATGTCTGTTATCGACAGTTTCAAGCCACAGACCCTGCGTGCTTACTATCATAAGTGGTATCGTCCCGACAATCAGGCTATCATCGTAGTCGGTGACGTGGATGTAGACCATATCGAGGCAAAAATCAAGGAACTCTTCGGTGGTATCAAGGTAGACCCCAATGCTCCAAAGGTAGTAGCAGAGGAAGTTCCTGACAATAAGGAGGCTATCTATGTTTACGAGACGGATAAAGAGATGCAGATGGCTAATGTCTTCGTCATGATGAAGCATGAGGCTACCAAGCCTGAGGAGAAATCCAGCATGGCATATCTCATTCAGGACTATGCCGTCAACGTTATCTCGCAGATGATCAACCAGCGTCTGTCAGAGATGACACAGGACGAGTCCTGCCCCTTCTTCCAGGGTTTTGCTGATGACAGCAACTACCTGCTCTCAAGGACAAAGGACTGCTTCGAGTTGATTGGTATTCCCAAAGAGGGTAAGGAGATGGAGACCTTGCAGGTGCTCTATCGCGAGGCTAAGCGTGTCCGTGAGTTCGGCTTCACCGCAACAGAGTATGAGCGTGCCAAGGCAGACTATCTGAGTGGTCTGGAGAAACGTTATACCAACCGCGACAAGCGCAAGAACGATGAGTTTGGCAACGCCTATCGTGACCACTACCTGGACAACGAGCCTATTCCTCCATTGGATGTGCTCTATCAGACCATGCAGATGATTGTTCCCAATATCCCTGTACAGGCTATCAACCAGATGCTGCCCGAGTTGATTACTCCTACTGACAGCAATCTCGTAGTTATGATTATGGCTCAGGACAAGGAGGGCAAGGTTCATCCTACTGAGAAAGATATGGCTGCTGCCGTGGCTGCCGCACGTGCTGAGAAGATTGAGGCATACGTGGACAATGTGAAAGACGAGCCGTTGGTAGATGTTGCTACCATCAAGGCAGGTAAGATTGTCAAGGAGACGGAGAACAAGACATTCGGCTATAAGGAACTGACCCTTTCTAACGGTGCTACCGTCATTCTGAAGAAGACAGACTTCAAGGATGATGAGGTGCAGATGCAGGCATTCGCCAAGGGTGGTAAGTCACTCTATGGTGCTGCCGACTATACCAACCTGAAGGTGTTTGATCAGGTCATCGGTATCAGTGGACTGGGTAACTTCTCCAGCAACGAGTTGCAGAAGGCACTCGCCGGTAAGGAGTGTAATGCCGACGCGAGTCTGGGTAATACCCGTCAGTATGTGACGGCTCACTCTACACCAAAAGACCTGGAGACGATGATGCAGATGCAGTATCTGTACTTCACTGGTATCAATAAGGATGACAAGCAGTTCCAGAACCTGATGACCCAACTTGACATGGCTCTGAAGAACAAGTCATTGTCACCTGACGCCGTCTTCTCTGACTCACTGGCTGCCACTAGGTATGCACATAATCCCCGCTTCACACAGATTGACGTGAAAGACCTGAAGGATATTAACTACGACCGTATCCTGGAGATTGCCAAGGACCGTTTCCAGAACGCAGGACAGTTTACCTTCATCTTCTGTGGTAACTTCGACGAGCAGACGATCCGTCCACTGATTGAGCAGTATATCGCATCCTTGCCCGCTACCAATGCAAAAGCAGAGGACTTCAACGAGATCTTGACCCTTGCCAAGGGTGAGGTGGTTAATCAGTTTAAGGTAAAGACTGAGTCACCAAAAGCAACAGCCTTTGAGATCTGGTATGCTGATGCTCCTTATACCTTGGAGAACAGCGTAAAGATTGACGCTGTGGGACAGGTGCTCTCTATGATTTACCTGAAGACGATCCGTGAGGACGAGAGTGCTGCTTACTCTTGTGGTGCCTATGGCCAGTTCAATCTCTCATCTCGTCAGCCCAAAGCAATGTTGCAGGCTTACTGTCCTATGAATCCCGACAAGTCAGAACTGGCTGTTCGCCTGTTGCATGAGGGTATCGCTAACATGGCGAAGAAAGTTGATGCCGACCAACTCGCCAAGGTGAAGGAGTATATGCTGAAGCAGATTGACGTGGATGCCAAGAAGAACAGTTATTGGATCAATACCATCACGACCTTCAAGGATTATGGAATGGATGTTTACACTGACTATAAGAAGACCGTTGAGGCTCTGACCGTAGAGAGTGTACGTGATTTCCTGAATAATGTTATTCTGAAGAGTGGTAATCATACAGAGATTATCATGACTCCTGAGGCAAAATAACCAACCTCACTTCATAACCAAAACGGCTTGTTTCGTAAAAGAGCAAGCCGTTTTATTTTGTCATGTCCCGAAAACTCCGTACCTTTGAGACAAGTCTCGAAGGTAGGCTGCACCTCGGAAAAATCCAAATAAATTTGGTTTTTCTCTCGATTTGCACTACCTTTGCACCCAAATTCAAAACAAAGATAATTATGTCATATTTATTCTCATCAGAATCCGTATCAGAAGGGCATCCCGACAAGGTAGCCGACCAGATTAGTGATGCCATACTCGACCAGTTCCTTGCCTATGACGACCGTGCCCGTGTCGCCTGTGAGTCGTTCGTGACGACAGGACAGGTAGTGATTATGGGTGAGGTGCGCAGTGAGGTGTATATTGACTTGCAGACGATTGCCCGCAATACCATCAAGAAGATAGGTTATACGAAGGCAGAGTACCAGTTTGACGGAAACTCCTGTGGTATTCTGACGGCTATTCACGAGCAGAGTGAGGACATCAACCGTGGCGTGGACCGTGAAGATGACGAGGACCAAGGTGCCGGAGACCAAGGTATGATGTTCGGATATGCTACTAACGAGACAGAGAGCCTGATGCCTGTATCCCTGGACCTTGCCCATCTGCTGGTACGTACCCTTGCGGAGATCCGTAAGGAAGGAAAGGAGATGACATACCTACGCCCTGACGCTAAGAGTCAGGTGACTGTCCAGTATAGCGACGAAGGGATCCCCGAGCGTATTGACACTATCGTTGTCTCTACCCAGCATGACGAGTTTGACACGGATGACGAGCGTATGCTCCAGCATATCAAGGACGATGTGATTCACATCCTGATACCTCGTGTGAAGTCAAAGATACATTCCCAGAAAGTACTTGCCCTCTTTGGTGACGACATCAAATACTATGTCAACCCAACGGGTAAATTCGTTATTGGCGGTCCTCATGGTGACACAGGCTTGACAGGTCGTAAGATTATCGTTGACACCTATGGCGGTAAGGGTGCCCATGGCGGAGGTGCTTTCTCTGGTAAGGACTCCTCGAAAGTCGACCGCTCCGCAGCCTATGCCGCACGCCATATCGCCAAAAACATGGTGGCTGCCGGTGTCGCTGACGAGATGCTGGTACAGATTAGTTACGCTATTGGTGTGGCAAAACCAATGAATATCTATGTGAACACCTATGGGCGCTCAAAGGTGAATATGTCAGATGGCGAGATAGCCAAGAAGATAGAACAACTCTTCGACCTGCGTCCTAAAGCCATTGAGCGATCCTTGAAACTGCGTCAACCGATGTATTTGGAGACGGCAGCCTACGGACACATGGGACGTCAGTGTGAGGTGGTGAAGAAAACGTTCACCAGTCGTTATCATGAGACCAAGACGATGGAAGTTGAGTTGTTTACATGGGAGAAACTCGACCGTGTGGGGGATATCAAAAAAGCATTCGGACTCTAATTGTTACAGCAAGACTCTATAGTATCCCAGCAGTCGGTAGTCCCAGAAAGCGACTCCGTGGTCGTTCAGCACCGACCGTTGACACCAGCCCAGGTTTTGAGTTGGTTACCTCGTGATGCCACTCCTGCCCAACAGGACTCTGCCATCCAGTCACGCTTCAAACCCTCAGAGATTCATTACAGTGAACATCCTGACACCCTTCATTTGCCGGGGCATCCTCCAGGAGTTGACTTGATGAATGCGGAACTTCCTCAGTATTATAAGGAAGGCTATTTCTCAGAAGACACATTGTTTCATCCGGAGATACAAGGAGGACGTGTGGGGGTCGCTGGTGACCCTGTACCATATAATGTGCGCAATGATAATATCATTACGTCCTTGCTGTTGGCATGTTTCCTGATTGCTGTCGTTGCCTTTGGCAATGCCCGTCGCTTTATTATCCGTCAGGCAAAGAATTTCTTCTATGCGCCTCGTGAGGAAAGAACGGAGTTCTCCGAGACCAGTAACGAGTTTCGTTTCCAGATGTTCCTGGTGGGTGTTACCTGCCTGTTTATTTCCCTACTTTTCTATTTCTACACCTTAAAATATATTGGCGACACATTTGTCTTGCGCTCGCAATATACATTGATTGCGATATATATGGGAATAACCGTCTGCTATTTCTTGATGAAAGCAGGGTTGTACACCTTGGTCAATCTGGTGTTCTTTGATAGTAAAAGAAATCAACAATGGATTAAGTCCATGCTCTTTATCATCTTAGTAGAAGGAGTACTCTTGTCACCTGCTGTCTTGTTGGGTGCTTACTTTGAATTGGAGATTAAAAAGGTTACATTTTATGTCATTATAGCACTTGTTTTTGTTAAAATGCTAACGATTTATAAGTGTTATGTTATCTTTTTTCGCCGAAATGTCGTTCGTTTGCAAATTATTTTGTACTTTTGCACCCTCGAAATAGTACCCTTGCTCGCCTTTTGGGGCGTGCTTGGCATGACAGCGAATAATTTAAAAATCAATTTTTAGGACACCAAAATGATAAAGAAGATTCTGGTTTCTCAGCCTAAGCCCTCTAGCGAGAAGTCTCCTTACTATGACATCGCTGAGAAGTATGGAGTAGAATTGGTATTCCGCCCGTTTATCAAAGTAGAAGGAATGACGGCAAAAGAGTTTCGTACGCAGAAAGTGAACATCCTTGACTATACAGCCATCGTGTTTACCTCGCGTCACGCTATTGATCATTTCTTCACTTTGGCAAAAGAGTTGCGTGTCGCTATCCCTGAGGATATGAAGTATTTTTGTGTAACAGAGACTATCTCACTCTATATTCAAAAATATGTGCAATACCGCAAGCGCAAGGTGTTCTTTGGAAATACTGGTAAGATTGATGACCTGATTCCTACTATGGTAAAACACAAGCAGGAGAAATATCTGGTACCTATGAGCGATGTCCATAACGATAGTGTGACCAAGATGCTGGATGCCAAGAAACTGCAACATCAGGAGTGTGTCATGTATCGCACGGTAAGTAATGACTTCACACAAGAAGAAGTCAAGACATTCGACTATGACATGCTGATTTTCTTCAGTCCTTCTGGAATAGAGTCATTGACTAAGAACTTTCCTGACTTCAAGCAAGACAAGATTGCCATTGCTACTTTTGGTCCTGCTACGGCAAAGGCTGTGAAGGATGCAGGCTTACGTCTTGATTTAGAGGCTCCGTCAGAGAAATACCCCTCGATGACGAGTGCTTTGCAGGATTTCTTGCAGAAGAAACAAAAGTAATTAAGATATTACTATGGCAGCCCATACGCTCAAGAAGCGAGAGCGGTTGTGTAGTATGAAACTCACAGACCAACTCTTTAATGGAGCAGGCAGCCATTCCATGGTAGCCTTCCCTTTGCGGGTGGTGTGGATGGAGAAAGAACGTGAGGCACAAGAGTCACCCGTACAGGTAATGTTCAGTGTCTCAAAACGTCATTTTAAGCATGCGGTTAAGCGTAACCGTGTCAAACGGCAGTTGCGTGAGGCTTATCGACTTGCCAAACAACCAATATATGACCAATTAGAGGGAACCGGACGTGCCGTCAGCATAGCGTTCATTTGGCTTGCCAATGAATTGTATCATTCGGCGGATGTGGCTGACAGAATGGGAAAACTGATTCAGCGGATGGTAGAGAGACTATGAGAAGTATCATACATATCATCTCTAAAACAATAGCGCGGGTATTGGTGCTCCCTATCCGTTTCTATCAGACAGCCATCTCACCTTATACTCCGCCTTCATGCCGTTTTACACCCACTTGTAGTGAGTACGCACGACAGGCACTTCTGAAACATGGTCCGATCAAAGGACTATATCTCGCCATTAGGCGGATATTGAGATGTCATCCTTGGGGTGGCAGTGGGTACGACCCAGTACCCTAACCTGTCATCTATAATCATCTAGAGAAATCTAGAACGTTCTAGAACATTCTAGAAATAATAGAGAAAAATAAAATAAAAATAGAAATGAAGAACTTTGTTGAAGAACTTCGCTGGCGAGGGATGCTGGCACAGATGATGCCTGGTACGGAAGAACTGCTCCAGAAAGAAATGGTGACAGCCTATTTGGGAACAGACCCGACGGCTGACTCCCTGCATATCGGACATTTGTGTGGTATCATGATGCTGCGTCACTTGCAGCGTTGTGGTCATAAACCTATCATCTTGGTGGGTGGTGCCACAGGTATGATTGGTGACCCTTCTGGTAAGAGCCAGGAGCGTAACCTACTGAATGACGAGACATTGCGCCATAATCAGGAGTGTATCAAGAAACAGGTGGCTAAGTTCCTTGATTTTGAGTCAAAGGATGCCAATGCCGCTGTGATGGTGAATAACTACGACTGGATGAAGGACTTTACGTTCCTTGATTTTGCCCGTGAGGTGGGTAAGCATATCACCGTTAACTATATGATGGCTAAGGAGAGTGTGCAGCAGCGCCTAAACGGTACGGCTCGTGACGGATTGTCTTTTACTGAGTTCACCTATCAACTTCTGCAGGGCTATGACTTCCTGTATCTCTACCAACACTATGGCGTGAAACTCCAGTTGGGTGGTAACGACCAGTGGGGTAATATGACTACAGGTACGGAGTTGATTCGTCGCACGCTGGGTAATGAGGTAGAGACTTTCGCCCTTACCTGTCCGCTGATTACCAAGAGTGACGGTAAGAAGTTCGGTAAGACGGAGAGTGGAAATATCTGGCTCGATCCCGCTCGTACCACACCATATAAGTTCTACCAGTTCTGGCTTAATGTCAGTGATGAGGATGCCGAGCGCTATATCAAGATATTCACCTCTTTGGACAAGGAGACGATTGACGCCCTCGTAGAGGAGCACAAGCAGGATCCGGGTCGCCGTGTACTGCAGAAGCGTCTTGCTGAGGAGGTGACTGTCATGGTACACTCACAGGAGGCTTTGGATACCGCCATTGAGGCTTCCAGCATCTTGTTTGGTAAATCGACCAAGGAAGGACTGGAGAAACTCGACGAGCAGACTTTCCTTGATGTGTTCGACGGTGTTCCTCAGTATGAGGTTTCCAAGGACCAGTTAGGACAGCCTGCTATAGAGTTGCTGACTACTATTGCTCCTGTATTCCCCTCTAAGGGTGAGATGCGTAAGATGGTACAAGGTGGTGGTGTATCACTGAATAAAGAGAAACTGACCGACCAGAATCGTCCTATTACCACAGAGGATTTAATAGACGGAAAGTACCTCTTAGCACAGAAGGGAAAGAAGAATTATTACCTTCTGATAGTGAAATAATTGGCGAAAAATTTGGTAGTGGCATGAAAAACCACTACCTTTGCACTCGCTTACGAGCACATGGTGTCCAATGGTGTAATGGTAGCACAACAGGTTTTGGTTCTGTTTGTGGTGGTTCGAATCCGCCTTGGACAACGATTTTAAATCATCCGCATGCCCCATGTGGATGATTTCACGATTAAATAGGTATACCAAAGATGAAGATTGAAGCGCAAATCATGAATGCCGCCATCGAGGCAGTGAAAGCCCTGTATGGACAGGATGTACCAGAGAAGATGGTACAGTTGCAGAAGACACGCAGTGAGTTTGAGGGTAACTTGACACTCGTCGTATTCCCATTCTTGAAGATCTCCAAGAAGAACCCGGAAATGACGGCTCAGGAGATAGGACAGTATCTTACAGACCATTGTGAGGCTATTGCCTCTTTCAATGTGGTGAAGGGTTTCCTGAATCTGGTTATTGCTCCTGCGGCATGGCTCTCCCTGCTTGCCGATATCAACGCAGATGAGCATTATGGTCATAAACAGGCTACCGATGAGAGTCCGCTCGTGATGATTGAGTATTCATCGCCTAACACGAACAAACCCCTCCATCTGGGTCATGTGCGTAACAACCTCCTTGGCTGGTCACTTGCCCAGATTATGCAGGCAAATGGTAATAAGGTGGTTAAGACCAATATCGTCAACGACCGTGGTATTCATATCTGTAAGTCGATGCTCGCCTGGTTGAAGTGGGGCAATGGTGAGACACCCGAGACCAGTGGTAAGAAAGGTGACCATCTGATAGGTGACTATTACGTGGCTTTCGACAAGCACTATCGTGAGGAAATCAAACAACTCATGGCACAAGGGATGGACGAGGAGACGGCAAAGCAAGAGGCTCCGCTCATCAAGGAGGCTCATGAGATGCTTGTCAAATGGGAACAGAATGACCCAGAGGTGCGTGCCTTGTGGGAGAAGATGAATAACTGGGTATATACTGGTTTTGACGAGACATACCAGAAGATGGGTGTGTCGTTCGATAAGATATATTATGAGAGTCAGACATATCTGAAAGGTAAGGCAAAGGTAGAGGAGGGTCTTGCCAAAGGACTCTTCGAGCGTCATGCCGACAACTCCGTATGGGCTGACCTCACCAATGAGGGGCTTGACCAGAAACTGCTGTTGCGCTCGGATGGTACCTCTGTCTATATGACACAGGATATCGGAACGGCGGAGATGCGTTTTCAGGATTATCCTATCGACAAGATGATCTATGTGGTAGGCAATGAACAGAACTACCACTTCCAGGTGCTCTCTATCCTGCTCGACCGTCTGGGCTTCAAGTGGGGTAAGGAACTGGTGCATTTCTCTTATGGTATGGTGGAACTGCCGAATGGTAAGATGAAGTCTCGTGAGGGAACTATAGTCGACGCCGACGACTTGATGGACCTGATGGTCAGCGATGCTTTGAAGGCTGCTGATGAGGCTGGTAAGAATGCCGACCTGACAGATGTTGAGAAACAGGAGATTGCCCGTATCGTAGGAATGGGTGCCTTGAAATATTTTATCCTCAAGGTGGATGCCCGCAAGAATATGCTGTTTAACCCAGAGGAGTCTATCGATTTCAATGGTAATACAGGTCCTTTCATCCAATACACTTATGCCCGTATATGCAGTATCTTGCGTAAGGCTTCTATAGATTCTATAGTTCCTATAGTACCTATAGTTCCTATAGTAGATAAGGAAATCGAACTCATCCAGAAAATGAGTGAGTATCCTGTTGCCGTTGAGCAGGCTGGCAAGGACTATTCACCCAGTGGTATTGCTAACTACTGCTATGAGTTGACGAAGATCTTCAACCAGTTCTATCATGATTATAGTATCCTCAATGAAGAGAACGAGCAGAAACGACAGATGCGTCTGGTTCTTGCCCGCAATGTGGCTAAGGTCATCAAGAACGGTATGTCGCTGCTTGGTATTGAGGTTCCTGAGAGAATGTAAATAGCCTCCCCCAACCCCCTCCAAGTAGAGAGGGCTTAATGAGATAAAGAGATGAAATTTGTGTATGAGACTGCTGATAGTGCAAATTACGATTTGCTAAGTGCTTATGCTGATTATAATAAACAACATCCTACAGAAGCAGAAAGTCTCATATGGGATTTCCTAAAAGCAAAAAGCATTGGTGGGCATAAGTTTAGGCGGCAGCATATCATAAATGACTATATTGTTGACTTTGTGTGTCTTCATAAGAAATTGGTTATTGAGATTGATGGTCAGTATCATCTGAAGGACAAACAAATGATCAAAGACCAGAGTCGCACCGTAGATCTGCAAAATAGTGGTTATACCATTATACGCTTCACGAATGAAGAGGTTATTGATAATCCGGCAGGTGTCTTAAATGAGATAAAGAAAGTACTTATGGAAATCATTCCAGGAAAGAAGAGTGTACCGAAAGCCCCCTCTACCTGGAGGGGGTTGGGGGAGGCTGGACCTGTGGCTGACGCTTGGGCAGTCGATGCGGCATGCTCTGGTAACCCAGGTCCGATGGAGTATCAGGCGATAGACCTGCAAACAGGTTATCGCGTGTTCCATTTCGGTCCAATGAAGGGTACGAATAATATCGGGGAGTTTCTTGCCATTGTCCATGCCCTTGCCTTGATGCAGCAGCAGGGGCTCTATACGAAGACGATATACAGCGATTCCTATAATGCCATCCTTTGGGTCAATAAGCGACAGTGTAAGACGAAATTAGAGCGTACTCCAGAGACGGAGGGACTCTACCAGATTATCTTGCGTGCCGAACGATGGTTGCAGACACACACATGGAAGAATCCGATTGTCAAGTGGGAGACCCAGAAATGGGGTGAGGTTCCTGCGGATTTCGGACGTAAGTAATCGTGTTTTCGCCATATCTCTCTTGACGCATAACAATTGCCTTTGAAGGCAGTTGGGGGGCCCTCGTTCCGTCTGAGACGGTCTTCGGGGCAACCTCCATCCGTATCTCGTCCCAAAGGTTGGCATTGAGGAATGCCTCATGGGTCTGTCTGCCTCCCTCGACAATCAACGACTGGATACCATGCTGGTAGAGGTCGTCAATGAGTTGGGGCAGGGGACGGTCGTGTGTCAGTACGATACGTTTGGGATCTGGTCCGTGCCAATGACGAACGGTCAGTTTGGGATGGTCACGGTCGAAGGTGGTATGTCCTACCAAGATAGCATCCTCCTCGGCACGTAACTTATGAGAGAGCATCTGTGTCTGTTCATTACTGATCATCATGGGTTGGAAATGGTCATCGATAAAGCCGTTAGCCGTCTGTGCCCATTTCAGGATGATGTACGGACGATGCTTGGAGTGATAGGTGAAGAACCTGCGGTTCAACCAGCGGCATTCCTCTTCCAGAACACCCACCGTGACTTCGATACCTGCTTTCCGAATGCGCTCAATACCTTTCCCTTGTACTTCAGCAAAAGGGTCGACACACCCCACAACGACACGTCTCACCCCCTTCTTGATAATCAGGTCGGCACAAGGTGGTGTCTTACCATAATGGGCACAAGGCTCTAACGACACATAGATGGTAGCGTCTTTCAGCAATGGCTCATCGGCTGGTTTGACACTCGCAAAGGCATTCACCTCGGCATGTCCTTCTCCACAGCGCACATGATAGCCCTCGCCGATAATGGACCCCTCCAACCTCCCCTGTTGAGGGGCGGCTACAATCACGGCTCCTACCATCGGGTTAGGACGTGCACCTTGTATTCCGTTTGCTGCCAGTTGCAGACAGCGTCGCATGTATTTCTCGTCTGTAGTCATTTATTTTTTACCTTTTTACTTTTTTTACCTGTTTACCCTTTCGCCTTTTTACTTTTATGTGTACCTTTGCAGTATGACTTATCATGAGTTATGGCACCGATTGGCGCATGTTTATGACGAAGGGGAGGCTAAAGCCATTACCCGTATGGTTTATGAGGTTCGCTATGGACTCTCATGGTCTGACCTATGCATCGGCAAAGATACGCAATTATCTGCAGACGACCAAGCAGAACTGGAAGAAATCACAGAAAGACTGGAGCACTATGAGCCAATACAGTATGTCATAGGACAGGCTGATTTCTGTGGACATACACTCCTCGTCAACGAGCATGTCCTCATCCCTCGACCCGAGACAGAGGAGTTGTGTCAATGGATTCTCGAATCTGTCAACTGTCAGTTCTCATCTCTCAACTTCTTAGATATCGGAACGGGTTCTGGAAATATCGCTATTACCCTATCGGCAGGAATTCCAAACGCACATGTCAGTGCTTGGGATATCTCATCGGAGGCATTGGCAGTGGCTCGTGAGAATGCCCAGCGTAACCATGCCCATGTGTCATTTGAGCGGGTGGATATCCTCAACCCTCACCTCTCCACTCTCACCCCTCCCTCCTACGACCTCATCGTCAGCAACCCACCTTATATTACAAATAAGGAACGCGAGGAGATGGACCTTAATGTGTTGGACTACGAACCGCATACTGCCCTCTTCGTACCAGATGAAGACCCACTTCGTTTCTATCGTGCCATTGCTACTTTCGGTCAGACGGCACTACGCCTCGGTGGCTGGCTCTATTTCGAGATCAACCCTCTCTATGCCAACGCACTCCGCGAGATGTTACGTATGATGTCGTGGCACGACATCGAAACCAAGGACGACCAATTCGATAAACCCCGATTTATCAGAGCACAACGATGAAGCAGAAAACCGAACAAGAAGCCTATCTGACCTTGGCATCCCTCTGTGCGAGTGCGGAGCACTGCCAATGGGAAATGACGGAGAAGATGCGCCGTTGGGAACTTCCCGACGAGGCACAGGCTCGTATCATGGAGCGATTAGTCAAGGAGCGTTATGTGGATGACGAGCGTTTTGCCCGTGCCTTCGTCAAGGATAAGGTACGCTATAACAAATGGGGGCGTCGCAAAGTGGAACAGGCGTTATGGCAGAAACATATTGATGAGACGGTGCGCCAACAGGTGCTTGACGAGGTGGAGGATGATGAGTATATCCGTATTCTGCGACCCCTGCTCCAACAGAAACGCCGTTCTCTGAAGGCGTCTAACGATTACGAGTTGAATATGAAACTCATCCGTTTTGCCATCAGTCGTGGCTTTACGATGGATATCATCAAACAATGTGTCAATGTCGATGACGATGCTGAGTTTATGGACTAGAATTCTCGACCTGATATCACCTCGTTCCTGTGCTGTCTGCGGCAATCGGTTGAGTATTACGGAACATGCCGTATGCACCTCGTGCTACCTCCATCTGCCACGCACCACCTACCAGTTTACACCTTATGATAATCCGATGACACAACTCTTCTGGGGACTCTCACAGGTCAACCGGGCTGCCGCCCTCTTGTTTTACGAGCCACATGGAGAGGCAGCACAACTGGTCTACGACCTCAAATATGCCGACCGCCCTGATATCGGGGAGGATATGGGACGTATGATGGCGGAAGAGATGCGGATGGCGGGCTATTTCGATGGGATAGATGCTGTCATACCTGTCCCTCTCTCTCCTAAGCGGAAGCGACAGCGTGGCTATAACCAGAGTGAGATGTTGGCACGGGGCATCAGTGAGGTAACGGGTATTCCTGTCTTGCCCAAGGCACTCCGCCGTAAACATTTCCGACAGAGCCAGACGACACTCATGCGGCATCAGCGTCAGGAGAACGTGGCAGACTTGTTTATTCTTGGTGACACCAATGGTCTGGAGGGCAAGCATGTCTTGTTAGTGGATGATGTCTGTACCACTGGTGCCACCCTCACTGCCTGCGCCAACACCCTACAGGCTGTTCCCAGCCTCTGTGTCAGTGTCCTGACCCTCGCCTTGACGAAGTCCTGATAAAAAAACTAAGAACTATGAACTAAGAACTATGAACTTTTTTGTATCTTTGCAGTCGCAAAGAAACAAAAACAAGGATTATGGACGCAATCAAGAAATTATTTGCCAAGAAACTGATGGATATCAAAGCCATCAAGTTACAGCCTAACGAGCCGTTCACATGGGCATCGGGCTGGAAATCACCTATCTATACAGACAATCGTAAGACACTCGGTTTCCCTGAGGTTCGCTCGTTCGTGAAGTTGGAACTCTGCCACCTCATCCAGCAGTATTTCCCCGAGGCTGAGGCTGTGGCTGGTGTCGCTACTGGTGCTATCGCACAGGGAGCACTGGTTGCCGACGAGTTAGGACTTCCCTATGCTTATGTCCGTCCGAAACCGAAAGACCATGGAATGGGTAATCAGGTGGAAGGTGAACTCACGAAAGGTACTAAGGTCATCGTTGTCGAGGATCTGATCTCTACGGGTGGCAGCAGTCTGAAGGCTGTGGAGGCTTTGCGCCAGTATGGCGTGGAGGTCATTGGTATGGTGGCTTCCTTCACCTATGGTTTCCCTGTTGCCGAACAGGCTTTCAAGGACGCTGGTGTGCGCCTCATCACGTTGAGCGACTATAACGCTGTCATCGAGCAGGCTGCCGAGACAGGGTATATTGCAGAGGCAGACAAGGCGGTATTGGCTGAGTGGCGTAAGGACCCATCAGTATGGGGCGTGTAAAATTGATAGTTCACGACAGATATGGAAAAATTTGAAAGTAGTGTCAAGCAGGTACCCTATCCTGTAGAGGATGTCTATCGTAATATCAGTGATTTGCGCAACCTTGACAAGGTGCGTGACCGTGTACCAGAGGATAAGTTGTCTGACTTCGCCTTCGACGAGGATACCGTGCAGGTGAAGGTCGACCCCGTAGGGCTCCTGAAACTGCGTATCATCGAACGTGAGGAGGGTAAGTGTGTGAAGTTCGAGACAGAGCAGTCGCCTATGCCTTTCAATCTCTGGATACAGGTGTTGCCAGTCACTGATACCACCAGTAAGATGCGGGTGACGGTAAAGGCGGATATCCCCTTTATGCTCAAAGGGATGGTCAGCGGTCCCCTGCAGGATGGTGTTGAGAAGATCGCTGATGCCCTGGCGCAAGTGCCTTATATTTAACGATAGTTCCTATAGTCCCTATAGTTCCTATAAAAAAGAAAACAATGAACAAACTCTGGGAAAAGAATTTCGAAGTCAATGCCGAGATTGAGCGCTTCACAGTTGGACGTGATCGTGAGATGGATCTCTATCTCGCCCCCTACGACGTGTTAGGCTCTATGGCACATATCACGATGTTGGAGAGCATCGGTCTTTTGGAAACTGATGAACTCCGACAACTGCTTGCCGAGTTAAAGAATATCCATGCCGTCTGCGAGCGTGGGGAGTTCATCATCGAGGAGGGTGTCGAGGACGTACACTCTCAGGTAGAACTGATGCTCACCCGTAAACTCGGGGACATGGGTAAGAAGATACACTCAGGACGCTCACGCAACGACCAGGTATTGGTCGACCTGAAACTCTTCACACGCCATCAGTTGATGGAGATAGCCGATAGCGTGAAGGTGCTCTTCGACGAGTTACAGACGAAGAGCGAGCAGTATAAGCAGGTTCTCATGCCGGGTTATACGCACTTGCAGGTGGCGATGCCCTCGTCGTTCGGTCTGTGGTTTGGTGCCTATGCTGAGTCACTTGCCGATGATATGCTGTTCCTACAGGCTGCCTATAAGATGACGAATCGGAACCCGTTAGGCTCTGCCGCCGGCTATGGCTCGTCATTCCCCCTCAACCGTCAGATGACAACCGACCTGCTGGGCTTCGACTCCATGGATTATAACGTGGTGTATGCGCAGATGGGTCGAGGTAAGATGGAGCGTAACGTAGGCTTTGCCATCGCTACCATTGCCGGTACACTTGCCAAACTGGCATTCGACGCGTGTTTGTTTAACTCCCAGAATTTCTCGTTCGTTCGTCTGCCGAAGGAGTGTACCACGGGTTCCAGCATCATGCCGCATAAGAAGAACCCGGATGTCTTCGAACTGATCCGTGCGAAGTGTAATAAGTTGCAGGCACTGCCCCAGCAGGTGACACTCATCATGAACAACCTTCCCGTGGGTTATTTCCGTGACTTGCAGATCATCAAGGAGGTGTTCCTGCCTGCCTTCGACGAACTGAAGGACTGCTTGCAGATGGCTGCGTATATCATCAATAAGATAGAGGTGCGTGAGGATATTCTCGACAACCCGATGTACGACCCGATGTTCTCTGTCGAGGAGGTCAACCGCCTCGCTGCTGAGGGCATGCCGTTCCGTGACGCTTACAAAAAGGTGGGACTTGATATCGAGGCAGGAACCTTCACACCGAATAAGAATATCCATCACACCCATGAAGGGTCTATCGGCAACCTCTGTACCGACCGTATCGCGGCACTCATGCAACAGGTGCTCGACGGCTTCGGCTTCGATCGCGTCATTCATGCTGAAAAGAATTTACTGAAATGAAAAAATACATCATCCTTCTGGTATCATACGTCTTACTTCTCGCCTCTTGCGGAGCAGAACAGACCTATTCCTCATGGTCGTGTCGCTTTATCTTCAACAACGGCACCTACCTCGACCAGACGATAGGGGCAGCCATCAACCCTACCATCACAGGTATCTTCTGTAAGATTACCGAGGAGTCGAGGGGCGGTACCCGCTACTTGATTTTCGAGAACAACCAAGGGGCATCCTCTCGTCACCAGATGATGGCGGAGGAACTGCGCCAGAACCTGCGCATCGGACAGAATGGGGGTATCATCGTGGGGGTACAGAGCATGGGCGACTTCCGCTTTGCCGCCTACGACCTGATGTGTCCTAACTGTGCTCGTAGGGAGAATAACACCATCATCCCGACCTATCCCGTCACCCTCGATAAGAAAGGCTCCGCCATCGCCACCTGTGGGAAGTGTGGTGACCAGTACGACCTCAATAATGGGGGACTCCTTGTCAAGGGACAGGAGGGTGACAAAGGACTGGAACGCTATCGAAATGCCACGACGGAGGGTCCCACAGGAAGGGTCGTTGTGCTCTCACAATAAAGAAAATAGCGGAAAAAAGTAAAATTTTCAACTTACAACTTCCGACTTTCAACTATTATTCGTATCTTTGCACCCGCAAAGACGCAAAATGTCTACTGCCGCGATGGTGGAATGGTAGACACGAGGGACTTAAAATCCCTTGGCCAGTAATGGCTGTGCGGGTTCGAGTCCCGCTCGCGGCACGTAAAGAATTGGTTCTTAGAGCCAATTCTTTATTTTTTCTAAGGCTTGAAGCGTCGCATCATGATCCGCAAACGCTGTCAACCGCACATACCCCTCACCACTGGGACCAAACCCCACACCGGGTGTACATACCACCTTTGCCCCGTACAGCATCTGCTCGAAGAACTGCCATGACGGCTGGTCGTTAGGAGTCCTCACCCATAGATAAGGGGCATGCTCACCACCATACACCTCCAGTCCCATCTTCGTCAGTTCCTCTTTCATCTCATGGGCGTTACGCATATAGTAGTCGATGGTCGTACGTACCTGTGCCTTGCCCTCAGGACTGTAGATCGCCTCTGCAGCACGTTGGCTGAGATAACTCGTACCATTGAACTTCGTCGACTGCCTGCGGTTCCAGAGAGGGTTCAGGGCGATACGCTCACCTGTCAGTGTCGAGGCGGACACGTCCTTCGGTACGATGGTGTAGCCACAGCGCACTCCCGTAAATCCTGCCGTCTTGGAGTATGAGTGAAACTCGATGGCACATTTTCTTGCTCCCCGTATCTCGTAGATAGAGTGGGGTATCTCGTCACTTTGGATATATGCCTCGTAGGCGGCATCATAGAAGATCAGGGCATCGTTCTTCAACGCATAATTCACCCATTTCTTCAGTTCCTCCTTTGTGATCACCGTACCTGTCGGATTGTTGGGATAACACAGGTAGATGATGTCCACCCGTCGGTCGGGAATCTGCGGTACAAAACCGTTCTCCCTCGTACACGGCATATAATAGACGTTCGACCACCGTCCCTGTTCCTGTATGCCTGCCCTGCCAATCATCACGTTAGAGTCGATATATACGGGGTAGATAGGGTCACCCACCGCAATGGTATTGTCCCACCGCACCAGTTCCTGAATATTCCCTGTGTCACTCTTCGCCCCGTCATTCACAAAGATCTCGTCGAGACTCAGGTGAATACCCCTCGGCAGGAAATCGTTCATCTGTATCGCCTTGCGCAGGAAGTCATAGCCCTGCTCAGGACCATACCCATGGAAACCCTCCTTCGTCGCCATCTCATCGGTAGCCCTGTGCAGTGCCTCCACCACGGCAGGACACAGCGGTTGTGTCACGTCCCCGATACCTAATGATATCACGTCCGCCTTCGGGTGAGTCGTCTTAAACGCATTCACCTTCTTGGCGATATCCGCAAACAGGTAGTTATTAGGTAGTTTCAGGAAATGCTCGTTAATCAGTGCCATTGTTTAGTCTTTATGAGTGTTCAATATGTCCGTGATTTCCCCGAACCTCGTCATCTTCACCAGTCGCTCATGCGGAAACTCCTCCGCTTTCTCTAATGCCCACACCACATGGTAGGGGATATGGGCAGCCCATGCGCCAGCCTCCAGGGCAGGGGCGATATCACTGCGGAACGAGTTTCCCACCATCAGGGTCTCCTCGGGAGCCACCCCTAAGTTCTCACACAACTGGCGATATTCCGTCACCGTCTTGTTAGACACCGTCTCCATGTGCGAGAAATACTGTTCCAGTCCCGACCGCCTTAGTTTGTCCTCCTGGTCCATCAGTTCCCCTTTGGTGAACACCACCAGACGATAGCGGCGTAGTGCTGCCAACTGCTCCAGTGTCTCCTGTACCTCCGGCAACGGTGTCGTAGGGAATCGTAACAGTTCCTTTCCCATGTCGATCAGTCGCATCACGTCGTCCCCACCAATCTCTCCGTGCGACAGACGGATAGCATTCTCGATGAGTGACAGTGTGAATGCCTTTGTGCCATAGCCCGTCAGCGGCAGGTTCGCATGTTCCGTGGCGAAGAGTCCCTTGCTCACCTCTTGGGGAGTCACCCACCGGCTGAGCAGTTCTCCGCATCTCCGCTCTACCTCGTCGAACCACGACTGGCAGTCCCACAGCGTGTCATCCGCGTCAAAAGCGATCACTTTGATGTCCTTCTTCGGTATTGCCATAGTTCAATAGAGTTAATGATATTCTGCCAAAGCACATAGCAGCCGGCACCAATAGAGGCGACAGGATGCAAGTACATATAAGCCACCCAGATACTCAGGGCGGTATTTTTCTGGAAGAGCGCCTGTCCACTATTGATCTCTTCTCCTAAATGGTGTCCGATGCCCCGTCCGATAAAGAACTGTATGAAGCAGAGGATGAATGTTGCCACGGCGATCAGTAACAGCAGCGTCAGTGTGGTATGGCTATGTGTGATATTCTTTACCGTGATACCTGTAGTAATCGACAGTGAGATAGCCCAGCAGTAGAAACTAAGGTTAGGCATGGCGGCAATCTTGTCACATACCTCCTTCACGTAGTGTTGCATGAGCCAGCCCAGAACGAGGGGCAGCAGCAAGACGATAGAAACCTTTTCCAAGATAATGAGAAACGCGTCGAGGAACGCCACGTGTACTGTTTGTTCCAAGAGTGGGAAAACCAGCGGAATCATCAGTGCCGAGGCAAGGGATGATATCAGGGTGTACGTCGTCATCGTTGAGATATTACCACCCAGTTTTCCTGTCACCACAGGAGCCGCCGATGCCGATGGTCCGATGATACATGTCAGTACTGCTTCCCATAGGATCTTTTGTTCGGCATCTGCCTCCACGCAGAAGATGATGCCGATATTCGCCGCTACCAGCAGCAGTTGCGCCATCAGTACCCCTACATGCCAGCGGTGAGGACGCATCTGGTGGAAGTCCACCTTACAGAACGTCACGAAGAGTGTCAGGAACACGAAGAACGGGAATATCACATCGAATACAGGACTCAGTGTGTCCCCTAAGGAGTCCAGTGCCGGCACGTAATAGAATGTCAGGTAGCACACCGTCCCTGTAGCGATTGCCACAGGCAGTGTCCAGTCCTTCAAAAATCGAATCAATCCCATGTTCCCTAAATTTTCCAGTGCAAAGTTAGTGCAAACCGAGTAAAGAACAAAATAAATCTATTTATTTTTTCTTTCGAGGTGTTGCCTATCTTCGACCGGAGGTCAAAGGTACGATTAAGTGAGAAGAAAACCCAATATTATTGACTTTCTCGAACGTGAGTATCTTAAAAATTATTTTAAAGGTAATCATTTCTCTAAAATATTTATTAACTTTGCACTTGAAATATTTAATAAATAGATATGTAAACATATATAGTATTATTCATTACAATGTTGGTAAATACATATTGTGCCGCCGTCAATGGACTGGATGTCAATACGGTGAAAGTGGAAATCAGTATGGCAAGAGGGGTGCAGTTTCATCTCACAGGACTTGCTGATACAGCAGTAAGAGAGAGTTACGACCGTATCAAGGCTGCTCTTCAGAACAACGGCTTTAAAATGCCTGTGATGGATATCACGGTTAATTTGTCGCCTGCGGATATCAAGAAGGAAGGCTCTGGGTATGATCTGCCACTTGCCATTGGCATCTTAGCGGCAAACGGAAAAGTGACCAGCGACGACCTTGATAAGTATATGATGGTTGGTGAGTTAGGACTTGACGGGAAGTTACAGCCTGTCCGCGGTGCATTACCTATTGCCATCAAAGCACGTGCGGAACACTTTAAGGGACTTATTGTACCTCGCCAGAATGTCCGTGAGGCAGCGGTGGTCAATCAAGTGGAGGTCTATGGCATGGATTCCTTGATAGAGGTTATCCAGTTCTTCAATGGCTCAAAGGCTATTGCTCCCACCACGATCGACACTCGTCGTGAGTTTTATGCGCAACAGGAAGTCTTTGAACTTGACTTTTCTGATGTTCGTGGACAGGAGAGTGTGAAGCGAGCCTTGGAGGTGGCAGCGGCAGGCGGTCATAATCTCATCATGATAGGTCCTCCCGGCTCTGGAAAATCCATGCTGGCTAAGCGGTTACCTTCCATCCTGCCTCCATTGTCGCTGGCAGAGAGTTTGGAGACTACCCAGATACATAGCGTGGCAGGAAAACTGAACCGAGACACCAGTCTAATCAGCCAGCGCCCCTTCCGCGCTCCTCACCATACTATCTCGCAGGTGGCTCTGGTCGGTGGCGGTAACAATCCTCAACCTGGAGAAATCAGCCTTGCCCACAATGGTGTGCTCTTCCTGGATGAGATGCCCGAACTGTCGCGCAGTGTCTTAGAGGTATTGCGCCAGCCATTAGAAGACCGCAAGATTACCATCAGCAGAGCCAAGTACAGCGTAGAGTATCCCTGCTCCTTTATGCTCGTCGCCTCAATGAACCCCTGTCCTTGCGGCTATTATGGCGATCCGACCCACCATTGTGCTTGTACTCCGGGACAGATTCAACGTTATATGAATAAGATCAGTGGACCATTGCTCGATCGTATCGACATACACTGCGAACTGGCAGCGGTCCCGTTTTCTGACTTATCTAAGATGAAGCCTGGCGAACCAAGCGAGAAAATACGTGAGAGGGTGATGAAAGCAAGGCAAATCCAAGAGGCTCGTTTCAAGGATATAAAGAGTGTTCACTGCAATGCCCAAATGACTGAACGTATGTTACACCAATTCGCAGAGCCTGATGTCGCATCAATGGATATGCTACGTATGGCAATGGAAAGATTGAAGTTGTCCGCAAGAGCGTACAGCCGAATTTTAAAAGTGGCAAGGACCATCGCTGACTTAGATAACTCGGAGAACGTCCAGTCACAGCACATCGCTGAAGCCATCGGATATCGTAGTCTCGACAGAGGCGACTGGGCAGAGCGGGGGATTTAGTAAGTTAAGGACCTTTTAACACAAACAAGACGACTGGCAGGTACTCATTGTCCTGCCAGTCATTCTTCAAAGAGATAAAAAAGATTTACTTCACAATGATCTTCTTGCCGTTGACAATGTAGACACCCTTTGCCAAACCATTGAGGACGGTCGTGTTCGAGCGAACTTTATTGCCTCGCAGGTCATAGACATCAAATGTTTTGCTTTGCCCTATCTCGTCAACACCTGTTACGTTGCCACCCACATTAACCAGCAGTTCATTGCTGATAATGGCATTGCCACTGAGGATAATATTAAACAGTACATCGCTATCAGCATGGAAGGGTGAGTTGGATGGTGAGTAAACTATTACACGACAAGTATTTGCGTCAATCATCCTCCATGTCACCTGGTGATCACTTACACTGTTCAGGCTGATGTCGTTGACAGTCGAACCATCCGACAGGTTAATGTCAAACTGGGCAGCGGTATAGTTCTCCGCATTCCTCAACTTAATGCTGGCACCATTCAACTTCAAGTTGGTAGTGGCAGCCGCACGATTCGTCAACTCACGAGCGTTCGACGACAGGATGATGTTCACCACACTGACGATATCCGTCACGTTTATTACACCGTCATTATTCACATCGGCTGCAACCTCGTTGAACTTAGCAGAGGGATGACCCAGTATATCGTTCACAATCTCCACGATGTCAGTCACATTCACCAATCCATCGCTATTAGCATCACCACGTAAGACATTACTTCCATTGACGTTGACAGTACATTTCGCCGTCAACCCATTATCTGAGGTAAGTACTATCTCCACACTTCCTTTTGCTATGGCTGTCACCATTCCCCGGCTGTCTACTGTGGCAACAGATGCGTTAGATGTCGTCCATGTCCATTCTTGGTAGTCTGCCTGCAAAGGAACAGGTTTTGCACAGATAACGACTTGCTCACCTACCGACATCTGAAGTGTGGCATCCAGTATCTTCACACCCTGCAACGGTTTTCTTTCTCGTCCGGTAAGAATCTGCTTGGGAGTCGACCTATTGCCACTCGTTCCCCCATCTCCCAATTGAGAGAAGTCATTGGCTCCCCATGTCCATACACTTCCATCTGCTTTCAAGGCAACTGCAAAGTTCTTTCCTAATTCGATACTTTCGACTTCTTCCATCACCTTTTGAGGCTGAGAGACACTGGTCGTTGAACCGTCTCCCAACTGTCCACAACTATTATCTCCCCATGTCCATAATGCATTATCAGAGTCTATTGCCGCCATGAAGCGGTCACCCACCGCAACGGATTTTACTTTGTCCATCACTTGAACGGGATTGTCTGGTTGAATATTGGTACCGTCACCAATCTGACCTGCATCGTTCTTTCCCCAAATCCATAACGTCCCGTCAGTCTTTACGACAGCGACATTAGCATGATCCCATTTAGAGACAGCGAAAGTATCGACACCTGTCATGATTTGTTTTGGAGTATTGCTATCTTTAACTGTGCCGTCAGCCAATAACCCATTGGAATTACAGCCCCATCCGTAAAGGGTCCCGTTTTGCGACAAGGCAAAAGAGGTTTGCCAACCAGGAACTGCTTGTTTCACCTTAGACAATGAAGACCATTGCCGGAACTGATTATACGACATGTTCTCAATGTCACCAACCTGTCCGAAGTCATTACGACCTGCCATCCACAAAGAACCGCTTTTTAAGATAGCAGATGCTTGTCCTCCCGCCGAGACGATATCTCCTTTTACGCTGGAAATCAGCAACGGATCTACAATCAACGAACCATCACTATTCATCTCGCCACAGAATTGCAAGCCCCAGCCCCATACTTCTCCATTGGTCTTTGTGAATAAGTTATGGGTGTAACCACAACTTGCCATACTGACATCATTGGCTATCTGACGAGGACTGGACCATTGCGTCTGGTCTGTATAGTCGCCACCATCATACTGGTTGATTTTCCTTCCCCAATATAATAAGGTGTTGTCTGTCTTCACTGCTGCCGCTTGCTGATAGCCTGCGGAGACGCTACGGATAAACTCTCCTGTGGTGAAACTCCACTGCACAGCCTTGTTTGGTTCTCCATTACCTGCTACCACAGCACCTTCAGGAACAACCACAGTATAAGTGTAGCCTAACTCCAAGTCTTTAGCAGGCACAAATACCAATCGCTTGCCTTGTAAAATAAACTTGCCGTCCACGACTTGCCCATCGTTTCTTTTTACCGACAGGTTCTTGAATTGCGTACCCTTCTTCACATCAATCTCATAAGTGATGTACGGGTTCACATCTTTGTATATATAAAGTTGTTCGTCCAAAGGATATCTTTCCATAACATGGACGTGGCTGATTTTATATGTCCCTTTATATACAGGTGTCGCATAGCCGTTCTTATAGGCTTTAGCCCATACCGTCACTTCCTTGGTGATAGTAATAGGCGAGGTATATAACGTACTCGTCTCTGAAGGCTCAGAGCCATCCAATGTATATCTGATTTCAGCATCACTCTCGCTTGCCTTCAGTACCAGTTGGTCACCTGCCTCCACATAGCCAGCCGCCATTGACGCTGTCATCGTCATCGGGGAGACATCGCCTGTCGTGAAGGAGAAACTAACGTCCTTATTATAGCCTGTGCCCCATTGGTTCTTCACCCCATTGGCGGGAATTAGGAAGGTATATTTAGTAAATGGCTTTAAGGCTTTGGCAGGCATAAAAGTCACTGTCTTTCCATAAATACTTACCGTACCCTCCACTTTGTTAGACTCTGACCCAGCATAGAGTTTGATTCCCGAAGCCTGTGTGCCGGAATATAGCGCAAGGGAATAGGTGGCAGATGGTTGTTGGAATACCGTCACATTGGTAGTGCCATTTTCTGGCGATATACTTTCCACAGTGAATGGAGGTTCCGTCACCGTGATCGTCTTGGTCGTTGATAGACCATTTGCCGTGGTCGCCTTGATAACAGCGGTCCCCGCACTGACTCCCGTCACCACTCCTTTCTCATCAATAGTTGCCACAGAAGGCTTGTCAGACGACCATGTGACCGCTGAATGATGAGTAGAGGGCGTAAAATCTGCCGTCATCTGTGTTGTGTATCCAATATACACACCTGACTCACCAGATACAGAAACGGATGTGGGTGATATTCCCCACACTTTCACACTACAACTTCCCGTCACATTATTGTCTGTGGTAGCATAAACTGTCGTCTCTCCTACCGAAAGACCTGTTATCGTAGCAGAATAATTATCCCCATAAAGGGAGGCGACTCCCCCGTTTTCAGAAGTCCACGACAAACTATAGGGAGCGTCTGAAGGAGAAACAGAAGCCGTCACAGTCGCAGTCTCGTACTGGTCTATCTCTAATGACGAGGGGGAGAGGGTAACACTTTTGGGAACAGGATTCTCCACTGTGATAACCCATGTGTCAGAATAGAAGATGGGGAATGTACCTGAAACTGTTCCTTCACACGTAATTATAATATAGCCTTCTGATCTTCCAGTAACGATACAATACACTTGTCCGTTCATTCCTCCCATCCTTGTCACACAAGACGTATTGCCAGAATAACTCCAACTATAGTTTCTACCCATAGCAATAGTAGGAGTACAAGTAAACGCCTCTCCTACCTTGATTGTCTTTTCATACCATCCAAAGGCCGATGCATTCAAACTGAACATCACCATCGTAAGTATCAGAAGTATGATCCTATTTTTTTTCATACATCGAATCTGTCTAAATTATTCAAATATTATGGTAACAGCCCATTCGTCATCCATGTTGGTACGCTGCCCCGCATTGTTGCGGGCAACAACCAATAGGCGATAGATACCCTTCTGTCCCTTGAATGTTGTTGAGGATTCTTGTGTAGAAGGGATATACATCACGTAAGGACCGTCTTCCTTTGCATAGTATACACTGTAGTCACGAACACCCTCACCGTCATTGTATGTCCATGAGAGACTCACGTCAGAACCTGCAGTCGCAGTATATCTGTCTGCTGTCAATTCTGGTCCCGTGGCATAAATTATCTCCTCATAGAAAGGGGCTGACTGGCGTCCTAAATCATCAACGGCAACACAGGTGAAACGAGTTATACCTTTGTCTGTTGACGGGTCTTGACGGGCATGGTCTGGAACCGCGAGAAGACTTTCGTAGATGAACGATGGCTGACCGACATCCACCTCCTCTATTAAGTCTGTGCGATTGCTCCACCAATAACGCAGTTTCTTTATTTGTGTCGCTTTCTGCTGGAGTTTCATAAAGACTGCCTGCTGCAAGGCTCCATAATCTCCATAGTTGTCACCAAAGCGATAATTGAGGGTGTGCATGCCCTCTGACAGGTCTGACACATCTATCGTCTGTTGCCAGAGATTATCATTGACAACCACTGACTTACGCTCCGCAGTATTCGTATCGAGCCAATATTCTACTGTGTTTATCGCTTTTGCGCCCTTATCACGCAGCGGTTTTACAAAGAAAGCCCACTGCTGCAAGGGACTCCACAGACCTTGGTCATCTCCAACGCGAAAATAAAGTCTATGCATACCTTCCCTCAACTGACTCGCATCAATCGACTGATTGATAGTCTGCTTTGTCCCGCTTATGCTCGTTTCCGTCATTTCCGTCTGATTATCATCAAACCAGTATTGGAAACGGCTTAACTGACGGTCATCTGCTTGTGCAGACAAAAGCAGTCCACTGGAGAACAATAATAAAATCCACCTTTTCATCATTATCCTGATTTTTAGTTCTCCGCCTTTACTTCTATTTTGACATTGATCTTTCCCTCGTCATTAGTGCTTCCATCAATGTCTTTGCTGATAATGCGAGGGATAGCAGGGTATTGAGAGAAGCCCGTTCCGCCATAAGGACCGACTACTGTGCCATCTTCTCCTGTTGGTGCATTTTGCGGTTTTGCAGGATAAAGAATCTCACCTTTAAAGAGGTCTCCAAAAGTACCTCCGGAATTATTAGAAGCCAAAGAGGTTGATGTTGTATTAAAAGTAACTGTCCCTGTGTTTTTCTTTACAAAGAAACCGACATTATAATAAAACTCGGAAGGTGCCGTACAAGTAATGCTGGCAGAATTCCCCGAAAGAGACTCCGCCCCCAATAGACAATTTTTGTATATGGCATAAGGCTTCTTGTGAATATCATACCAACTTGAATAATAGTAAATAACACAATTAAGGATTTTTCCTATATTGGAAGTTGTATTCACGTCAGAAAAATCATTAATGGTACAATTCTTAAAGGTAAAGTCTATTGCATAAGGCATTCCCTTTATTTCTTTATGTACACATTGGTCGAATAATGCGTTAGTGTAATTGCTGGAGGCATTTAATTTCTCTACCCAGCAACGAGTGACTATCAGATTGGTTGAACCTGAAACATATAAAGTACTCGAAAATAAAATACCTTCAATGCGAACATCAGTACCACTAATAGTGAGACTCTCAAAAACAGTGTTTCCTGTCTCCTCATAAGCACCTACTCCTGTTATCTTTACCGACTTGGAAATACTCCCCTCTGGAGCATCAAAAGTACCTGCGGAAAGGGTAATTTGGTCTCCGTCCTTTGCTTCTGCGTATGCTTCTTTGAAGGCATCAACCCCATAAAAAACTGAAAGATTCTCACCACTCTGCAATGTAGCAGTCATTCCTTGTGCAAAAACATTCTGACTCATTGCTATAAGTACAAACAATGTAAATACGATTTTCTTCATTTCCCTTTTGTTTTTAGTTATTATTGTCGCTACAAAGATACTGAAACCGTACAAACTTTGCAAACGGCAAAAGACGAAGAAACAACCCAACTGGGACTAATTGCCGTTAAAGCGACAAAAATGACGGACAAGAGGAAGAAAAAAACAAACGAGTTTCTTTGTTTTGCTCTCGATTTTTCGTAACTTTGCGTTTACGACGCGAAGTTACTGGCACTCGGAAGAAAAAACAAACGAGTTTGTTTTGTTCTTCCCTCGTTTTTTCGTAACTTTGTCTTCGACGAACTTACTTGGCACTCTGAAATACTCAAATAAATTTGGCATTTCTCTCGTTTTTTCGTAACTTTGCCGTCGATATATCAACTATGATATTATCAACATTATTATAAACCATAACAGAATAACTGACTATGTACCAAGAACAGAATCTTGAATTTCGGAATGTACCCAAAGGGTATCAACTGTGTTTTAACAAGGAGTGTGCAAAAAAGGAAGAATGCCTGAGATTCATGGTTGGCAGGGAAGTGCCTGACAACCGTGACTGGGGACCAGCCGTCTATCCTAATGTTAAAAAGGACGAGAAAGGATGCCGCTTTCTTGAAAATGGGGAGCCACAACTCATGGCATGGGGCTTTAACACGCTTTTCTCCGAGGTGAAGCATAAAGACATCAAACATCTACGTACTACTCTCAAGCAGTATCTGGGAGGTCATAGTAACTACTACCGCTACCATAACGGAGAACGTTTACTGGACCCTCAACAGCAAAGATGGATTATCGACTTCTTCAGGAGAACAGGATATAACGAGAACCTGGAGTTTGACCATGAGGTCAAGGCTTACGTCTTTGTCTAAGACTAAAGCGGAAAATTTCCTGCAAACCTGCACCAACACTGATTATCAAGTAGTTACACGACAGAGAAAGAGACATTTCCTGCACCTAAGTGTCTCTTTCCCTCTTCGTGTTAATGCTATTTTCGACTATTTAACTTCTGTCCCAAAATTTGTATGCTTTCTTGGTATTGTCAGTCCGAATACTTCGGACACCCCGTTCTGATATGTCGTCCACCCTGTTCGGATGATACGTATATTAAATACCACATAGACGAATACGGTATCCCACATACAGGCACTTGCAATCCGAGACATTTGTTTGTATCTTTGCAGCGGTTTAATCAACAATTAGTATTCATGAAAATTTCAAAAGCAACCATGAAAGACGGTATGATGAAAGGGGCTGTTACGATGAGTTACGACCCACAAGTGTTCTATCATCCTGAAGCACAGGCTTTTCCTGTAGTCATGAAAGAAGTGGGCGTATTGGAAAAATACCAAAACACGAAAGTGGACACAGACGGCAGTGTGCAATGGTATCCAGACCACGAGGAGCGCAAACGTCTCCGGAAAGAATACTATGCCTGTCTTCAACGTGCCTTGGAGGATTTTCCTGACGCAGAGGAGGAAGAGCAGGTACTGACAACCCTTGCCGGCTACTGTCAGAAGGCACGTTTAGAGGAGGAGGCTTGTACGGTACCCATGGCTACTACCTGAGGCTGAAGTCACAAGGTGCAATTTCGGGTGCAGGAAAATAATCTTCAAGTCACTGATTTTATGTTATATAGCAAGAAATGCAGGAAATCTGTCTATTCAACGACGGTCCAACCAGAGGCTCAACAGAGGATCTGACAGCGAGTAGACCTTCTCCTGACGGGTTATCATATCGTATTCCAGCAGTTTCAAAGATACAATATTTATGTAAATTACTAAAATAAAATTACCAAAAATAAATAATTTGGATTTTTGGCGTGCTACAAACATGAATGCTGCGCACGAATGGCATATTTCCACACATAGCAATAATATCTTGAGCAGATGCTCTTTCAAGTTAATCAGACGACAGGATGATGTTCACCACGCTGACGATGTCCGTCACGTTCACCACCCCGTCACCGTTCACATCGGCTGCTATCGGGTCGAACTTAGCGGAGGGATGACCTAAAATGTCATTCACGATCTCCACGATATCCGTCACGTTCACCACCCCGTCACCATTGGCATCACCAGGAATAAAGTTTGGCTCTTCTATCGTCAACTTACCAGCGACATAGGTAATCTCATAGTTCTCTGCCTCAGCACCCGTGACGGTAATCTCATACTCACCAGGTGCGCTGGATGAGGTAGCCGTTGTGGTGACCGATGGCTGCTTCGTCAGCACTGATGACGTCTCATCGTTCTTGAAGCCATCGTAGGTAACCTCAAATGTCGGCAGTTCCTCACCCTGCTTGATGGTGTAGTCCTTTGCCGTAATCGTCAGGGGAGCCTTCGTGATGGTTAGAATACCATTGACGTATGTGTCGTTGTAGTTCGTCACGCTTCCCTTTGCGATGACGATTGGATAGGCACCTACGGGAGAATTCTTTGTTGCCTCACAGGTGATAGTTGGTGTTCCTTCAAGCGTTGCGCCCTCACTGGTAAACTCAAACGCCGGAAGATCATCACCATATTCTATCGTATAACTTTTGGCTGTTATAGTAACAGGATCAGCCTTTGAGGAAAAATATCCTGGAGCATCAGATCCTCCATCAATACGAGCATAAGTCTTGTCTACATAAGATGCATCATATTTGGTTCCCTTTCCACCTACAAGTTTTGTACAAGCATCAAACATCCTCTCACTTCTCTCAACGTCATCTATATTCCAGTCATCCCCAACATAGAGGGTTACCAAATTCGAACAGCCAGTGAACATCTGATACAAATTCTTAACGTTTCCTGTTTTAAAATTACTAAGGTCTAAAGTCGTCAAGTTACTACAGCCAAAGAACATGGCAGCCAAAGATGCTACTTGCCTCGTATCAAAACCACTGATGTCAAGGTTGTGTAATGATTTACATCTTGAGAACATCGAAGACATATCGGTCACATTGGAAGTATTAAATCCACTCAAATCCAAATTGTCCAAATAGATGCAATTCATAAACATGCCACTCATGGTCTTCACCTCACTGGTATTCAAATATTGTAAGCCAACGACCTCTGTAATTTCAAAAGAGACATTACCAAACCAGAAATGGGTAGCCTTTGGACGTGCAGCAGCATAAGAATCGTCAAACACCACGCGCTTGATAACATGTTTTGTCCAAGGAGCAAACTGCATTCCTCCCTTCTCGAAATCATAAGTGTTATCCGTTTCATAAACATTATCGCCTTCTGGCATCAGACCATACTTGAAAGTCAGCGTACCTGTCAGGGTATCAAACTCTGCATAGCCGATGGGAGTGGGCTTATCAACATTCACATTACAAATAATCCCAACATCTCCTATTTTAAATAAAGTAGAAGGAATGTCAATATCTGAAAGATAAGCCCTTTCAATTCCAATTGTCATTTCTTCATTATATATTCCATCAGCAACTCTTAATCTCAAGGCACTTACTGTACCTGCATGAGAAGCAAATTCCGTATTACTATCAGAAGAACACAATATTCTGTATTTATTTGTATCAATCTCAGACAATGAGACGTGATGATTGTCTGTCAAGATATCTCCCTTTTCAACAGATACAAGCGTTAATCCTTCTGGAAGAACGACGTCATACTGTAAGTTTGTAGCAGGAAAATTTAAATCTAATGATATAGGAACCGAGAACTCCTCTGCATTAGAATGTAATCTAACAGAGACATCTTCTGACGAAAGCGTTGCTTGGTAGTCAAAGGCAAGAACTGTCGCTTCACATGTCGCAATTAAGTTTGTACCGTCAGTCGTCGATGCCGAAATCACTGTTTTTCCTGGCTTCTTGGCGATGATAACACCATCTTTTACGATGGCAATATTCTCATCAGAACTTGCCCATACAATATCCTTGTACGTCACATCTTCTGGATAAAGAGTCGCGTCTAACGTTATCCGCTCGTATTTGACCACTTCCACCGTCTGTTGACTCATCTCTATTCTCTCTGTCAACACAGGCTCAATTAATAACTTACGTGATGACATTACGTGATGGTCATCTGTCGCTGTTGCAGTAATTGTTATCTCACCACATTTTAGAGGATATACCATACCATCCTCAATTGTAGCAATACTCTTGTCGGAGGATTCCCAGATGACTTCTTGATATGTTGCGTCTTCTGGTGTAAATGAGGCTTTCAAAAGTTGGGGGCGACCACATAACATTTTCTCGACATCAGTCAGTTCTATCGAGAGGACGTACACAGGATGAACTGTAATATTCTTTCTGGCAGTTTTTCCATTGCGCGTAGTAACCATTATTTCCGCAGTCCCAACACCCTTGCCCATTATTTTTCCTTCCTCGTCCACTTCAATGATTGAAGGATCTGATGACTCAAACGAAAACTCTCTTTTTGCCAATTGTGGAAGTTGTTCTATCTCCAGATATTTACTTCGATTAATGGTCACAGAATCTGTTAGTATAGAGACAGATGTCGGTTCTGGCAAAGACACTGTCACATACCATGTGACCTCACCTTTTAGTAAATGCAAATAACTTGAGTCCCAATAATAATAAGTTGCGGTTACAGTTGCTGTCCCCTCTCTAAATCCCTCAATGACAGCACTTACCGTGTATTGTCCAGAAGTCTGTATTCCTACGACAGAAGTTTTACTGATAGTCCAACCAATACTTTGTATCCTTGAGGCACCATTATAATACAGAGTAGTCGTTTCTCCCGCAATAAGACTAACATCACCTTGTGCATAAAGCCGTGGACTTTGTATCAACAGGCAAAGTAGCATGAAGATGCGAATTATATATGTCATGATTGTCTTTCTCATTTCTGTCTGTATTATTTCATAATAATCTTCTTCCCATCCTTTATAACGACACCCTTATAATGTTCGTCTACACTTACACCAACGAGGTTCACGATACGTTTGTCACCCTTTTCGTTTCCAGAAACAGGAGTTCCTGCGATGCTTGTAACTTCGCCATTGTTTATAATAATGGCAGCATTTGCCAATTCATTTGCCTGTGCTTTAGGAGTAGCCACTATGATGTGACGAAGTTGGATATTTACACTTTTCTCATCTTCCAAACGAACACCTATAACTATTAAATCTGCCATGTCATTCATGAAAACACGATTATCCATCGAATACACAGCAATCCTGACGACCCCATTGCCCATGTCTTTTGAAGTAATATGATGACTCGTTACATCTATTCCCTCTTTGATTCCTGTTAATGTTATCCCTTTTGGTAACACCAAATCAAATTGAATAGCCGAGAACATTTGCCCATCGATGAGTCCAAGCCTCAAATTATAATCAGTACCAGTTATGCTTTGACTATCTGAAACTATTATTTCAGGAAGTTTATCCACCCTTGATACTCCTTTCCTCACATAAGGGGTGGAAACGTCATCCAACTCTATGCTTAATATGACATCCAAAACGTCTTTCAGATCATTAACTAAAACAAGACCGTCCTTGTCCATGTCTGCAGCATCGAATACAAGTCCCTCCATATCCTTTTCCATAAGGAAATTAATTGTTCCCGAAACATCTGCAATGTTAAATACCGCATCCCAGTTTACGTCAGCAGGGAAATAATCTTCAATTCTCACACGACATGAAGTTGTCAATGCAGAGCCATCAGTGGTTTTTACTATTACATTTGCCACACCTGCTTTCTTAGCAGTAATCACGCCATCCTCAACTCTCAAAATATTTTCATCAGAAGATTCCCAAATAACATCTTTATAAGTCGTCCGTTCTGGGAATATTTGAGCAACCAACTGAAATGTGTGCTCTTTAAGCATTTGGACATTATCCTGATTAAGTGATACTTTTTCTGCTAATACAGGAGTTACCTTTACCAAAATGGTATCTGCCATCAATGATCCATCTACTGCCTTTGCTATGATTTCAACTGTTCCTACCTTTTTACCAATTATCATGCCTTCTTTTACAATTGCAACAGCCTCATCGGAAGACAACCATTCCAAATCCTTGATAACAGCATCGTCAGGAAAGACCGTGGCTTTCACGCATAAAGTGTCACTTTCCCTAACAGTATAGTCACTTACTTCTATTTTGACTTCTTCTACATAATTATACGGCTGAATTATCCTCAGGAATTTATTCCAACCCGGCGCTTTCTCATATAGACGACGAGTATTCTGCGGAACATAGAGTGTTTTACATAAAGCACCTTCGAAGACATTCTCAGATATAACAGGAGGTATTTCCCACTCCACTTTCATGGTATTTAAATTGGAGCATCCCGCAAAAGCGCCATCACCGATAGTCTCCACTGTTGAAGGAATTGTTATTGAGGTTAGAAACTCACAACCATGAAAGGCGTTATTATCTATTTGAGTAACAGGATTCTCAAAACGTATAATCCCATAGCCTGCTTTATAACTATTACTTACTACCTTTTTGCTGAAACGAATAATTTCATCATTAAGTGGCTCACCATCCGTTGTCCTATACCACAATTCATTAACCTTCCTTTCTGGTATCGTATCTTCTGTCCAATTAAGTTTAGAAAGTTGGCTCATCCAGTTAGGATATGAGGAAGCGGTTGGATGATATAATACACCCGTACCTTCTTTTTGGCGAGAGTAAAAAGAGGTTCCAGAGTTATATCTACTATAAATACTTGGTTCTTCTTGTGCGGTAATAGTTATGGACTGAAGATTGTCACAATTAGTTATAGTCCCATTAAAAATATAAGCAATTTGGCTTCCTGTAGTAATATGTTTGAGTTTAGGACAATTGCTGATGTTGGGGATATATTTGAGATTGTCTGGTAAATCCAAAAAGACTATTTCTGCGCAAGAACTAAAAGCATTGTCACCTAACTTTGTCATCGTGTTAGGGAGTAAAATTGATGTCAATTTCGAACAATTATAAAAGGCGAACTCATCGATAGTTGTTTCCGTATTGGGTATCTCAATAGATTTTAATCCTGTCCCAGAGAAAGCATAACTTCCAATGGATTTTACAGAATTGGGAATCTCAATGTGGCTAAGATTTGCTATTCCATAAAAAGCATAGTTGGCAATTGAGGTTACTGTACATGGAATAACAGTACTAACTGTTCCCTGTATCAGAGCGTTGTATTCTGTCTTGATAATGGCATTACTATTTTCTCTGGAATCATAAGTCTTGTTATCCTTAGAGACAATTAACTTGCTTAAGTTTGTCATTCCTTCTAAAGATTTTTCAAAGAGTAGATTGACTTTTTCGGGAAAATAAAGGCTGTCAATGCTTTCACAACCATTGAAACAATCAATGCCTATTGTGGTTACCTCCTCGGGAATATTTACGTATTTCAGATTTGTACAACCAGAGAACGCTTCTCTATCCAAACTACTGATATTGTCTGGTAAAGTTATATGTGATAGTTTGTTTCTGTTTTTAAAACATTCCGTTGGAATTAGTGTGATCGCCTTGTCGAAACGCATTATCCCCAAACCATCTCGATAGGAATTTGCAGAAATATTGGGTTTGGTAGTAGAATACCATTTCGAAAAATTAGGACTCACTGTTGAATCGTCCGTTGTCATATACCAGATCTCATTGTCCAATGGCTTCTTCAAATTATTCAGACGCCATCCATAAGATGCCAATGAATTTTCTTCCATTACCATCCATTCAGTATAGTCACTCTCTACTGGACAAACTATCACTCCATTTTTCTTTACTAAGTAAAAAGGATAATTATAATTGTATACCTCCCAAGAAGTATTTGCCTTCTGAAAATTTAACTCTGGAACTATAGAAGAAAGACAGACCAGCGAGTCTAAAGAAACGCAAACTGAAAAAGCCTGCTTATTGATTTGTTTGACACTCTTCCCTAAAACCACTTTTCTCAAATTTCCACAATTATAAAAAGTCCTTTTTTCTATAACAGAAACCGCATCTGGAATGGTTATCGTTTCAATATTACTGCAACCACTAAAAGCATTTACTCCAATATGCTCTACTGATGCTGGGACAGAAACGTATTTCAGTTCCTTACAACCCCAAAAAGCAGAATCTCCAATGGCGACTATATTATCTGGAATGGAAGAGTTGTTACATCCAAAGACAATGGTATTAGTTGCTGTTTCTATCAATGCATTACAACCCTCACGAGTGTCATATATCTGATTTGAAGGACTTACATTAATACTGAGAAGATTGTCTCGGTTCCTCAGAGCACCTACATTAAACTTTTTCAGAGTAGAGGGCAGTGACAGTGATTCTATTTTTATATTACAAAGTATATTTTTGTTTAAAGTTTCAATTCCTTCTGGTATCTCAAGGTCTCTAATCAAATACCCGTCAATATATAAGTCAGACGAATAATACAAAGGATTGCTGACAGGAGCAGCATCTTCTAATTCATCATATATAAACTGAATCTTCAACCAATTCTCCAACGACTTAATATGAACTTCTTTCAGATTCTTAACCCCAAGAAAAGCATTTTTTTCTACACTATTAACACCCTCACCAACATATAATGTCTCAATTCCCTCACATTGCATAAAAGCATATTTTCCAATAGTCTTAACTTTGTCGGGAATTGTCAATTGTTTGAAATACTTGGAATAATAGAATGCGTAATCATGGATGCTGACGATAGATTCTCCTAAGGTTACTGAGGTACAATGTGACATGACATTAAAGGCATAGGATCCTACTGAAGTTATACCATCTTCTATAACTATTTTACCTATTTTCCATGAATAACTCCTCCATGGGGTATCATCTCTTGATTCATAATCATACATTTCACCGACTCCGGATATAGTTAAAACTTCCTTGTCAAAATCGAAACTCCATGTAGCATTCTCACCACATTTTCCTGTATATATTTCACCATAAATACTACAACAAAATATACACATTAAAAAAATAATATAAGCCTTCTTCTTCATACTTCCTACTATTAAAGTGACAATACGTCAACAGGACTCCTTGTTGCTACAAAGATACTGAAAATAAGCGAGTTGCGCAATTGCTTATGTATCAAAATACAGACAAAAGGGATTATCAGTAGATGACACGGTAAAAAATGACGATATGAGGGAGTAAAAAGTTGGTGGTATCAATGGCAAGCGACGGATTTATGTTATTTTTGGATAATCATTATTGATAATTGGGGATTTATTCTTATCTTTGCGACAACAATCTTTATGAAGATAACTTTGTTGCATACAAACAAATAGGAAAATGAAACGACTTGTATACTGGACGATGACTTTAGTGGCAGCGCTGCATCTTTTTGCCTGCCAGCAAGAGGGGAAGGGGACTTCACAAGGAGGTATCATAAAGGACAGTGACGACTATTACATGCAGTTGTCTGCACGTGGTGTGGCGTTTTATCAGGCGTATCATGTCGACTCGTTTGTGTGGACGAATCAACAGATCCACCAATATCTGCAACGCCATCAAGAAGAAAATCGGGAAGAGTTGCAACAACTCCGTGCCGCATGGCTGAAGGCACAAGGAGTCTACTTCGCCGCCATTGCCGGCAGACCTGACTCTGGCATCATCTACACAGAAAAGGCTATCCAGTTGATGGAACAAGAGAAGATGGACCCAGAGTTACGTGTCATCACCATGCTGAACAAAGCAGACTTCTACCGACAGACTGGTCAACTCGACCTGAGTGCTGACAGTTATCTGAAAACACTTGCCGTCGCCGACTCCTTCCAGACAAGTGAGGATAGCAGGATAGCCATCAGTCTGGGCATCAGCACAGTCTATACGTTCATGGCTGACTTTGTGAATAGTGCCAAATGGTGGGCAAGATGCAAGGAACTATTGCCCAAGATGAAGAAGCCCGACCAATTTATATATTATAATAATGTGGGGAACGACTATTACCTGCAAGACCGTTATGCCGAAGCACTTCCCTGTTTTGAGAAAGCCGCCTCTCTCGTTAAGGACGATGAGAAGAAGACTTGGGACTACTACACGGCACGCACTAATATCGCGGAGATCCTCATCAATCTGAAAGAGGCAGACAAGGCAAAGCCCATACTCGCCGAGGTAGACTCTTTCTTCCGAAAAGTAAACTTCAGAATCCTGCTCTACTATATCAAGACCTCTGAGATAGAACTGGCGACACTGGAGGGCAGGACTGCCGATGCCATCCGCATGATACAACAAGATAAGACCCCTGAAGGGATGATTCCCGCCGCCGTTGTGATGCGGCTAAAGGCTGTCGAGCAGGCTTGGCGACATGCAGGCAATGCGCAAAACGCCTATCTCGCCCATCAGGAGATGCATGCCCTCAACGACTCTATCCAAACGGCAAACGTAAAGATGCAGATGAGTACACGCCTCTTGGAGTATGAGCACGACAAACGACTGATAGAACAACAGCGACAGATTGAACATAGCAAGATGACAAACCGTCTTGCATGGACTTTATTCATCACTGCCTCGATGGCTGTCATCTTACTCTTCGTGCTTTATCTGCTACATCGCAGGAAAGGACGCATGCAGACCCTTGAACTCAGACAACAACTGATAGAGACACGATTACGGAACACACGAAACCGTCTCTCGCCACACTTTATATACAATGCGCTCAACCATGAGATGCTCGCCCAGATGGATGGCAAAACGGTGAATTTCGAATCACTGACCCAACTACTGCGCAGAGGTGTTGACATGGCTGACACGCTGGAGATTACATTAGAGGACGAACTTACTTTTGTTGACTACTATGTCTCTATTGAGGGGCAACAGATGGGCGATGACTTCCATTATGAGAAACTGATTGATGGGGATATTGACATGTCGAACGTAAAACTGCCTGCCATGACTATCCAGATATTTGTGGAGAATGCCATCAAGCACGGACTGCGCCCCATCAAACCACAACAAGGAAAGAACCGCCAACTGACTATCCATGTCAGTAGAAAAGGAGATGCCACAATGGTGGAAGTGCTGGATAATGGGGAAGGACTGAAGGGCGGACGTATTCATAAGGAACAAACGGGCATGCGTGTGGTCCGTCAAACCATCCAGATGCTGAATGAGCACAATGCCGTGCCTATCCAATTTGGTATCGGGAACTACCAATGGCAAGGCGAAAACGGTTGTCGCTCATGGATCCTCCTGCCCGATGACTTTCATTATAGAATTCTGTAGTCCACTTCTTTTCTGTCAAAGAGCCAAAACGTACCCATAAAAGCACTTTTTTCTCTGATAAAAGGAATATTCACCCATTCGGGACAAGGTATCTTCTTGACAGGAAGTCAAATGTTCTCACTTTTTTTTCGTAATTTTGCACAAAACTAAATAAAGAATGAATAAGCAGAAACTGGTCAGTGCCTATATCATTGACGATAGTCAGACGGCAATAGAAGTTCTTGCCCGTATGCTGGAAAGCAACTACTCCGTTGAGGTGGTGGGCAAGGCAACCGATGCGGAAACAGCGATTAAAGAGGTGATTGAACTGGAGCCCGACCTGATTTTCGTCGACGTGGAACTGCCTTCTATGTCTGGACTGGAATTCTGTAGTCTTATACGTAGCGACATCAAGCCAGAGACCAAGGTCGTGTTCTATACAGGACATGACAAATATTTGCTTGACGCCATACGCCGCGAGGCTTTCGATTACCTCATGAAGCCTGCTACAGAACAGGAACTGGGGCAGATTATGACACGCTACTACGAGAACAAACTGGCAGGCATCCCACAGGCTTCCGTCCGTGAGGGCAGCCATCTGCCTATCATCCTGGTGGTAAACGCCATGAACGAGCACCGTACCTTACAATTAGGAGATATCGCCTTTTTCCGTTACAACCAAGACCGCAAGTTGTGGGAGGTCGTATGCAAGGATGGTACTTGTTACATCTTACGCCATCGCACGACCTCTGATGTCATCCTTAACTATTCTCCTGACTTCATACAGATTCACAAACGGTATATTGTGAATATCAATCAAATCAAAATGATACAAGACTCCACTTGTATCCTAACAGAACCCCTTGAGGAAAATAGAGAACTGAGAATCAGTAAGAACTACCGCCGTGAACTGATGGCTGCTTTTTATTCTTTGTGAAAACCTAATCATTGAGAATAATTTTGTACCTTTGAGGAAAACCTCGAAAGTACTCACGTTCGAGAAAACTCAAATAATATTTGGTTTTCTTCTCACTTAATCGTACCTTTGTCCCCGAAAAGAAACGAAAGACTATGCAAGAGACAAGACAGAATAAGATTGCACGACTGCTGCAGAAGGAACTCAGCGTGATTTTCCAGCAGCAGACTCGTGGTATGCACGGGGTGATGGTTAGTGTCACAAGGGTACGTGTAAGCCCTGACCTGAGTATTTGTACGGCTCACCTGAGCATCTTCCCCAGTGAGCGGGGCGAGGAAATCATGGAGAATATCAATAAGAACGAGAAACAGATACGCTATGAACTGGGGACGAGGGTGCGCTATCAACTGCGTATCATCCCTGAGTTACGCTTCTTCATTGACGACTCCCTGGATTATATTGACCGTATTGACGAACTCTTGAAGGGTTGAAGGATTGAAGAAGTGAACTTCCCGTTCTACATCGCACGCCGTTATCTCTTTTCGAAAAAGAGCACCAACGCTATCAATGTGATCAGCGGTATCTCCGTCGTTGGGGTTGCCGTTGCCACGATGGCACTTGTGGTGACACTGAGCGTTTTCAACGGGTTCCATGACATGGTGGCGACTCTCTTCACCCAACTTGACCCGCAAATCAAGGTAACTCCCATAAAGGGTAAGGTGGTGGCTGCCGACGACTCGCTGCTCACTCGCATCCGTCAGTTGCCAGAGGTCGATGTGGCAACAGAGGTGATGGAGGACCAGGCGCTCGCCGTCTATGGGGAACGGCAGGCGATGATACGACTGAAGGGCGTGGAGGATAACTTCGACAAGTTGACGCATATCCGTGAGGTATTGGAAGGTGATGGGGAGTTTGTGTTGCATGCCGCAGATATGTACTATGGTATCTTAGGCATGGGTGTTGCCTATCAGTTAGGGACGGGCTATACCTATGAGCATCCGCTGAAGATCTATGCGCCACGGAGGGAGGGACAACTGAACATGGCAAACCTGCAGGAGGGTTTCGTGGAGGACGAGTTATATTCGCCTGGGGTACTGTTCAGTATCAAGCAAGGGAAGTATGACAAGCGTTATATCATCACGTCGATAGCGTTCACCCGACAGTTGTTCGACCAGCAGGGCATGCTCTCCTCGTTGGAGTTACGCCTGAAGCCCGGCAGTGATTTCGAGAAGGTGAAAGCGGAGATGCAGGAGATTGCTGGCGACAGGTTTTATGTACGTGACCGCTACGAGCAACAGGACGACACGTTCCGCATCATGAAGATAGAGAAACTGATGGCTTATATCTTCCTCACATTTATCCTCGTCATCGCCTGTTTTAACATCATTGGCAGTATCTCGATGCTGATGATTGACAAGAAGAATGACGTGGTGACGCTACGTAACTTAGGAGCCACCGACAAGCAGATTGTGCATATCTTCTTGTTTGAGGGACGTATGATCAGTGTGATGGGTGCCGTGATAGGTATTGCCATCGGACTGTTGCTCTGTTGGCTGCAACAACAATATGGTATTGTACGCTTAGGACAGTCGGAAGGCTCCTTCATCGTGGACGCCTACCCCGTCAGCGTACACCCATGGGACATCATCCTGATTTTCTTCACCGTCATCGCTGTCGGTTTCCTCAGCGTATGGTATCCCGTACGTTATTTTGCGAAAAGGCTATTAGCGTTTGGCAGTTAGCGACAGGCTAAAAACCAAGCGTGATATTCTCGACTTTGACAGGCTCATGTAGAAATACTTGAGCCTGTTCTTTGAATTTTTCGGGGTTCTCCGTCGTGAGATAATGCACACTCCCACCCTGTGTGCAACGCTGCTCGATGTCAGGATGACGCTGGAAATACTTTTGTAAGGCACCAGCCACATACTCCCCTTGCGAGACAATACGGATGCCACGGGGGATGTACTTATGAATCTTAGGCAATAACAAGGGATAATGGGTACAACCTAAGATAATGGTGTCTATCTCGGAGTCCATGCGCATCAACTGGTCGATACGCTTCTTCACAAAATAGTCGGCTCCCGGGGAGTCTGCCTCATTATACTCCACCAAGGGTACCCAGAACGGACAGGCGACACCACTGACCTGTATGTCTGGGAAGAACTTATGAATCTCCAGGTTATAACTCTCACTGCGAATCGTTCCCTCTGTGGCAAAAATACCCACATGACGGGAATGCGTCAGTGAGCCGATAACCTCCGCCGTGGGACGTATGATGCCCAACACCCGACGCTGGGGGTCGAGATTGGGCAAATCGTTCTGCTGGATACTGCGTAACGCCTTCGCCGAGGCTGTATTACAACCCAGTATCACCAAGTGGCACCCCATCTCAAATAGACGGACTACTGCCTGACGGGTAAACTCGTAGACCACATCGAATGAACGAGTACCATAGGGGGCACGGGCATTATCACCCAAGTAGAGATAATCATACTGGGGTAATAGTTGGCGGATACCATGCAGGATGGTCAGTCCGCCATAGCCACTGTCGAAGATACCGATAGGTCCCGGACTCTTGGGCAACGGGCTGTTAGCAACAGACTGTTGACTACACACCATTATCTCAATGCTTCCTTAACAGTCTCCGTCACATCCTCGCCCATCGTGATATTCATCCAGGGCATAGCGTTCTGATCGGTGTTGAGGATGAAAGCAAGACCACGGCTACTGCCTACCTTCGCCAAAGCATCAGCAAGACGATTCCGCAGAGGCTGCAAAGCCTTCTCCTTAGCCTCAGCCAACAATCGCTGGCTCTCTTTCTTGAAGGCGATATTCTTCTCCATCAACTCTTGCAACTCCGACTGGCGTTTCTGTAAGATAGACTGGGGGAAGTCGCGCTGACCGTCCAAGAACTCCTCATACTTCTTGTTGAACTCGTCCTCTACCCGCTTCTGCTCTGCGGCATACTGCTCCTGCAACTGAGCCATACTGGTCTCTACAACAGCATAGTCTTCCATTGACTGGAGTACCGCATCATAACTTATAAAGCCAAATTTCAGTACCGGCGTCACTGTCTGCGCCGATACTGAAAGGGAGATGACGGTTAATAATAAACATAAAAACCGTTTCATAATATATTCATCAATTATTTCAATCCAAGTTTAGCCTTTACCTGTGCGGTAACATCGGTTGAGAGAGTCGTGCTGATGTAGGGAACACCACCAGCGATATCCATGATATATACATAGCCGCCAGCCTGACCTACCTGCTTGATAGCGTCAATCACCTTCGTCTGGATGGCCTGCATCTTCTCTGACTGCTCCTTGGCAAGAGCCTGCTGATTATCCTGATAGGTCTGCTGGATCTTCTGATACATGTCCTGCAATTCCTTCTCACGGCGCTCCTTGATATTGGCGGGCAGTGTAGCCTGCTCCTTCTCATAAGCCTCAGCCTTCTTCTGCAGTTCGTCCTGCATACTCTTCAAGTCAGTCTCATAGGTCTTTGTCAATGCCTCAATATCAGCACGAGCCTTCGTGAACTCAGGCATTGCCTGGATAATCTCCTGCGCATTCACATGACCAAACTTCTGTGCAAATGTTGCCAACGGGGCAAACATGAACAACATTAAAAGTACTTTTTTCATTTTTCTTCTGTTTGTTTATTGTTACTAATTATAGATTTTCTAGATGATTCTAGAACGTTCTAGAGTTTTCTAGAGCGTTCTAGGGGGAATTTAATTGGAGTAGCCCAGTCGGCTCAGCACCTCACTGGAGATGTCGACCTTCGGAGAACCGAAGATAATACCACTATCACTGGCACGGTCGAGCACTAACTGATAGCCACGCAGGTCGGCAATCTCGCTCACGGCATTATAGATCTCCTCCTGAATAGGCGACATCAAGGCTGTACGCTTCTTGAACAACTCACCCTCCGGACCAAAGTATTTCTTCTTCAACTCTGATGCCTCACGCTCTTTCTCCATAATGGCATCTTGGCGAGCCTTCTTCTGCTCTTGGGAGAGGAAGACGACTTCCTTTTGGTAGTCCTTATACATCGTCTGTGCCTCCGTCTGGATAGCCTCCACCTCTGCCTGCCATTTCTTGGACACCTGCGCCAACTGCTCATTAGCACGCTCATAGGCTGGGATATTCTTCAGGATATAATCCATATCCAACAAAGCAAACTTCTGTGCATGTACCCCAGTAAAGCCACACACAGCCAGTAATGTACAGATAATAAACTTTCTAATCATAATTACTCATTACTAATTACTCATTTAAATTAGAATTCTTGTCCTAAGATGAAGTGGAACTGGCTACCACCTTTTTGGTAATTGCTGCCACTATACACTTTGTCGAAGCCGTATGCCCAGTCGATACCCATCAGACCAACCATCGGCAAGAAGATACGCACACCTACTCCTGCAGAGCGCTTCATGTCGAAGGGGTTGAACTTCTTGGTGTCCACCCAAGCATTACCACCTTCCAGGAATCCGAGTCCGTAGATAGTGGTATTACCCAACATGAACGGATAGCGGAGTTCAAGTGTGAAACGGTCGTAGGCATAGGCATTGTAATAACTACTGGTACCTGCCTTATAGGCTGCCGTATTCGAGATAGAGCCATTATCGTAACCACGCAGTCCGATAGTCTCTTCCGCATAACCCGTGGAATAACCGCTCATACCATCACCACCAACATAGAAGGTCTCGAAAGGTGACTTCTTATACTGATTATAGGAGCCTAACAGTCCTAACTCCACACGGGTCATCAGTACCAGACACTTCTGACCATTTGTCAGAGAAGTAAAGGTACGTGACTTAAACTTCCACTTATGGTACTCAATCCAACGGTATTTATCCTGCTGCTCTTTCTCGAAGGTAGCAGAGGTACGGTCTGTAGCAAGATTCTTATAGTCCTTGTTGTCGAATGCCGACCAAGGTGGCGTCAGGGTGACAGATGCCATGAACTCAGAACCGCGACGTGGGAAGAGTTGGTTATCCGTAGAGGTACGCGACAGTGTGACACCCAGGTTGATATTGTTACAGTTACCATTCGAGATAATAAAGTAGTTCCAGTCACGCAACATATAACGGGTATATGACAATTGGACAGACAACTGGAAATAGTCATCAGGCCAACGCAGACGCTTTCCCCATCCTATTGACACACCAAACATCTTGATATACTTGTCATCATCAAGCAGGGCATCGTAGTTGTAACCATAGCCAGTGGAACCATAACCATACATATAATTATAATAGTTATTATAGAGGCTATTGTTACGATAACTGCTGGATATATCTGACTGCTTAGAGTAGAATGCGCTGATGTTCAACGCGTTCGGGCGCTTGCCGCCAAACCATCCCGTACTGTATCCTGTGGAGATAGAACTATAGTAACGACCATTGGTCTGCAACGACAGTGACAACTGCTCACCATCACCGATAGGCATGATTCCACGGTGCATCTTGTTCTTACCAAAGAGGTTACGCATGGAGAAGTTGTTCAACTTAATACCGACACGCCCAATGACACCTGTCTGTCCCCATCCAAGGGAGAACTCCAACTGGTCGTTCGATTTCTGCTCCAACTCCCAGTTAATGTCTACTGTTCCGTCCTCATAATTAGGTTTGATATCCGGATTGACCTTCTCAGGATCAAAGAAACCCATAGAGGCGACCTCACGTGCGGAACGAGTAATAGCCTCTTTCGAGAACAGGTCACCAGGTTTGGTACGCAACTCACGGCGAACGACCTCCTCGTAAAGACGATCGTTACCAAAGATACGCACATTACTGATATGTGCCTGAGGACCCTCCTGTATACGCATCTCCAAATCAATGGAGTCACCTACAATATTAATCTCGGTAGGATCCAGATTATAGAAAAGATAACCATTATTCCAATAATAGTTACCTACCGCATCCTCATCTTCCGACAGGCGTTTCCTCATCTGCTTCTGGTTATACACATCACCTTTCTTCATGCCTAATGCAGCATTCAGATAGTCGGTAGTCACCACCGTATTACCCACCCATGTGATATTACGGATATAATAACGCTGTCCTTCCTCCAGTTTGACATATACGTTGACGTGCTTCTCATCGTTATTCCATACGGAGTCCTCCAGAATCACCGCGTCACGGTAGCCTAACTCATTATATTTCTCAATAAGGGATTTCTTCGCCTCATCGTAACGCTCTTGCGTAAATTTCTTTGCCTTGAAGAACGAACGCAGTTTACCTGCCTCATTAATCTTACCAAAGGCGCCCTTCTTGAACAGACTTCCTTTAATCTTCTTGGATGAGAGTTGTTTATTGCCATCGAAGATGATATGACGCACCTTCATCTTGTCCTTCTTGTCAATATTGACATCCAGAATCACCATGTTCTTGTCTGTCACGTCATCACGCTGGACAATCTCAATCTCAGCATTCTTAAAGCCTTTGTCATCAAAATAACGCTTAGCGAGTATCTTGGCACGGTCTATCATGTTAGGCGTAATCTGACTTCCTTTCATAATACCCAACTTTGCCTCCATATCCTCACGCTCGGACTTCTTGATACCGTTATAATTGATTCTGCTCACTCGAGGACGAGTGGCAAGGTGAATACACAGGTATATCTTAGAGCCTACGATAGAATCAGCGGTAATAGCCACACGGGAGAATAGTCCATGTCGCCAATAACGCTTTACCGCATCCGTAATCTCTGAGCCAGGAACTGTGATTACCTGACCAACGGAGAGCCCTGACAGACCTGTCAGGACATAGTCCTCATAGCCTTCGATTCCCTTCACAGCAATACCTCCTATCTCGCAAGTCCTTGGTGTACCTGCATAAGAGATGTCAGGATTTATAATAACATCCTGTGCTTGTATGGAAATGAAGAATGAAGAATGAAGAATGAAGAATGCCGCGCATAGCAACACTCTGCACATCCTTCTGTTCAAACACTCCCATTTTCCGCCTATCATGCTGGCGGTCGCAAATTCTTCATTCTTCATTCTTCATTCTTTATTTTCTTTCTCTACTTGTTCTTCTGTCTTGCCGAAACGGCGCTGACGACTTTGATAACTGGCAATAGCCTTATGAAGTGCCTCCTCATCGAAGTCTGGCCAATAGGTGTCGCAGAAGTAGAACTCTGAATAGGCACACTGCCAAAGCAGGTAGTTGGAAATACGAATCTCACCACCCGTACGAATAAGCAGGTCGGGGTCAGGTATCCATGCTGTCCATAGATGCTTACTGACAGTCTCCTCACTGATATCATCTGCACTCATCTCACCACTTTGTACCTTACGGGCAATTTGCTTAGTGGCATTCACGATCTCCTGTTTAGAGGAATAGCCCATGGCTATCGTCATTGCCATACCGTCATACATCGCCGTCTCCTCTTCCATGGAGCGTAACTTATCCTGTACACTCTTAGGAAGGCGTTCACGATCACCCACTACATGGAAACTCACATTGTTATTATGGAATAAATCCATCTTGATAAAACTGAGTACCAGTCCCATCAGAGCCTCCACTTCGTAAGCAGGTCTGTTGAAGTTCTCTATAGAGAAAGCATAGACCGTCAGGTACTTCACACCCAAGTTTGAACACAGGGTGGTTATAGTCTCTAAATTGTCAAGACCTGCCTTGTGGCCAAAGGTGCGGTCCAGTCCACGATCCATTGCCCATCGTCCATTACCATCCATGATAATGGCAATATGTGCCGGGATACGTGTCATATCTAATTGTTGTGCCATATCTATATATTATTCTCTGTCATTATGACAAGTTTTACATTTCGCCCATATATCATAGGTCAGCGACAAGCGCAGATGACTATAGCCGTCGGTATTCTTAAAGAGCCCACTGCTCTTAATACCATAGGGATCCTTCACACCGTCCAACAAGTCACTTGTCGTAAAATGCATCGTCCACTCCAACGCTAAGTTCCAGCGCTCACCCACTTTATATTTCACACCAGCGCCAATGGGAAAGTTAAGAGCGACCTCCGTCTTATCTGGTTTCGCAAATGTAGCACCCAGCCCTATATATATATATGGTGTAAGTTTTTGCGCTCCACGATACTCTCTTCCTGTTCCAAAGGGCCAGAAATTATATTCATATCTCAATCCCACATCTAACAGTCCATGGTTGAAATCCACGTCCTCAAGAAGGGGATAATATGTCTCCGCATTCTTCGATGAGCCTTTGATCTTTCCGTAACTCACATTCAGTGCCAATGCCATACAGGGGTTAAATTTATATCGCCCCAGCAACGTGAACATCGGCTGCATATTCTTAAAGAGATTCCCATTGAAGTCACCCACATAGGAAACGACGCCTATTCCACCACCTATCTCAGCGCGATATTCAGGATCATCCTGAGCACTGAGTGGCACTGTTGCTATCAACAGCAAGATGGATAAGAGCGTCTTTCTCAACATCTGTCCTTATTCTGACCTATCCCAAGCCACCCTGTTCAGATGACCTTGCCATACCTGCCCATTGCTACCAATGAGCCATATCTCTTTCCCGTCTGTCGTGGCACCAAAGGCACACACTTCATTTTGGGTAAAGTATACAGGCAGTTTGTAATAACTATTCTCTTTCCAAACGATTCCGTTATCACGACTCTGGTAGATGGGTGAGAAGGTACCGTCCTTGATTCCCCATGCAAGAATACCGTCATCATAATGCATCAGTATCAGGTTCTCTAACTGAGGAAGGGCATAGCGATTATCGTCAGAGCGATCCATATATGCCCATTTCTCGTCTCCCTGCAAGTCATATTCCACAATCTTGCGCCATACAGAAGATATCTTGTCCACACCAGTGGAGAAACCTGCCATCAGAATATAGTCAGCATAATAGGTCATATTTGCGGGATAGCAAATATAAGCGACATCCATCGTGGGTAACTTACTCTTATCTGTATCCAGCACGTCCTCTATCCAGGTTACACCATTGTCATCAGAGATCATTAATGTCCCATCGCTGGTTAAACCATACAACTCCGAAAAACTGGCAGCAACCAGTTGTGTAACATCCAAGGCGGTGTTGACATCAGTCCACTCTGTTCCATCATTAGACTGTTTCAAAGTGCCATTGACTATGGTATAAAGACTATTCTCAAATACCAACATGTTATTGCAAGCATTCTCGTCGTCAAATTCCGCAATGGGTGTCCATGACTCTCCGTCTGTCGTCATATATCCGAGCGTCTTACCCTCCTTGACACCAAAAGCAAAAAGATGATCTTCTATCATCAACGCCTTGATGGTCTCCATTCCTGTCATTTCCTGACTCTCGGCATGAATAATCCAGCGGAACTGGTCACCCTCCTCTTTGTGAACATTCAGTTGGACTGTATACTCCTCATATCCAGAACCGTCTGCGGCATATACTAAGAACTTACGGGGAGTAGAGAAGTCAATACTATCGGCAGAACTATAAAAATGCAGGATGTCACTGTCCTCTGTGTCCTCAATAAATACCGAACCGTTATTCAGGGAAGACACAGAGCAAACCACATGCTCCACATCCGTAGAAACAGGAAGGGAGTCCGCATTGAAAATACGGTGATTCGCCTGATCAATACTGAATTTGTAGTCACTACCCGTTACAGTAACCTTATAAATAGAATCGGTTCCTTTAGAGGAGGTCGTATGCAAATATCGATTCAGCGTTCCCAAAGAGAATGCTGTGATTGCTGTATCATTATAGAGGGTACTCGTTTTGTCGTCTGACTTCATGCAAGATGCCAACAAAAGTATCATTGTCAGCACTCCACACATCGCCTTCATTAGTTTATTCATTTGATTACTTTCAATTTTTGGGTGCAAATTTACTCACAATTCCTCAAATAGCGACATTTTTCTACCTTTTATTAAGTTAATTATATGATAAAATGTCATATTTTAGATTTTGTAAACAAAAAAAGAGTGCGGTATGAATCACTCACTCCGCACTCCTTTCCTAACGGATGTTGGTCTTCGTCAGTGTAATTACACTAAGAATTGTTGCTACTGCAACTGTAACCAACACAACCGTTGTTTGAAAATCTAATAACATAATCTTTACCTTAAATCTATTAACTACTAACCTAATGAATAACAACGTAATCGTCTCGATTACGAACGCAAAGATACGAATAAATCTGCTATTATGATTCGTTATTAGTAATAATTTATTCTCTTTAATTCTCTTTTTGACTTACATCAAAAAATATTGGCTGCACTTTTCAGCACAGCCAACTATTCTAATTAGTTCACAATAACTATGAACTCTTAACTATAAACAGTCTAGAGTTTTGGACCAGCAGCAACTAAAGCCTTACCAGCCTCATTACCCTCATACTTCTTGAAGTTCTTGATGAAGCGACCAGCCAAATCCTCTGCCTTCTTGTTCCACTCTGCTGCATCAGCGTATGTGTCACGAGGATCGAGAATATTGGTATCTACACCTTCCAACTCTGTGGGAACCTCAAAGTCGAAATATGGAATCTTCTTCGTAGGAGCCTTCAGGATAGCACCACCGAGGATTGCATCGATAATACCACGAGTATCACGGATTGAGATACGCTTACCTGTACCGTTCCAACCAGTATTTACGAGATATGCCTTGGCACCGCTCTTCTCCATACGCTTAACGAGTTCCTCTGCATACTTTGTAGGATGCAACTCAAGGAATGCCTGTCCGAAACAAGCAGAGAATGTTGGTGTTGGCTCTGTGATACCACGCTCAGTACCTGCCAATTTGGCTGTGAAACCAGAGAGGAAATAGTACTTTGTCTGCTCAGGAGTCAGGATAGATACTGGGGGCAGTACACCAAAGGCATCAGCAGAGAGGAAGATAACGTTCTTTGCCTCTGGACCAGCACTCTTACCATTTACCTTCTTGGCAATCTTCTCAATGTGCTCAATAGGATAAGATACACGAGTATTCTCTGTTACGCTCTTGTCTGCGAAGTCAATCTTACCATTAGCATCGACTGTAACATTCTCCAACAGAGCATCACGACGGATAGCGTTGTAGATATCAGGCTCGCTCTCCTTATCAAGGTTGATTACCTTGGCATAGCAGCCACCCTCAAGGTTGAATACGCCCTCATCATCCCATCCGTGCTCATCATCACCAATCAGCAGACGCTTAGGATCGGTTGACAGTGTGGTCTTACCTGTACCAGACAGACCGAAGAAGATAGCGGTATTCTTACCTTCCATGTCAGTGTTAGCAGAACAGTGCATAGAAGCGATACCCTGCAGAGGCAGATAGTAGTTCTGCATAGAGAACATACCCTTCTTCATCTCACCACCATACCATGTGTTGATGATGCACTGCTCACGAGTAGTAGTGTTGAAGGCTACGCAAGTCTCTGAGTTCAGACCCAGTTCCTTGTAGTTCTCTACCTTTGCCTTAGAAGCATTGTAGATCACGAAGTTAGGCTCAAACTTCTCCAACTCCTCAGCGGTAGGCTGGATGAACATGTTCTTCACAAAGTGAGCCTGCCAAGCAACCTCCACGATGAAACGAACGGCAAGACGAGTAGCCTCGTTAGCACCACAGAAAGCATCAACAACATAAAGTTCCTTGTTGCAGAGTTCCTTGATAGCAATCTCTTTAACCTTTGCCCATACCTCCTCGCTCATAGGATGGTTGTCATTCTTGTACTCCTCAGTAGTCCACCAAACTTTATCATGGCTTTGAGAGTCGTCAACAATATACTTGTCCTTAGGAGAACGACCAGTATAGATACCAGTCATTACGTTAACTGCATTGAGTTCTGTGTTCTGACCCTTGTCATAACCAGTCAGACCAGCCTTTGTCTCCTCCTCAAAGAGGTACTCGTAAGATGGATTGTGAGCAATCACGGTAGAACCTGTGATTCCATACTTTGTCAAATCTAACTTTGCCATAATTTTATTATTTAATTGAATTATACTATTACCTATTTTCATTAACCGACCGCAAAGTTACGAAGAAATTAGGAATTAAGAATTAGGAATTAAGATTTATTTGCTTTAGTAAGTTTGTTTTTTGGTTAAAGTATTCAAAAAAGGACTATACCTTTCTATTTTTGTCACTTTGACTTTGCAAAAATCAAAAGGAGTTTGTACCTTTGCATCCAATAAAATACCTAAAACAACAAATGAGAATAATTAATTTTGCAGAACAGAACAGTATCATCAACCATTATATGGCTGAGTTACGTGACAAGAACTATCAGAAGAACCGTCTGACCTTTCGTCACAATGTGGAGCGTATCGGAGAAATGATGGCGTATGAGATTTCCAAAACATTGGAGTATAAGCCCAAAACGATTAAAACTCCTTTGGGAACAGTTGACATCCCCCTCAGCAAGCAAGAAGATCTGGTTATAGCCACAGTCCTTCGTGCCGGTCTTCCATTCCATCAGGGTTTCCTGAATGTTTTTGATGAAGCAGATAATGCTTTCGTCTCCGCTTTCCGTATGTATCTTAACCGTGAGCATACTGAGGTTGGTATCCATGCTGAGTATATAGCCACCCCAAGTGTGAAAGGCAGGACGCTGATTATTGCCGACCCGATGCTTGCAACAGGAGGCAGTATGGCCGCTGCTATAGGAGCCCTTCTCGAAGCCGGTAAGCCTAAGGCTATCCATGTTTGCTGCGTGATTGCCGCCCCAGAGGGTATTGAGGTAGTGAAAGAGGCATTGCCTGACGATGCCACTATTTGGTGTGCCGCTATCGATGAAGGCATGAATGAGCAAAAATATATCGTTCCAGGCTTTGGCGACTGTGGTGATCTCTGCTTTGGGGAGAAACTACAATCGTTCCGTAAGATTGCGGACAAGAAATAAAAATAATCAGAAATAACAAGAAAGGCATCCGATTTGGATGCCTTTTCTCTTGTTCTTTTATTTCACTTCCCAAATATCATTGGTCTCCAACAACTCTGAGAAATTATGGTATTTCTTCTGTGCACTTACCTCCTGAATCTGGGCATGCACAGCCTCATCATAGGTAGGAGCATCTACGTCACGGATAACACCTAAAGCAATAGGGAAACCATCACCATTACCCATCAGAGCGAGTTTCAACTGCAAGGTATTGTCCTCACAATGAGCATCATGGACAAGAACGTCATCCAATGTATAGCCATCCTTTCCTATCTCAACAACCTTCAGACCGAAGCCTTGCTGAACCAGTCCAAACTCATTATTCTCGCCAAACACGAGTTTCTCGCCATGACGTACATAAATGGCATTCTTTTTACGACCTTCCTTATTATAGACACTCTCATGTGTACCATCGTTGAAGATGACACAGTTTTGCAGAATCTCGCAGACAGCGGCTCCTTTGTGCTCATAGGCTGCTTTCAGGATCTCTACAGTTCCTGCCGCATCCGTTGCGACGGCACGGGCGAAGAAATGTCCACGGGCACCAAAACACAACTCTGCAGGACGGAAAGGATCCTCTACTGTTCCATAGGGACTCGACTTAGAGACGAAGCCACGAGGACTGGTAGGAGAATATTGTCCTTTCGTCAAACCATAGATACGGTTGTTGAGCAGGATCATATTCAGGTTGATGTTACGACGATTGGCATGAATGAAATGATTACCACCGATAGCCAGTCCGTCACCATCACCACTCACCTGCCATACAGTCAGGTTAGGATTAGCCACCTTGGCACCTGTGGCAATAGCGGCAGCACGTCCATGAATGGTATTCATACCATAAGTTGCCATATAATGAGGCAGACGACTGGAGCAGCCGATACCTGAGATAACGGCTGTATCATGAGGAGCAACGCCTATCTCTGCCAATGCTTTATGCAGTGATGCCAGAAAGAAGTGGTCACCGCATCCCGGACACCATCGTGGTTGTCCTTTTTTATAATCTTGTGCTGTATATGCCATAGTTTTACTTCTTTAAAATATCCTCAAATGCGTTGACTAACTCTTCCACAACGAAAGGCTGACCCTTTACCTGATTAAACTGTGCAGGTGTGAAGTTGTCGACCTTCATTCGCAAATAGGCAGCAAGTTGACCCATATTCTGCTCAGCGACAACAACCTTCTGGTATTTAGAAAGGACCTCTGCCGTGTTCTTTGGCAGCGGATTCAGATACTTGAAGTGAGTCTGAGCGACCTTATAACCTTTCTGACGAAGTTCTTCCATCGCTGAGTGCAGATGACCATAAGTAGAGCCAAAACCTACTACGAGCAAATCAGCATCCTTCACATCACCCTCTACCTCCAAGTCTGGTACCTGGATATTGGCAATTTTCTGCTGACGCAGACGAGTCATCAAGTCATGGTTCTCTGGATTGGTAGAGATAGCCCCTGTCTCTGAGTCTTTCTCCAGTCCTCCGAGAATATGGGTGAAGCCCTCACGACCTGGCACTGCCCAGTAACGGGTACCATTCTCGGCACGCATATAAGGTGTCCATTTCCCCTTCAGTTCTTCGGGCACATAGGGAGGATTGATGCCATCGAGTTTAGTCATCTCCGGCAACTTGAAGGCTCCAGAGCCATTAGCGATATAAGCATCCGTCAACAACACGACAGGAGTCATGTGCTCCAAGGCGATCTTACAAGCCTGATATGCGGCATCGAAACAGTCGGCAGGACTGGTAGCGGCAAGTACGGGCATCGGACTCTCACCATTACGTCCGAAAAGAACCTGCAAGAGGTCTGTCTGTTCTGACTTCGTAGGAAGTCCCGTAGCAGGACCGCCACGTTGTACGTCAAGAACAACAAGTGGCAACTCCATAATTACGGCAAGGTTCATTGCCTCTGATTTCAGGCAGATACCAGGACCAGAGGTAGAGGTCACTCCTAAGGCTCCTGCGAAAGAGGCTCCTAAGGCGGAGGCACAACCACTGATCTCATCCTCACACTGAACTGTCGTCACACCCAGAGACTTATGCTTCGATAACTCATGAAGCACGTCGGTAGCAGGAGTGATGGGGTAAGAGCCTAAGTAGAGTTTCAGACCGGCTTTCTCGGCAGCAGCGATAAAACCGTATGCCGTTGCCTTATTACCTGTGATATCCATATAGCGTCCAGGCTCCTTCTCCTTGGTCTCGATACGATAGACGTTCATCGCTGAGGAGTGGGTGTTATGTCCATAATCATAACCCGCCTGTACCACCTTGATATTATTCTCCGCAATAGCGGGTTTCTTGGCAAATTTCTCTCTAAGGAAGTTTGCCACCAGTGAGAGGTCACGGTCAAAGAGCCAGCAGACCAGTCCGAGGGCAAACATATTACGGCACTTTAATATTGCCTTGTTCTCCATTCCGGTATCAGCAAGACAATCCTTCACCATTGTGGTCAAAGGACACTGGATAACGCGGTCGGGATCAACACCCATCTCACCCAGATAATCCTCCGTCTTAAACTGTGCCTTCTCCAAGTCCTTGGGACCGAAAGAGTCGGTGTCAATAATAATTGTAGCCTGTGGCTTCGCATATTTCAACTGTGTTTTCAAAGCAGCAGCATTCATCGCTACCAGCACATCACACTTGTCACCTGGTGTAAAAACCTTACCTGCACCAATATGCACCTGGAAACCACTAACACCAGTCAGAGAACCTTGCGGAGCACGGATATCGGCAGGATAGTCGGGAAACGTGGAAATACCATTACCCACGGTGGCACTCACCGTTGAGAAGATGTTACCTGCGAGTTGCATACCATCGCCGGAGTCACCTGAGAAGCGTACGACCACTTGGTCAAGTTCTTTTACTTCTAATTCAGCCATAATATATATAATATGTGTCTATTCTTTTCCGTAAGTGACTGCAAAGGTCGTAAATATTCATTAAACAACCAAACAATTTGCAATAAAAATGCAGTTCCTGTCTAAAAACCTCACAGGAACTGCATGAATATACGCTTTATCGTATAACTATTTCTTGGTGATTGACTGGATGAAAGTCCAGACATCCACATGTGATTTCACCTTCACCAGTGACTGATGGGTGACGATATACTCCGACACACCATGGTAATCTGCTCCCTCGTGCCAGTCATAGGTATAGCCCATCTGCGTCCAAGGCAGTGGCGTGTCATCCTCATAGGCTGATGCCACACTATAGCGGTACCACTCACGGAAGTTGGTCTCTCCGATCTTGTATTTCTCGTCAGCATAGGCAGGGAACTCCAACTGTGCGGATGTCGTAGTGATATCAGGATTGGGAGAAGGACGGAACATATACGTTGGATCGGCATAGAACATGACCATGATGTTGTAGTCACAGTCGGGACTGAGACCATACATCTGCAGCATTCTCATATGGGCAGCCACACTGTCAAGTCCTTCGAAAGCGGCGCTTCGCTTAGCCCAGTCGGCAGGCAGTGACACCCAGGTACCCATCTCACGGTCGATACGGTAGAGACTGTCGCCACTGAAGAAACGCTCCAAACGGCTGGAGTCGACCAAAGTCATCACCAGCACCATGTCGTGTCCGTCAATATTCACCCATTCCTCACCTGGGTAGCCTTTCTTAATCGGCATCAACTGGTCGTAAATCTTCGTGGAGTCCAGTTGTTTTGCCACCTCTATGGCTGCTCCGAGTTGAGCCCACAGGGCAGAGTCGTCAGCATACCAAGCCTCATCTGTTGTCTGTACACTATTAGCCTGCTTGCACCCTGTCAGCGCAATGACGAGCACAGTACAAAAGCATAATGCAGATAATGTGATTTTTCTCATGTTTACAGTTCCTCTTTTTGGTTTTTCTTGCTACCTGTAAAGAAATTCTCGCCCTCAGTAATCAGCCAACCGTGGTTTTTTGTCTTGCGCAGGGTGAGCCATCCAATAGGACTGTCTGCACCAGAACTGAGGACATGCAGACGGGCATAGGTGACACCGTCGAGGGTATAAAGAGGCTCTGCATGCTGCTCTACTACAGTCACCTTATAAGGAGTGGTCGGTGTATAGAGATTGGACGGGGAAGAACCTGCGAAGTAACTGCGAAGTCCATTGACAACGGGATAGCCATTGGTATCCTTACCCACCAGATTGCTCTGTACAATGTTCTGCATATCGACATTGGAAACCAGTTCGACACCATTCATACCCACTGTTGCCGTATGGGTGCGCAGATAGTTGATCATCTCCCAGGCATCAGCACTGTTATCAGCCAAACGATTCAGACAGCAGATAAACAATGCTGTCACAAAATACTGAGACTCAAAATACTTTCTGTTATCCACCTCCAAGGTCTTCAGTTCCTCGATATTACGGGGCAGAGCGTCGAAGGTAAAGGTCACCTGTTTCTTACCATTGGTCCAAGTACCCTCTTCCGAACTAACAGTAATCGTCTGTACGGGTTGAGTATAGGCAAAGATTTTCTTGATAGCCAGAGAACCATTTCTGACTAATGTGAATTTGGTTTTGTCGTTAGGTGCATTTCCGATATAGTAGTCGGTATTCTCATCCACATTGCCTGACAGACTGGCATGTGTGAAAGGCAGAGAACCTTTGAAGTCAATGTAGTCGTAGGCAGGATTGAAGAATGTCTTGCCATCAGCAGCATAAGTTTTCACTTGCTCCAAGTTCTCAGAGAACTGGACACGGAAATAGGTCACACTTTGTGCTGAAACAGTTGCAGCGGCTATTGTTAAAGCCATGGTTACAAAAATCTTTTTCATAGTCGTACTATTTTTTGTTGTTGTTTTTATTTCTTGAAGAATTTTAATGTCTTATTACCTACTCTTACGATATAGACACCCGTTATCAGGTGACCTACCGCAATCGTAGTAGTTCCATTAGCCACAGGGGCGGAAGCCATCTTAGCACCACGCATGTCATAAACAACGGCATTTGTGGCATCACCGCATCCTGAGAGTTTTAACTCGAAGTGTACAGGGGTCATCAGACGGAGTATCGGCTCCTTTTCCTCACCTGTCTCCACCTTGGGTTGCTGAATAGCCGTCTCCGTATCCCGGAAGAAGGTAACATAGGCAACATCCATCAGACTGCCTCCCTCCTGGAGAACGACCTCAAAACGTCCTTTGGCATCGACATTGGCGAGCATAGCGACATTACTCATCGGCTGACTGTCACCCTTGTCTGTCTGCAACCATAACGCACCAGTGGCAGATGACGGTTGTTCCTGTCCCTCCTGATACGGCTTGAAATCGCCTGACTCAGCACTGAGACCGCGCGCAAAACGTACCTGCTTGACACCAGTGGCTCCCTCGCCCTCACGAGTCACGACCTCAAAGAGTCCAGTCTGGTCGACATACGCCAAGAAAGCCACACGGCTCATGGCGATAGAGTCGTTCTTGTCGGTGATCAGACACCAAGGACCGCTGCCTAAGTCTGTTGAAGGCTGCTCTCCTGCCTTAATCTTCTGGAAACCACCAGCCGTCTTGGAGTCACCATGTGCAAAGCGCACATACTGTGCCCCTGTCACATTGGCACCATCACTAACGACAATCTCAAAAGCATTATTGCCATCCACATTGGCGATCATCTGTACACGACTCATCGCGATAGTGTCGTTCCTGTCAGTTATCATACACCACGGATTATAACGGTTGGGGTCTGTGGTGGAACCACCTTCGGAGATAGGCTTGAAACCGCCACTGGCATTGCCCAGTCCTCGTCCGAAACGAACGGTATTAACACCCACCAGGTTGGCACCGTCCGTAGCCACCACCTCAAACTGGCGACTACCGTCAACACTGGCAAGCATTGCTACACGGCTCATGGCAATCGAATCGCCAACGTCGGTAATCATACACCATGGTCCTGTCTCCGTGATGACGGCGGGCTCGTCATCAGCAGGAGCCACATAATCAGACTCGTGCATCTCAAAGGTGATACTCTTCACCCCCACGGCACCCTGTCCCTCACGAACCACCACCTCAAAGGTAGGTTGTCCGTCAACAGCGGCAAGCATTGACACACGAGCCATCTCGATATACTGTCCTTGGTCTGTCTTCAGACACCATTGGGACACAGACTGTGCGTGTACACCATCATAGGCATACAGACACAGCAAGATGGTTAAAATAAAAAGTTTTCTCATAGGCATCTATTCCTATTTAATTAATCTACATCTGATTGGTCTACATCACCCATGACATCAGCAGGATGGAGCCCTGGCTCTACTGCCTCCTCACTCTTGATCAGTTCCATATTGGTCTGCTCGATGATGTTGAGTTTGATAGCGGCATTATCCGTTCCAGGCTTATACCACGACTTCTTGCTGAAATAATCTCTCAAGTCCTTCGACTTGAAAGTATATCCATGGCGAGCCAATATCTCGTTACGCATCAGTCGCAACTGCTCTCTGGGAATATTCATCAGGTAAGGGGTATTCAACAGGGTGTTGTTGATGACATTCTCCCACTTGGCATTGATGAGGTCAGCCTGCTGCGCGTCACAGTTCTTCTCATTATCTGGTGTCAGCACCATCGTCCACATAGCGTCACCATTGGGTTTGCGAACAGCAAGGAAATACATGCCATCCTTGCGGACATACTGCACACGCCAGTTCCATTCCGCACCACGGATGGGACATTCTTCTGCCTGCCGACTGGGAATAATCTTATACTCACCAGCCTTCCCCGCTACTTTCTCAAGGGTCATCTCATCATACTGAGAGTTAGTCATATAGACATACTTATCCATCCTCACCTCTTGGACGGTATACAGACTTCTTCCGTCCCAGAACTTGTCTCCTTTCTTAATTGTCTGAGCCTGTACACCCAGTGTGGTTAGCAGGACTGTCAATAAGAGTAGTACTTTTCTCATATCGTCTTGTTTTTTAAGTGTTAGGCAAAATAATAGAAACGGATGACATAGAATCCCTTGTGGTATTCGTTGTCAAGAACAGGTTTCTCCATAGATGTCAAGATGGTATAGCCGCTGAGCGAGTCCACCTTGACCGTTCCGTTGGGCAGTTTCTCCTCTGCGATATGATAATCACCGTTCATATTGACGATACCATACGCCAGTGCTTTCTCGATAAAGCGGTCGGCATCGGCTTTGCTCTTGAAACACATGGCAGCCTGCTGGGAGGTATCTGCCTGATAATAGAAATAGCAGGCATGAGGAGACGTATTGTTCAACTCATAGCCGAACTCATTCTTCTTCCCTTTCTCTATGTGCCAGCCATAGACTTCTGAGGTTCCTGCAGCATCACCTTCCAAGGCGACATCACTTTCTGCTTCGTAAACGAAAGACAGTCCACATTTCTCTGCTTTCTCCTTACTTGGAGTTTTCAGCAGATCCACAAACTTCCCGAAGTCCAACTGCCCATAGAACAGGACTGCCTCCTTGTCATCCTCAGCAGATGCTTCTGTTGCTATACTATCTTGTGCTACAGTTATAGAGTCTGTCTTGGCGGCATCACTGTCACTCGTTGCCTTCTTACTGCCACAGGCAGACAATATCATCGCGATGGTTAAGAATAAATAGGTTTTCTTCATATCTCGTTTGGTCTTGGTTCGTTGACAAAGGTACAACAATTATTTGAAATCTCCAAATTTTATTTCGAATTCTCCACATATTTGATTAATTCGATGTTCAGTTGCTCCAATAGCGACAGTTTTATATGGTCGTTGGACGATCCAAGATGGTACCAAGGCTCCTCATCAAAAAAATCCTGCAAGTCTTTCGACTGGAAGCGGTAGCCATGGTATGCCAGTATCTCGTTGCGCATGATGCGGAGCGTCTTCTTGTCCATCTTCGCAAACTGCTTGTCATTGAGCAGCATGTGGTTGGCAAAGTCAAAACGACCTTTGGATTTGTAGTTGTAAGGTAGGCTGAACTGGTACTTGGGACCATCGGGCTCCCATAGATAGGGCATGTTATCTGATTCATCATTCACGGAGATGAGTTCGAAACCTTCGCGGTTCGGAATGACCTTCCATGTCCCCACAAACTCGTTCACCAACTCATTCTTAGCATCCTCCACGTCATAGATGCGGATGAAGTCGGTAATCCGTCCGTTGAAGGTTATCACATCATAGGGCAGTTCTGTGCCATTAACAGTGAGTTTAGAACTTTTCCACGACAGTCGCTTCTCAAACTCACTCTCCTCCTCCGTTACGTAATCACCATAGAACTGGGTGAGCCATTTCGCTTTGTTAATCTTCTCAGCATCCCACTCTTTTTCGTTCGACATCACAGTCTTCAGCCCGTTCTTCTTGGTATAGAAGCAGAGCACGTCCAGACCTTTCTCTTTCAGATGGCGTACCTTGACGACATCATGATACTCATAGTCTTGACTGTTGGGATCGCGAGTGATCAGATAGGTGTCCTTCTTGTCGGCAATGGGTATGAGCCAGAACTCAAGTTCCTCCCCCTCGTCCATCGCATGCATCCTCACCTTGCCGTCAGCCTGCTGGCTTGCGGAGTACACGATTTCCCCGTCATACCAGTTGCCTCCGTCAACCTGTGCCTGTGCGCCAAGCACGGCGCACAGACACAGCAATATGGTTGTTAATACAGATTTGTTCATAGTTTATTTCTTAATTGTTCCAAGGTACTTTACAGTATTTATAAGTGCTTTGACATCTTCGTTGCTTTCGAAAATCTCTAAACCTGAAGGACCGTCATTAAAAAA
>Ga0247611_10000260_pt1 | contig 109568 bp, 84 predicted proteins | sample 177DNAGHGhighgp2_FD_192422 | JGI IMG/M metagenome (GOLD analysis project Ga0247611, IMG submission 192422) | Sheep rumen microbial communities from Palmerston North, Manawatu-Wanganui, New Zealand - 1770 DNA GHGhigh gp2 | ecosystem: Host-associated > Mammals > Digestive system > Stomach >... | reverse complement strand
TATACCATCTTTCCCGAGAGCTCTTGTTTATGGACTGGAACATGCCCTAAAACAGGGCGAATGCTCGGTACAATACGCGCTATGTAGCTTATAATGAGTCATATAATTAAAAATAACTAAGTATTGATGAATAATATTCAAGGTATTAATATTGCAAATTCATTGCTTGATGTAATGGAAGACGGAAGAGAGTTCGAAAGTTTAATTAAATATCAATATAACAATCTTAATATTCTAGGTGAAATCAGGCGCAGTATTTCAGAAATTCAAAAGGCAAGGGGGAAAAGTTGCATTTGTTATATTGCTAATGTTCTTCATAGTAATATCAATAATTCTATAGATGGTACGGATGATCTTCCTTTTAATGAAATGGTTAATTCTGTTCCTAATTCAATAAAAGAGATAGATGTTGTATTGGTGACGCCAGGTGGATTAGCAAATCAGGTTAATAATTTTGTCAATGCATTAAGACCTAGATTTGACAAAGTCAATTTTATTGTTTTGAATATGGCAATGAGTGCAGGAACTATTTTTATCATGTCTGGTGATGAAATCATAATGTCAAAGCAATCAAAATTTGGTCCCATAGACCCTCAAATTCCAAATAGAGAGGGAAGATTTGTCCCTGCACAATCAATTCTTGTTGCTCTTGAGGATATTAAAAAGCGTGGTGAAGAAAAAATTAAATCAAATCAACAGCCTGATTGGACTGACATTCAATTATTAAGAAATATAGATCCACGTGATATAGGTCTTGCTCAAAGTGCAAGTAGGTATTCTATAGATATTGTAAAAGACTTTCTTGTCAAATATAAGTTTAAATCATGGTTAACGCATTCTTCGACTCGAGTACCAGTAACGGAGGTTGAAAAGAATGAAAGAGCCAATGAAATAGCGAATCTTTTGTGTAATCATTCTGAATGGAAAAGCCATGGTCATGCTATTAATCGAGATATCGCATGGAACATTTGTAAACTTAAAATTACACATTCAGAATCTATAGATGGATTAGATAGAGCGATGAGAAGGATGTGGGCACTTTTTTATTGGGTATTTGAGAATACACCTATGGTTAAAGTTTTTGTTTCAGATAATTATTGTATAATTAGGAACGCGGCACCAGTCAATGTTCCTCTAAGACCTGTTAGATGATGAATGATTTGGATAAAGAATTACAGAATCTCGGCTTCTCTAAAGATTATATTATTTCAATTAATGAAGCGGAACATTTTGAAAAATATGATACCTGTGTCGATGACATTAGTTATCAGTCATATGATAATGAAATAATCAGTTCTACTGAATTGGAAGTAAACCAAGCCCCTTCAACATGTACTAATTTCTTAATTGAAAACTGCGAGTAAGTTTTGTGTTTAATGGCCATCTTTATTGATGAAGACATGAAAGAAATAGAACAAGTCATTAGTAGATATCTAGGGGAAAAGGATACAGATTATGCCATAATGATAAATGGTGAATGGGGTTGCGGAAAAACGTATTATGTTAGGCATAACTTAAGTAATTGTATCAATTCTATTCCATATCAGATTAAACATGGAGATACAAAGAAGTATTCTGCAGTTTATGTTAGTTTATATGGATTGTCAAACATCGAAGAATTGCCATATTTATTGGCGAAAAGTGTTCTTCCGTTTTTGGATGGGAAACTTGCTTCTAGTATTAGAGGTTTTGCAGGTGGATTTGCTAACTATTTTGGGATTGAAAAAGAGAATTTTAAAGAGTTTTCAAAGCTTTTTGAGATAAGGCAAGATAAAGTTTTAATATTTGATGATCTTGAACGGATTAATTTTGAAAAAGTACATATCAAAGAGGTTTTAGGTGCAATAAATCAGTATGTAGAAGTAGGAAGATTAAAAGCGATAGTGATTTCTGATGAAAGTAAAATAGATGCTTATGATGATTTTAAAAACTTCAAGGAGAAAACTATACGTTATACGTTGAAATTCCATCGGCCACTTTCTGAATCATTTGATGATATTGTTTCAGAAAAAGAGAATGGTGATTATTTAGCTTTTTTAAAAGAGCAAAAAGAATTGATTCTAAAGGTGTTCCAATTAGGAAGGTGCAAGAATCTTCGAACATTGATATCTGTTATTGATACATTTCGGGAGTTGTTTATCAAGGTGAAAGAGGAGAAATACGCTTCTGATATTCTCAAAGATTTGCTTATTTCTTTGCTTGTTTATTCCATCGAATACAAAAATGGTGAGAAAAAGGAAGATTTAGAAAAGCTAAAAGAGTTGACATCATATTTGGGATGGTTATCTAATAGAGAAGATGAGAGAAACAGGATCGAGTATATTGATAAATTATGGGATAAATATAATGATATCAATTATGATTATCATTATTATCCAGTTATTAATGAATATGTTGTAAATGGATATCTTGATGAAAACGAGATTGATTCTTTAGTGTCTGAATTAGGGACAAAGTATGGAAAACAAGAAGAAACTCCAGAGGGGGAACTATTTAAGAAAATCTGTAATTGGAGGCTGATAGAGGATGAGGATTTTCTTGTAACAATTAAAGAAACTATAGTCGCTGTAGAAGCAGCTAAATACTCAATTGAAGAATTGACGGAATTGTACTATCAATTTTTGAAATTTGAGTATTATGAAATCGAAGAATTCAAATTTGATTCTGCATTAGATGAAACATTTAGAAAGTCTGCTGAAATAGTTATGAAAGCAAATGGCTTTGATTTGTATATTGAGACACGGCTCTTTCATTTTACATCTAATATATATGGTGAAGCATTATTAGAACGATATAAGGAATATATAAACTACATCGGTGAAATAAACAGGGGATTGCGAAAAGATAGAGATCAAAATATTATTGCAGAGTTCATGGATTGCTTTAGAAAAGGTGATACTGGAAAGATGGATAAATTCTTTAGTGGGTTGAATTGTAAGTATTTGTTTGAAAATCTTGATCCTCATGCAGTTTCTGAAGTGCTGTTTGTGTCGAAAGTATCAACAATAGAAGGATTTAGAGGCGGAATTTATGATAGATATCCAGATGAGTTGATAAATAATCAATTGTCTCAACAAGAGATGAATTTTATAAAAGGTCTTTATGGTGATATTTCAGTGTTTTTAGATAATCAACACCCCAAAAAAATGAGTTCTGTTTGGTATCAAATGATGCTTCAAAAACTAAAAAGGATTCTTGGTCAATGTGGGGAAAACTGAGAAAGATGGTGTAATCCGATTTCTTGGATGCACAAATCAAGAAGCACAACGACACTTTGGAAGGTTATCGTGAGCAGTTTTCAAAAATATCGGAAGACTCTTCTGCTGCAATGTATAGTAGGACAAGCCAAGCCATCAGAAGAATACTTGATTCGTTTGTATCGGCAAAGAAGAAGAACAAAAGGGACTTTTTGGATCAACTTGAAGCGGTCACCAATGACTATCTTGCGCTCTTGAACAAAGGCGATTTCAGGGGCTATGCGCAAATCGTCGAAAAGCCGAATTCAAGTGCAGAGATTATTCTGATAGATACAGATGGCTCGCGCATATACAACGCCAACACGGCCTTGAAGACTACTATGTATATGTCATTGCTGTTTGCGGTTGCCAAATTGACTACCGTCAAACACGAAAACGATTATCCTCTCATTTTCGATGCGCCTACATCATCGTTTACGGCCGCAAAGGAAAGCGACTTTTTCGGTGTGATTGCTGGTATCAACAAACAGACCATAATTGTTACCAAGAGTTTCCTTGTTGAAGACTCTGATGGAAATTCCACTTTGGACAAACTGCGTCTAAGTGAGATTGACGCAAAGAAATACCGAATCGAAAAAGCACGGCCTTTTGATGAAAAAGACCTGTCCACCATCCAAACCTATGTTGAATCCATTTAAACTAAAGCCATGCCAATTAGTAGCAACAACAAATACCGTGAAGACATTTACGATGTGTGGGGAAGAAAAACCCCGTCATACGAAAAGCATTATGAAAGCGAATTGATTAAGCCGCTTGCTGATTTTGGTGTTGGAACCAATGCCGTTTCAGATGCTAAAGGCAAAATACTGGGAGCTGCCTACGAAGTGCTTATCATGGCCTATTTCATTGGACTGTATTCAAAAAGGCAAAAGCCATTTGGTGAATATGCAGACTTAAAAGATTGTGGTCAGCCAATCCAGTATTGGGGTAATTTGGATTCAAAAAAAGGGAGAAAGGCATATCCGAAACTTAGGGAGTACATGTTTATGTCATTGGTGGCTCGTACCCCTGACATTGATTGGATTGCCCTCGACAAAGGCCAAAGGACGGTAAATGAAACGGTGAGCATGCTGATGATTACGATGGAGGAGTACATCAACTACGGACTATCCGTATTGGCTGAAAAGCTAAAGGAAGACGAAGGCTATTTCTATAACAAGAACTCATTCCTTGACATCTTTAAAGACCTGACTCGCCCTAAACAAGAAAAGGACGATGAATCTGAAGATGCACCAGAGCCGTTGGATTAGTTACATTTAAGGTGTCCCTTGCCGTTTTGGAGATCGCGGGTCTGGGCCCGCGATGACGGCAAGGGGCTTGGACGTTGTCCATTGAAGTGCTGTTTCCCGCCTTTATGCCGTGTGTGGGAACGCCAAAGACCGACCAGGTCGGGCGCGCGGGCCCGGCCGACATGGGGGAGGAATGGTTCGACGGGCTCACCAACCACGGTTGCCTAGTGCGGTAGGCCCATGATGTCGGCCTTGATCCTTTGGTCCTTTCCTGTCAAGAGGAAAGGACGGAAATAAATGGCCGCAGCCATAGATGCCCGCCATCGCACAGGCTAGCGCAGGCATGACATGGCTGCTTCGCTTTCTATCCTATGGCTTCGTGACTTGGTGACTATTTGACCAGGTCGCTTTCACGGGAATGCTGAAGTTACTGCCCATTTACCCCATACTTCACGGTCCAGAACCTCATAGTGTTTTCGGTTCAGATATGGGTCAAAAAAAGTTGAGATATGGGTCTTAACCTTTCGTGCTCTTCAGGTTCCCGCTTTAGATGCCGTTTTTCCTGCTTCAGCAGAGTCCTGAAAGGACGACTCTAATTCACCCCGATATGCAATGTCGGGTTTTCATAATAAGAAGGATGACAATGATAGGCCGCAGCCATAGATGCCCGCCATCGCGCATTCCAGCGCAGGCATGACATGGCTGATTCGCTCTTCTCATCTGACTTGATGACCTGGTGGCCATTTGACCAGGACCGCTTTCACGGGAATGCTGAAGTTGCTGCTCATTTACCCCATACTTCACGGTTCTGACCCCCATAGTGTTTTTGGTTCAGATATGGGTCAAAAAAAGTTGAGATATGGGTCTTAACTTTTCGTACACTCACAGCTCCCACTTCAGATGCCGTTTTTTTCGCTTCAGCAGAGGCCAGAATGAACGACCCTATCATACCCCGATATGCAATGTCGGGTTTTCATAATAAGATGGGCAGATTCCTAAGTGCCGCAGCCATAGATCCCATGCCGCCGCACATGCCAGCGTGGGGATGACATGGCTGCTGAATTCTGCCGCAGCCAAAGATGCCCGCCAGCGTGCATTCCAGCTCAGGCATGACATGGCTGCTGGAGCCATCCGCACCCTGATGCAATATTCCTCAAACAATTAATGACAATTCGTGGTACATTAACGGTAATTCGTGTAAAACAACCAACCAACGACAATTCGTTGTAATAGAATTTCATCCATCCCCTTGCGGGTTCGTGGAAAAGTTGTAATTTTGCGGCATAAAATACCGGTCAGGGGCTGCGTTCCAAACTACGGGGAGGTAACGGATTACATGACCGGTTTTTTATTGCACCTCGATCTTGTTCACGCAGTATTGGACATGCTTCCCTTCGCTTTTGATCCCAATTGTCAGTTTTATCATAAAGTTCAAATACTTCATCTCGGGATGTACAAATTCGTGATATAGGATGACATGGCTGCTGAATTCTGCCGCAACCAAAGATGCCCGCCGTCGCACAGGTCCCATGCTGGCATGACATGGCTGCTGGAGCCTCGGTAAAAAGAGAAAAATCATCCATTATCTTGCGGGTTCGTGGAAAAGTTGTAATTTTGCATTGTCGTTCTGGAAGGGAGTGTCTTTCAGGTAAAATCGGCAATGAGTGCAGTCCTGTCGATTATCGGACGAATAGCCCAGTTTCATCTGGGCTTTTTTCGTAAGTCAAAAGCTGAAAGGAGAAATGTTTTTTCTTTCCCATTCCATTTCTTTTGTATGATAACTCTGAACATTTGGCTTTCCAACATGATTTTGTTTTTGTCGGATCTCTTCTCTTGCAATTCTCCAAATTGAACTACGATGGGCACGAAATCCTCCACCTCAAAGCCTAGTTGGTTTATTTCTGTTTCATGCTTGTCGATGATGTGTGACAATCCAAAACCTTTGTGTTTCATTGGGTCGGTAACTTCTCCCCAAACTATATCAATGTCTCCGATATCGTCTCGATGTAGTGAAGCAGGACACTCGCCTTGTTTCTGCTGCCTCAAAAACTTGATAGCCTCTTTCGGTTTGCCTTTGAATTGGGTGTAGATAGGGCCAAACATCCCTTGTTGTAACTCTTCCATTTTCAATGTTTTTGTAATTGTTTCGCAAAGATGCAACCCTTGTCAAGACCAAGCCGTTGAACAAACGTTTGTAGTCGACTGTAGTCGTTTGCTGTCTGGTAAGTAACTGGAAATGAAATGTATGTGTTTTATTTTTGAAGCAAATCTTACATAAATCTGTCATAAATGGATCGTTTGTTGTTCCTCCTCGCGATTACGCGAAGCGACACCGTTAGGGGAGGATGTAGGATGCGGTAGCGGAGCCCCGTAGGGGCGATAGGATTTTAAGCAGGTTGTGAAGCGGAGCGTAACTCCTGCGTGTAGCAAAAGATGCCCACTATCGCACAAGCCCACCCACGTCGGCATGACATGGCTGCTGGAGCCATCCGCACCCTGATGCAATATTCCTCAAACAATTAATGACAATTTGTGGTGCATTATCGGTAATTCGTGTAAAACAAGCAACCAATGACAATTCATTGCAATAGAATTTTCTCCATCCCCTTGCGGGTTTGTTGAAAAGTTGTAATTTTGCAGTGTCGTTGGCCGGTAAACAGGGCTGGCTGTAAAATCGATCCTACGAGTATCCTTGCGGAGATAACGACAAAGAATAAAAGCTCCTATCTTTTAGGGGCTTTTTTCATTTCTTTTGCCCGCTTCGGGTTTTTCCTTGATATGGGGCGTAGGTCGAATGCTGTAAGTAGCAGCTGTTTCGACTTTCCATACCATTCTGTGGTGACAATCAGCCTAAACTCTTTGCCTTCAAGATAAATCCTGTTTTTCTTTCCTTCAGTGTTAAGCTTGCCGAAATTCATAATCATCAGGATGAAATCGATTGGGTCGATATTGAAATCCTTGATTTCGTCGCCGTGGTCTGTAAGAATGTGCGATAGCCCGAAGCCACCCTTACCTGTGGTTTTGTCGTTGGGCTTTCCCCAAACGAAATCAACAAATCCGACATCTTCACGATAGAAGGCTTTTGGACATTCTCCGTCTTTTACATTGCATAGGTGGGTCATGGCTTCTTTCGGTTTGCTCTCGAATTGGGGGTAGATGGGCCCAAAGGCTACTTGTTGTAACTCTTCCATTTTCAATGTTTTTGTAATTGTTTCGCAAAGATGCAAACCTTGTCAAGACCTACCCATTGATTAAACGTTTGTAGTCGACTGTAGTCGTTTGTTGTCGGATAAGTGATAGGAAATGAAATGGATGTTATTTTGGAAATAAATCTTACATAAATCTGTCATAAATGGATTGTTTCGTGCCTCGCCATGACGCGAAGCGGCAGTGGGGCCAAAGTCCTGAAATCGAAGATTCGACGTAGTCAAAGGACGACCCTACCTCACCCCGATATGTAATGTCGGGTTTTTATATAACGATGAAGACGGCTACTGGAAGGCCGCAGCCATAGATGCCCGCCAGCGCACAAGCCAGCGCAGGCATGACACGGCTGCTTGTCTCCGCCATAGGTGTGACACGGTCATTAGAATAATTCGTAGCAAACGTGTCATATTCACTCATAAATGTATATATTTGCAACACGAATATGGATAGACGAGAATTTATCAAAGTTGCTTCAGTAGGGGCCTGCGCTGCAGCCTTGCTTCCCTCGGTCGGTAGTTTGTTGACGGGTTGTACTACTGTCATCAGTGACGGTGATAGTGGCGTTGACATTGACAGTGGAAAATGGGATTTCGACGAAGTGGTTGACCGTTCAGGGACGTGGAGCATCAAGTACGGACGGGCTTCCGAGAATCAGATTCCCATGTGGATTGCCGACATGGACTTCCGGACGGCGCCAGCTGTGTCGTCGGCCATGAAAGAGCGGCTGAACCGTGACGTGCTGGGCTATACTTTTACACCGGATGAGTTCTACCAAAGCATCATCGATTGGGAGAAAGAAATGCATGACTGGCGTGTGGATAAGGAGTGGGTCTCTTACTGCCCCGGTGTCATCACCTCCATCAACCAGGCTTACCTCACCTTTACTCATCCTGGAGACGGCATTGTCGTTATGCCTCCTGTTTACAACCTCTTCCGGATGTACGCTGAAAGGCTGAACCGTCAGGTCATCGACAATCCCTTGCTCTTCGACGGCAAGCATTATCAGGTAGATTTTGACGGACTGGAAAAGACGCTCTCCCGCAAGGATGCCAAGATTCTTGTCCTTTGCAATCCCCACAATCCGGCAGGTCTTGTCTGGGATCGTGATGTGTTCAGACGGATTGCCACCCTATGTCGCCAGAATGGGGTGCTGGTCATCTCGGATGAGATTCATGCAGACCTTACCCTCTATGGTCGCCGACACACCCCGTTTTGTAGTGTCAGCGAGGATGCGGCAGCCATAGGCCTCGTTTTTGCTGGTCCCACCAAGTCCTTCAATTTGGCAGGAGTGTCGATGACTGCCTACTGTGTCATACCCAATGAGGAACTGAGGCAACCTTTTCAGAAGCAGCTGAGGGATGCTAAACTTGACGAGGCTCCCATTGCCAGCCTTGTCTCCACTATCGCTGCCTACACGGAAGGGACTCCATGGCTGCAATCGCTCAAGGAGTACCTACAAGGTAATATTCGGGAAGTCATCGATTTCTTCTCCACAAACGATTTGGGCATCAAGGCCATTCCGCCTCAGGCTTCTTTCCTTGTTTGGCTGGACTGTCGGGCGATGGGGCTTGGGCAGGATGAACTGATGCGATTCTTTTCGGACAAAGGCCTCTTGTTGAGCAACGGGGCTGCTTACGGTCAAGGCGGAGAAGGATTCGTCCGCATGAACATAGGCTGTCCCCGAAAAATCGTGAAGGAAGCGTTGGGAAGAATCCTATGAGATAGCAGCAGTCCCCGTTCTCCCGAATTTGCAATTCTAGAGGCGAGAATGTCAGCATTTGCAATGCGGAAAAACACCGCCATTCGACTTATTCCAACTTCCCTGAGCGTTGAAGGCGAGACTCAAGCGGAGTCTTTGTCGTGGAAAGGTCATAGGTGTTGACCTCGGTTTGTTGACCTTCGATGTCGAACTGGAGCGTGGCACCGTCGGCGCGAACGTCCATGGTAACCGGAGCACCCATCACAAGAGGCAGGTTGATGTCGTCATGACCCGCGGGAAAGCCGCACATGACGGGAATGTTGTAAGCCGTAAGATAGGAGTGGAGCATCGCTTCGACACTCTCGTAGTCGAACTCGCTGCCACAGCTGACGAACGACCCAAGGATGACCCCCTTGCAACGTTCAAGAACACCGTTCATGGCAAGGATGTTGAACTGACGGTCGATGTTGTGCATCGATTCCCCCACCTCCTCAATGAACAGAATGATGTCGTCAGCTTGGGTGGCGTCGGCTTGAGTGCCTAGGTTGGGAGCGAAGGTGCAGAGGTTGCCGCCTACGAGCACGCCTTGGGCATGTCCCGTGATGTTTTGTGGATGTGTTGGGAGTTCATAACGTGGCACCTGACCCATCAGCAGATCGCGCATCAGGGTGCTGGTAGCATCCGTGCCACCGGCAGCAAGGAACGAACTCATCGTTCCGTGTACGCTCATCACACCGGCTCGGCTTTCTAGGCCGTGCAACGTGGTGATGTCGCTGAAGCCCACAAGCCATTTTGGATTTGCCTTGAAGTCGTTGTAGGACAATTGGTTGATGAGTTGAATAGTGCCATATCCGCCACGGTTGCAGATGATAGCTTTAATTCCTTTTCGATTAAGAGCCCAACGCAGGTCGCTGACGCGCTCCTCGACGGTGCCAGCATACTTGTCTTGGTATATCTTGCCCACATTGGGACCAATGATAGGTGTCAGTCCCCAACCACGTAACACTTCGGCGGTGCGTTCCACGTTCTCCATCGGCGTATAGTAGGATGGAGAGATGAGTGCCACCGTGTCGCCCTCCACTAAGTAGTTGGGCTTCTCACATTGTAGCTTCACTATCCCATTCTCAGGGTCGGTCGTTTCTTTTTTGCATGCGATCATAACACCGCAGAGGATAAAGATGGCGGTGAGCATCCAGCGTCTTGTCTGTTTCTTCATATTCTTATAAGCTAAATTGACAATAAAAGGAGTTGCGAACCATCGTAACTCCTTTGCTCATTTTTGTCTTGAATATTTTCGGATCTTATTTCTATCGTCAAATACTGTATTATTACCATTCCACCGCCATGCGTTGCACCGGCATCGTCATGCATCGGGCGCCGCCGCCACCGCGTGAGAGCTCGTTGCCCTCGAAGGCGACGATGCACTTTCTCACGTTGTTCAGGTTGACCTTGTTGTTGGCCACATCGGCAGCTGTGATGATGTTGAAGCCGGCCTTGTTCAGTGCTTCCAAGGTGTGCTGGTTACGGCCGTAGCCGATGAACTTGCCAGGCTCGAAGCAGAAGAAGTTGCAGCCACTGTGCCATTGCTCGCGGGCAGCGAAGTCGAGGTTGCGGTTGCCGCAGTAGACGGGCTCCAAGTCGATGCCGAGACCCTTCAGTCCGGCAAGCAGGTTGGGCACTTCCTGACCGACAGCTTTCTGGCCATCGATGGTGATATGGAAGGTCTTGAAGGAATTACTCATGATGACGGGCTCATAAATCATGCATCGGTCGACATCCAGCATGGTGAACACCATGTCGAGATGGATGAATGACTCAGGCGTTAGCGGAAGCTCTTGGAAAATCAGATGCTTTACACCGGGCTTGGTCTTCAGGTGTTCCACCAACGACTCAACGCCGTGCATGTTGGTGCGTGAGCCCAGACCGCAGATGATCACGTCGTCGCGAATGATTTGAACATCGCCGCCTTCCACCGTGCCTTCACCATGGATGTCGTAGGTCAACACAGGGTTGATGACTTTGGTCTCAAACAGGGGATGGAGGTTGTAGATGCTGTTCAGAATCAGGCACTCGCGGGAGCGTACCGTCGTAGCCATGTTGCTGATCATGATGTTGTCGAACATGGTGAACGAGGCGTCACGCATGAAGAACAGATTGGGTATAGGCAGCAGGGCGTATGGGTCTTTGTTGATGAAGGTGACGTCATCCAAACGGACGCCTTCGATGAGTTGACGGGAAAGGTCCTCGGCCGACAACGAATTCAGGTAGGGGGCAAGAAATGCCTTGTCCTCGACCTTGCAGATCCGGTTGACCATGCTTGTCTTGACATTTTCCATCTTTAAGATGTCGGTCAACAGGTCGCGGATTTCGTGGACCTCAGCCACCTTTTGCAGCACTTTCTTGAAATAACCGTATTCTTTTTGAGCGACTTGCATGTTCAAGATGTCGCTGAAGAGGAAAGTATGTGCGTTTTCTGGGGTAACTTTCTCGAGTTCTGGGCCAGGGGTGTGCACCAAAACGTGTTGGAGTTTTCCTATTTCCGAGTTTACACTGACGTTGATTCCTTGTGAATCCATAAAAAGCTATTTAGTGAAACAATGAGAGCCTTGCTTGTTGGCAGGACTCCAAATATGGGTGCAAAATTACGTTTTTTTTCGAAGATTCCAATGAAAAAAAGTGAAAATCCTTTCTTTGATAGGGACATTTGAAGCATAATATGCTGTCAATCACCATGAAAATCTATGTCTTCATCCATGTTGTAGGCCCTAAACCTGAGTTTCTCCGGCTGCTGTATGTTGAGGAACAAAGGTTCGTACTGGCCAGCGCCCCAATTGCCCACCAGGGTGGCCTCAATTGTTAAATTTTTCAGTTCGTCGATAAACTGGTCGCGAGGAACAGGGTAGGCGCCAAGACTCACCAGGTGGTTGGTCTCCTGCTGGCAATCAATGAGTTTGAAATCGTGGCTTTGCAAGAACTGGTGCAAGGCATAGAAGGCAACCTTGGAAGCGTCTGTCTCAAGGTGGAACATCGACTCGCCGAAAAACACCTGACCGATGGAAACGCCGTAAAGCCCTCCCACGAGCTCGTCGTCGTGATAGGTCTCAAAGGAATGGGCGATGCCCAACTCATGGAGATGACAATACGCTTCGATCATTTCATCCATGATCCAGGTCCCGTCTTGGTCTTTGCGGGGCGTCTCGGCACAATGCAACATCACCTCTTGGAATTGGGTGTCGATTCGGGTCTCAAATCTTCCCGACCTCAGTGTGCGTCTCAGCGACTTGCTGACCTTCATCTCACCAGGACGGATGATCAGCCTCGGGTCGAGCGACCACCACAGCAACGGCTCGTTTTCGCTGTACCATGGGAAAATACCGTTGGCGTAGGCCACTATCAGACGCTGGGGAGAGAGGTCACCGCCAAAGGCAAGCAGTCCTTCGTCGTTGGCACGATTGGCAGGCGGAAAGAAACAATCGTCGTCGTTGAGTTGGTACAAGATGTTCATGAACTTACAAATGGAGCGCAAAGATAGGGATTTTTTTGAATGCAGAATGTAGAATGTAGAATGCGGAATGCAGAATGTGGAATGCAGAATGCAGAATGTGGAATGTAGAATGCAGAATGCAGAATGTAGAATGCAGAATGTAGAATGTAGAATGTAGAATGTGGAATGCAGAATGTGGAATGTAGAATGCAGAATGTAGAATGATATCTAATTCAGCATTCTTAATTCTTAATTCTTAAATCTGCATTTAGTTTTTCTCTATTTTTGTGCCTTAAAACAAAACCAATGCCGCGTTATTTCATTCACATGGCTTACAACGGCAGCCGCTACCATGGCTATCAGATCCAGCCGCACTCCGACAGTGTGCAGGCTACGGTGGAGCAATGCCTGAGCCTCAAGTTGGGGCAACAGGTCTCCATCACGGGCTGCGGGCGCACCGACACGGGTGTCCATGCGCGGAACTATTATGCCCATTTCGACATGGAGCAAGAGCTGAATGACACGGAAACGCTTGCCCATCAGATGAATGCCTTCCTTCCCGAGGACATCGTGATTTACCGGATTTGGCAGGTCGCGCCCGACATGCATGCCCGCTTCGATGCCGTGTCGCGCACGTATCATTATTACATCACGCGCACAAAGAACCCGTTCCATATCCATGATGCCTACTTTTTGTATGGTGACTTGGATGTGGCCAAGATGCAGGAAGCCGCCGATATGCTCTTTGAGTATGAGGACTTCACGAGCTTCTCGAAAGTGCATACCCAAGTGAAGACCAACAACTGCAAGATCATGGAAGCGCGTTGGTTTGAGCAGGACGGTTTGTTGGTGTTCCGCATCAAGGCCGACCGTTTCTTGCGCAATATGGTGCGGGCCATCGTCGGCACCTTGTTGGAGATAGGGAAGGGGCGCATGAGCTTGGAGGAGTTCCGTGCTGTCATCGAAGGCAAGGACCGCTGTGAGGCAGGGACTTCAGTGCCAGCCCATGCGTTGTTCTTAGAAGAAGTGGAGTATGAAACACAATCTTTGAATCTTGAATCTTAAATTTTAAATCTTTGAATTTTAAATCTTTGAATCTTTAAATCTCATCCCCCATGTTCCAGAAGCTCATCCGTTTTTGTGTAAAGCTGGTTCAGAAATACTTGCCTGAGCCCTTCATTTTTGCCGTCGTTCTGACTTTGTTGGCCTTCATCATCGCCATGCCCGTATGTAAGCAGTCGCCTCTCGAGGTGGTCGAGCATTGGGGCAATGGTGTGTGGTCGTTGTTGGCTTTCGCCATGCAGATGGCCTTGGTCTTGGTGACAGGTTCGGCCTTGGCGGCGGCGCCTTCCATCAAGAAGGGCATCAGTGCCATGGCAGCTTTGCCCAAGACACCTGCCGGTGCCATCGCCTTGGTGACGGGTATCTCAGCCATCGCCTGCTGGCTCAACTGGGGCTTCGGCCTCATCGTGGGCGTCATCTTCGCCAAGGAAATCGCCAAAAAACTCCGCGGTGTCGACTATCGCCTGCTTATCGCATCGGCCTATAGCGGTTTCGTGGTGTGGCATGCCGGCCTCTCGGGTTCCATCCCGCTGACGATGGCCACAGAAGGCTCCAATCTTGAGGCAGTCACCAAAGGCGCGTTGACGCATCCCATCCCGATTGATCAAACCATCCTTGCGCCACAAAACCTCATCATGGTGGCGGTGGTCATAGTGGCCATCGTGCTCGTCAATGCCTTGATGCATCCCAAAGGGGATCAAGTGGTTACCATCGAGCCTGCTTTGCTATTTGAGGAAGAGCCTAAGCCTCAACCGAAAGCGACCACACCTGCCGAAAAGTTGGAGAATAGCCCCGTCCTTTCGTGGATTATCTCATTGTTGGGCTTGTCCTATTTGGTCATTAAACTGTTCTTCAAAGGCGGCAGCTTCGACCTCGGTGCGGTCATCATGCTGTTCCTGTTTTTGGGTGTCATCCTGCATGGCACGCCTTTGGCCTATGTCAGAGCTTTTGGCAAGTCGGTGGGAGGCGCTGCAGGCATCTTGTTGCAGTTCCCCTTCTATGCGGGCATCATGGGCATCATCACAGGAGTGGGTGCTTCGGGAATTTGCTTGGGCGAAGTGATCAGCAATGCCTGTGTGTCCATCTCCACGCCAAAGACCTATCCTTTGTTTACCTTCTTCTGTGCGGCTATCCTGAATATGTTCGTGCCTTCGGGTGGCGGGCACTGGGCCATTCAGGCTCCGATTATGTTCACGGCAGGCGCGACATTAGGCGTGGCCCCCGGTCTGACGGGCATGGCCATCTCGTGGGGCGATGCCTGGACCAACCTCATTCAGCCTTTCTGGGCCTTGCCAGCCTTGGCCATTGCCAAGCTGAACGCAAAAGACATCATGGGCTTCTGCATCATCGACCTGTTTGTCACGGGATTGATTATCTGTGGAGGCTTGTTGCTGTGGGCGTGATTCCGTCAGAACGAATCCATGCCGTCCCACTCGACCAAGTCGTGGCGGACGTAACCCACCTTGTCTTTTACGCGGATTTTGTACCATTCATCAGTCTTGCCGAGACAGGGATAAGTCTCAGGGACATTGCCTTTCTCATAGGAGATCTGTGTCACGATAGGGGCAGTGAGCGAAGGCGATTTCCTTATGTTGACATGGGTGCGTCGTGTATAAAGAACCCCTTGTTTGTTGGCCGCACTGAATTCCACTATCCGGTGACCTTCCTTTGGAACTTCAAAATTGTCCTGAACGGAAACCGTGTAGGTGTTCTCGTTGGTGCTCACATAACGTCCCACCAGATTGCCTTGGTTGTCTAACACCATTTTCATGTTGTCGACAGAGGCTGCTTCTACAGTGGGGATTTCTGTATTATTCGGCAAAGTGTTCGTGATGGTGGTCTCGATGGTATCGGTATCGGTAGTATCAGCAGGGGTGGTGGAGTCATCAGAGGTATTGCCTCTGCCGCCACAAGAGAAAGCCGTTATGCTCAGACCCAGCAGGAGCATTACTGCATACAAAAGCCTTTTCATGGTAAGTCGTTTTTATGGTCAAGTCCGACAAAAGTACGAAAAAAACTATTATCGAGAACAAAAAGAAAAGAGTAAGGTCGATTTTCAACCTTACTCTCATTTAGTAGCGGGATCGAGAATTGAACTCGAGACCTCCGGGTTATGAATCCGACGCTCTAACCTGCTGAGCTATCCCGCCTCGTTTCGGGGTGCAAAAATAGATATTATTTCAATACGAACAAGGAAAAAGCGGAAAATATTTTCCGCTTTTTCCAACAATAGTTCTTATCTATCACTCAGTCAGCTCTTTGGCTGCTTGCTCGAGCTTGGCGTCAAGGACCTTAATGGCCGGTTCAAGACCGTTCGATGTATCGCCTTTCATGCTGAAGTAGAACTTGATCTTCGGCTCAGTGCCCGAAGGACGGATGGTGATCTTCGATCCGCTCTCGGTGAAGAACTGCAATACGTCGCTCTTCGGCAAGGTGATAGGCGTGACCTTTCCTGTAGTCAAATCCTTGGCTTCTTGAAGCTTGTAGTCGCGGATCTCAATGACTTTCTCGCCAGCGATGACGGTGGGCGGGGTGGTGCGGAACTTGGCCATCAAAGCCTTGATTTCCTCGGTGCCACTGATGCCTTTCTTGGTCAGGGAGACGAGTTTCTCCTTGTAGAGACCGAACTCCTTGTAGATGTCCATGAGCAGCTGATAGAGCGTCTTGCCTTGCTCAGCAGCCCAGGCAGCGGTCTCGGCAATCATGCTGGTGGCGATGACGGCGTCCTTGTCGCGGACGAAGTCGCCAGCCAAGTAGCCGTAGCTCTCTTCGCCGCCACCTATGAACTGCTTCTTGCCTTCGAGTTCGAGGATCTTGTCGGCGATATACTTGAAGCCAGTCAGCACATCGTAACGGTCCACATTGTATTTCTTCGCCATCTCGAAGATCAGCTCGGTGGTGACGATGGTCTTTACGATGAACTCTTTTCCAGTGAGTTTGCCTAACTCGTTCCAGCGGGTCAGTAGGTAGTAGACGAAGAGGCTACCAGTTTGGTTGCCGTTGAGCAGGATGTACTCGCCCTTGTCGTCTTTCACGGCGATGCCCACACGGTCGGCATCGGGGTCGGTGGCCATGACGAGGTCGGCATTCACTTCCTGTGCCTTCTTCACGGCCAAAGCCATGGCAGCAGGCTCCTCGGGGTTGGGAGACTTTACAGTGGGGAAGTTGCCGTCGACGACCATCTGTTCCTCAACACAATAGACGTTCTCGAAGCCTTTGCGCTTGAGAATCTCGGGCACCAAGCGGCGACCTGTGCCGTGGATGGGGGTGTAGACGATGCGCATGTCCTTGTGCTTCTTGATGAGGTCGAGCGAGAGGGACAGGCCGTACACCTTATTTAAATAGATGTCGTCAAACTTCTCGTCCAAGACAGTGATGAGGTCGGGGTTACGTTTGAAGTTAACCATCGAGGGATCGGTGATTTTCTCCACCTCAGCGATGACGTTCTTGTCGTGCGGGCTGACGAGCTGACCGCCGTCGTTCCAATAAGCCTTGTAGCCGTTGTATTCCTTGGGGTTGTGCGAGGCGGTGACCATCACGCCAGCATCACATTTCATCTCGCGCACGGCGAATGAAAGTTCTGGGGTGGGGCGGAGGCAGTCGAAGATGTAGACTTTGATGCCGTTGGCCGACATCACGTCAGCCGTGACGTTGGCGAAGGCGGGGCTGTTGTTGCGGCCGTCGTAGGAGATGGCGACGCTGAGGTCTTTCTTGTCGGGGTGCATCTTCTTGATGTAGTTGGCGAAGCCTTGGGTGGCCATTGCCACAGTGTAGATGTTCATGCGGTTGGTGCCTGCACCCATGATGCCACGCAGTCCGCCAGTGCCGAACTCGAGGTTGCGGTAGAAGCTCTCGGTGAGTTCGTTAGGGTCGTTGTCGAGCATGTTTTGCACGCTCTTTCTTGTTTCTTCATCGTATTGCTCAGTGAGCCACGATTTTGCTCTTTCGATGATTTGAGTGTCCATATTGTATATGTTTATGTGATTGTTGTTCTTACAGGGACTCACGTCGCCTGGCAGGGACTCACGTCGCCTGGCAGGGACTCACGTCGCCTGGCAGGGACTCACGTCGCCTGGCAGGGACTCACGTCGCCTGGCAGGGACTCACGTCGCCTGGCAGGGACTCACGTCGCCTGCTTAATGTCCTGTCGCCCCTACGGGGCTGTGCTTGAGTTCTTCTATGCATTTCTCCAAGCTCTCCCGCCAATCTGGTATCTCAATCCCAGCATATTCCTTGATCTTGTTCAAATCCAACACGCTGTATGCTGGCCGTTTCGCTTTGGTGGGATATTGGTCTGTCGTTATCGGGTTTACCTTACAAGTTTTTCCACCGATCTCCATAATGGCCACGGCGAAGTCGTACCATGTAGTCTGCCCTTCGTTGGTGAAGTGGAAGGTCTCGTGGACTTCTTTCTTGCCGTTTTTGTTGAGTAGGGCGACCAAAGCCACAGCCAGGTCGTGTGCCCAAGTGGGGCAGCCTTTCTGGTCGGCCACCACATTGATTTCTTCTTTGGTGTCACCCAGCATGAGCATGGTCTTCACGAAGTTTTTGCCTACTGAGGAGTAGAGCCATGCCGTGCGCACAATCATGTAGCAGCAACCGCTCTCGCGGATGAGGCGCTCGCCTTCAGCCTTAGTGCTACCGTACACCGATTGCGGGTTGATGGGGTCATCCACCTTATAAGGTTCGCGGGCATCGCCGCCAAAGACATAGTCGGTGGAAATGTGAATCAGCAACGCATTGTGTCTCTGGCAGGTGTCAGCCAACACTTTGGGTGCGAAACTGTTAATGAGTGTGGCCAGTTCTGGTTCATCTTCGGCTTTGTCGACGGCAGTATAGGCAGCGCAATTGATGCAGGCTTCTATGCGGTTTGTCTCGAAGCACTTCTCAACCGCGGCTTTGTCGCAGATGTCCAGGGTGTCGACATCGGTGAAAAGCCAATGATGGCTTGTGTCGCTTGCGGCTATTTTCTGTAGCTCGGTTCCTAATTGGCCTTTATATCCTGTGATTAATATGTTCATTTTCAATTGTTTTAAAACTTGTGTAAAAACGCAATCCCTATCGACTCCTTGAATTGTAGCTTTGGCACATTATCGACTACGGTCTGTACGCCTTCAATCTCCTCGTATTTGGGGAAGGTGGTGTTGTGGTCGTATTTCAAATGGACGAAGAGTATGGTCGACAAGAATTTGGTAATGGTGAAGTGGATGGTGTTCTCCCAATTCACGTCGAGGCGTAGCCTATCGTCATCGCGGCGCTCAAGATAATTGTAGAAGGTATTGAGCATTGTGGTGTAGTTGATGCTTTTGCTAATGGGCTGCTTGTAGTTGATGATGACGTTGATTCCGATGGCGGGGGCGATGTTCTCGCCAGGAATCCAAATGCTATCCTGATTGTAGTAGCCTTTTTTGACGCCGAAAGCACCCTTGTCGGCCAATTCTTGGTTCATCACAAAAGTGACCTTGCCGGCCAAGGGGCTCATGAAAACCTGAAGATGCTCGTCTTTGGTCTTGTATGAGTAACCAGCCGATACGGTGAGGTAGGCGGGGGCGAAGAAAGTGGAGATGATGGTGGAGTCATTGGGGTACTTGTATCCATTGGCAAACTGGGTGTTGAAAGTGGCTACAGCCGAAATGTTCCACTGGGTTTTGCTGTCGAGCGAAAGTGAATAGGTGAGGTCGATTTTGTCGTCCTGTTTTTCAATTCGTTTGTCGCCGAAGCGTGAGATGCCAAAGGCGAAGGCTCCGACGAGTTTTTGCTCGAATCTCTTTTTGTGATAAATCAATGCAAAATTGGCAAAAGCCTTGCCCGTCCATGCATTTTCACCACCCGCTGCCCAGTTGGAAAGTGCCAACTGGTTGATGTTTAATCCGTAATTGCCATGGAACGAGAATCTTTCGTTTAGGATGTCGATAATGTTCTCTTTGGGACGCGGACCATCCGGTCGCTTTGGGGTAAGCGAGTCGATGTGACGGTTGACGGCATCGAGTTCGTTCTTGATGGTCTCCAAATCGCTCAAGTACTCATCCTTGTTTTGGTTCAACATGTCGATGGTACGCCCGATTTGCTCGATGTCTTGATTGACTTGGTATTGCTGAAGGATAAGCGATTGTCTGATGCGGATATAGTCAAGGGTGTTTTGGCAGATGGAATCGATTCGAGGGGTGAAAAAAACATACCGCTCTTGTCCAAAGACTTGGAAAGAGACGGTTGTAATGATGAAAATCAATATGATACGAAATAATTGCCTCAACTGTAATCTCATCAGTTTGGTGAATCATTGTTTCCAATCGCAAAATTATGCGATTTTGGGAAACAAACGTACAATTATGGCAATTTATTTCTCTTCAATGATAGGAATTTTATGATTGCTTTGATAGAGATGCTTCTTCACGTTCTCATATTGGTAGGTGACCTTCGTCCACATCTCCACACTCTTCTTGATGCCCAAGATACGACGTGTAGTGGTTCTGAGGCTTTCGTCGAGGCTGTGGTAGATGGAACCTGAAACGCCGACATAGAAAGGACGAGCGCATTCCTTGCAGATACGTATGGCTTTATAGATGCATGAGCCGAACCATGCGATGTTTTCTGTGCCATAGTCGGACAGCACTTTGGTGCCCATGATATGTCCGTGGTCAAGACCCATGGCAAACTCAAGATTGGGAATACCGGAAAAATGGTGCTTGTATGTCTCGGTTAGGGCATAAACGATTTTCAACGCTCCGGTCACAGCCAGCTTCACGCTCTCTTCTTTTCCAGGGTAGATGATAAGGAACGAACTAGGGGAGAAGCAGTTGAGGAAGCCACCCGTTTGTTCGGCAAGTGCGGAGAGCACCTCATTGTACATGGTGTAGACTTGGGCGGTTTTCCTTCTGCCGCTTTCCTTGAGAAGAAAGGTCACGTTCTTGATTTCAAAGTAGATGACTGTAGCATCGGTGAATATGCCCGTACAACCAAGGTCCAATTCAGAAGTTCTGCGGATATCAGCTGTTTCGGTATAATCGAACTCTACGCTTGACAAAGCGGCAAGTTTTTGTTCTAAAGTATCATTCCAACTCATTTCAAATGAAGTTTAAATTTTTGCAAAAATAATCCTTTTTCTTTTTTGTTTGACAAGAAAAAGGATTATTTTTAAAATTGTCGAAAACAGCATCACGAAGATGCTGTTTCCTGATGATAGGTGTTATTCCATATTGGTGTAAACTGCCTGGATGTCTTCGTCTTCATCGAGTTTGTCGAGGAATTTCTCGATTTCCACCATCTGCTCGTCGGTGAAGCTGACGGTTTGGTTGGGGAAACGCTGCAGATTGGCTTTCACGATGTTGATTTTACGCTCTTCGAGGGCGTCGTGCATGGTGCCATAGTCGGTCCAGGCGGTGTAGACGGTGGTCGTGGTGGTGCCTTCTTCCTCGTCGGTCTCGGTGACGATTTCGTCCAAGCCATAGTCGATGAGCTCAAGTTCCAGTTCGTCTTTGTCCATGCCTGCGGGCATCTCAATCTCGAAGACAGCCTTGCGGGTGAACATGAACTCCAACGAGCCGATAGGCAGGAATGATCCGCCGCACTTGTTGAAGTACGACTTCACGTTGGCCACGGTGCGGGTGGTGTTGTCGGTGGCACATTCTACCATGCATTGGATGCCATAGGGGCCTTTGCCTTCGTAGGTGATTTCAACGAGGTTGGCAGCGTCCTTATCGGTGGCGCGCTTGATGGCGGCATCGATGTTGTCCTTGGGCATGTTCTCAGCCTTGGCGTTCTGGATGGCCTGGCGCAGTTTGGGGTTCATGTCGGGGTCAGGACCGCCTTCTTTGGCAGCGATGGTGATCAGTTTTCCGAGTTTCGGGAACACTCTTGACATGTGTCCCCATCTTTTCAGCTTGGCCGCTTTGCGGTATTCAAATGCTCTTCCCATTATGTAGATTTTTAGATTTTTTATTTTAGGGCGCAAAGATAGTAAATCGTCAGAAATTGACGACTTTTCTTTGTAAAAATCTTTTCTTTTGTCTTTTTCGTCTATTTTTGCAGCCTTAATATTATAAGGTATGAAGGTTTTGGTGCTTTCTGAATCGGACGCTTCGTGTGGTCCGATGGCTGCGGCGTTCTTAAGGGATTTTTCCCCTTCACTGGAAGTGCTCTCAGCGGGTTTGAACCCATTTCAAGCTATTGATCCATTGGTCGTTACCGTGATGCGAGAGAGTCTGATCGACCTCGAAGCCTATGTTCCTCGCGACGTAAACGAGATTATTGATTTGGACTTTGATGCAGTTTTTCAATGCCCCGATATGTTTTGTCCTGACACAGTGGAGGACTATAGGGCATTGCGCGACTATGTCAAGAATGAGGCGTTTCTTTTCTATCGTGAACTTGAAGGAAACAAGGACTAATTCAGTTTACCATCAGAATATCTTTCTCCACACATGGCATTCTGGCGCCTCTCCACGCTCGTCAAGATAGTCCTGATGGTAATCTTCGGCAGGGTAGAAGGTCATGGCTTGTCGGATTTGTGTTGCAGGATGATAGCCCATCTGCATCAGGTCACCGAAGACTTTGATAGCCGTGTCGCGCTCCGTAGTATCGTTGAACCAAATGGCGGAGAGGTATTGCGTTCCGATGTCGATGCCTTGACCGTCAACTTGCTCGAAGTCATGGATTTCAAAGAAATAGCGCACTAAGGCCTCGTAAGAAACTTGTTCGGGGTCGTATTCCACTTCGATGGTTTCCAAATGCCCTGTCGTTCCAGTCTTTACTTGTTTGTAACTCGGGTTTTCCATGTCGCCACCCATGAAGCCGACGACGGTCTTTGTCACGCCCTTGAGACGCTTGAAGTAATACTCCACGCCCCAAAAGCATCCTGCTGAGAAATATGCTGTTTTCATTGTTGTTCTTTGATTACCTTAGTGATGGTTTTTGCTCCGTTTTTATTGCTGATAATGAGAAAATAAACTCCGTTTTCAAGGGCTGAGATATCGATGGCATCTGTTTTCACCGCTTGACAAACGATTTGTCCCAATACATTGCGTACTTCGATATCAAAGTGCTCTTCAGCGCTGATGTTGATGCGTCCCGTTGTTGGGTTGGGCCAGATTTGGATAGAGTTTTCGGTGGATTCTGAGAGACCTTCCAAAACCATCAAAGTGAGGCCGATGACGCTGTCGCAATCGGGGCCATCGAGGACTTGGGTGTAGTAGCCTGGCTCGGTCAAGGGGTGGTTGAAGAACCAATATGGGGTGTCGCTTTCATAAAACGCATCCTCAATCAAAGTGAGCGAAGCGCAGCTCTCGTAAGCACCTATGTCGACGCGGCCTTTCTGTATGCGAGTGTTGCCGGCAATGTCGGTGTTGCCCAAACCCGTGGTGTTGGGCTTGCCTGCATTGAGGCAGATGCTGCGGGGATGAATGCTCCAATTGTTGTTGTGGTATTCGGCTCCGGCTCCTTGGGCAGGATGGCTGAAGCGGACGAAGACACCAGGCTCGTCGCCGCTGTTTTCATTGGGAAGGTTATAGTTGTCAGACCCGTTGACGATGCCGCAAACGGCGGAGTTTTCAAAATCGCTCAGTCCGGCAAACTGGTTGGGGAATCCGTTGGCCACGTTACCCCAGACGATGCAGTTGTAGTATTTGTTGTGGCTGTTTTCATGGTAGATGCCCCCAACGCTCTCCGTGGCGAGATTCATCACAAAGTCGCAGTTGTAGGCAATAAACTGGCCACGGGCGTACATGCCACCAGCACTTTGTGCCGTGTTGTTGTTGATGATACAGTTTTTGAGCGTCGGCTCCGTATTATTATAAAGGTATATGCCGCCGCCTTTTGTCGAGGCGATGTTGTTGTTGATGCGACAGTTGATGTAGTCGGCACCGATGCGGTCGCACACACCGCCACCCATCGAGGCACTGTTGTCGGCAACGATGCAATTGTGGAGGGTCACATGCGCAGCGCCACCTGTCGAGTTGATGTAGATACCGCCACCGAACACCGATGCAGTATTGTCCTTGATGATGCAGTTTTTGAGCGTGACATAATTGTTCAAATAGGCTCCCGCGCCACTGCCGCTGGCACCGTTTTGAATGGTGAAGCCGTCCCAAATGGCCATTGTGCCCGAATTGAGGGCTTGGCTCTGATTCAGCACGCGGCGTGAGCTTTGTCCATCAAGGATGGTGGTGTTTTTGTCGAAATCTCGAAGGGTAAGGTCATAGTCGGGGGCTTCATCGCCTACGAAACCGCCGTAGACACGGTTGCTTTTCGAAATGTTGAAAGCACCTTCCATGTCGGTAGTATCCCCGTAGTAGGTGCCGGCCTTCACCCACACCTTGGTTGTGCCACCGCTTGAAAGGGAAGAGGCGAATTGGAGCTTGTTGGTGGCGTTGGCCCATGAGGATCCGTCTCCAGTACCATCTACACTGACGTAGATAATACCGTTGTCGTCGGCTTGAATGCTGGCAGGGAAGAGGTTCATTACTATGGCCTGACCTTGGTTGAAGCCGTTCACATCGTAGGTGGAATAGAAGGCATCGCCACTACCACTCCAGCCGAAGTTGAAGTGGAAGAGGTCGTTGTTGTCGTAGCCGTCGCAAACGAAGGCATGGCCGCTATCGCCGTTGGCACCCGAGTAATAGATGGGATGCGACAGGTCAAGTTCTGCTTTAAGCATATTGTTCCAAGCGTCGTCTTGGTAGCTGCTCTTTTGGCGGTATTTTGCACCGCAGTAACCGAAATAAGAACGCATGGCGGTCTCGACATCTTGTGACTGAGCGCCGCTACCTGATCCTGAATAGTTCATGTTGACGCTCACACCGCAATGATACAATAAGGTGGCCACTGCGTCATTGCTGTTCCATACATCGTTGGGCATCTGGTCCCAATGGTAGGTGGTGGCGGCAAAGTTGGCACTCTGTTCGCCATATTCGCTGTGTACGTAACTATGTGAGCCAAAGCCCGTCTCTGGATAGTCCCAGTATTTCATCACCTGTGCCATGGCAGTGGCCACGCAGCCCGCATAGCAGTGTCCACAAGGGCCGCCCCACCACCAGCCGCCTGAGGTGGCCGGACAGTATTCGTTGTAGTAGCAATCCTGGTTCCAACGTGTACTGACTAAAGGATCCACAGTTTGGACGTTGCGTGTTCCAAAGATGCCCTGGGCAGCATTCTCCCATTGGCGTTGGATTTTCGCCTCGGGTGTAATGTGGTTGGCTAAGGCATATTCAATCATCTCGCCGTAATGCCGAATCCATGAGGAAAAATTCTCGGGCACATCTTCCAAATCCGGGAAAACACCTTGATTGGACCAGGCCAGCACGGGTGAAAGCACGGTGTTGCCAGAAATGATGACAAAGCCTTGGCTGCCAATATTATAAATATAAATACCGTCAGAGAAGACCAGGCTCAAATCTTGTCCTTTAAGGGTTTGCTGGGAGGCAATGAAAGCTTGTGCAGTTTTGTAGGCCTTCGTTTCATCGACCTTTTGCGCTGTTTGTGAAAACGCAAGGGAAAGTGATGCGAAAACCAGTAATAGTAACAAAGTTGTTTTTTTCATAGGTTGAAATTTTGCCGCAAATTTAGCAAGTTGTTTTGGATTTCTTGAAAAAACTTTCGCTATTGTACTAGAAGTCTTCTCGATAGAATGAGGGAAAAATGGTCCAATTATTTCAGCACCATTCCGATTGCCTCCAAAACCAAGTCTTCCATGATGAAATATGTGTCAGGATTAGGGTGGCAGCCGTCCTCGCTGAGCGTTTTCGGTAATCCAAGGTCCTCGTCGGCGAGCACGGAATGGTAATCGAGGTAAATTATCCCATTCGCATCAGCGTATGCCTTCAGGCTTTTATTGATATCAACGATGGTCTGGCCAGGGTTTTCGATTTCCTTACGCCATGGAAACTCTGAGCAGGGTGGGATGGAGCTGATGATGGGCACGATGCCATTGGCTTGGGCTTGGTTGCACATGGCAACGATGTTGTCGACCACTCGTTCGGGCGACACCCAATATTCGTTGTGTGCCACATCGTTGGTGCCAGCCATGATGACCACAGCCTTGGGGTGCAGGTCTATGACATCATCATTGAATCGCACCAACATCTGCGCGGAGGTCTGGCCACTGATGCCTCTGCCACAGAAGTTGTGATTGCTGAAAAAATCAGGGTGGAAATAGGCCCAGTTGTCGGTGATGGAGTTACCCATAAAAACCACTTCTGGGTAGTTGCCGCTGGCAATGATGCGTTCGTTGTTGGCTCCATAACGGTTGAAGCCGAACCAGTCTTGTGAATAGCCGAAGATTGACATGGTTGAAAGGATGATGAGGATAAATGTTTTCTTCATTGTTTAAAAATTTGAGCAAAAATAGCAATTTTAATAATAAGGTGAAAAAAATCTTCTCAAACGCTAATAATCTGCTTTTCGTAAGAGAAAAATTTGTACTTTTGCAGCCGCTTTAAAAATGACCCATTTTTATGATTAACATAACCTTTCCTGACAATAGTGTCAGACAATTTGAAGCCGGTGTGACACCGCTGGATATCGCCAAGAGCCTGAGCGAAGGATTGGCGCGTAATGTGCTGTCTGCCAAAGTAAATGGTAAGATGTGGGATGCTATGCGCCCCGTCAACGAGGATGCCACCATCCAACTTTTCACTTGGGACGACCCTGAGGGTAAGGCTACCTTCTGGCACTCTTCTGCCCACCTCATGGCTGAGGCCATCGAGGCTTTGTACAAGGGTGTGAAGTTCGGCATCGGCCCCGCCGTGGATGCCGGTTTCTACTACGACATCGACACAGGCGACATCACCCTGACCGAAGCCGACCTCGTTGCCATCGAGAAGAAGATGCTTGAATTGGCTCGCGAGAAGCAGACTTTCGAGCGCGTTGACGTGAGCAAGGCCGAAGCACTGAAGTATTTCACTGAGAAAGGCGACGAATACAAGCAGGAACTCATCAGCGAGTTGGAAGACGGTACTATCACCTATTATAAATGTGGTAACTTCACCGACCTTTGCCGCGGTCCCCATATCCCGAATACGAGCGTCATCAAGGCAGTGAAGCTGACCTCGCTGGCTGGCGCTTACTGGCGTGGCGACGAGAAGCGCAAACAGCTGACCCGCGTCTATGGTATCACCTTCCCGAAGCAGAAGGAACTCGATGAGTACCTCGTGCTGCTCGAAGAAGCCAAGAAGCGTGACCACCGCAAGCTTGGCCGTGAGCTGGAGCTCTTCATGTTCAATGACATCGTGGGTAAAGGTCTGCCGATTTGGTTGCCCAAAGGCACCGAACTGCGCCTCCGCCTGCAGGAGTACCTGACCAAGATCCAGAAGGAATATGGTTATGAGCAAGTCATCACGCCTCATATCGGTGGCAAGCAACTCTATGTCACCTCGGGTCACTGGGACCACTATGGTGAAGACAGCTTCCGCCCGATCACCACACCCGAAGAAGGCGAGGAGTACTTGCTGAAGCCGATGAACTGTCCTCACCACTGCATGATTTTCAAGTGGAAGCCGCGTTCCTATAAGGACCTGCCTTTCCGCTGCGCTGAGTTCGGCACGGTGTACCGTTACGAGCAGAGCGGTGAGCTCCACGGCTTGACTCGTGTGCGTTCATTCACTCAGGACGATGCCCACATCTTCTGCCGTCCCGACCAGGTGAAGGAAGAGTTCATCCGCGTTATGGAAATCATCGAAATCATCTTCAGGGCTCTTGACTTCAAGAACTTTGAAGCACAGATATCGCTCCGCGACCCCAACGACCACGAGAAATATGTGGGTACGGACGAGAACTGGGCCAAGGCTGAAGCCGCCATCCAGGAGGCTTGCGCCGAGAAGGGTCTGCCCGCCCATGTGGAATACGGCGAGGCCGCTTTCTATGGTCCAAAGCTCGACTTCATGGTGAAGGACGCCCTTGGCCGTAAGTGGCAGTTGGGTACCATCCAGGTGGACTACAACCTGCCTGAGCGTTTCGACCTGACCTATATCGGTGCTGACAACGAGAAACACCGTCCTGTGATGGTGCACCGCGCACCCTTCGGCTCCATGGAGCGTTTCGTGGCCGTGTTGCTCGAGCACTGCGCCGGTGAGTTCCCGCTGTGGCTGGCTCCCGACCAGGTGATTATCCTCCCCGTGAGCGAAAAATACCTCGATTTTGCGAAAAATTTGCAATCGTATCTGAAAAAGTCCGATATTCGCGCCCTCATTGACGAGCGTAGTGAGAAGATTGGCCGTAAGATCCGTGATGCCGAAATGAAGAAATATCCTTACATGCTCATCGTGGGCGAGAAAGAAGCGGCTGAAAATCAAGTCTCTGTGCGTAAGCATGGACAAGTCGACCTCGGCACGATGCCGACAGATGCCTTCGCAGAGATGATTCGCAAGCAAGTCGAAGAGGAACAGAACAAGAGATAACTAATTAACTGAATATAAACTTAATATAGGAGACTACAACTATAGCACAGATTCCACAAAAAGGAAGACCAGGCCAGAAGCCGAACAAGGACAAGGACGGATTCAACCATCGCATCAATGAGGAAGTGAAAGCTCCGATGGTTCGTCTGGTGGGTGAGGGCGTTGAACCGAACATCTATCCCTTGCGCGAAGCCTTGAGAATCGTAGAAGAATTGGGTGTCGACCTCGTTGAGATCCAACCCGATGCCAATCCGCCTGTATGCAAGGCGATGGACTACAAGAAGTTCGTCTTCGACCAGAAGAAGCGTCTGAAGGAACAGAAAGCCAAAGCCACTAAGGTCGTCATCAAGGAAATCCGCCTCGGGCCCCAAACCGATGACCACGACTTCGAGTTCAAGCTGAATCACGCCAAGCGTTTCCTGCAGGAAGGTTCGAAAGTGAAGGTGGAAGTCTTTTTCAGAGGCCGCTCCATCGTCTACAAGGAACAAGGTGAAATCATATTGCTCAAGTTTGCGCAAGAGCTGGAAGAGTTCGGAAAGGTGGAGATGATGCCCAAGTTGGAGGGCAAGCGCATGCAGATGATGATAGCTCCTAAATCAACAAAGAAGTGAAAGCTGTAAGCTATAAGCCGTAAGCTATAAGCTCGGTAGCGACAAAGCTAACAGCTTACGGCTTAAAGCTTAAAGCTAAAAAAGAGAAATAGAATAGTAACTTAATACCATTAAAATAATTGTAAAATGCCGAAAATGAAGACTAAGTCCGCTGCCAAGAAGCGTTTCCAAGTAACGGGTAGCGGCAAGCTGAAGAGAAAGCATGCTTATCATGGCCACATCCTGACCAAGAAGAGCCAGAAGAGAAAACGCAACCTCGACCACACTGCAATCGTTGAGAGAGCAGACGAGAAAGTCGTGAAACAAATGCTTCTCATGTAATTAACCCAATGTGTAATTTGTCTCAGCAGAAAAGTTCTCGAAAGGAGCGAGGCGCTGGACGAAAAAATCAAACAAAATGACAAGATCAGTCAATGCAGTGGCTTCAAGAGCCAGAAGAAAGAAAATCCTGAAGAAGACCAAAGGTCAGTTCAGCACGAGAAAGAATGTCTGGACTGTGGCGAAGAACTCTTACGAAAAGGGTCAGACCTACGCTTATCGCGACAGAAGAAACAAGAAGCGCGAATTCCGCAGCCTGTGGATTATCCGTATCAATGCTGCCATCCGTGAATATGGCATGAACTACAGCCAATTCATCGACAAGCTCACCAAGTCGGGTATCGAAATCAACCGCAAGGTCCTTGCCGACCTCGCTTTGAACAACCCCGAGGCTTTCAAGGCCATCGTCGACCAGGTGAAGTAAGTTCGCGTTATTGTTACGATAACAACGGAGTCCCAACCCTTGCGGTTGGGACTTTTTTTGTATTTTTGCATTCACTATGAACTTCAAACTTGTATCCGATTTTCAGCCCACCGGCGACCAGCCCGAAGCCATCAAACAGTTGGTGGACGGCCTGAATCGTGGCGACCGTGCCCAGACACTTTTAGGCGTGACGGGCTCGGGAAAGACGTTTACCATTGCGAATGTTTTGGCCCAATTGAATCGACCTGCTTTGGTGTTGAGCCACAACAAGACCCTTGCAGCACAGCTCTATGGCGAGTTCAAGCAGTTCTTTCCGGAGAACGCGGTGAATTATTTCGTTTCCTATTACGACTACTACCAGCCTGAGGCTTTCATCCCTGCAACCAATACCTATATAGAAAAGGACCTCGCCATCAATATGGAAATCGACAAGATGCGGCTGGCGACCACTTCGGCCTTGCTTTCGGGTCGACGCGATATCATCGTGGTTTCCTCAGTATCATGTCTCTATGGTATTGGCAACCCCGATGACTTCGGCAAGAACATCATCTATCTGGAACGTGGCATGAAAACCAGCCGTGACGATGTGGCAAAAGCCTTGGTCGGGGCTTTGTATGTGCGCAACGAGATTGAGTTCACGCAAGGCAAGTTCAGGGTGAAAGGGGAGACCATGGATGTGTTCCCGGCCTATGCCGACTATGCCTACCGCATCGTGTTTTGGGACGACGAAATCGACAGCTTGGAGATGTTCAACCCTGTGACGGGCAGAAGGATGGAGAACCTTTCGGAATTGACCATATTCCCCGCCAACATCTTCGTGACCTCGCAAGCCAAACTCAACTCAGCTGTGGCGGAGATTCAAGACGACATGTTCAAGCAGGCCGAGTATTTTCGCGAAATTGGCAAGAACTTGGAAGCTAAACGTCTTGAAGATCGTGTCAATTACGACCTTGAGATGATGAAGGAGCTGGGTTATTGCTCTGGCATTGAGAACTATTCACGATATTTCGATGGGCGCAGTCCAGGCACGCGGCCTTTCTGTTTGCTGGATTATTTCCCCGACGACTTCATCACCATCATTGACGAGAGTCATGTTACCATTCCACAGATTCGTGGGATGCATGGCGGCGACCGTTCGCGCAAGCAGACCTTGGTGGAATACGGCTTCCGTTTGCCTTCGGCTCTGGATAACAGACCTTTGCAGTTCGATGAATTTGAGGCACTCACAGGGCAGACCATCTATGTCAGTGCCACACCTGCCGACTTCGAGTTGCAGCAGAGCGAAGGCATATATGTGGAGCAGCTGATTCGTCCCACGGGTTTGTTAGACCCTTTGATTGAGGTGCGTCCGAGCTTGAATCAGGTTGACGACCTCATCGATGAGATTCATAAGGTGGTGGAGAAGAACCAGCGTGTGCTCGTCACCACTTTGACCAAACGCATGGCCGAGGAGCTGAATACCTATCTCAATGGCTTGAAAATCAAGACGCGCTACATCCATTCCGACGTGGATACTATGGAACGTGTGGAAATCTTGCAAGGCCTTCGTATGGGTGAATTTGATGTGTTGGTCGGTGTCAACCTTTTGCGTGAGGGATTGGATTTGCCCGAGGTGAGTCTGGTCGCCATCTTGGATGCTGACAAGGAGGGCTTCCTTCGCTCGGAACGTTCGCTGACGCAGACTGCAGGTCGTGCCGCCCGAAATGCCGAGAGCAAGGTCATCATGTATGCTGATACGATTACAGATTCCATGCGCAAGACCATCGACGAGACCGCCCGCCGTCGCGCCAAGCAGATGGCTTATAACGAGGCACATGGCATCGTCCCCAAGACCATCGTCAAAGCTATCGACAACTCCTTGGGCACCTTGAAAGGCAACGTTGAGGTTCCTTCACCGTATGGTCAACAAGGTCCAGCTACGACGATGGCTGCCGAAGGTCAGGCTTCTTATATGTCGAAGGAACAACTTCAAAAGGCCATCGCTCAGACTAAGAAGAATATGGAGAAGGCTGTCAAGGAGATGGACTTCCTCAGTGCAGCAAAGTTCCGCGATGAAATGATTGAGCTTCAGGAAAGAATGTCTCGATTGTAAATAAATAGCTGAGTCTCAGAAAAAAGTAGTAGTTTTGCAATCTAAATAATAACCTAGATCTTATGAAGAAACTTTTCCTTTCTGTAGTTGTCATGTTATTCATGTCAACAACATTTGCCCAAACCAAGGACAATGTGGCGCGTGAATGCGTGCTGTTTGAAATCTTTACGGGTGTGCGCTGCCCCTATTGTCCTGCAGCCGCCAATGGTATCGCCCAGATGATGGAAGAAGGCCTGGCCATCGCTCCAGTCGCCTATCATACCACGGCTTTTTCCACTGAGGAGTATTACACCAACGAGACCAATGCCCGTGCCAACTATTACGGCATCAATAGCTATCCGACCTTGAAAGCCGATGGTGTCACGGGAATGTCGGGCGGCGGCAACGCCAGCGAAAACATGTACTCTTATTACATGAATTACTACAACCAACGTATCAATGTGCCCAGCCCGTTTACCATCGACTTAAGCTATGAGCCTGTCGACGGCACTTCGTGTCAGGTGAACTGCACGGTGACGCAAGTTGGAGACTGCAACGGCTCTGATGTGCGCGTGTTCATTGCCTTGACGCAGTGCAACATTGATGTGGGTTGGCAGGGCATGCAAGGTCTGCATCATGTTTGTCGCGACATGATTCCCTCGCAAACGGGAACACTGTTTACAGGCCCAACGATGACCATCAGCGAGACTTTCGAAATGCATTGGCCCAAGGAAGACTGCTATCTGACGGCATGGGTGCAGAACTACTCTGGCGGCACTAAGGAGGTGTATCAAGCCGTGCGTATGTCAATGGCTTTGGATTTGGATTATGACATTGCTTTAAAGTCGGTTGAAAACGTGGTTACCCAAAACTGCTCGGGCATACAACAACCCGAGATGACTGTGAAAAATCTTGGCAACCAAACTATTACGTTCTTTGACTTATGTGCTTTTGATGGATATGAAGACCATCGCCAGTCGTGGCATGGCACTTTGCCTAAAGGCCAATCGGTGACGGTGACGATGGACGAGTTTGTGGCAGCTCCATGTGATGCGCTGCATTTCTATGTAGTGATGCCCAATGGTGAGGGCGACCAGTATTTGCCCGACAATTTCATTGATGTTGGAATGGAGGGTGTGCCTGAAATCGACGGCTATCTGAAGATGCAGCTGAAGACGGGAATACATCCTCAGAATATCAGTGTAGAAATCATTGAGACCGAAAGCGGTGAGACGGTCAATTTATATAATTTTGACCAGGCCAATCATGTCTATACCGATGACATTGTGTTGATGAATGCAGGCTGTTATCGCATCCGCGTGCGTGATATTGCCGGCGAAGGCATGGGCAACGGATTTTTCCAATTCAAGGACTCCAACAATCAGATTGTCATGAAAGGTGGCGGATCGGCAGGCCATTTCACTTACGAGTTGTCTTCAGAGGTGCAGTGCGACGGCACTCTTTCGATTAATGAGGCTGAAGCGGTTTTGCCTGTGGTCTATCCAAATCCGTCTCAGGGCTTGTTCAACCTCAATTTAGTTGAAGGCAATTGGCAAGTTCAGGTGTATGACATCACAGGTCGAATGGTGCTTGAAAGCCAGAACGATGGTAAGGGCAGTGTCGACCTTAGTGGTTATCAGAGTGGTATGTATTTCTTGAAGGCTACGAATGGGGCGCAAGAAATCAACACGAAGATTGTGGTACGCTGAACATCAATAAAACTACAAAGACCTCAAGGGCGGCTTTCATTGGAGCTGCCCTTTTTTGATGGTTGCTGCGATTTCTCTTGTGGCTTTGAACCCCTGAGGGATGGGAAACATCACGAATGTGTGGAACATGCCTTCAAACTCTTGGAAATGTCCGGTTTTTCCAGCTTTTTCATAGGTCTCCTTGAGGAATAGGTCGTCGGGTTGTAGGATTTCATCGGAGCCATAGTAAACGCTGAGGTTGTCGACACCGCTGAAATCGCCGAAAACGGGACTGACCCAAGGATGCTTGGCCGACAACTTGCCTTGCCAAATAGCGTTCAGCGTGATGACGCGGTCGAGTTGAAGCATGTCGTCCTTTCCCTGTAAGGCTCGCATTTCCTTCTCTTTAGTGTGGCTTAGGTCGACGCAAGGGGAGAGCAGGGTAGTGGTCGCAGGCTTTTGCCAACCGTTTTTGTGGGCTTCTTGTGCAACGATGAGACACAAACAGGCACCAGCAGAGTCACCAACGAGGTGGATTTCACTGTATTGTCCGGATTCTGAAATGCTTCTGTAGAAACTAAGCACAGTTTGCACGGAATACTCGCAGTCGTATTCGGGCGACTTGGGATAGACGGGCAGCAAGGCATCGCAATGGGTGCGTAAGGCGAGGTCGTGCAGGAAACGCCAATGGAAGAACACAGGCGGGTAGATGAAAGCGCCGCCGTGAAGGTAGAGGATGAGTTTGTGAGAGGCATGGTCGTGTCTGAAGACTTGCATCTCAAACCCCGTTGACGCAGCAAACTTTTCTTCCGTGAAAAATCCTCTGAAATAGCGCGGTATCCTCACGGGTCTGCGGTTCTCGCGGCGGCAATGCTCCAATTCCTCCTGCACCTCTTCAGGCGTGGCATCGCGCAATTGCTTGAACATCAGCTTCAGATACTTTTCTGTAAAGACGATTCCTGGATTCATAAAACTTTGATTATTGGGTTTGAGCGGCTGCCACAGTGTGACAGCCCTGAAATTCAATGTTTCTGATAAATCTTCAAATCAAACATGGTAGCCGCAGAGATGACATGGTCGAAAATGTCGCTCTGGATTTCCTCATAGTTGATCCATTTCTTGTCGCTGCTGAAAGCGTAAATTTGCAGCGGCACACCAAACTCAGTAGGTTGCATCTGTCGCACCATCATGGTCAGGTTGTGGTTCAGTTTCGGGTTGTTGTTGAGGTAAGCCTTGATATAAGCGCGGAAGATGCCCAAATTGGTCTGCTGGCGTCCGTTTATGATTTCGCTCGTATCAATGCGGTTGGCTTTGTTGTATTCGAGGATGTCTTCTTCTTTTTGCTCGATATAATCCTTCACAAGCCCGTAGTGTTTGTATTTCTCTATCATCTCCGGCGTGCAGTAGCGGATGGTGTTCACATCGATGTTGATGGTGCGTGCGATGCGTCGTCCGCCCGATTCCGACATGCCACGCCAGTTGGTGAAGGGGTTGGAAACCAAGTTGTAAGTCGGGATGGTGGTGATGGTGTTGTCCCAGTTTTGCACTTTCACCGTGGTGAGGTTGATTTCCAGGACATTGCCGTCGGCAGGACCAATGGAAATCCAGTCTCCGATGCGAAGCATGTCATTGACGGAGAGTTGTATGCTGCCCACAAATCCCTTGATGGTGTCTTGGAAAACGAGGATGATGATGGCCGACATGGTGCCCAAGCTTATCAGTATGTTCCCAATCTTGGTGCCCAAAACGAAGGCGATGGCAATCAAGACGCACAGGATGTAAAGCACAATCTTCGTGACTTGTATCAATCCGGTGATGGGCTTTATTTTTGCCATCTCATGCATGTTATACAAGTCTTCACCTGTCGATACAAATGAACTGATAATCATTGTACAGATGAAAATTTCGATGACGCTGACCAGCTTCATCAGAAACGTTGCTGTCTCGGGAAAGTCAGGGAGCGCGTTGTCAAGTAACGCGCCGATGATGAGGGCGGGGATGAGCAGACAGATGCGTCCGATGACTTTGTTTTTTAGGAGCAGGTCGTCATACTTGTTCGTCGAGAGTTGGATGATTTTGTAGACGGTTCTCTTCAGGATGTACTTGATTAAGAAAAAGATACCCATGCTGAGAATAACCAACGACAACGTGGAGATGGTTTCGGCAATGGCAGTCGAAAGCTCCACGTTGAGCCCCATCTTGAGATTCAGGTTCTTCAGTATTTCGATGTATTTTTCAATCATATTCCACTGATTTTGGTTTTCGTGTATCCTTTTTCCTGCAACAAGGCCAATACCTTTTCGCGGAAATCACCTTGCAGCAGAATCTCACCGTCCTTGACGCTGCCACCTACGCCGCAGGCTGACTTCAGTTCCTTGCCTAATACTGCTAAATCATAGTCTGAGCCTTGAAAGCCAGTGATGAGGGTCACTTTTTTGCCAGCGCGTTGCTTCTTGTCAAGCATGACTCTGAGGTTCTGTTTTGTAGGCTCTAGGGTGATGGTTTCTTCTTCACCGTAGTCAAAGGCATAGTCGGGGTTGGTGGAATAGACAATGCCGTTTTTGTCACTCTTGTGTTTCATGAATGGTGTCGGTTTTTGTTATGGTTAATTCGTTGTTAATCATTCTGTTGTTATATTCCGAAATAAAATGGTAGAGTTTTTCGAAGATGTCGGGACATTGAAGACGGTCGATGAGGTTGTCGTTGAGGAGCGTGTCGCTAATGGGTTTGAAGATACCGAAAGGACGCTCACCGTCCGATTGCACGAGATAATTGCCGTCGCAGTATTGGTAAGTAAGGTTGTAGTAGCTGACAAAAGCGGGCTCGCTGAGTGTGTCGAAAAGGTTGCGTCCAAAGGAAAACAGCGTGTCGTTGACATCAAGAGCGGACAGGATGGAAGGCCCAAGGTCAATTTGTTGGGCGATTTCTTCACATCGTAAGGGCTTGATTTTTTGTGGGTAATAGAAGGCGATGGGGATGGCATACATGCCCCAAACGTTGCTGTATTCAGGCTGGAAATGCAAACTGTTGGAATAATCAGCGGTGATGACAAACAAGGTGTGATCGAACCAGGGCATCTGTGAGGCGGTTTTGAAGAAATCCCTCAATGAGCAATCAACATAATAGACGGTCTTCTCGAATCCAGTCCAGAAATAGCTTTCCTCTGGAAGGACGAAGTCGTAAGGCACTCTGTAAGGATAGCGTGACGAAAGCGTGTAGACCATTGTGGCAAATGGTTCGTGCACACGGTTCAAGGTCTGTGCGACATATTGTAGGAAAGGTCCGTCGAAGATGCCCCATTGTCCGTCGTAGTCTTTTTCGTCATCATATTCAATACGTCCGAAATAGTTTTTGATGCCGGCGCGACGGCTGAATTCGTCGAATCCTAAAATGCCATTTTTGCCGCCGTGCATGAAAATGGTGTTGTAGCCCTTTTGCTGTAGGTGCTGGCAGAACGCGTCAAAGTCGTTGTCAGCGTAGGCCGACCTCGTGAAGTCGTTTTCCATCAGTGCGGGGATGCTTGCCAAGATGGCGGGTAGTGCCTCAAGGCCTCGGCGACTGTTCGACATGCCGTTGAAAGTGAGACTCTCGCAGAGAAGCGAGTCGAGGAATGGCGTGAGGTTGAACCGTCGGTCTTGGCTGTAATATTTGAGCATCTCCTGTCCGACGTTTTTCATGATGATGACAACCACATTTGATGGGATGCTGTCAGCAGTCAAGGTGTCGTTTTTTATGAAACGGTTGGCTGTCAGGTTTTTATGAATGGGAGAATAGTCGCTATTGTAGGTTCCTGTCCATTCTTTCAGTTTCGTTTCATGCGTGGTAAAGAGACAAAAAGGCGTGTTGAGAAGGATGGGCGCGTTTTGCGGGTCGGTGTATTGCATGGCTGTCTCACTGGTGATTGGCTTGGCTTGGAGGCCGCCTCGACAAGCGATTAAGGTCAGTATGCTCATGACAGCCAAACTGATGGCTTGCCTCATCTGCCAGCGCGGTTTTTCCTCCTTTGAAGGCGGTTGGATTCTTGTTTGTTGCGCAACTACCCTGATAGTCAATACAAATAATATAAAGATAACAAGTAAGTACCAATAGTCAAACAACACCTGCCTGATTGTTCCAAAGGAGATTTCGTCGGAATGGCCAAGGACCTTGACGAAATCAATTGTGAGGTGTTTTCCGAAGAAGTGGAAGGAAACAATATCGAAGAAATTCAAGAAAATGGCAAAGGCATTGAGGGAAACATAAACGATGTCGACGATGTCTTGTAGCCTTTTGTTGTAAATTGTTTTTGTGGGAAAACAATAAAAAAGGATGGTCAAAATGTTGATTCCGAAAACGATGGGGAGGTCGAATCTCATGCCGCAAAAATACAACGAAATGACCTCTTTCAGGCTCAGCTGATGGAAAAACTGGATGTTGAAAAGATAGAGCATCCAACGGCTGATACTGAGAGCCAAAAGAGTGGCTAACAAGCGATATGTCAGCAACATATATGGCGATGAAAGCCATTCTTGGATTCTTTCTTTGTTTGTTTTGCGGCGCATGGTTTATTTCTTTATCGATGCAAAAGTATGTAAAAAAGGTGTATCTTTGCCAATTATTCATTCTATTAGGAATTTGTCACCATGAAAAAGTGTTCGTTTTTAGCTCTATTGTTAGGTTTCGTCCCCATGCTCCTTATGGCTCAAGAGAAATTCCCGCAATATCGGAATCCGCTCGACATTCCGATTTACCTTTCAGCTACTTTCGGAGAGTTGCGGCCAAATCATCTTCATGCAGGTCTCGACATCAAGACGCAAGGCGTGGAGGGGAAGAAGGTATATGCCGTGGCAGATGGTTATGTCAGCCGTATAGGGGTGTCGCCTTACGGTTATGGTAATGTGCTGTATATCACGCATTATGATGGCTACACCAGTGTATATGCACATTTGCAGCGTTTTTCAGGTAAAATTGCGACTTACGTGAAGGAATACCAATACAAACATCAGCAATTTGCTTCACAGATCTATCCTGAAAAGGACCAGTTTCCCGTCAAACAAGGCGACCTGATTGCTTATTCGGGCAACTCTGGCGGCTCAGGCGGCCCACATCTTCATTTCGAGATTCGGCATACGGTGAGCGAAAAGCCAGTCAATCCGATGTATTTTGGATACAAAATCGAGGATCATGTAAAGCCGCTCATTCAAGGGGTTGCCGTGTATCCAGTAGGTGAGAAATCGACGCTTGAAGGTGGCATCCAGCCTATGTATTTCTCAGTGGATGGCGAAAATGGGAAGTATAGTCTCAAAGACAGGGTGTCAGTCAATGCCAATGGCGAAGTGGCTTTTGGTATTCGAACCTTCGACCAGGTGGGCACTTCTACAAACAAAAACGGCCCCTATCTCTATGAGCTTTTCCTTGATGACGTGCTTGCCTTCCAAGTGGAGGCCGATAGCTTTTCTTACAGCGAACCGCGTTATGTGAACAGCCTGCTTGATTACCGTCATTACAAGCAGAAAAAGACCAGCTATGTCCGCACGGAGACCGACCCGTACAACCGACTTCACATGATTGAAAAACGGAATGGCACCATTACAGTTGAGGAAGGTGATACGGTGAACGTTTGCTTTAAAATCTCTGATTATGTTGGCAATAGCTCTACGGCAAGATTCATGTTAGTGGGAACGGCTCCCGTGAAGGTGGAGCGCCCAGAGCATCGTCGTAGCGAATATTTCGTTAAAGCGGATGGCACCATGAACAGCGAAATCACGATAGAGGATTTTAGCGTTTCGATGGAGAAAGGCACCTTCTTCCGTGACGAATGGGTGCAGACCGGTCAACGTGATGAAAAAGGTTGCTGCTCAAGGATTTATCGATTTGGTGATGATGAAATGACGACTTTCAAAGCCTTTACGGTTCGAATCCGTCCCGAAAAACGATGGGCCGACCATTCGAAGATGTATATTGCCTATATCGAGAACAGTGGTAAAGTCTCATCGCTGGGTGGCAAAATGAAGAATGGCTGCATGGAGGTCACTACTCGTTCGATGGGCGAGTTTACCATCAAGATTGACTCGGTGGCACCTCAAGTGTCAGCCACGAATTTCAAGAAAGGACAGGCTGTGAATAAGCTGAAGTCGTTGCGCTTCAAAATCACCGACGACATGACGGGGATCGAGACCTACAATATCTATCTGAATGATGTGTGGGTACTTGGCCAATACGATGCCAAGAACAACCTGCTTTATTACGAGGTGGACTCACATCTGAAGAAAGGCACGAATAATGTGAAAGTTGTGGTGACCGATGGTGTCGGCAACACGAAGACGCTGAAAACCAGTGTGGTGAATTAGTTTGGAATAAACTGATATGCTCCCAAGTCTGGTGTGCCAACCCGTGACACTCCATCCAAATCGTAAGGCAATTCGTTGCCAAACAACGGGTTGCCTATTCCGATAACGGGAGAAGAGATACTGTCGATGTGGCAGTCAGGCAAGATTGGGTTGACAAACATCGGGTCAAGGTTGAAGAGGCAATGGCGGAAGCCTTCCATGTTACCGTTGTATTTCTCAGAGCGAAGGAGGCAATGGTCGAAAACGTAAGAGGAGTCGGCATCAGGGCCAAACACGCCCTTGAACTCGTCTTTTTGTTTGCCGTAGATGATGCAGTTGTCCATCTCCATGTTGAAAGGATAATAGAAAGGCTCGTTGTTGCCGTCAAGGGCATAGTTAGTCACCAACACAGCGTTTTCGTTTTTGTTGTGCTCGTTGGCATTCCAATAGTTGGCGATGGTGCCGTGCACGAAACGGTAGTCACCGCCAAAGGCCCAGAAATTGGCAAAGCCGCAGTTGGCGATGACGAAGTTCTTGGCCTCAACGGCATAGAGGATGGAGAATAGGCCGTAACCGCTTTGGTTTTCGACGATGGTGTTGTCGATGCGCAAAGCGCATTCCGTCGCTTTCAGCACCGATTGGCAGTTGAGGCCGATGGTGCCGTTACGGATGATGGCGTGGCTGATGCGGTGGTCGGCACCGGCGCGACCGTCCATCATCAGGATCTGTTCCCATTGCCCAGGGGTGTGGTTGTAATAGGACTCCAAACGGTCGCCTTGCACGATGACGGGTTCTTCCGAAGTTCCGTCAATGATGAGTTGACCGTCGCTCCACGAAAGTATGCCGCTGCCTTGGTGGCAATAAACTTGCGTGCCTTTTTCAATTTTCAGGGTGCCGTAACTGTTGATGAGCGCATAGCCATAGATGACGTAAGGCCGTTCCGAAGTCCAAACTGTGGTCTGTAGGCTGTCGGCGACGATGTGGTAGGGGTAGGGAGTTCCACCGATGTTTACCACCTTGTCGGCCACAATATAGTTGGCATTTTGTCCCCAAGCCAATAACTTGATGGTTTGTGTGTTGCCGTTGGTAATGAATTCAAGTTCGTCTTCTACGATAAAAGGGGTGTTCAGGTCGTTTGGATTGATGGTGACACGCAGGAATGAGAAGAGGCTGTCGTTGGCAGGGATGATTTTGTCGTAAAACTCGATTGCACTCTCGCCGTCAAGGTTGAAACGGAAAGGGGAATTGTCACCTCCGACAAGGCGTATAGAACTGATTTTCAAGTCGTCGCTATGCGTGTTGTAGATTCTCAGTTCATGTGTGGCCGATCCCAAAGAGGTGAAAACGGTGTCGAAAAGAACCGTATCGGCCGAGAATTCCAATTTCAAATTGGAGTCGGGATTGATTGTGTTGTTCTTCTTGCATGAGTAGCCTGTCAACAGGAAAATGGTGATTATGAGTAAGATATGCCGAGCTTTCATGACGAAATTTAAAAAAGCAAAGATAAACTTTTATTGGATACGGTATGCAACGATTTTTATTGTATTTTTGCCGAAAATTCTTTGAAAATGAAACGATTTGCAATCATTGCGTCCTTTATCTTGATGCTTTTAGGCGTTGCTGGCAAGGCTTCTGCCCAATTCCTTCCCGATGTGCCTGACATGAAAGGGAAGATGGTTTATGGCGGCGGTTTCGGTTTCGGCATGTCGGGCAACCATCTTAGTTTGTCCGTTTCGCCACAAATAGGTTACCGTGTTTTCAATCCTTGGGAAATCGGTGTGCGCACCATTTATGATTTGTCATGTCTTTTCAGTAGACCTTATGGCAATACCTATGGCCATTATTTTGGCATAGCTCCTTATACCAACTTTCAGGTTTACAAAGGTTTGTTTCTCCATGTCGAGGATGAAGTGATGTATGGCTTTGTAAGATTGAAACATAATACCGTGTCACGAAATTGGTACAACAGTGTCTTTGTAGGCGGCGGTTACAGACAGTATTCCTACACAGGCAGCTATGTCTATTTCATGTTGCTTTACAACCTCAGCTGGGGCGTTATCCCTTCGGGTAATTGGGATACACCCTACGGTTCGCCTATCGCACTCCGTGTGGGATATTGTTTTTGAATGCAGAATGCAGAATGGAGAATGGAGAATGCAGAATTTAGAATGCAGAATTTAGAATGCAGAATGCAGAATGGAGAGTTTGATCGATTCTTAATTCATAATTCATAATTCATAATTCATAATTCTTAATTCCAGCCCCTACGGATTAAGTTCAGACTTGAATTCTTTCAGGAAATCTTCACCGCTCATGGCTTTGTAGGCTTCGTCGCCGAAATAGTGAATCATGGGCTCGAATTGCTTGGCTTCCTGATAGCCACCAATGACTTGGATGATTTTCATCTCCTCGTTCATGATGACGTAAGAAGGATACGACATCTTGTTTTTGAGGAGTGCATGAGCCAATTGATGTGAGCCTTTGCGCCCGTCGGGACGCATGACCCCGACAAACTGATGCCCTTGGAAGGTAATCGTATCCTGACGTTCGGCATCGAACTTCACGGCGTAGAAGTGATCGTTCATGTATTGGGCAATCACGGGATTGGCGAAAGTGGATTGATCCATGCGCTTGCACCAGCCGCACCAATCGGTGTAGACGTCGATGAAGACCATCTTGGGCTCCTTGGCGCAGCGTTCGACGGCTTCCTCAAAGCTCATCCATTGGATTTTTTCTTGTGCCATGGCACTTGTGCCGATGAAGGCTAATAAAGTGATAATCAGTAATTTTTTCATATCAATATCTGTCCATTCGTTCTAATTCACGTTTCGAGTCTTTGGTCTTCAGACTTTCACGCTTGTCGTAATAGTGTTTGCCTCGTGCCAGGGCAATATCCAATTTGGCCAAACCATTCTCGTTGATGAACAACATGACAGGCACGATGGTGAACCCTTTTTCCTGCACTTTGTTCTTCAGTTTGCGCAGCTCGCGGGCGTTGAGGAGCAGCTTGCGGTCGCGCTTAGGGTCGTGGTTGTTGTAGGTGCCTTGGGCGTACTCAGCGATGTGCATCCCGATGACAAACAGCTCGTTACCCTTGAAACTACAATACGAATCCGCCAGGCTCGCCTTCCCGCCTCGGATGGACTTGATTTCCGTTCCTGTCAGCACGATGCCTGCTGTGAGCGTCTCCACGAGGAAGTACTCAAACGTGGCGCGCTTGTTCTTTATCTTGATGTTATTGGTGTTCTTTTTTTCCATTGCGGCTGCAAAACTACAAAAATCTTGCCGATTTTGCCGAAAAAACACTACTTTTGTCGCTATGAATACCTTAGGTCACTTATTTAAACTCACTACTTTTGGCGAGTCTCATGGCACAGCCATCGGCGGTGTCATTGACGGTTGCCCGTCACAAATGAAACTTGATTTTGATTTCATTGAACAAGAACTGCTTAGGCGCAAGACAGCCCAATCTTCAATAAGTTCGCAGCGCAAGGAGCCCGACCGTGTCGAATGGCTTTCGGGTTTGCTTGATGGTGTCACTTTGGGAACGCCAATTGCCTTTATGGTGCGCAACGAAGACTGTAAGCCAGAAGATTACGAGGCTTTGAAAGACGTTTACCGTCCTTCCCATGCCGATTACACTTACGAACAAAAATACGGTATCCGTGACTGGCGCGGTGGTGGCAGGGCCTCGGCAAGAACGACTTTGCCCATCGTGGTGGCAGGAGCCATCGCCAAGCAGATTTTGAAAGATAAGGGCATTCAGGTCAGTGCTGAAGTGACCTCAATGGGTAATGCGGAGCAGGCGAGAAGAGAAGGCGATACGGTTGGTGGCATAGTTGAATGTCGTATTCTCGGCGTTTCAGCGGGCTTGGGTGAGCCGATGTTTGGTAAGTTCTCAGCGGAGTTGGCTCATGCCCTGTTCAGTCTTCCTGCCGTAAAGGGTTTCGAAATCGGTGATGGCTTCGCCTTGGCCAAGATGAAAGGCTCCGAAGCCAACGACACCTTTATTAATAAGGAGGGTAAAATCACCACTTTGACCAACCACTCGGGCGGCATACAAGGCGGCATCACCAATGGCAATGATGTCGTGTTTCGTGTGGGCTTCAAGCCGATATCGAGCATTTCAACAGCTCAGCAGACCATGAATAGGGCAGGGGAGCCTTGTGAAATCGCTATCGAGGGACGGCACGATGTGTGTGCCTTGCCGCGTGCAGTCGTTTTGGTGGAGGCTTTGGCGGCTATGGTGACAGTTGACGCTCTCATTTTGGGAATCTATAGTAGGGAAAACAATCTTAAAACCTTAACAATATGAAAAAGCGTTATTATTTCTAGCATGCACTCTTATGATGGCAGCTAGCATGAACCTTAGAGCTCAGGAAGTTACGATTACTTTGAAGCCAGGTTGGACTTGGATTGGTTATCCAAGTACAGACACCGTGGATTTTGCCACGGCGTTGGGAACATTCACCCCTCGGGAGGGTGACATGATCGCATGTGAATATGATTTTTCCGAATATTTCGATGGCGGATGGTTGGGAGATATCCAACAATTCTATCCCGGATATGGCTACATGTATTATTCAACTTGCCCTATGCCTGTCATTCTGACCATCAATGCGCAGCAGCCTGCTCCGCAAGTGGTCGTGACCACCTCTGAGCCGATGCTTATCACGGCCATCTCCGCCATGGGCGGCGGTGAGGTGACCACCAATGACGGCACCTACATCCTCGTGAAAGGCCTCTGCTGGGCAACGCATGAGAATCCTACGACAAACGAGGATTTCTTCCAAGAGGCCGAAAGCGGTGTGGGTACCTTCTCTGTTTCGATGACTGGCCTTAACATTAGCACCACGTACTATGTCCGTGCCTACGCCGTTACTTCGAATGGCACGGTGTATGGTGATCAGAAGACCTTTACCACCCGCGATGGCATTCCAGCGGTGAGCACAGCCTCGGTTACAAGCATAACAGGTGTGACAGCCAGCTGTGGAGGCACGGTGACCGACGACGGAGGCTTGAATGTGACTGCCAGAGGCGTTTGCTGGAGCACTAGCCAGAATCCTACCGTGAGCGACAGCCACACCACGAATGGTTCTGGACTTGGCGACTTTACGAGCAGCATTACTGGTCTGAGCTTAAGCACCACCTATTATGTGAGGGCATACGCTTCCACGAGCCAGGGCACCGCCTATGGTGAAGAGGTAAGCTTCACGACCCGCGATGGAATTCCAACTGTGGCTACTGCTGAGGTTACAAACATTCAAGGGGAAACAGCAATTTGTGGCGGTAATGTCACGGACAACTGTGGATTGGCCGTTATTGCCCGTGGCGTATGTTGGAGCACTTCTCAGAACCCGACCCTTGATGATTCATATACCACGAATGGCAGTGGGAATGGCAGCTTCAGCAGCAGCATTACTGGTTTGAGCATAAGCACCACCTATTATGTGAGGGCATACGCCACCACCTCAGCTGGCACAGGCTATGGTGAGCAAGTGAGCTTCACCACGCGGAATGGAATTCCGACCGTGACGACGGCTGAGGTTACAGACATTCAAGGGGAAACAGCCACTTGTGGCGGTAATGTCACGGACAACTGCGGATTGGCCGTTATTGCCCGTGGCGTATGTTGGAGCACTTCTCCAAACCCGACCCTTGATGATACGCATACCACGAATGGCAGTGGTAATGGCAGCTTCAGTAGCAGTATTACTGGTCTGAGCATAAGCACCACATATTATGTGAGAGCCTACGCCACCACCTCAGCTGGCACAGGCTATGGTGAGCAGGTAAGCTTCACTACGCGGAATGGCATTCCGACTGTAACGACAATACAGGTTACAAGCATTGGTAGTGGTTGGGCTTATAGTGGAGGCAACATTATTGACGACGGAGGTCTGTCTGTTACTACTCGAGGCGTATGTTGGAGCACGTCATCGAGCCCGACTCTTGCTAACTCTCATACTACCAATGGCAGTGGAGCAGGCTCTTTCTTCAGTTACATGACAGGGCTGACTATGAGCACTACCTATTATGTGCGTGCATACGCCACCAACAGCTTTGTCACTGTATATGGCAACCAACTCAGTTTCACCACATCAAGTAATGAACATGTCTATGTCGATCTCGGCCTGCCGAGCGGCCTGCTGTGGGCAACCTGCAACGTGGGTGCCGACAGCCCCGAGGACTATGGTGACTACTTCGCCTGGGGCGAGACCCAACCGAAAGACTACTACGACTGGAGCACCTACCAGTACTGCATGGGTAGCTTCAACACGCTGACCAAGTACTGCAACAACTCCAACAACGGCTACAACGGCTTCACCGACAACCTGACCACCTTGTTGCCCGAGGACGACGCTGCCACAGCCAATTGGGGCAGCGATTGGCGTATGCCCACCAACGAGGAATGGCAGGAACTCTACAACAACACAACCGTTACTTGGATGACCCAGAACGGTGTGAACGGACGACTCTTCACCGCCTCAAACGGCAACAGTCTCTTCCTGCCTGCCGCTGGCTACCGCTACAATAGCAGCCTCGACGGCGCAGACAGCTCCGGCAACTTCTGGTCGAGTTCGCTCACCACGGGCTACCCGTTCAACGCGTGGTACTTCTCCTTCGATTCGGACAGTTTCGGCATGTACGACTACTACCGCTACTGTGGTCTATCTGTCCGAGCAGTGCGCGTTGGGTCGCAGAACACCGCTCCCACCGGAGCCGTCAATGGCAAGTTCTCCATAAACAATAGTGGCGACCAAGTCTATTTCTCGCAAGGCAACCTGCAATACATTGGCAGCGCCGCCACGCCTTACTGGAAGTTTGCCGACAACCAGTGGGATGTTTTGGGCACTACCACGGGCCAGAACAGCAGCAGCCAAAACGTTGACCGCGACCTCTTCGGATGGGGCACGAGCGGCTACCATGATGCCAACGACCCCTACAATGTGAACTACCAGCCATGGTCAACATCTACCTCGCAAGTGAACAGCAGCTATAATTACTATTGTTATGGGCCATCCACCAATATGACTGATCCAAACCTTACGGGCACCAGTGCCAACTATGACTGGGGCGTTTACAACCCGATAAGCAACGGCGGCAACCAGGCCAACCAGTGGAGAACGTTGACCCAACCCGAATGGGCATATATCTTCAACACACGAAGCACCACCTCAGGCATTCGCTATGCCAAAGCCAATGTGAACAACGTGAATGGTGTAATCCTTCTGCCCGACGATTGGAGCAGCGACACCTACAGCTTGAGCAACACCAACAGCAGTGATGCCAGCTACAGCAGCAATACTGTCTCGGCGACACAGTGGAGTACTTTGGAGCAAGCTGGTGCTGTCTTCCTGCCGGCTGCGGGCTACCGCAGCGGGACTTCGGTCAACAATGTGGGCAGCAATGGCGAATACTGGTCGGCCTCGTACAGCAATAGCTACCTCGCGCGCTACGTGGGCTTCAACGGCACGATCCTCAGCGCTGGCTACGTCGACGGCCGCTACTACGGTCAGAGTGTGCGCCTCGTTGCCCCTGCCGAGAATTGATTTCATGTGTTGGCAGAGGCAAGGCGGTTGGCAGCCTCGTGCCGAAGTCACGGTATCCTATTTACCCCATACAGCTCTGCTGTGTGGGGTGTACCACACTGTAGACTAGGCAGGGCGTGTTGGAGGCACGCTACATCTACATGTGAGGTGGCGTGCCTTTAGCAGCGGGTCACTATGGCTGGTGTGTCGAGACCTGCACTACTATGGATAGTGTGTCGAGCCCCACACTGTGGCGTGTGGGGTAAATAGGAGGTCGTGTCTCCGACACGGGCTGGGGCTGCACAATAGAAACGCATTATCCGCGTTTCATATTCATGAGCTATACCACATCATACTATCACATCGTGTTCCGCACCTACCGCAGCGAACACACCATCCCCTTCGAACATGAGCGGGAACTGTATGCCTATATCTACGGCATCGCCAAGAACCTCCGCTGCCAGACCTATCGTATTGGCGGCATGCCCGACCACATCCACATCTTCGTGTCGCTACCCTCAGATCTGTCTCTGGCCTCGTTTGTGCAGAGGGTGAAGAGCAGTAGCAGCAAGTGGATGAAGGACAACCCAAACTTCCCTGACTTCCGAGGCTGGGGACGCGAGTATGCAGGCTTTAGCTATAGCCTACGTGACAAGGACAAGATTGTGCGTTACATCATGAGGCAAAAGGAGCATCATGGTGCTACCACCTTTGCAGACGAGTATCGTGCATTCATAGAGGAGAATGGGGCTCCTATTGACGAGCGTTACTTTCTGAATGACGATTGAATGCATGTCTTGTACCCAGCATCTTGCGTCAGCCTCGTGCCGAAGGCACGGTATTCTATTTACCCCATACAGCTCTGCTGTGTGGGGTTTATCAGACTGTAGGCTAGGCAGGGCGTGCTGGAGGCACGCTACATCTACATGTGAGGTGGCGTGCCTCTGGCACGCAGGTCACTATGGCTGGTGTGTCGAGCCCTGCACTACTATGGCTAGTGTGTCGAGCCCCACACTATGCCGTGTGGGGTAAATAGGAGGTCGTGTCTTCGACACGGGCTACATGGACTACCCGGACCGCGCGTGGTACTTCTTTTTCAGTTCGAACGGCACCAACGTGCTCTACTACAACCGTGGCTATGGACAATCTGTTCGAGCAGTGCGTTCGGGTCAGAACTAACCTTTCGCGGTGTGTCTGTTCAGTTGTTTCGTGTCATAGAGAGGCTTTATGCCGTTTGAAAAAGAGATTTCCTTCGGGAATGGAGTGGTGGTCGTATTTATACATGCGGCGGCAGTTAGGGCTAACGAATCGTAAACGCTACAAGCCGCCGCTTTTTAACACAATAGCAAGCTCCATTCCCGCAGGGAATCTGATTATGTATTTCTCATTTCAAATGCTGATATGCGATGCGTATGGATGGAAAATCCGAATGAAAAGTGAAATCAGAGCATTCCCGCCATATAAAGCGGCAAATAAACCACATCGTTTTCAACCTTTACATCAGCGGAATGCAACACATACATGGTTGCCAATTGCTCTCCGTATTTTGTGCGGAATTTCTTCAACGACGATAGTGTATAGTTTTTGCTCGACTTTACCTCAATGGGTGAAATGTTGTGTCGGCTTGAGATGGTAGGCTTGCGGACGAGAAAGTCGATTTCCATGGTGTCCTCCGAGTTTTCTTTGGAGTAGCTTGAATAGAAATACAACTCGTGTCCAGCAGAGCGAAGCATCTGGGCAACAAGGTTCTCTACCAGCATCCCCTTGTTGAATTCCAACTTGTCGAGCATCAGTTTGCGGTAAAGTTCCTCCGTGGCGATGGTTCGCTCGTCGAAGGCAAGGCTGATGAGCAGTCCCGTGTCGCCCATGTAGCATTTCATCGTGGAGTCGTCCATCTTGAGACGCAGGCCCACCGATGGTTCCGAGGCGCTGTAGCACACATTGATGACCATGGAATCCTCCAACCACAGGAAGGAACTTTCATAGTCACGGAAACGTGCACGGTCTTTCAGCGCGGAAAGCTTGAATTTCTTTTCGTGTTTCTGCAATTGTCCCGGCAACGTATCAAAGATTTTGGTCACCTTGCTTTCGTAGCCCGAGGCATATTTCTGAATGTCGGAACGGTAGAGTTGAAGGATGTCGCGCTTTTCGGCATCGGCTTTCTCAAAACTCTTGGTGTCAATGTATGTCTGCACGGCTTGTGGCATTCCTCCAACGATGATGTATTGGCGTAGATAGTCCATGGCTCTTCGGTGCAATGCCTGTCCCAAAGGATGTTGCTTTTCAAAGCATTCCTTGATGTAAGGCATCAGCATTTCTTCGCCCATTGCCCAAAGAAACTCCTCGAAGTCCATGGGGAACATTTTGATGTGCCTTTCCTCCGAAGGAATCAGTATGTCTTTGACATTCTTGTTGATACTGATAAGCGAACCTGTTTCGATGTAGTCATAGCGACCGTCAGCAACAAGATATTTGATGGCGGCACGGGCTTGAGGATAGAATTGTACTTCATCAAAGATAATCAGCGAGTTCCTCTCGTGCAGTTGTACGCGATAATACAATGACAAGTGGAGAAACAGAGCGTCGTAATCCGTCTTGTAGTTCTCAAAATAACCAATGACCTCATCCTCGACATGGGCAAAGTTGATGAGAATATAGGAGGCGTATTCGTTTCGAGCGAATTCTTCCACAATGTAGCTCTTACCTACACGACGGGCACCATCAATCATCAAAGCCTTTCTGCCTTGTTCTTCCTGCTTCCATTTCAGGAGGGTTTGATACATCTTTCTTTTCATAATCGCACCATTCCAAGATTTTTATGTGCTGCAAAATTACACCATTCCAGGATTTTTTGCAAGCTTTTTTCGCACCATTCCAAGAATTTTCTTCATCTGATTTCTACACCATTCCAGCAAATTCTCCAAGTGGAAGAATGTAAAATAATGATATTCAATGTGTTTTATGGAAAAATTCGTGTAAATTGGATGCGTCGCATTTCAAATCATTTATCATCATACAATAACACCCCCGACACCATCCAATGGCTAAATGACTCACCTTCGTCTTTGCCTTGGGGTATGGCGACGCGTAGCGTGTGCTTGCCTGGCTTCAAGCCGCTGAGGTCGAAATAGACGGGATTGGTGGCCGTGCCTGGACACCAGCCTGAGCGGGAATAGTCGGAGGAGGAAACGCCGTTCCAGAAGTTGCCCGAGACGGGGCTTTGGTCGCGGAAAGTGGCACAGTCGCAACGCCAAGGTGTGTGGGTGAACTGCTTCACACCGTCAATGTAAATCGCGTTTTCCTTGGGATTGAACTCGTCACCGTTGTCCCAGCCGCCATGGCCTGTGCTGATATAAAGCAGGCGCACGTTTTTGGCGCCGTTGGGAATCTCAAACTCCACTTCAAGGCTGTCGGTGGCGAAGAGCCGACCGTAGTTCTGGCCGCTCATCTCCATGACGTTGCAGGTGTTGAACAACGGAATGGAATGCTCTTTCAGTGGTTTGTCGCTCCATTTGTTTTCGCCTGGATAGGCGAGGAGGTCCAAGGAAAGCTTGTGGCCGCCATTGTCGTAGTTGCCGATGAAAGCCCCGATGAGCACATCGCCACGCAGACGGTCGCGCAACTCGCTGACTTCCATCTTGTAATAGTTCTCATCCGCCCATTCCAGTCCGTCAATCTGCACGCGGTCGTTGAAATGGCCTGCACCAAAAGAGGTGAAGAACCGCACCAACTCGACGGGCGGCAAGTAGTCTTTCTCCGCCTTGATGCCTTGGTATTCCTTGCCGTCTTTGCCGACAAAGGAGGGCAACGCTTCCAAGCGTTGCATACCGTCTTTGAAACTCTTGGCCTTCTCGGTCGGGATGACGAAGACGGAGGCGGTGCGGTCGTAGGCATCGCCGTTGCTACGTTGGTGGATCTCGGCGAAGATTTGGTAATGTGCCGGAAGTTCAGGGAGTCTCATCCGCTTGACAATCAGTGTTCCATGACTGAAATGGAGGGTGGTGTCGAAAGGAATGTCACCTATAACAGGTTCATACTCCGCAAAATGAATCTGCGCGTCCTCGAAAACGGGAATTCGCATGACGAGTTTGTCCTTCCTCAGTTGGGCGAGCTCGCGAGAGGATTTGTGTAGGCCTTTGTTGTCGGGAATCAGGTCGAGGAGTGCGTATTTTTGCTCTTTCACTTCGTCTAAATCGGTGATGTAGGAGCCATTTCTCATGCAGCGCACCATCACGCCTTGCAGCCGGCCCAGACCAGGCATAGGTGTGGCCTCAAAACCGAGACCCTCCGTCATCCACACCTCGATGGCGTTGGAGTTGATGCTGGTCGTGTATTTTGTGCAGTCATAGCCCAACAGCTTTTCCTTGCCTTCCTTGTTGAAAACCACATCGTTATCGGTCAACGAATAGGAACTGTAATATTTTCCGTCGGCATAATCCAAAATGGTGTAGACGGAATCATGGACATAGTCGACGTAGGTGTTGCTTTGGGCGTAGCCAGGGACAGGATTGGAGAGCTTTTTCTCTTCCGTTCGGATTTTCAGGCATTTCGCGTTCTCGATGACTTGGATGGTCGTTGTGTCCTGTTCCGCAACGCCTTTGGCGTAACTTTGATAGGTAAGGATGTGTTGGCCATAGGCTGTACCCGCCCACAGCAAAAGGATTAAGTAAATAAGAGACCGTTTCATATTCTAATATGCTATAAATCCTACAATTCCTGATAATACAATGAGCAAAATGGGGTTGGCTTTGAAGAAATACGAGGCCACGAAGGCCAAGACGCAAATGATGACGCTGATGTTGTATTGTCCACGACCGAAATCCACGAAGTTTTGCGTGTTCATCATGGAGAGACCGGCGGCGAAGATGAGTCCGGCAATGGCGGGTTTCAGGCCTTTCAAGGTGTTGTCCATCAAGGCGTTGTTTCTCTTGCTCATGAAGAGCTTCAGGATGAGATACACCATGATGACGGAAGGCAGACAAAGCGCAAACGAAGCCAACAGGGATCCGCCCAAGCCCGCAGTGTTATAGCCCACATAGGTCGCCAAGTTGATGGAGATGGGACCAGGGGTCATTTGCGAGATGGCCACCATGTCGGCAAACTCGGTAGTTGTCATCCAGGCGTAATGCTCTACCACCTCATGCTGGATAAGCGAGAGCATGGCATAGCCGCCGCCGAAGCCAAGCACACCGATTTTCACGAAGACCCAAAGCAGTTGCAGGTAAATCATGGCTCAGCCTCCTTTTCTTTGGCTTTTTTGTTGATTATCAGCGCGTAGATAAGGCTCCCCGCAATGGCGGCAAGGATGACATAGGCGGGCGAAATCTTGCACCACCAAATCAAAAACACTGTGACGATGGGGATGATGGCAGTCTTCCAGGTCACCTTGGCCGATTTGATCATGCGCAGGGAAGGGGCGAGGATGAGGGCCACCACGCAAGGACGGATGCCTTTGAAGATGCGCTCCACCACAGGTTGGTCGCGGTACTCGCGGAAGACCGTGGCCAACAGCAAAATGATGGTGATGGACGGGATGATGGCACCGAGCATGGCGGCAAAAGCACCACTCCTGCCAGCCACGCGATGTCCGACATACAAGGCCGTATTGACCGCAAACACACCCGGAAGCGACTGAACCACGGCAATCATGTCCCAAAACTCATCGTTGGGAATCCATTTCTTCTGGTCGACGACGGCCTTCTCCACCATCGAAAGCATGGCATAGCCACCCCCCAGGGTGAAGGCCCCGATTTTGAAGAAAGTCAGGAAGAGTTGCAACGGTTTTTTCATGGCGCAAAAATACGGGTTTTTCGTTCATTGATTGAAAAATACCTTATCTTTGCGGGCAGAAAATTGTAAAAGTCCGTCGTTTTTTGTTGCATTATGATTCTTACCACTACACAAAACATTGAAGGTCGTACCATAACGGAATACGTGGGTGTCGTTTCTGGAGAGGCTTTCGAAAATCAAGCATTTCGTGGACATAGATCCTATGTGCCTACGCTATCCAAGGCTCGTATGATGGCACTCAACCAATTGGAAGAGCAGGCAAGCAATCTGGGAGCGGATGCTGTAGTGGGGATAAATATTGATTTCGAATTGATTGATATGAGTTCGGGCGTATTGGTATATGCTTCTGGCACTGCAGTAAAGACGGAATTAAATAAAGTTTAATCAAATAAAATGGTTGCATTATGATTCTTACAACTACACCGACTGTTGAAGGCAGAACAATCATTGAATACAAAGGTGTTGTATTCGGGGAAGTGATTACTGGAGTGAATTTTATTAAGGATATTAAGGCCAGCCTCCGCGATATAGTTGGCGGACGTTCAGGTTCATACGAACAGGAGTTGATCAATGCTCGCGCCCAAGCCCTGAGGGAATTGGAAGAACGGGCTCGACAGATGAATGCAGATGCTGTTGTGGGTATTGATATAGATTATGAAGTGTTAGGCCAAAGCGGTTCGATGCTGATGGTCTCTGCCTCAGGTACCGCTGTGAGGCTTCAATAAATGATAATCAAATAAGTAGATATTATGCTTTTAGATGTTTCTGTGATGACCTTTGACCGGCCAGAGGCTTGGCAATGGTTGGTGCAATTTTGCATTTTGGCGACGGCCTTGTTGCTTGGTAACGTACTTAGAACCAAAGTGCCATTCCTTAACAAGAGTTTGTTGCCTTCGGCCTTATTAGGCGGTTTGTTGTTGTTGATTTTCAAGCAGTTTCCTAGCTGCCGCGGAATCATCAACAAACCGATGATGGAAATCGTGACCTATCATGCTTTGGGTCTTGGCTTCGTTGCCTTGGCGTTGAAAAACAACAAGATAGAATCGAAGTCCACGCCGATGAAGGTGATTGAGACAGGTGCTTTGACGGCTTCCACATACGTCATTCAAGGCATTGTGGGTCTCATCGTCTCCATTTTGTTCTTCTATTTCGGCAAGCGTTTGTTCTATGCCGCTGGTCTGCTGCTGCCTATGGGTTATGGACAGGGACCGGGACAGGCCTTGAACTTTGGTAAGATTTTCACGGGCTGGGCTACACAGCAGGGCATTGACTTCCCTGGCGCTGACTTCGGCCTCTCTATCGCGGCTACGGGCTTCGTCGTAGGCAGTGTTGTAGGCGTCGTTTACATGAACATTCTACGCCGGAAGGGTATCCTTTCAAGAAAGAAAATCGCTCATGCCCAGGTGAATACCTTGGAAGACTATGAAAGCAAAGGCGAGATCCCTGATGCCGAGTCCATCGACAAGCTATCCGTTCAGATTTGCATGGTGTTGTTCGTCTATTTCCTTGTCTATCTGTTTACCAATTGGATCCAAGGGATGGAACTGGGCAACTTTGGCACCAATACGTTGAAACCCATGCTCTGGGGATTCAACTTCTTGATTGGTACGCTGTTTGGCATCCTTTTCAAATGGTTGTTGGGTCGTTTCAAGAAGGCCAAGCTGATGAGCCGTGAGTATATCAACAACTACATGCTGAATCGCATTAGCGGCTTCTGCTTCGACATCATGATTGTGGCAGGCACAGCGGCCATTAACTTTAATGAGCTTGGCAAGTTTGTTTTGCCTTTCGTCCTCATCGTCACTTTGGGCGCCATTGTGACTTTCGTGAATGTCCTATGGATCTCCAAACACCTCTATCCCGATTACAAATACGAGGGCTTCTTCTCGATGTTCGGCATGCTGACGGGCACGGCCAGCAACGGCATGATTCTATTGCGCGAAATCGACCCGAAGTTTGAGACGCCTGCCGCCAACAACCTTGTGCTGCAAACCCTTTCAGCCATTGTGTTGGGCTTTCCCGTGCTGCTCTTAGTGGGTTATGCGCCGCAAAGTCTCAAAGCCACATGGATTACTTTGGGAGTCTTGGTCGTCTTCTGGATTGCACTCACGGTCTTCATGCTGCGGACAAAGATATTCAAGCGGAAGAAAAAGTGATGTGAACTGTAACAAAAAAGCCGAGTGGAAACTCGGCTTTTTTTTGTTGGCTTCTGAAGGTTTATCCTTTCTTAATACTGACTCCTTTCTTTGGTTTAGTCGTTGTGCCGCCTGTGGAGGGTTTTGAACCTGTCGAACTGGGTGTAGTCATCTTGTAGCCCGCTGCCTCACACATTTCCTTGACGTGTGCGGCACGTTTGTGGGTGTCGGGGTGGGTGGAGAGCAATTCAGCTAGTTTGCCTTGTTGTGCACTTTCACCGCTGAGTTGGATCAACACATTGAGTGCGTGATACATGGCGTAGGGGTCAACGTTGTTTTTGATGCAGAACTGGAAAGCGGTCTCGTCGGCTTGGGTTTCCTGACGGCGCGAGTAGGCGCGACTGGCCAACTCCTGTCCGAGGTCGCCGAGAAAGCCTGTCGAGAGGGCACCGGCGGTCGTGTTGACGGCTGCGATACCATAACGGGCCGCCACAACAAGATAAGCGGCACGGTAAGCATCGCGGACATCTTTATTAATAAGGTGTCCCAACTCATGGCCGATGACGGCAAACACTTCATCATCGTTCATGGCATCCATCAAGCCAGTGTAGACACGCACGCTGCCGTCGCCACTGGCGAAGGCATTGACTGTGTTCGACTGATACACCTTGTAGTTCAGGTTCAAGTCCTTGATGTTGTGGAATCGGCCCATGATGCGGTCAAGTCGCTTGGTGTAGTCGTTGCTTGCGGGCAGGATGGTGTTCTGCCCGTCAGATTCCACCATATATTGACTGCATAGTTGGGCAATCTGCGCATCACTGATAGTCAAAGCTTGAACGGCAGCGGCACCGGCATTCGCGGCAGCGTTTGGGTCTACAATTTTCATAGTACTGCAACTGGCCAAGGAAATGACCGCTGCACAAATTAATGCTAACTTCTTCATATTGATTGAGTTTTGAATTTATTCCTACGATGTCACTGCAAAAATAGTGCATTCGATGAAATTTTTTTCAAAAAAAGTGCATTTTTTTTCTTGCATGTTTCAAAATTAATGTATTTTTGCCACATCAAAATAATATCAAAATAATATCATAAATCTATAAAACTATGGAAACAAAAGAATTTGAATTCAAAGGTTTCGCGATGAACGGATTCGTCGCATTGTTCATTGAAATCGCCATCGTGGCATTAAGTGTTTGGGGCTTCGTTGCTTTTGCCAATGGGCAACTGAGCACCCCAATTCTGTCTGTCGTAGGTCTTTTGCTGGCCTGCATCCTTCCCATCGGCTTCCGCAAGCTGGAGCCTAATGAGGCTATGGTGATGTTGTTCTTCGGTAAGTACAAAGGTACTTTCACCAGAACCGGCTTCTATTGGGTCAACTTCCTGATGACCTCCAAGAAGGTCTCGCTCCGCGCCCGTAACCTCAACCCTGACAACATCAAGGTGAATGACAAGACGGGCAATCCCATTATGATTGGCCAGATTTTGGTGTGGAAACTGAAGGACACCTACAAGGCCATGTTTGAAATCGACTCCCAAACCATGGCGGGTGGCGGCTCGGGCACGGCTCCCGTTTCGGTGTCAAGTCGCATGAGGGCTTTCGAGAGCTTCATCCAAGTGCAGAGCGATGCCGCCTTGCGCGAGGTGGCGGGCATGTACGCCTACGACGAAAACGAGGCCGAGAATGGAGAATTGACGCTCCGTTCGGGCGGCAACGAAATCAACGAGGTGCTGCTGGCCAAGCTGAATGAACGTCTGGCCATGTCGGGTCTCGAAGTGCTTGAGGCACGCATCAATTATTTGGCTTATTCGCCTGAGATTGCCGCTGTCATGCTGCGCCGTCAGCAGGCTGCCGCCATTATCTCCGCTCGTGAGAAGATTGTGGAAGGCGCTGTATCGATGGTCAAGATGGCCTTGGACAAGCTGAAGGACGAAGGCGTGGTCGAACTTGACGAGGAACGCAAGGCCTCCATGGTGAGCAACCTCATGGTGGTGCTCTGCGCCGACGAGTCGGCACAGCCGGTGGTGAACACGGGAAGCCTTTACTAAAACGGACTGTCGCTTCGCGTCATTGCGAGCAAAGCGAAGCAATCCAGAAAACAGGCATCCTTGCTTCGTCGTTCCTCCTCGCAATGACGCAGGGCGCGGCAAAAGACATCAATAACAACAAAAAAACAGAATCAAATGGATATCGTTTTAACCATCTTATTAACTGTAGGCATTGCGTTCATCGGCATAGCCATATTCGCAAAGATTCGTCCCGATATCATGTGGAAGGACAGAGTGAGTGAAACTATCCTACCACCTGAACGACAAAAGTTTGGCTTTATCCTATTGTTGCTTTTAGGCATCATGATACTCGTGTCTGCAGGGGCAATAAGCATTCCACAATGGCAGAGCCATATTGATGCGATACTTATTTCCATTGTTATGGTGACGATTTCGGTGGTGTTGTTTATGATGTGGAAATACATTTTGAGCCAAGACAAAAGATGGAGCAGAATTGCTTTAGCGGCCGTGTTGTTACTATCAGTGGGCTTGCTCGTCTATGCTGGATATTACTGGTATACACCAGTTCTAAAACAAGCTGTTATGAATGGAACTCTAAAACGATCCATTATGTTTGAAAAGATTGTGTTTTTTGTTGTTCCGCTTCTCATAGTTTCTGGCTTTGTTTGGCTCGCCATTCGGGTGAAACGGCATCCAGAGAGAGACAGATTTATGCAAAGAGTAATGAAAGAACAAAAGGGCGCTGATTATGAGAAGGGGAAGCAAAAGTGTTTGATATTCTTATACCTGTCTTTTGGAGTCTCTTTGGTGTTGTTTAAATGGTTAGAGGTTTTTGTTGATCCCCCTATGATACTGACTATTAATGTGGCTTTATTCTTAGCGCTGTTCATTGTCGGATGGCGTTATACTGGCGATTTCTCTAAATGGGTCTTTGTAATCTTGGCGGTGTTATTGTTTTTGGGCTTCGGCTATCACATTTGGGCCTCCCAAAGCAGCAAAGTTGAAGTGCTTCCCGATATGCTTTCCATAGAGGGAACCTATAGCCAAACGGTTCCTTATCAAAGCATTGATTCTGTGTTTATTGTGAATGAATTGCCTGAGACATCGTATTGCATACATGGTCACAATTTGTTCCGTGGCAAGAGAGGCGAGTATCGTTTGGAAAACGGTCCTAGAGCCAATTTTTTCGTGTTAAAGAAGCCCCTTACTTGATGATATACACTGATTCAGGCTTGATTCTCGTCAACCGGAAAACGGCAGAAGAGACCGAGCAACTTATTGAGGAATTGAAAGATAAAATTGAAATACTCTGAAAATGATGGATAACATCTTATTAATCGCTTTATTGCTTCTCACGGCTTCCTTCTTTTTATGGCTTGCCGTTCGGGTGAAACGGCATCCAGAAAAAGACGATAGTATGAAAAAAGTAATGGCTGAACAACGAGGCACTGAATACGAGGAAGGAATGCAGAATTTCTTTATGGTCAATTACTTGTCTACTGGTCTCGCTTGGGTGTTGGCAGCAGTGCTTGAAGTCTTCTTCGACATGAAGTCGTTCCCTTCCATGCTTATTTCTGCTACTGGCCTTTGTTTGGTGTGGGTTATTGCTAAGCTGCGTTATACTGGAGAGTTTAGCAAGTCGTGGTTCGTTACTTTCGCCATCGGGCTTGCGTTACTGGTGGTTTATTTGATAGTAAAATAGATGAAAAACAGATTGTTATGTTTTGGACAGATTTAATAACAGGCGTAATCTTGATGCTTTCGGGTTGGTTGGTCTATAAGTTCCCAATGATGATTTCGGGCGTGAACACCATGTCGAAGAAGCGCTTGGCCAAGGTCAATTTGGAAGGCCTGAAGCTCGCTTATCGCAATGTGTTCCTCATTTGCGGTGGGGCGATAGTGCTTCTTGGTGGTATTTTCATGCTGGCGCATTTGCCATTCGGATTTCATTTGGTGATGCAACTCGTGGCGATTCTTGCCCTCGTTGTTGCCTGCTTCGTGCTCAGTAAACGATATGACATCGGTATGCAAGGGGAGGAAGGCAAGAAGGAGAGGAGGAAAAACTGGATAGGCATCATCATTACCGTTGTGGCTTTTGCCGTCATTCTGTTTTTCTTTTTCAAAGGTAGCAAACCCGCAACGATTGAAGTGTCAGAGGATTACATCATGGCAAAAGGTGGTGGATATAGTGCTTCGATACCCGTACAAAACATCACTTCGACCACCATGTTGTCCCGCTGGCCCGACATTTCCCTCCGTACTAATGGCCTCTCCACCGACAAGGTCAGCATCGGGCATTTTCGGCTGAAAGGTGGAGAAAGCTGCATGTTGTTCCTCTGCGACGATGGCGGTCCTGTGCTCGAAGTGCGCACCGCGGATGGCCAATTGTATTACTTCAACTGCGCCACGGAGGAGGAAACGCTTGAAATGATTGCAAAAGTCAAACAACAAATCTCTGAACAATGAAAAAAGCAATAAGATATTCAATCATCGTCTGCCTTATCAGTTGGGTAGCAGCAGCCGTGGCCCGTTTCGGCTTCGGCATGGACAGGGTGAACACTCCTATGTTTTTCACCACGTTTGCAACATTTTACATGTTCTTACCGATGATCACCGCTCTCATTCTGCAAGCCATCGACAAGGAAAAATTCAACCATACTGACTTGGTCAACTTCAAGGTGTCGTGGCCGTGGGTAGTGGCTTGGCTTTTGCCTGTGGTGATGGTGTTCCTCTGCATTTCCATCAATGGATTGATGCCAGGTGTGGAGTTGCAATACAACTCCGAACAACTCATCAACCAGTATCATGTTCCCGAGGATCAGCAGGAAATGGTGCGTGAGCAATTGGGCAACATGCCTAGCTATTTGATGTTGATTTCCATTGTTTTCGGTGGCTTGTTGGCGGGCATCAGTGTCAACGCCATAGCTGCCTTCGGTGAGGAATATGGTTGGCGCAACTACCTTGTCGGTGCCTTGCGTGAAGTGAGGTTTTGGAAGGCGGCCTTGTTCATCGGCATCGTCTGGGGCATTTGGCATTTCCCGCTCATCCTGATGGGCCACAACTACCCGAACGAGCCGTATTGGGGTGTGCTGCTCATGGTGGTAATGTGTATCCTGTTGGGTATCATAGAATTGTATTTCGTGCTGAAGTCCAAGTCTATGGTTGTGGCAGCCATCCTGCACGGCACTATCAATGCGGTTTCAGGTACGACCATTTATTTCACCTTGGGTGGCAACGACTTCCTGAACGGTATGGCAGGCCTGTCGGGCTTCATCGTCATGATGGTGACCATTTTGTGCATCTGGATTTATGACAAACGCATTTCCAAGGAGAACCTCTGTGGGATGACCTTGGGCGAAGCATTGGAGAGATAAGTTATGGCAAAGGAAAAAGAAAATAGTGCAAATACCAAGACCTTCCTGCTCCGTGTCGACACTGAGACCATGGAGGCTGTGGAAAAATGGGCTGCCGACGAGTTCCGCTCCGTCAACGGGCAGCTGCAATGGATTATTGCGGAAGCATTGAAGAAGAGCGGGAGGAAAAAGAAATGACTATGACCATTGACTATGACTATGACCACTTTCCCCAAGGCGTTAAGTGATGGCTTCCTATTCAGTGGTCATTGTCATTGTCACAAGTCATAGTCGAAAAATATAAACAAAACCAATTGAATAATAATATGGACAAAGAAACTTGGATCATCATTTTCGTGGTATTCCTTTACATCCTGCAAGCTGTAGCGGGTGGTTTGGTTGCCCGAAGCCGTGGCAAATCGTTTTGGCTCTGGTTTGCCGTTTGTTTTCTCATCATACCGCCTGTCGGGTGGATTCGTATGCTTATGGGCACGAAGGATGACTTTATGCCCTGATTCGTAGTTGTAATCTAATCAGTAAAATCTGTGTAATCCGTAGATAAACAAATAAAATCCGTTGTCTATGAAAACAAAAATTCTTATCCCATTGTTATTCGTAGTCCTTCAATCCCAAGCCCAAATTAAAGGCTACTGGAAAGGTGAAATCGACTTAGGTGCTCAAAAACTGGAGACGGCTTTCGACATCAAGGTCATTGAAAATGGCTATTCAGCCACTTTTGACGTGCCTGCCCAAGGCGCGTATGATATTCCTGTGGACGAAACAACCTTCAAAGACGGGCATTTGGAACTGAAAATGAACGCCATGAACGCTACATATTTAGGTGTGCTGAAAGACGCGACCATAGAAGGGGAGTTCACCCAACACGGCATGACCTTCCCGCTTAACCTTGTCAAAACAGAGAAAAAAGAACAGAAAAAGACTCGTCCCCAAGACCCACAACCACCGTTCAACTATCAAATCGAGGAAGTGACTTTTGTCAATGAAAAAGAAGGTAACACTTTGGCAGGCACATTGACGATTCCTGAAGGTGACGGCCCATTTCCTGCCATGGTGCTCGTCTCGGGCAGCGGCCAGCAGAACCGCGACGAGGAACTGATGAACCACCGCCCGTTCTGGGTCATCGCGGATTATTGTGCCCGACATGGCGTAGCCGTGTTGCGTTACGACGACCGCGGCGTGGGTGGCTCTGATGGTGAAGTGAAGAATGCCACTTCCATGGATTTCTCCTACGATGCCGAGGCCGCTTTCGACTATCTTCGTAACCGCAAGGAAATCAATGCTTCGGAGGTCGGCATTTTGGGTCACAGTGAAGGCGGCATCATCAACTTCATGGTGTCGGCGCGTCGTCCCGAAGTGGCTTTCTTGGTCTCTTTGGCTGGACCATCCGTGACTGGCATTGAGGTGCTCAAAGAACAGCAGGCGGCCATCCTGAGAGCTTCAGGCATGTCGGAAGAGATGGTGCAATTCAGCGGTAATGCCAACGTACAGATGTTCGACATCATCGAGGCATCAAGCAGTAGGGAAGAGGCCGACAGTTTGTTGCGCCAACTTGTGAAAGGCTGGGGCTATAACGAGGAGCTGACCGAACAAACGGTGTCGCAGATGACCATGCCGTGGATGTACTATTTCCTGAAATACGACCCTACGGAGGCCATCGTCAAGACGAATTGTCCGGCTTTGCTGCTCAACGGTTCTAAGGATTTGCAAGTGATTGCCTCTCAGGATCTTCCAGGATACGAGAAGATTATCGCGGAACACGGCAAGACCAACCTCACCCTTCGTGAGCTGCCCGGTTTGAACCATCTTTTCCAGCATTGCGAGACAGGCTCGCCCAACGAATATTTCGAGATTGAGGAGACCATCTCGCCCGAGGTGCTGGAGCTGATTGTGTGGTTTGTGAAGGGGGTGAGGAGATAGTTGCATTATTTCCAAAAGGGATTGTATAATATATTACGACGTGGTTAAAGCCGCGTCGTAATTATTTTGTAAATTTGCACGTTGCATAATAGTATGCCAGTGAAATTGACAAATAAACTCAAACAACCCAAACATCAACAATATGATAGTAAATACTATACAAGCAAAGAAATTATTGCGTAACATCCTGTTCATCCTGCTAATGGGTTTGGTGGGCATGACCCAAGCCAATCCTGTTGACATGCAGACTGTCCGCGAAGTGGCGGTGAAATTTATGAATGCCAATGCTAGAACCCCGTTGCGAGGCGCAGAAGACCTGCAACTTGTAACAACCTACCGAACTGAAAGCGATGATGCCGCTTTTCATATCTTCAACACGCCGAACGGTTTCGTCATCGTCTCAGCCGCCGACTGCGCCACGCCTATTTTGGGCTATTCAGATGAGGGTCAATTTGACGTGGATAACATCCCGATACAGTTGCAGGATTACCTGCAAGACTTTGTCGAACAAATCCAATACGGCATCGAGAACCACCTTGAAGCCGATGAAGCCACGGCTAGGCAATGGGAATTGGTCCAATCTAATGGCCACATTATCGAGCAAAGAGCCACTACGGCGGTTGAACCTTTGCTAACCGACTCTTGGGATCAGGGTTGTTATTACAATGCGAAGTGTCCAGAGGATCCAAATGGGTATTGTGGGCATGTGCTCACAGGTTGTGTGGCCACTTCTATTGCACAGATTATGCATTATTGGGGCTATCCTACCATTGGATTGGGCTTGTACACCTATACACCTTATGGCTATCCCGAACAGACAGCCAATTTTGGCGCTACCACTTATGACTGGGCTAACATGCCCAATAGCTTGTCTTCTTCATCCACATCTGCAGAAATTGATGCAGTTGCTACGTTGATGTGGCATTGTGGTGTTGCCATTAATATGCAATATGGTCCAAATGGGTCTGGGTCAAGCTATATTTATATTCCTTCGGCTCTGGTAAACTATTTTGGCTATTTCGAAGAATTATCTGTAGTGTCCAGAAACAATTATAGTGATGAAGATTGGCTGGACCTGATGAAGGGTTGTCTTGATACAGGGCGTCCGATACATTATAGCGGTTGGCCCCCAAATAGTGGAAATGGTCATAGTTTCGTTTGTGATGGCTATAATGCAAACAACCTGTTGCATTTCAATTGGGGATGGAGTGGAGAATGTGATGGCTATTATTCCATTAATGCCATGAATCCAAGCCTTTATGCCTATACCAGAAACAATATAGCTATCATCAACATTTGTCCTCCTGACTGCACTTCAGGCATTACCTATCAGATTACGGCTTCGACTGACCCTTCAAATGCTGGAACCGTCAGCGGTGCAGGTACATACGATTGTGGGGATATCTGCACATTGACTGCAACCGCCATTGGTGATTACTCCTTTATGTATTGGACTGAAGAGGGTGAGCAGGTTTCCTCCGATGCCTTCTATTCCTTCATTGCCATGAATGACAGAAATTTGGTGGCTCATTTTGGACCAAAATTCAGCATCACTACCTCGGCTAATCCCACAGAAGGAGGAACGGTGAGTGGAGGTGGGACCTGCAACTATAATCAGCAAGTCACCCTCACAGCAACCCCCAATGAAGGATATGTGTTCGACAAGTGGACTAAGGACGGTGAGGTTTTTTCATACCTTTCCACATTGAATCTGACCCTAACTGAGGCTGCGGAATTTGTGGCGTATTTCGAACCGATGGATGGCATAGTGATAGGTGACGCAACCTACGCCGACTATTGTCTTCCTGCCTATTTTTACAATTCCCTGACGCAGCAAATCTATACCGCGAGTGAAATGGGTGGAGTATCAACCGAAATCTCCAGCATTTCGTTCTTCAACACGGGTGATCGTGGTAGTACTCGCAAATGGGATGTCTATATGGTCAATACTGATAAGACCTCCTTTGAGAGCAATTCCGATTGGATTCCTGTTTCGGAAAGCGATTTGGTATTCAGTGGCAATGTCACTATGACTTCCTATGGTTGGACGACCATCATATTAAGCACACCATTCCTATTCGACGGCTCATCCAATGTTGCCTTGGTTGTTGACAACAACTCAAACAGCTATAATTCATCAATAAAATGTCGCACATTCGGGACGGAAGACAACCAGGCTATTCGCATCTATGGTTATTATGGTTCGGAATATGACCCTTACAATCCATCCAGTTACGCAGGTGCGCTCATGACGATGAAAAACCAAGTCGTTTTCGGTATTCCAAGCTATGATTATACGGTGACTGCCGCTGTTGGTCCTGAAGGGGGAGGCACGGTAAGTGGAGGAGGACTGTGCTACCTCAACCAGCCCATCACTCTTACCGCCGTACCCGATCAGGGCTACATTTTCAGCCACTGGACAAGGAATGGAACAGTGGTTTATTGTCTGCCTACATATAAACTGACCGTAACAGCATCTGCGGAATATGTGGCTCATTTCGAATTGAAACCGGAGGGCATAGTGATAGGAGATGCAACCTATGCCAGTCCTTATCTTCCTGCCTATGATTTCAATTCCTTGTCGGAGCAGATCTATACAGTCGACGAGATGGGAGGGACGGCAACTGAAATCGTTAGCGTGTCGCTCTTCAACACTGATTATCATAATATAACTCGTAATTGGGATGTTTATTTGGTTCACACTGAAAAAACCTCATTTACAAACACTTCCGATTGGATTCCTATTTCGGAAAGCGATTTGGTGTTCAGCGGCAATGTCACTATCCCCCCCCCGTGGTTGGACGACCATCATTTTAAGTACGCCATTCCTATACGACGGCTCATCCAATGTTGCCTTGGTCGTGGTCGACAACTCAAACAGTTATTCATATTTAAATTGTCGCACATTCGAGACGGAAGAAAGCCAAGCTATTTATAAATATAGCCGTAGTAGTACGAATTTTGACCCCATCAATCCATTTGGTTACACGGGTACGCTCATGACACAGAAGAATCAGATCGTCTTCCATCATTCCCAAACTGTAACGGTCACAGCCAATCCTGTTGAAGGTGGCACGGTAAGTGAAGGCGGAATCTATGCTTATGGCATGACTTGCAACTTGACGGCCACCCCTAATGCTGGATACTACTTCCTGAATTGGACAGAGAAAGGGGAAGTGGTGACGTATGATGCTGACTATTCTTTCACAGTCAATGGTGACAGGGACTTGGTGGCAAACTTTGTTGAAGGCGAATCAACATGCACGATTGTCTTTGATTTGCACGTCTCTTACCAAAATGGTTGGAGTGGCAACTACTTGGTCGTAGATTATAGTGATGGCAGTTCCGAACAGTTTACTTTGGAAAGCGGTTCGTCGGCTTCCTATTCCCGTGAAATTGCAACTGGTAGTACTATTAACTTGTCATGGATTGAGGGCACAAATGCCAACCGATGCTCGTTCGATATTAAGTTTGAAAATGGCGTTCCGATATACCACGGCTCAAGTCTAAATGCCAATTTCCAACAAGAACTTTATGTCAACTGTGCGGTTGCCACTGCGCCACATACCATCACCGTTGTCGCCGATCCCGTGGAGGGCGGTACGGTTGAGGGGGCGGGCACTTATGATGGCGGCACGGTCATCACGCTGACGGCCACACCCAATGCAGGTTATTCGTTTATTTATTGGAAGGAAACCGGGACGACGGTATCGTCGGATGCCAACTATTCCTTCACCGTCACGTCCGACCGCAATCTTGTGGCCTTCTTCTCATTGCCACTGACCGTTTCTGTCACGACCAATATGGCAGCTGGAGGAACGACAACGGGGGCTGGTACGTTTGAATACGGCAGTACCTGCACGCTGACGGCAACTCCGAGCGAAGGCTATCTCTTCCTGAACTGGAGCAAAAACGGAGAGGTGGTCAGCTGCAACGCTACATATAGTTTCACAGTAACTAAGGATGCTGAGATTGAAGCAGTTTTTATGCTCCTTGAAGGTGCTCTCATCGGACAAGGCGAATCGACAGACCAATATCTGCCGAGCAATTCAAATTGGAAATATACTCTTTCCCAGCAGATATATACAGCAAATGAGATAGGTGCTGCGGGAAGCATTACGTCTATTTCCTACTACAACGCAGGTGATACCAAGACGCGCAATTATGACATCTACATGGTTCATGCCGACATGACAGCCTTCAACAACAATACGGATTGGATTCCAGTTACAGAGACCGATCGTGTATTTAGGGGCAATGTGGTTATGACAAAAGGATATTGGACTACCATCGTTCTTGACACTCCGTTTGCCTATGATGGTTCTTCAAATCTCGCCATTGTCATTGATGATAATACAGGAAGTTATACGGGTGTTCCCCTCATGGCTTGTCGAGTGTTTTATAGTCAAGATTATCAGACAATTCGTGTGTATAGTGACGATACCAACTACGACCCATACAATCCTTCTGGATATAACGGTACGCGTTATTCTGTGAAGAACCAGATTATCCTTGGTATATCGACTTCGCAAGCCGCCACCAAGACAATCAATGCCTTTACCACCGATGGAGGTTATTATCTCATTGCCGTGCCTTTCGAAGAAGTTTATCCTGAAGAAGTGGAGAATATGTTGGCCAACGTTTACGACCTTTATCAATATGGTGAGGCTGAGAAGAAATGGATCAACTATAAAGTTGAAGCCTTCAATCTCGAAGCAGGGAAGGGGTATCTTTATGCCAATAGCGACACGCTCATGCTCAACTTCAATGGAGTGCCATACAACGGTGATGGTAGCGTCGTCTTGCACAAAACTGGTGATGGCGAAACGGCGGGTTGGAACCTTGTGGGCAATCCTTTCAATGAGAGAGCCTACATCGACCGAGAGTTCTATGTGATGAGTGAAGATGGTAGCAGGATAGAATTAGCCCAGCGCGATTACGTCATGCCTATGGAGGGTGTTTTTGTTATTGCCAATGAAGACGGTGAGGTTTTGACCTTTAGCACGACGCCTCTAGCCAAAAACAAAAAGAAAACGATAACAATAAAAAATAAATCATTGAATTTGCTTAATTTAAGAAAATAATTCCTATCTTTGCAGCCCAAAACCAACCGTACTCCAGATTGATATTATTATCAGCGGTTTGAGTTGTAAATCAAAAGTTTAACCTCCTCGCGGCGGGGTTCTGGAACGCTTGCGGGTACAACATTAAAACAATTATTATAATGGCAGAAAACGAAAACATCATCAACGAGGCTATGCCAGCAGAAGAAAAGCCAGTTGAAAAGAAAGTCAGAACTCCAAGACCGAAACCGGTTCCCGCCGCAGATTTCGATTGGACTTCATCACACAAAAAGTTCGACAACTATTCAGCTGACGAACGCGCCAAGCTCGAAGAACGTTATGCAGGCACTATGAGCCAAGTGGCTGACCACGAGGTTATTGAAGGCACAGTTGTTGCTATCACCGAACGTGAAGTCGTGGTTAACATCGGCTTTAAGTCGGATGGTGTTATTCCAATTGCTGAATTCCGCACCAACCCCAACCTGAAGGTGGGCGACAAGGTGGAAGTCTACGTTGAGAACCAAGAAGGCCCCAACGGTCAACTCATCCTTTCTCACAAGAAAGCCCAGTTGCTCAAGTCGTGGGATCGCGTCAACGAAGCCTACGAAAAGGGCGAAATCGTCAACGGTTATGTCAAGAGCCGCACCAAGGGTGGCCTCATCGTCGAAGTGTTCGGCCTCGAAGCCTTCCTGCCCGGTTCGCAAATCGACGTCAAGCCGATCCGCGACTACGACGTGTTTGTTGACAGCGTGATGGAATTCAAAGTCGTGAAGATCAACCAAGAGTTCAAGAACGTGGTTGTGTCTCACAAAGCCCTCATCGAGGACGAACTCGAAGCCCAGAAGGCCGAGATCATCAGCAAGCTCGAGAAGGGTCAGATCCTCGAAGGCGTGGTCAAGAACATCACCAGCTACGGTGTGTTCATCGACCTCGGTGGCGTCGACGGTCTCATCCACATCACCGACCTCAGCTGGGGCCGCATCACGCACCCTGAAGAGGTGGTCAAACTGGACGAGAAGATCAAGGTCGTCATCCTCGACTTCGACGACAACAAGAAACGTATCGCCTTGGGTCTCAAGCAGCTCACTCCTCATCCGTGGGATGCCCTCGATCCTAACCTCAAGGTGGGCGACACCGTCAAGGGTAAGGTCGTCGTCATCGCCGACTACGGTGCGTTCGTCGAGATCGCTCCTGGCGTTGAAGGCCTCATCCACGTGTCCGAGATGTCATGGAGCCAACACCTCCGCAGCGCCCAGGACTTCCTGAAGGTGGGCGACGAGGTGGAAGCCAAGGTCTTGACCCTCGACCGCGAGGAGCGCAAGATGAGCCTCGGCATGAAGCAGTTGATGCCCGACCCGTGGGCCAACATCACCGACCGCTATCCGATTGGCTCAAAGCACACAGCCACCGTGCGTAACTTCACCAACTTCGGTATCTTCGTCGAACTCGAAGAAGGCGTCGATGGCCTGATTCACATCAGCGACCTCAGCTGGTCGAAGAAGATCAAGCACCCGGCTGAATTCACCAAGGTTGGCGAGACCATCGATGTCGTCGTTCTCGACGTCGACCAGGAGAACCGCCGCCTCAGCCTCGGCCACAAGCAACTCGAAGAGAATCCTTGGGATGTGTTTGAAACCGTGTTCACCGTCGGTTCCATGCACCAAGGCACCGTCATCAGCGCTAACGACAAGGGCGCCGTTGTTTCACTGCCTTATGGCGTGGAAGGCTTCTGCCCCAGCCGTTACATGAAGAAGGAAGACGGCACTCCCGCCAAGGTTGACGACAGCCTCGAGTTCAAGGTCCTTGAGTTCAACAAGGAAAGCAAGAAGATCATCCTCGCCCTGCCTAAGGTAGAGGAAGAGAAGGAAGCTCCTGCCAAGAGCGTAGAGGAAAAGGCAGCCGAAAAGGCCGCCAAACAAGCCAAGCGCACTGTGAAAGAAATCAATGACAACATTGAGCACAGCACCCTCGGCGACCTCGAAGTCCTCGCTGGCTTGAAGGAAAACCTTGAGAAGCAAGAGAAAGCCCAGAAAGGCGAATAATCGCTTCACTTGCTAAAAGCAAAAACGACCGCTCTCGTTTGAGGGCGGTCGTTTTTTTGTTGCCGTTTTGCGTCATCGTAAAGAGCCCTCTTCAACAAAAAAATAGAAAATCCTTTGATTTTTTATTTTTCGTCTTTAATTTTGAAGCGTCTTTTTCGACAATTACAAACCAACTAAAATCAACATACTATGAAAAAAAGAATTCTACTACATCAAAAAGGAGTCTTCGTCCTCCTTCTTGCCCTCTTTCTCGGCATGGGAACGGCGTATGCGTACGATTTCTCTGAGTCGTACTCAGGGAAAACTTTTTACTTCAACATCACTGATGCCACCAACCACTATGTGGAGATAACCTTTCCAGGGACATCACATACTAATCCTTGGAGTGGATACACAATGCCTACAGGAAGCCTCATCCTGCCTTCCACTATCTCACATGATGGGACCAACTACACGGTGACAGGAATAGGCGAATATGCTTTCTTTCGTTGCGATGGCCTCACCGGTTCGTTGACCATTCCGAATTCTGTGACCTCGATAGGTGAATTTGCTTTCCAGATTTGTAGTGGTCTCACCGGCTCGTTGAACCTCGGTAATTCAGTGACTGAGATAGGCCCCTATGCATTTATGGACTGCGGTTTCACTGGTTCGCTGACCCTTCCAAACACCTTGACCTCAATAGGTGAGATTGCCTTTGGTTATTGCGACGGATTCACGGGCTCGCTGAACATTCCTAATTCAGTGACTTCAATAGGCGAGGCAGCTTTTGTTGAATGCACTGGCTTCAACGGCACACTTACCATTGGCACAGACTTGACTTCAATGGGTGCGAGCGCTTTCAAAAACTGCAGCAGTTTTACGCATGTGAACTACAATGCCATCAACTGCGCTGATGTCACCGAAACGTACAAGCCTTTTGAGAATTGCGGAGGCACGCTCACCATCGGCAATCAAGTACTAAGAATCCCTTCCTATATGTTCTACCAATGCTCACTTTTCACGGGCTCGCTGACCATTCCTAATTCCGTCATTTCGATTGGCGTTTGCGCTTTCGATACATGTGAAGGTTTCACGGGCACGCTGACCTTAGGTAGTTCCTTGACTTCAATTGAATGGTCTGCATTTTATTATTGTAGCGGTTTTACGGGAAGCTTGGTTATTCCGAATTCAGTAACCACGATAGATGATTATGCATTCACTCATTGTGATGGCCTTACGGGTGGTCTGAAACTCGGCTCATCCTTGAATTATATCGGTGATATGGCTTTTGCTTATTGTCACTTTACAGGTACATTGACCATCCCGAATTCCGTGACTGTGATAGGTCAAGCAGCTTTCTATGGATGCACTGGACTCACTGGTCAGTTGATTATTCCTGGTTCCGTAGTCCAGATAAATAACTCTGCTTTTTATGACTGCTCAGGTTTCACTGGTTCGTTAACCATCCCGAATTCCGTAACCTTGTTAGGCAATTCTGTTTTCCATAATTGTACTGGTTTCACTGGTATGCTGACCATCGGGTATGGAGTGACTTCTATGGGCGATTACGCTTTCTCTGGTTGTTCCAATCTCTCATCAATGATGGTATACCCGGAGATACCGCCCACCTTGGGCACAAACGCTTTCCAAAATGTGCCCAAGACCATCCCAGTGAAAGTTACTTGTGGCAAAGTGAGTGCCTATCAGAGTGCCTCGGGCTGGAATGAGTTCACCAATATTCAGGAGTTTTGCGACCCATTGACCTACTCCATCAACCCCGATGGCGTTTCCGTTACCGTGACTGGCCATGTGGATGGCACTAATGCTACAGGTGAGCTTTTCATTCCCGAGACCAAGGTTATTGACGGCGTCGCATACACTGTGACCGCGATTGGCAGCGATGCCTTCAGCAATTGCTATGGATTGACTGGTAGCCCAATCATACCCAACACCGTGACCGCTATTGGCAATTTTGCCTTCAGTGAGTGCACGGGCCTGACGGGTAGCCTGATTCTTCCTAACACTTTGACCTACATTGGAGCATACGCTTTCCAGGCTTGCCCTGGCTTCACAGGCGACCTGACACTACCCAACACGCTGACTACACTTGGCAATGGAGCTTTCTACTTATGCGACGGCTTCAACGGCAACTTGACTTTGCCTAACTCCATCACTGTTATTGGCAAGGACACATTTGCTACTTGTAAGTTTACAGGCTCGCTCACCATCCCTAATTCCGTGACAAGCATCGGTGAATATGCTTTCCATTTGTGTACTGGCTTCACCGGTTCGTTAACTATCCCCAATTCCGTGACCTCTATTGGCTATTTAGCTTTCTATGGTTGCTCAGGCTTCGATGGCACGCTGACCATCGGTACTTCCGTGGCCTCGATGGGACAAAGTGCTTTCAAGGAATGTGGCTTTACGCATATCAATTACAAAGCCGCTAATTGCGCTGGTTACAACCAGTATGAAGGTGTTCAACCTTTTCAAGGCATGAATGCCACCCTCTCCATTGGTAGTGCCGTGCAGACCATCCCGCAATTGATGTTTAGTAAGTGCACTGGTCTCACAGGTACACTGACCATTCCGACATCCGTAACCACGATCGAATACGGTGCTTTTTATGAATGTTCAGGTTTCACAGGATCATTGAATATTCCGAATTCAGTGACCTCAATAGGTGGAAACGCTTTCTATAGTTGTACTGGATTTGATGGCACTTTGACCCTCCCGATTTTTTTGACCACGATAGAGAATTCTGCTTTCCGTAATTGTAGTGGCTTCACTGGTTCGCTGACCATCCCAGATAGGGTGACTTCTATAGGAGCAAATGCTTTTCTGGGTTGTGAAGGCTTTACGGGTTATTTGCACATCGGCAATTCCGTGTCCTCGATTGGAGCTTATGCTTTTGATTATTGCACCGGATTCACTGGCTCCCTTACCATTCCTGAATCTGTGACAGAGATAGGTGCAGCTGCTTTTCAGAGTTGTATGGGTTTCACGGGCAATTTGAACATATATGGTTCCCTGACTTCAATTGAACATCATACTTTCAATTATTGCTGGAATTTAACAGGCACGTTGACCCTCCCGAATACGGTGACAGAGATTGGTGAATTGGCTTTCAATTATTGCAACCAATTGACGGCAATCACAGCCCTTCCTGAAACGCCTCCCACTTTGGGCGCAAACGCGTTCCAGCATGTGCCGACAGGCATCCCCGTGTACATGCCATGCGGTTCCCTTAGCGCCTATCAATCTGCTTCAGGCTGGAATGCGTTCACCAATATGCAATGCTCGCCATGGACGGTGACCCTTTCGGTCAATCCGTGGGATGGAGGCACTGTTGAGTTTACGGATAGCAATGGAACCAATGGGCACTATGCCAACAACACCACTTGCTCTGTACTTGCCACACCGAACGACAACTACCTCTTCATGCATTGGAGAAGCAACGGGGAAGTGGTCAGTTGCAACGCTAGTTATAGCTTTAACGTAAATGGAGATACTGCGCTTGAGGCCATCTTTATGCCTTTGGACAATGCAAGTACGATTATCGGCGAAGGCGAGACTACCAGCATCTATCTTCCCAGTCATTCATATTACAAATATGCCTTGACACAACAGATCTATACTGCCAGTGAGTTGGGTGGGAGCTTCACCATCAACAGCATTTCCTTCTTCAACGCAGGAGACACAGAGACCCGACGCTACGATGTGTACCTTGTCCATACCAACAAGTCGACTTTCAGCAGCGGCACCGATTGGATTCCTGCCTATCAGGCCGACTGTGTGTATTCAGGCCTCGTAACCATGAGGAAGGGCATGTGGAACACCATCGTTTTGGACACGCCCTTTGATTATAATGGCACTTCCAACTTAGCCCTCATCATGGACGACAACTCAGGGACTTGGACGCCTACGCCTCACATGGCTTGCCGCGTGTATCCAACACAAGGCTATCAAGCCATTTGCGTTTACGGCGACAACACCAACTATATTGCCAATAGTCCCTCATCATACACTGGTCAGCTAAGTCCGCAAAAGAACCAGATCATGTTCAACAGACCCGTGTACACCATCACCGCAACTCCGAATAATGCGTCGATGGGAACAGTGACTGGAGCTGGACAATATGGTTATGGCGAGCTGTGCCGACTGAAGGCCACGGCCAATTCGGATCATACTTTCTTGGATTGGATGGATATTATTGGCGTGGCCGCTTCGGATAAAGCGGAATATGAGTTCATTGTGACAGAAGACAGGACACTGAGGGCGAATTTCTTTGAAGGTACCAATGTTTGCAACCTCACGCTTACCCTTGGAAACTATGGCTGCTATTGGGGCGGCGATTATCTGGAAGTGCATTTTGGGAACGGAATGAGCCACCTGTTTGGTGTATTGAATGGCGAGTCGATTTCCTCCTACACGCTTCCATTTGTCAACGGGAGTCATGTCGAATTGAACATGCAGATTGGAACATTCTCTGACCAATACCACTTCGAGGTGCGCTATGCCAATGGTAATTTGGCATGCACAAGCGATGCCGTTATCGGTGAATCTTCCTACGAGTTCGACTTGGATTGCGATGAAATGCCTGCCAACTGGGCTTATCTTGGCGATGGAGACAATATATCTGATGTTTTTCTGCCCAGCTATTCGTATTATAATTACGGGTTGTCACAACAAATCTACACGGCTGACGAGATTGGCTCGGCAGGCAACATCACCAGCATCGCCTTCTATAACCAAGGAGAGAACAACACGAAGACCCGTACATACGACATCTATCTGATGCCGACCAATAAATTTGAGTTTTTCAGCAATACCGATTGGATTAACATATCGGAAGAGGATAAGGTATTCAGTGGTGATGTGACCCTGACTACCAACGAATGGACCTTCATCACTTTTGACAAACCATTTGTTTACGACGGCACTTCCAACCTCGTCCTCGTCATGGATGATAACTCTGGTAATTATACGAGTGCTCCCCACATGGAATGCCGAGTTTATGGAACCAGTCTCGACCAAGCCATACGCGCTTACAGTGATGGCACTAACTACGACCCGTTTGTTCCCACGAGCTACAGTGGAACCGTCATGGATATGAAGAACCAGATCTACTTTGGCTTTGCAAATAATATTGACTGCTGGCCTCCTGCGAATTTGACCGCCAACGACATCACTGCCAGTTCGGCCACCCTCAACTGGGAGGGCTATCAGGACAGCTACAACGTGCGCTACAGAGTTGCTCCTCCTTTCTATGAAGATTTCGAAGATGAGGAAGAAACGTTTGCCGGGTGGACCTTCACCAGCATGAATGCTATCAATGACATCGGAGGTACTGGCTCTAATCCTGCTGGAATCTATACCATCGCTAAACATAGCGGTTCTTATGGCTTCAGATTCTCGTCCTTCTCCAGAAAAACTGATGATGAAACTTACGACCAATACTTGATTTCTCCTAAGTTGACTGTTACGGGTGAACTCAAATTCTGGTTTAGGAAAACAAATAACTCAGAAGAAAACTTTTATGTGGGTTATTCCACCACAGGCAATGATTTGGAAAACTTCACTTGGACCGAAGACCTTGTTCCCAGCACATCATGGCAGGAATATACGTTACAACTTCCCTCCAACGTGAAATACATCGCCTTCCATTACTATGGCAACTTTACTTACTATGTCTATTTGGACGACATCACCATCGGTGGCAATGGCATTCCGATGGGCAATTGGGTCAATTTGAACTACATTGGCACCACGACTGAAATCACCAACCTCGATCCCTCAACCAATTACGTATGGCAAGTGCAGGGCAACAACACCAGCTGTAACGATGCCGGTACCACTCGGTGGAGCAAAAAGGCCACCTTCACCACCGAATGCGATGCTATCATTGTCGATGCAGATAACCCGTTCTTTGAGGACTTTGAAGGCGAGGCCTTTGTGCCCAACTGCTGGGAAACCTACTCAACGAACTCGCGTCAATGGACAAGAAGCACAATTGAAGCCAATTCCGGTTCGGCAAGCGCCTATAGCAACTTTTTTGGCGACGTCTATTTGGTGATGCCCGCCCTCGAGCTTTCGGCCAATGCTTCGGCGGCGCGACTTTCCTTCTGGTCGTATAATTCTTATCCTGATGACTTTGCACCAGGCAACAACAATGTCGTGCTGCTCGACGGCGATACGGAGACCGTGCTCTGGTCAGCTGAAACAGCAATCCATGATTGGACGGAGGCCACCATCGACCTCAGCGCCTATATGGGCCAGACCATCACGCTTGCCTTCAAGTATGCAGGCGACAACGGTAACGGCTGGTATGTTGACGATGTGGAGGTTTCGGCCGGAGCATCCATCTCCCTCACCGGCGGCGAATGGTACTTCATCGCTTCGCCTATCGCTAACATCAACCCTGCCCATGTCCCCTATATGACTATGGGAGACTACGACCTCTACCGCTTTGAGCCTTTCGCCACCGACGAGGAATGGCGGAACTATAAGAGCACGTCTTTCAGCCTACAATCAGGACAAGGCTACCTCTATTCACACAGCACGGATATTACGTTCACCTTCTTTAGTACTTACACGGCCACTGCACCCGTGGAGGTGCCGCTTGACTACGACGCCAACGACAGCCGCAAGTGCTGGAACCTGGTGGGCAACCCGTTCAAATGCGAGGCATACCTCAACAAAGAATACTACGTGCTGAACGAAGAAGGCACGGATATTAACCCTGAACCGGTGCCTGCCAACACGCCCATTCCTGCATGCACAGCTGTGTTTGTGAAAGCCGTTGCCACAGGCGACACGGTAGTTTTCACTAAAGTGACACCGTAAAAGACGCAATTGCGTTTCTACTCATACGCAAACGACCGCTCTCGAATGAGGGCGGCCGTTTATTATGCGTTGCTTTTGTATTATTACTTCTTCTTCACATAGTCATTCATCTTTGCCTTACCCCAAATCACTTCCATGATTTTGAGGGATTCATGGACGTCCATGTTGCCACGGGCTTCGAGGTTGCGCTGGATGAAGACACAGTCGGTGAGCTCGGCATTGTCGCACACGATGTCGTGGGCGAGGGCATCGCAGGTGGGCGCACCACAAATGCCGCAGTCGGTCTGAGGCAGACGGGCACGGTATTCGTCGATTTTCTTCATCTTCTCTAAAGCCACAGCGATATTGTCGTCCAATACGAGCATCGAACGCGGATTGATTTCACCGACCTTCATGTGGCGCATCAGGTAGTTGCGCTCTTCTTCCAGTTCGTGGTCTTTGGTCTGTTCGCCTTTGCGCTCGCGGTCGGCGATCTTGCGGGCGCGACCGAACACACGCTCACAGATGAGGAAACGGTTGTCGCAGGTTAAGATGCCACCTGGGCAGCTTTGGTCGCAGGCACGCAATTCGAGGAAGTCGACATCCTCAATCTCTTCATTTTCCACCTTTTCCAAAAACTCGATGACATTATGGATCTCGTCAATGGAATAGGAGTGGCGGGCATCTGAGAGACGACGCTCGCCATTGGTCAAGGAGGTCAGCACGCCATCGGCAGAGAGTTGCGACACGGGCAGTTTCTGTTCCTTGTAGCCATGGCCTTGTTTCTTGATTTCGTGATAGACGCGGTTGTAGAGCGAGTCCATGTTGATGACACCGTCGACCAACGACTTTTCTTCACCCACAGGATTTTTCACAGCCGCAATCTTGGCCGCACAAGGGGTGATGTAGAATATGCCGATTTGGTCGTCCTTCAATTCCATTTCCTCCTTGATTTTGCGGCGGATATACATGGCCGTGATGTCGATGGGAGCCCGCAATGGGATGAGGTTTTCCGTGAGACCTGGGAATTTTACCTGAATCAGGCGTACTATGGCCGGACAGAAAGTCGAAATCAGCGGTTTGATGTCGGGGTTTTCAGCGGCATATTTCTTCTTGGCTGCCGTATATACTGGTATGGACGACTCCGCCTCGATGATGTGGGTGAATCCTATGTCCTTGAGAATGCCGTAGATGCGCGACACAGTGATGTCGTTCGGGAACTGGCCCATAAATACGGCAGGCACCAAGGCGACTCGGATAGGGAAGTTGAAGATGTCCTCAAAGTCGTCTTGCTCGATATAGATGGAGCGGGTGGGGCACACCTTGAAACAGTTGCCGCAGTCGACACAGCGGTCGGGCATCAGGACGGCCTTGCCGTCGCGCACTCGCAATGCCTCTGTGGGGCAAATCTTCATGCAACGCGAGCAGCCGATGCAGGTGTCTTCATCTATCTTAAGGGCGTGGAAGAACGGGGTCTTTTCCATATCGTTGAATTGTTGATTGTTTAATCGTTGAATTGTTTGTGCGATACACTTCGTGTAGAAATCATTCAAAAATCTCTTTTTCAAAATCTTACAAAATCATTTTTCTTCTTCAATTGATTATTGATTTTATTATTGATTTTGTCGGATTTCTTTGCGAAGCAAATCCCTATGTAAAGTTTACCTCCATCTCGACGGTGGTGCCAACCCCCACAGTTGAGGTCACATTCAGTTTGTCGACATTCTTTTGGATGTTGGGCAGACCCATGCCAGCGCCGAAGCCCATGTTACGAACTTCAGGCGAGGCGGTGGAGTTGCCTTCCTGCATGGCCCAGTCGATGTCGGGGATGCCGGGGCCTTTGTCTTCCACCTTCAAGATAATCTTGTCGGGTTCGATGTCGGCGTAAATCATGCCTCCGTAGGCATGTGCAATGGCATTCACTTCAGCCTCGTAGAGGGCAACGACCACTCGTTTCACGATTTGAGGGCTGACGTTGAGCTGTTTCAAGGTCTTCTTGATGGCGCTCGATGCGGCTCCCGCGTTCACGAAGTCCGCTTCATATACTTGGTATTCTAAGTGCATGACGTTCGGTTTTAGTTAGACATCGGTTAGAAAATGGGTAGCATACCCGCTTTGAAGAGCAGTCCGCAGGCCTTGAACATGGAGAAGTCGCTTTCCATGACCACCATGCCTTCGTCCTCGGCCTCCTCAATCATCTCCTCAGTGGCTTTCTTTCGCCTCACGAGGACAATGATGTCGAGGTTGCCCATCTCGCAGGTACGGATGGTTTGCATGTTGCATAATCCCGTCAGAATCACGGGGTTGTAGTCGCCTAGGGTGAGCACATCGCTCATCAAGTCGGAGGCGAAGGCGGTTTCGTGATCTTCGTCCAAACGGTCTTCACCGCAACGCACCTTGGCGTTCAAAAGTTCAGATATTTCTCTGAGTTTCATTGTATTGTTGATTGTTGTATTGTTTAATCGTTTAATTGACTACGTCGAATCTTTGATTTGTTGTTTGTTGACTGGGGGCTTCGGGAAGCGAGACGCGAGACTTTTGAAGGTCCCTAAGCCTGTCGAAGGGCCGCTTTGCGTCATTGCTAGGCACGAAGCCATCCAAATCATTCAGTTTAATTGCACAAAAATAGGTCTTTTTTTTATAGGTAAGCGGGAAAGACGTTTTTTTTGTTGGAAAAAACTTGCAAAAAGAGGTTCCAGTCTTTCTTGGTGACGTTTTTCCAATAGTCATTTCGATGCGACGCACCCCTCGATGTCGTATTGCTCACTCTTCCTTTTTCATACCCATATTTTGAGTGTCATTACAAATTTTATGCGTTTGTCTTGACCAACACTATATCGTATCAATAAAATTTTTACTTTTGCGACATCATAATCCACAAGCAATTTTTTAGAATTATTACATATGGAAATAAAAAGAGTATTCGACCTTCTTGACAACTATGTTGAGAAATACCCCAACCAACAAGAAGCCCTCGCAGGCAAAAAGAACGGCCAATGGGTGAAATATAGCTCCCGTTCCTATAAGGAACATGCTGACATACTTAGTTATGCCCTCATTGAGTTGGGCATTGAGAAGGGCGACAAGGTCGCTATGATATTGACCAACCGTCCCGAATGGAATATGCTCGACATGGCCATCAGCCAGGTCGGGGCTATCAACGTGCCGGTTTATCCGACCATCAGCGAGGACGACTACCGATATATCCTTCACGACTGCGATGCCAAGATGGTCATCATCGACGGCCTCTCGGTGATGAACAAGGTAACCAATATCCTGCCCGATGCACCCAATTTAAAAATGGTCTACACTATGGTTGACCGCGAGAAATACCCTTATTTCGATCAACTGCTTCAGATGGGCAAGGAACATCCTCATGCCGATGAGTTGAAAGCCCGTAAGGCTGCCGTCAACGAGATGGAGTGTGCCACCATTATTTATACATCGGGTACTACTGGTACTCCAAAGGGCGTGATGCTTTCGCACCACAACCTGATGAACCAGTTCCCGAACTTCCATTACACCATCAGCGATACCTCCAATAAGGCCTTCAGCTTCTTGCCCGTGTGCCATGCCTACGAGCGTGCGCTGAACTATTGTTACCAGTATCGTGGCATGTCGATTTACTATGCCGAGAGCTTGGGGACCATCGCGAATGATATGCGCGAAATCCATCCTACGATGATGTGTGCCGTGCCACGTGTCCTTGAGCGTTTCTATGAGGCCATTTACCAGTCAGGCAAGAAGCAGAAGGGCATCGCAAGGGCTATCTTCTTCTGGGCGTTGCACCTCGGCGAGCGTTACAAGATTGATGCTACCAGCCGCCATTGGTTCTACGATTGGAAGCTGAGCATCGCCGACAAGCTGGTCTATTCCAAGATTAGGGCCAACATCGGTGCTGAGAACTTCGACATCATCGTTTCGGGCGCCGCTGCCATCTCCCAAAAGATTGCTGGTTTCTTCTCAGCCATCAAGATGCCGGTCTTCGAAGGCTATGGCCTTACCGAGACTTCGCCGGTTATTGCCGTGAGCAACCGCAATCCGCATGGCCGCGAAGTGGGCTATGTGGGTCAGCCATTGCCAGGCACCGAGGTGAAGATTGCCGACAACGGCGAGATTTGTTGCCGTGGCCACAACGTGATGATGGGCTACTACAAGCACCCCGAACTCACCAAGGAAGTCATCGACGAGGAGGGCTGGTTCCACACGGGCGACATGGGCGAGATTGACCAATACAACCGCCTGCGCATCACGGGTCGTATCAAGAGTCTGTTCAAGACCTCAGGCGGTAAATACATCAACCCCGATGTCATCGAAGCCAAATTCTGTGCTTCCAAGTTGATTGAGCAGTGTTTGGTGGTGGGTGAAAACCAGAAGTTTGCAGGTGCGCTCATCATCCCGAGTTTCACCGACTTGAAGGCTTGGTGCGCTGAGGAGAAGATACCTTATACGACCAATGCCGAAATGATTCAAAATGCAGAGGTCATGAAACGTTTTGCCAAGGAAGTCAACGAGATGAACAAAGGCTTGGGCGAGACGGAGAAGGTCAAGAAGTATGTGCTGCTGGCGGATGAGTGGAGTATCGCTAACGGTTTGCTCACACCTACGTTGAAAGCCAAACGTAAGGTCATTATTGCCAAGTACAAAGACTTGATAGAGAGTATGTTTGCTTAAAATCCGCACCAATCCGCACCATCGTTTTCTTGACAAGTGTTGCCATTGTGGGGAATAATTTTTTACTTTTGTTCCTATGAAAATGACGCGCATTTTAGTCGGCTTGTTGTTGATAGTTCTTGGAGCCTCGTGTTCGAGAACCCTGGAGTCGGAAATCAGTTGGCAGGAGAATAGCGCTCCCCGTGTGGTAGCAGTTGACACTCTTTTGCAGCATGACCCAGATAGTGCCTTGCGGTATCTTGAATGGTTTTATGAAAAAATCAATCGGTCGCCCAGTGCTGAATACTCGGGTTTGATGCTTTCGGAGGCTTGCTTCAAGGTGCGTCGCGAGGTGGCCTATTGCGATGAGGTAGAGAAGGCTTTGACTTATTTCGACAGCGTATCCTCCGTTTATCCCAACGACAAGGATACGGCTTTTCTTTCTGCCCGAGCCCATTATATGAATGCCATCTGTATTAATAATGGCATCATCTTTACTGATGACTCCCTCACGATGTTGGCATGTCAAGAATACTATAAGGCCTTGACAATCATGGAACAACATTTTGATGAGAAGCAGATGGTGGGACACAAGGCGAGTTTCTTGGCCCTGATCTATGCCCGATTGGCCAATATTTATTCCGACAAATTCCTCATTGAGCCGACGGTTTATCTCTACAAGAACGTGCTGAAATACAAGAAGAAAGCCAACAATCCGCCTTCGAGTTTGGCCAACACCTTGTTTTTCTTGGGCTACGAGTTCGAGAAGTCGGAGCAGTTCGACAGTGCCTTGTATTATTACGACCGCTCGTTGGCGAGTATGAAAGACACGACAGGGGTGCTTTACCGCAATGTCATCAATCGGAAAGCATTGTCGTCCTATCATTTGGCGCACGATGGGCAAGCCTCCGTTGACGCACTCAAACGTATTGCAACGGCTGGCAATGAATTCGAGAAACACGACCGCTATTTGGGTATAGGATATATATATAAACTTGACAATCAGTATGATTCGGCTGTCGTTTACCTCAATCGGGTCTTTGAGGAAGCACCCAATATGTTCCTGAAAACCCAAAGTGCCGATTATTTGCGCGAGATTTATGAAGCCCGTGGCGAATCGGACAAGGCTGGCGAATATGCCCGCTTTGTGGCGCAAAACACGCCGCCCGAGTTTGGCACCAAGGCAGACGAATGGCGCTTCACGAGCCTGTTTCAGGAGTATTTGCAGCAAAAGCAGGACAACGCCCGACTGCAAGAGGAGAGGGAAAACCGTGGACAGATTATGAAAATCGTCCTTCCTCTGATGGTTTTGCTTGTGGTGCTTGCGGTTTGGCTGTTGCTTAATCGGAAGCGACACAAGCGTATGGAAGCCGAGAAGCAGGCTCTTTCGGGACGATTGCAGGAGCAGGGAGAGGCTCTTTCAGCAATGAAAAAACGGGTCGAAGCCGCCTCGTTTGCCGAGGAACCCATCTGCCGCCTGATTATGGAGCGGGTGAACGAAGGACAATTCAAGTCGAAGGTGGATTACCTTATTTATAAGGACTACGCTCTCACCAAGGAGCAACTTTTGGCCTTGCGCGAGGCTACCGATGCCCATTTCGGACAGTTCACCGCCCAACTCAAAAACGATTATCCTGCGCTGACCAAAGGCGACATCGACTATTGCTGCCTTTATCTTTTGGGCGTGGAGGAAGCCGATGTGGCCGCCTTGATGCAACGCGCTTTCAACACAGTTTGCGAGCGCAGCCGCAAACTGAAAGGCATTTTCGGTAGCGACGAACCGCTTTCAACCACTTTGCGCAGGATGGCAAAAACAGAAATAACCCACTGATTCCTATTCGTTTCACAAAACCCGCACCAATCCGCACCATCATTTCCTTGACGGCAGTGGAGGCTGTTTGTAGTTTTGCCTATCGAAAAACAACAAACAGTATTAACCATAAAAATCTAACGACAATGAAAAGATTAATGATTTTGGCTATCCTTGCAATGCAGGTGGCTTTAGTTTGCGCTCAACAAAACGACTTTTACTATGCTGGCGTAAGGAGCGATACGCTTGCGGCAGTTTACAAAAACAATGAATTGTTATATACCAATTTCGAAGAGGAAAGTTGGTATTGTGGTGTTTTGGATTTGACCATCACCAATGAAGGCGATGTGTATTATGCTGGTAACGGAAACTACGGTGCATATATCTGGAAAAACGGAGAACGGATTTTTTCGGGCGGTTATAGGTCAGTGATTAAGAGCATTTGTTATAATGAAGATGTGTTATATTCTGTTGGTGACATCTTTTTTGAAGAATTAGTTCAACAAAAAGGTGCTATTTGGAAGGATGTGGCTTTATGGGATACCCTTGGCACGTCGCGTGCTTTCTTTAACGACATCGATTTTATGGATGGGCATAGTTACATTCTTGGGACGAATCACATGGTGAATGGTATTGGTGACCTCACCATCTGGAAAGATGACGAGCCGCTTTATGTGCTTGGAAGAAGCTGGGAGGGGTCGGGACTGCGAACCATTATCTGCCATGAAGGTCATGTGTATGCTTGCGGAGGGTTAAGGACAAACATCGGGCCTTTTAGTTATGATGGGATGATATGGAAAGACGGCGAAGTGCTTTATAATTACGGGAGTTATGCGTGTATTAGGGATTTCTGCATCGACGGCGAAGATATTTATGCTTGCGGCGAAATCAATGTTGAAAACCAAGAACAAAAAGCTATGGTATGGAAGAACGGAGAGGTGTTGTATGAGTACGACTACGAACATTTCATAGGACTTTATACGATATTGAAAGTTGGAGAAGATTTGTATTTCGGAGGAGCGGGTTACTACTTTGGCAAGCAGCCTAATGAAATGTTGAACTCGTCATACGGGGTGTTGTTCAAAAACGGTGAAGCCATCGAAATCGATCCTGAATGTACTACCATATATGCACTGGCTGTTGCCCCACAGACCAACGCTTTGCAAGAAATGGGAATTCTCCCAATGAGGATTTTCCCGAACCCAACGCAATCCATGGCACATGTGGATGGCATTGAGATAGCGCGTCTTCAAGTCTTCAACACGCATGGACAGTTACTAAAAACTGAATTAAACACCAATGAAATCCATTTGGAAGACTTGCCTAAAGGCTTTTATCTGTTGCGCATTACGGATGCGGAAGGCAAAAGCCATAAGGCGCTCAGAGTGGTGAAGGAATGATACATATAGTTATGTTTTCATCCTGTTGTGATAGTTCGAGCGGATTTACGAATCCGCTCGTCTTTTATTGTCAGCATTTGACCTATGAAAAAGTGTCATCTCGATAAAAAATCGTATTTTTGCAACTCGTTTTTGACAATTTATGCGTTTCCTCTATCCACAAATGCTTTGGGGCTTGCTCGCCCTGCTGATTCCCATCCTCATCCACCTGTTCAACTTCAGGCGGCACAAGTTGGTGTATTTCAGCAATACGGCTGTGCTGCGTTCCATTCAACAGGAGAATGCCAAGACGAGGAAACTGAAGTATTTGGTGACGCTATTGCTTCGTTGCCTTTTCATTGCAGCATTGGTTTTGGCTTTTGCTTTTCCGTATCATCCTGAGAAACAGTTGAATGTCAATACGGAGAACACCCTCATTGGCATCTATATCGACAATTCAATGAGTATGAAGGGGCAGTCGCAACGCACCACTTTGATCGAGGATGCGCGGCAGTCGGCGCGCGATTTGGTACATAAGCTTAATCCCTCCAATCGTTACCTGCTGATGACCAACAGCTTCGAGATACAGAACGAGTACCCGATGAACCAGGAGGAGATGCTCGACCAGCTCGACCGCATGAATCCCGATGGTGCACCTGTGCTCATGGGCGAGGTGATTGACCGTTTCGAGATGCTGTGCAAGCAACATGGTTTTGCCAATTCTACCTTATTTATCTATTCCGATTTCCAAAGCAATACCTTCGATTTGTCGGCAGCCAAAGCCGACACAGCCATGCAGGTGGTGATGGTGCCAATGGTACCTGAGTTCAAGACCAATCTTTATATCGATTCGGTTTGGCTGGCTTCGCCTATCGTTCAGTCGGGCTTGACCAACGAACTGATGGTAAGGGTGGTCAACCAAGGCGACAAAGAGGTGAAAGGTATGCCCATCAACTTCACCATGAACAATGTAATGGCCGCTTCCACAACGGTGGATTTAGAGAAAAACGGCACTGCTGAGGTGGAGATGCAATTTGTGGTGGAAGACTCGGGCGAACAACGTTGCAGCGCCAGCCTGACTGACCACCCCATTACCTTTGACGACAGCTATCATTTCGTGTTAAGTGTGAAGCCAAGTCTTTCTGTGGTAGAGTTAGGTAACCAGCCTTCAAGTTGTGCCATGCTGTTTGACGACGAACAGTTTCATTACACATTGATGGAGCCTTCGCGCTTCGATTTGACTACCATTGCACAAGCCCAATTGTTGATAGTGAACGAAAGTGCAGTGATGAATGAGACCTTGCAGCAAGCTCTGTTGAATGCGGTCAGCGAAGGGGCAAGCCTTGTCGTGTTCCCGTCTATTGATGACCCCCAAAACAACCGCTATCTTTACAACAAACTTGGTTTAACCTTGATGGAAGTCGATACCAATGCTACATCAGTGGAGGACTTGGCACTGCAACACGCCTTTTTCAATGACATGATTCTGGATTTGCCCCAGCATCCCGACTTTCCCAAGGTAAAGCATCATGTCCGCTTGAAAACCAATGGTTTGGCTACTTCCTTTTTGACCTTGCAGAACAGTGACCCGATGCTGATGATGACCTCGGTAGGGAAGGGGCAAGCCTTCGTGATGGCCACTGCTTTGGATCCTAAATGGAGCGACCTTGCCGACAACGCACTTTTTGTCCCGATGATGGTCAAGATGGCCTTCATGGGTGGGAAAATGGATAAGCTGGCCTATACGATTGGTCAAGATAAGATATTGGTGCTAAGTGATATAAGCCAAGAAGGCGACCGCCAATATCTTTTTGCTAATTCCGACCGAAGCTTTGAACTGATGCCTGCCTCGGAAGTGCGCAACGGCAAGGTATATCTCTATCTCAACGACAACCTACCCTCAGCTGGCTTCTATGACCTTCTTATCAACGACACTCTGAATCGAGTGACGGCATGGAATGAAAGCCGAGTGGAATCGAAGATGGACTTTGTGGACAGCGAGGAGGCGAATAAAGCCTTTGGCAATGCGGGGTTCGACGTGGCTGCTGTCTTAGACACTTCCGATTTCGCCACTGCCGACTTGGTGGAAGCCATGGCCCATCAGTCGACGCAATGGAAGCTTTTCGCCTTGATCGCTCTGCTTGCTTTGATTGGCGAGATTGCGGTATTGAGGTTTTGGAAATAGTGAAGGTCTATCTCTCCCTACGTTCAATGACCTTTTTCAACTTATAGCGGTCACCTGTTGACTTGCCGATGGCATCGATGAACTGCTTGTTGTAGCCGGGTGTCTCGTAGCCCCAGCGTTGGAAATTACCGTCCTTGTCGACACGTTTCACCACTTGGTCGTTGTACTTCACAATCAGGTATTTGGCCAGTTTGTCCCAACGTTGCATCATTTTGTCGGCATAGGCGATGCTTTTGTTGTTGAGATAGCTGCGGCGGTCGGCGGACATCATCTTCTCGATGGCGATGAGCACACTGTCTTGGTCAGCGAAATAATAGTCTTCCAGCTCGTTTTGTGCCTTGCGCAAGTCGCCAACCATCATGGAATAGCGCGGGTAGACCATGTTGGCCACCCAGTTGTTCATCCAGAAGGCCGACTTATCACTGAACTCGTTACGCGGGTTGTTCTCGGGACGGAAGCAGTCGGGCACCTGCGTGATACAGCAATAGAGCGGCACGTAAGCCACCATGTTGGCATCGTCGCAGTTGAACCAGGTGACGCCACCCACGTCGTTGGGCAGCCATGAACGCATCTGGCAGGTCATGGTGAAACCGCTTTGTTGTGTGGCGATGGGACGTTCGCGATAATAAGGGATGCTGTCACTATCCGTGAAGTGCATAGGCAGGGGACGAATGGGCATGCCCCAAGGGCCAGCGGTCATGTCGGAGGTCATATCAAGAGGCGTGCCTTCAAAGTGGTCGCGCATGTCGGCCTGCAAGTCGCGCAATGACAACGGTTTGTCGGGCTTAATCCAAAGTGGAAGATGGTCGCAAACATCGAACTCACCGTTGATGTAGGGCAGGTATTTGTCCATCTCCTCGTGGCTGTAATGGTGGCGGAAGAAACTCCACACGCGGGCGTCGGCATAGCGAACGTTCTCGAAGTCAATGGGGCAGTAGGCATCGCGGAACGAGAAGTCCTCGTCCTTGCCGTTGAAATAACCCCATTCCCTGGCAAAGCTGATGACATCTTCGGCATAGACGCATTCAATCTCCGGGTTGTTGATTTTCTTGAGGTTCTTGCTACTGATGCTATTTTTGGAACGCTTCTCCAAGGGGAACTGACGGATGCGGCTCAGGTTGGCGTGGGCGCAGATGCAGTCGTCGGGGATACGCAAGGCCACCCAAACGGCTCCCTTGTGGCCGGGCCCTTTTCCGATGATTTCCATAATCCAGGCCTCGTTGGGGTCGCAGATGGTGAGGGTCTCGCCACTGCTGTTGTAGCCGTATTCATCAACCAATTCGACCATGCATTTGATAGCCTCGCGGGCCGTGGCCGAGCGTTGCAATGCCAGGCGCATCAGGCTGAAATAATCTAGCAAACCCTCTTGATTGACGAGTTCCAGTCGTCCGTCAAAGGTGGTCTCGACGATGGTCACTTGCTTCTCATTCATCAGGCCGACGACGTTATAGGTGTATTCCACCTGTTTCACGTATTGTCCGGCATGCGCAGGCCCCCAGCCGCGAATCTCAATGAGTTCGCCGGGTTCGTGTCGTCCCGAGGGGCTATAGAACAGCGAGCCCGAGAAGCCGAAGCCGTCGCAGTTATAGGTACACATCACGCTGCCGTCGGTGGAAGCCTTTTTGCCTACGATGAGGTTGGTGCAGGCCATTGCAGGAACTGAGACAATAGCCATCATTAAAGTAATGATTAGGAGTTTTTTCATTGTATGAATAGTTGTTATGTCCTGCAAAAGTACATTATTTTTCTTTGTACAGCCTAGAAATGAAACATATAAAGCTTTCTACTGCTGGAAAATGAGTAATTTTGCTCAGAATTGAAAAAAAATCAAAAAACCGATTTTACTTTTCCCATTTTATCGGGTATATAAGTTGTATGACATGAGTTGAGTAAAGAATGCCAACAGACCAAGAAATCATAGTAGCAATAAAGGAGGATTCCCAAAGGGGATTTGGTCTTCTTATGGCTTCCTACATGAAGCCTGTCTATTGGCATATCCGTCGTATGGTGGTTGCCCATGCAGATGCCCAAGATGTGATGCAGGAAACTTTTGTGCGTGTCTTTCGTTCGTTTGATCAATATAAAGAAGACCAGCCGCTTAACGCATGGATTTTTGGTATCGCCACCAATGAAGCCTTGAGATTCTTAGGCAAGAGCAAGGGCAAGAGTTTACTCTCATTGGAGGATACTTCAGAATACCTTTTCAGTCTGAAAGCCGACGACTACGTTGACTATAGCGATGTTGAAGCCGTAAAACTGCAAAAAGCCATTCTCTCATTGCCTGCCAAACAGCAGATTGCTTTCAACCTGCGCTATTATAACGAGCTTTCATACGATGACATCGCCTTAATCACTGGGTCGACAGCTGCCAATGTGAAAGCCAATTACCACAATGCCAAAGAAAAGATTGTAAATTACATGAAATCAAATGATTAGGATATGGAAAACGATTTGGAGAAAATGAAAAAGACAATGCCTTACACAGTTCCAGATGGGTTCTTCGACATGATGGAAGAGCGCCTGAGGCAAGAAACGATGACGAAAAAGGAGAAATCCAATCTGCGAAATACCGCTCTTTGGACGGGTCTCGCCGTGGCGGCCTCGTTGGCCTTGCTGATGGTATTGCGTAAAGGCGTGTTCCAAACTAAAGAATCATCGTTTGAACAGGTGGAGATTGCGTTCACCCAACTCAGCGATACTGACCAGGAGCTTATGTTTGACTTTTATGATGAAATCGAATATCTTGACAATTACTAAAAATATCGAATCATGAAAAACCTAATGAAAATCAACATGGTGGCTTTGATGGTGTTTGTGTTTTGCACCATTGGTATGGCCCAAAACGAAAAACAACGTATGAACCGCGAACAATTGGCGGAGAAACAAGCGATGCACATTGCACAAGAACTCTCTTTCGACGATGCAACTACACAACGTTTTATTGAAATTTATTGTGCCTGCCAGCAGGAGGTTTGGGCACTTGGTCCAAGGCCAGAAATCGAGTCTGCAACAGAAGAGGAGGCTGAACAAGCTATTAAGGAACGCTTTGAGCGTAGCCGAGCCGTCCTTGACCTGCGTGAAAAATACTATGAGGAGTATAGCAAATTCCTTACGCAGAAACAGATATTGCGTGTCTATGAATTGGAACACCAGGCTATGAATCGCCTGCACAAGCATCGTGAACATAATCAAAAAGGTCACGAAAGACCTAAGAAAGAATGAGAATTATTCCTATTTTTGCAACCTATTTTTATAACAACAATAATGAAGAAGTCTTTTTCCTTGAGAGCCGTGTTCTCTCTTCTATTAATCCTTTCGACGATATTGTGTATGGCCCAACCTCCTGGCGGCAGAAATCCCGGAGGTCGCCCTCCTGGAGGCCGTCCTCCATACGGTGGTGACCGTCAATGGGGTCAGACTCAGCAGGGTAATATGCCTACTGTGAAGCAGAAAAAGAAAGTCCGTGAGGGCGATACATTCCAAGTGGTTGGCGTGTTGCGCGATGCCAAGACGGGCGAGTTTATGCCCTATGTCAACGTGGCAGTGCTCGACTCTATCGACTCGGAGTTTGTCAAAGGCAGCATCAGCAATATGGACGGCGTTTTCGAAATCGATGACGTGCCGCAAGGGTCTTTCGTGCTTCGTGTGTCGGCTATCGGTTATGAGAGCTATATGCATCCTTTCAAGGTGACCAATAATACTAACCTTGGCACGTTGCGCATCAATCCTGGCGTCACCTCTTTGGGCGAAGTCACAGTGGCCGCTGAAAGGCCGTTGTATGCCATGGAAGGTGAGAAGCTGATTTACAACGTCAGCGAGGACCCGTCCATCCAAACGGGAACCACCGAGGATGCCTTGCAGAATGCACCCGGCGTGGAGGTCGACGTGGAAGGCAACATCACGCTGCGTGGTGTTTCGAGCGTGGAGATTTGGGTCAACGACAAGCCCTCCAAACTCACCGAGGAGAACCTGAAGACTTACCTTCAGACCTTGCCCGCCAACGCCATCGCACGCATTGAGACCATCACCAATCCTTCAGCTAAATATGCCACTGATGCCGAGGCGGTTATCAACATTGTTACTTCAGCCCACATCAAGAGCAACCAGTTCATCAGCCTAGGCGTGAACGGCTCCAACCAGCCTTTTGTCTCGCCTTGGGTTAGCTATATGTGGAAGAAGGAAAAGTTGAGTGTCAACCTGTTCGCCTCGGGACGTTACAGCAACAGAATCAACACTACCGACAGTTGGGAGCTGAAACGTGAGGACGGTGCCACCCAAGGGACGTATGACTCTGTGTGGTACAGAACATCATCGCAGAAACAGGACAGCCGTAACCTCAGTGGCAATCTTTTCATGAATGTTGACTATGAGATCGATTCCACAAGTGACATTTCCTTCGATGCAGGTGGTTTTTACAACAACAGCCGCAGTCTCAGTAGCCGCCGCGAAGAACAGACCTTCTATTTGCAGCCTGTCGATAGCATTTTGGCCTACAGCATTGGCGATACTACCCATTCAGGTTCTGGTTTCGGTCACATTGGCGCGGACTACACCAAGAAGTTTGACGATAAGGGTCATAATCTTAGCATTGGTTTGAACAGTCGCCTCAACAAGAACGCTTCTGACCAATACTACAACCGTTTCTACGATGTCTACACCGACTTTGACGAAAACCGGTATCTGCTGTCAAACACATTTGGCTTGGGTATCAACCTTGACGCACGTTACAATCGTCCTTACAGCGAGGACGGTGAGCTCAGCTATGGCTTGCGTGCTGACCATCAGATGAATAACAACGACTACAAACGTTACTATTCCAACGACGGTGGCCACAATTATGACAGTATCGACATCCTTCGCACCTACCATTTTAACGGTTCTGAGACAGGTTTGAATGCCGATGTCAACTGGACACGTCGCTGGGGTGGATTTACACTCAGCACCGGAATGGGAGTGGGTAATGACCGTATCTCATACGATTATGTCAGCGATATGCCGTTTGCCGATAAGAACACGCTGTTTTTCTGGAATGTGCGTCCATCTGTTCATTTGACCTATCGTACGGAATCCATGCACAACTGGAAACTCAATTATTCGATGCGCATGTCGCATCCCGACGAGGATGAAATCAGCACCTTCCGCAGGTATGGTGAGGACAGCTATTCTACTGGTAATATCAATGGACTCAAAAACAGCTATACCCACAACATGGAAGCTGGATGGCAGAAGTTCTTTGAGCGTTTCGGAAACATCGGCCTCGAAGCCTACGGTCGTCTGAGTACCAATGAGGTCAGTTCGTTGACGGATGCCGAATACGACGACTATTTGGAACGTATCGTCAACTACTCGATACCTTATAACATGGGTACTTCATGGCGTTATGGTACTTCGCTCAACATGACCTACCGTCCCACGGGATTCTTCAATGTGCGCTTGTATGCCAACGTGTATGATTATGGCTACCGCATGGAATATGACCGTAACGGAGTGCATCAGATTGACCAACGCGACAAGTGGTCGTGGAGCGTGCGTGTCAACGCTTGGGCGAAGCTCTTCAATCAGTTGCAAGTCACTGCTTCGGCCAACTACAACTCTCCGACCATCAGCCTGATGAGCGAGCGCAAGGCGCGTTATTTCCTCAACATGGGTCTCCGTAGTGACTTCTTCAACCGCCGCTTGTCGGTGTTCGTCAACGTGCAGGATATCTTCAACTGGGGCGCCAAGATTGGTTCGGGCTCAAGCAACACCAACCCCTACTATCTCAGCGACAGCACCCGTAAGATGCTCAACAGCCGTTACATCTCTGCTGGCTTCACGCTGCGTTTTGGTAAAATGGAGCTCGAACGCCAGGCCAAAGAAGGTGAGAACGAGTCGGGTGATAGCTTGGAGTGATTTGACTTTGGCTTATGGCCTATGACAATGGCCGCTCTCACGATGATGTGAAAGCGGCCATTGTTTTTAGGCTTTTGAAACCATGCCATCCTCGCGGCAGGTAATGCGATGGCAAGGGATCTATGGTTTCAAAATCACATGCCTTCGCACATATCTACGCACGGAATGACATGCGCGGACTAGTATCCAAATATCTCCTCAGTACTCACGCGCTTGACGGGACCGAGTTCCTGGATAGCCTTCATGTTGAGTTCCTTCTCGTTGCCGAGGATGACGTAGCGGTAGGGCTTGTTGGCCATCTGTTCCTTCTCGAACTTCACGATGTCTTGCAGGGTGATGTTTGGCAAGGCGTTGTAGATGCGCTCGTTGATGTCGTAATCGATGCCCTTCATCTTGGCATTCAGCCAAGCATTGATGAGACCGAACTTGGTGGTGCGTTGGCTGGCCAGACGTTTGGTCAGGGCTTCCTTGGCAATGCCAAAGGCTTGCTCGCTCTCAGGCATCTCGTTGAGGATCTCCAAGAAGTGACCAACGGCATCCATCATCTTGTCGTTTTGCGTGATGATGTGGGTGAAGAAATACTCCGGTTGGTCGGTGTAGTAGGGCTCCATGTAGGCGGCATAGGCGTTGTAAGCCAGACCACGAGCCTCACGCATCTCCTGGAACACGATGGTGTTCATGCCACCGCCATAATACTCGTTAAACAAAGCCTTCACTGCAGCCTCGTCAGGGTTCCACGGGCGTTGCTCGTTGTGGATCATGCGCATGTAGATGTTCTTGGCATCGTATGGCGCAATGACGATTTCGTTCTCAGGCGTGGGTTGCAACATATAGTGTTTGCCTTCGGGAACGGCTTGCAGTTCAGCCACGGTCTTGTGGTTTTCCGTAACAGCCTTGGCCATGTCTTGTGCGGTCATAGGGCCATAATACAACACGGTGTGTTCATAGTTCTTGAGGTTCTTTAAGAGGTCGAGCATCTCCTGTGGGTCGAGTTGGCGGATTTGTGCGGGCGAGAGCTGGTTGCGCTGGCTGTTGTAGGGACCGTAAAGTCCATACTGCACCAAGGCGTTGAAGTTGCTGCGCTGGTTCAGTTTGGCATCCATGCGGGCTTTCTCCAATTGTTGGATGCACATCTCGGCCACCATCGGGTCGGCTTTGGCGTTCTGCATCACGTTTTCGAGCAAGGCCAAGGCTTCAGGCATGTTTTCACCCAAGCCGTGCAAAGTGACGGTGATGTTGCGCGAACCCACATTGATATAGTAGTTGCAGGCGAGTTTGTAGAACTGCTGCTTGATTTCCTCGTTGCTCATCTGGTCGGTGCCGAGATATTCAAGGTAATCAGCGGCAGCGCCATAGCGGAGGTCGGCTTCATCGCCAAACTCATAGCGGAAAGCTAAGGTGAAGCGTCCGTTTTCCTTGTTTTGCACGTAGATGTATGGCAGTCCGGCCTCTGTTTTGCCGAAAGTCAGGTCTTTCTTGAAGTCGACGAAACGGGGCTGGATGGCTGGCACTTCAGCGTTTTGCACTTCGGTCACGAAGTCGCTCACGAGGTCACGGTTGGTCGGGATGGGCGTGATGGCAGGTTTGTCGATTTTCTTCTGGTTTTCGTCAGCGCCTTGACGTTTGTAGACCACCACATAATTGTCGTTGAAGTGCTTGTTGGCGAAAGCCATGATTTGCTCCTTGGTCATGCCTTCCATGCGATTGAGGTATTCCACGTCTTGTTTCCAAGGTCTCTCGAGGATGAAGGAGTTGACGAACATATTGGCCCGTGCCTCGTTGCTCTCCATTGAATTGTAGTGGTTGAGTTTCATATTGTTGACGACGGAAGGCATCAGGTCGTCGGGGAAGTCGCCCTTCTTCAGTTTCTCAACCTCGGCAAGCAAGAGGTCTTTGGCTTCTTCGAGGGTTTGTCCAGGACGTGGTGAGCCACCGATGAGGAAGCTGGAATAGTCGCGGTTGCTGCTTGAGCCACCCCATGCGTAGAGCATCTGCATCTGTTGGTTGATGTCGAGGTCGATGAGGCCTGCGGTGCCGTTGCTCAGCATGGTGCCAATCATCTCAAGGGTGTCGCATTGCATCGAGTTGCCACGGTCGAAGCGCCAGCCAATCATCAGGTTCTCGGCTTCAAGGCCGTAGATGGTGGTGTCTTTGGGAGCGGTGATGGGTTTCAGCGGGGCAAATTCGGGCTGCTTCACATCCTCGCCAGGTTGCCAGCTGCCAAAATACTTGTCGATGATGGCGATGACCTCGTCAGGGTTGAAGTCGCCAGCCATGCAGATGGCCACGTTGTTCGGGCGGTACCACTTGTTGAAGTAATTCTTGATGTTGGTAATCGAGGGATTCTTCAGGTGTTCCTGCGTACCGATGGTGGTCTGTGTGCCGTAAGGGTGCGTCGGGAAGAGCATGGCATTCATGGCTTCCCAAACCTTACGGCTGTCCTGTGCGATGCCGATGTTGTATTCTTCGTAAACGGCCTCCAACTCGGTGTGGAACCCACGGATGACCATGTTCTGGAAGCGGTCGGCCTGGATCTTGGCCCAGTTTTCGATTTCGTTCGATGGGATATCCTCAACATAGCAGGTCACGTCTTCTGAAGTGTAGGCGTTAGTGCCTTCCGCGCCGATGGTCGACATGAGTTTATCGTACTCGTTGGGGATGAAATACTGGGCAGCCAGCTGGCTCACCGAGTCGATTTCGTGATAGGCGATGCGGCGTTCCTCGGGGTCGGTGAGGGTGCGGTATTTTTCATAACGTGCCTCGATGTCGTCCAAGAAGGGCTTCTCGGCTTCGTAGTCGGTGGTGCCGAAATGGTTGGTGCCCTTGAACATCAAGTGCTCTAAATAGTGGGCCAAACCTGTAGTTTCTGAAGGGTCGTTTTTCGAACCTGTGCGCACAGCGATGTAAGTCTGGATGCGGGGTTCTTCGTTGTTGACGCTCAGGTAGACCGTCAGGCCGTTGTCGAGCGTGTAGATGCGGGCCTCGGTGAGGTCACCTGTTACGGTTTCATACTTGTACTTGTTGTCAGCTTTTTTCTTGCATCCAACAAGCAACATGAGCAGTGCTGCAGCAAACAGCATGCTTTTTGAGAAGAATTTGTTTAAGTTTCTCATTTCAAATGTATTAAGTTGAATATAATTTAGTTGTCTTGAAAGTCTTTCGGAAAACGTTTCCACATTTCGTAGGGGTTGCCCATTTTGTCGACGAAGGCCTGCCACATCTTCTCTGCAGGCGTGTCGAGGTATTGCTCCTTCGTGATGTCGCTGATGAGCCAAGTGTTGCGCACCAACTCGGTGACCAATTGTCCGGCTTCCCAGCCCGAATAACCCAAATAGAAACGCACGTTGTCCTCGTTGGCAATGCCTGTATGGATCAGAGTAGCCAGGGTCTCGTGGTTGCCGCCCCAGTAGAGGCCGTCGACGATGGGGTAGGAGTCGGGAATCATTTCGCCTAAGGTGTGGATGAAAAAAAGCTGGTCTTCAGCCACGGGACCGCCCAGATACACAGGGGCCTCGAAATCGGGGAACTCGTCGACAATATGATTGACCTGTACCTCCAATTTCTTGTTGATGATGATGCCGAAACTGCCTTCCGATTCCTCGTGGTCGATAAGCAAAACCACCGACCTCCCGAAATGGAAATCGTTCATTAAAGGCTCGGAAATCAAGATTTTACCTTGTTTCGGATCCAATGAGTTACTGCGTATGATAAACTTTTCTCCTAAATCCACACCGCAAAATTAGACTTTTTGCACGATAATCAAGCCATAATTTGTAATTTTGTGGCATAAAAACACACTTGTCTTGAAACGAACCAACAATCAATCCAAATTTGATGCCCTGCGAAAGGAATTTTCGTCCTTCACTTTCGAAAGCCAGATGGTGAAACGGGAAAAGGGAGCCTTGTCTTTGGCTTTTGATTTTAACCTCGACGACCGCTACCATTTCCGCCCGACCTTGGAGATACCTGCAAGACCTTTCTTCGATTGGGACAATATGACCGAGGAACAGTTGCAGGCTTTGGCGTTCCAAATCGGCATGACGGAGTTGGTGAGCTATTGGAAAATCGCCTGTCCGAAAAAGGTGTTGGTGAAGCCTTTTGCCTTGACGGAGAAACAAAATGCATTTTGGAAAAAGCTGTATTACAACGGGCTGGGTGAGTTTTTGTATCTGAACAGTATTTCGGTTTCGGAGGAAGATTTGATGGAGATTGAGCCGCTGCCCATAGATTCCAAGCCTTCGCGCATCCTGCGCTGGAATGACATGGGCAACTGGTTTGAAGAAAAGACACTTGTTCCCATCGGCGGCGGCAAGGACTCCGTGGTGACGTTGGAATGTTTGCGCAACAAAATGCCCGTTATTCCATTGATTGTGAATCCTCGTGGCGCGACTTTGAATTGTGTGAAGACGGCGGGCTATAAAGAAAACGAGTTCATCGTCATCAACCGTACCCTCGACCCGACCATGCTGAAACTCAACGCCGAAGGCTATCTGAACGGCCATACGCCTTTCTCGGCCTTGTTGGCCTTCATCAGCATTTTGGTCGCCTTTGGAAGCCGTTCGAAGTACGTTGCCCTGTCGAACGAAAACAGCGCGAACGAGTCGACGGTGCCTGGGACGAACATTAACCACCAGTACAGCAAATCCATCGAGTTTGAGAGTGATTTCAGGAACTATGTGGCTGAGAACCTCAGCGAAGAAGTGCAGTATTTCAGTTTCTTGCGACCGTTGAGCGAACTGCAGATTGCCAAGCTGTTTTCGCAATGTGAGGCCTATCATCCCGTGTTTCGCAGCTGCAACGCGGGCAGCAAAACTGATTCTTGGTGCGGCAAATGCCCCAAGTGCCTGTTCACGTGGATTATCCTGTCGCCCTTCCTTTCAAGAGAGAAGCTGACGTCTGTTTTTGGCAAAGACTTGATGGCCGACGATAGCCTGCAACCCATCCTGGAAGAACTGAACGGCACGGCTGCCGTGAAACCCTTCGAATGTGTGGGCACGGTGGAGGAGGTGAGGGCATGCCTTGAGGCTGTTGAGGGTAGACGAGGCAAGGTGGAAGAGATCCTTAGTCGCTTCAACACCCATCATTTCCTGCCCCAAAAATTTGAGCAAATCCTGAAAACCGCTTTGAATGAAGGAATAGGAACTCCGGTGTCACTGCCCATAGATTCCTTCCATCCCACAACACTTGCTGGGAATGACATGGGCAGTGAGTTTGATTTGATACTGAATCGATTACGCGGCAAGCGCATTCTCATCCTTGGCTTCGGCAGGGAGGGCAAGTCGACGCTGCGTTTCTTACAAAAATACCTGCCCGAGGCCGTCGTTGCTGTGGCCGACAAGAACGCGATGGAAGGTGTCATCCATTCGGGTGAGCATTATCTTGAGGCGATGTACGATTACGACATCGTCATCAAGACGCCGGGCATCTCGTTGAAAGATTTCAACACGAAAGGGATTGAGATCACCTCACAGACTGACCTATTCCTTAGCCAGTTCCATGCTCAGACCATCGGCATCACGGGCACCAAAGGCAAGAGCACAACAACGAGTCTTATCTATCATCTGTTGAAGTCATCGGGGCGCGATGCCATCCTCACGGGTAACATCGGCATCCCTTGTTTCGATGTGATGGAAGACATCAAGCCTGAAAGTATCGTGGTGTACGAGCTATCGGCGCATCAGTTGGAATATGTGCACAACAGTCCCCGAGTGGGCGTACTGCTCAATATTTTTGAAGAGCATCTCGACCATTTCGGGACGATGCAACGTTACACCCAGGCCAAACTCAACATCATGCGTTATATGGGCGAAGACGACATGGCTGTCGTCCATGAGTCTTTGATGGAGGAAGCCTGGAGTCTGTTCGTCAACAATATCGTGTTCTCCTTGTTTGATATCGATGATCTGGTCGACTGCACGGCCTTGCCGCTGCTTGGTGAGCATAACCTGCTGAATGTCAAGGCGGCGTTGCTGGCGTGTTATGCCTACGGTGTGGATGCTCTGGAACTTGTTCCTTATCTCTATACTTTCAAACCATTGGAACATCGTTTGGAGCCGGTCGGCACTTTTGGTGGCGTGACCTTCGTCAACGACAGCATCTCCACCATCCCTCAGGCCACCATCTCGGCATGCGAGGCTTTGGGGCGCGTCGACTTCCTGTTGCTTGGCGGCTTCGACCGTGGTATCGACTATCAGCCTTTGGTGGACTATCTGAAAGCGCATCCTGTGCCGTACCTTTTGTTTACAGGAAAAGCGGGGGAGAGGATGATGCAATTAATAGCTAAGGTTGCTGAGCCTGCGGTTACCGAGCATAGCCGAAGCATCGGAGAACCGACCTTATTTTATTATGCCACTATGGAAGAAGCCTTTTCTTACGTGGCTGCAAACGCTAAGCCAGGAGATGTTTGCCTGTTGTCGCCTGCTGCCTCCAGTTACGACCAGTATAAGAATTTCGAAGAAAGGGGAGGAAAATTCAAAGCTTTGACTGCCAACTTTAAATTGACATGATAGTTTCTTTTGATGCTATAGATTGCGTCGCCCTGCAATCCTTTGCAAGGAATGACATAGCATCAAAAGCCTAATGAAAAGCACATAAACAAAAAAAGCCCCGAAAAATCGGAGCTTTCTTTTTTCGTTGATGAAGGAATCACTTCTTGAGTTCCTTGATTTTGGCCTTCTTGCCACGTAAACCACGGAGGTAATAAATACGTGACTTGCGGACCGAGCCCTGTTTGTTGAGCTCAATGTTCTCAATCATGGGAGAGGCAATCGGGAAACATCTTTCAACGCCGACGTTGTTGGAAATCTTGCGGATAGTGAAAGTGCCGGTCTTGCCATGGCCGCTACGCTTCAGGACGGTACCTTGAAACTTTTGCAGACGCTCTTTTTGTCCTTCAATAATCTTGTAGGTCACCGTAATGGTGTCACCTGTCTTGAACTTCGGAAAATCTTTTACAACGATTTGATCTTCAACGAATTGGATTAATGCTTGTTTGCTCATTTTATATGATTTTTGTATATTTTTCTCCAAAAAGTGGGTGCAAAAATACAAATAATTTCAATATGTAGCTAAGATTATCAGCTTTTTTTGAAAATTTCGTACATTTCAGGCCTACGTTCTTTGGTGCGTTGAATGGCCTGCTCCATTTTCCATTCGTTGATTTTTAGGTCATTGCCCGACAATAGAATCTCCGGAACTTCCCAGCCTTTGTAGTTTCGCGGTCTTGTGTAGACGGGTGGCGACACCAAACCGTCCTGAAACGAGTCGGAAAGCGCTGAGGTTTCGTCACTCAAAGCACCGGGTATAAGTCGCACCAGACTGTCAACCAAGACGGCTGCACCCAGTTCACCTCCCGAAAGGACATAATTACCAATGCTTATTTCCTTGGTAATCAAATGTTCACGGATGCGTTCGTCAATGCCTTTGTAATGTCCGCAAAGGATGATGAGGTTCTGTTTCATGGAAAGATGGTTGCACATCGGCTGATCCAAAAGTTCGCCATCGGGACTCATGTAGATGACTTCGTCGTAGTCGCGTTGGCTTTTGAGGTGGGTGATGCAGTTGTCGACAGGCTCGATCATCATCACCATGCCCGCACCTGCTGCAAAAGAATAGTCGTCCACCTTGTGGTGCTTGTCGGTGCTGTAGTCACGGAGGTTATGCAGGCCAATCTCCACAATGCCTTTGTTTACAGCACGTTTGATGATGGATTCAGTAAAAGGTCCTTCAAACATTTCAGGAAAAACAGCGATAATATCAATGCGCATGAGTCTGTGTCTTGAATTTTTGGCAAAGGTAGGGAATATTTTTGAATGATGAATGAGGAATGCAGAATGATGAATGCAGAATGTAGAATGATGAATGCAGAATGTAGAATGCAGAATGTGGAATGTGTGTGGCTTATCTGTAATCATCGGAAGCGAAGCTGCAAAATTCTGACCCGAAAATATCTGTAAAATCTGTGTAATCTGTAGTTAAATAAGAACTTGAATTTTGATTTTTAATCTTAAATATTGAATTTTGAATCTTAAATCAAAAAACTTACTATTTTTGCGCGTTTTAAAGTCTTATTTCTATGAAAAAATTATCTTTTTTATTGCTGTTTTTTGCAGCCTCTTTGTTTGCTGAGGCGCAAGTCGCGACCAACATCTATTGGGTGCAGTTCACCGACAAGAACGACTCGCCTTATTCTATTGACAATCCTGAGGATTACCTGAGTCCAAGGGCTTTGCAACGCCGTGCCAATCTGGGTATTACCATCGATGCGTACGACATCCCTGTCAATCCGCAATATCTACAGGCAGTGGCCGATTGCGGTGCCCAACTGATCAACCCCTCAAAATGGTTGAATGGTGTTTCAGTCTATACTACTGATTCAAACGTAATAGGAGCCATCAATGCCTTGCCTTTCGTGGCAGAGGTGCGCAATTGCCCCAATGACCTTAAAGCACAAGAACTTAAGGAACGCTGGATGGCCAACGAGATGAAGCCCTCGTCAGTCAATCGTGGAATGAACGGCTTCTATGGCGGTGCCGAAGCTCAGGTTACACAATTGAAAGTCAATCTGTTGCACGATATGGGTTATGATGGCACTGGTGTTGTAGTCGCCGTTCTTGATGGTGGCTTCATTGGAACGGAAGAGGCTTCCTGTTTCGACAACATGAGAGAGGAAGGCCGTCTGCTTGGCGTCCGTGATTTCGTCTATGGTTCAAGTTCGGTGTATTCACAGAGCACGCATGGCACTTCCTGCTTGAGCACCATGGCCGCCTACGACCCTAATAACATGGTGGGTACGGCTTACAAGGCTTCGTATTACCTGATTCACACCGAGGATGGCGACACGGAAAACATCATCGAGGAATACAACTGGGTGTCGGGTGCCGAATATGCCGACAGCCTTGGCGTGGATGTTTGCACCACCTCATTGGGCTATATCAGCTTCGACATGAGCGAGTGGAATCATCCTTTTGAACATTTTGATGGAAAGACAGCTCCCATGACAATCGGTGCAGAAATTGCTGCTTCTCGTGGCATGATTTGCATGAATGCCGCTGGCAACGAAGGGGATGGCGTTTGCACTTTGGGTATCCCTGCTGATGCCGAGCATATCCTGACCGTCGGCGCTGTCGATGGCAACGGCAACCGTGCTTCGTTCAGTTCGGTGGGCCCGACATACGATGATCGTATCAAACCTGATGTGATGGCAATGGGACAAGGCACATACGTGGCTTCGGGTTATGGCAGCTGGTGGCCTTATTATAATGGCGATGGCACTTCGTTTGCCACGCCCGTGTTGGCTGGCGCAGTGACATGCTTGCGTCAAGCGTTGCCTTACACTTCGGTGCAGGAGCTTTGCGATGTCATCCGTGCTAGCGGCGACCGTGCCGATAATCCTGACAGCAAATATGGATATGGCATCCCCGATTTCAGCCAAGCCTTGGAGCTGTTGAGCGTTGAAGAGCCAATAGGCAACACCCCTGCCCATATCATCACAGTGTATCCTAATCCTTCCAACGGTGAGGTGCATGTGTTGTTGAATGACCTTCATAAGGCCGAATTGACTATCTACGACTTCATGGGTCACAAACTGCATTCCTATAGCTTCAATGGTTTGAACCACACATCGTTTGAGCGTTACCTCAACACGCTGAACTCAGGCGTGTATTTCATTAATGCCGTGTCGGAGTCAGGCAGCGAGACGCTGAAGCTTGTACTGACAAAGTAAAAGGAGTATTTCCGTAATAAGTAACTGTTCAAAATTAAACTGCAATATTTTTTGGCTTCGGGACGATGACTTATGACTATGACTATGACAATGACCACTTCAACCAAGGGCTGAAACTTCAGCATCCCCGTGGAAACGGTCATAGTCATTGTCAATGGTCATAGTCAAAAAGTCTTGTAGTCTCGTGTCCAATTGGAAAACTAATTTTGCTCATCTATTTATAAAAAAAGGTGAACCTCAAGCAAGGTTCACCTTTATTTTTGTTTCAAATTGTATCCTTTACTTCTTTATGAATCTCATCGTATGTCTTCCGTCAATACTGATGAGGTAGAGACCTGCAGTCAATCCGTCGATGCTGAGCTCGAAGTCGTTTTGCTTGATTACGGATTCGACTTTGATGCCCATGGCGTTATAGATACTGATTTCATGTTCTCCCTCAAGGCCTTCCATCCAAATTTTGTCGTTGGCAGGGTTGGGGTAGAGCTTGACGGATCCTAATCCGCTTTCCTCCACGCCTGTACTTTCAAAGAAGGCTGCCAATATGATGTCATGGTCGACAAGTACTTCTTTGGGATTGTCGGTGGTGTCGTCGTTCCATCTTTGGAACCGGTATCCGTCGGCGGGTATGGCTGCAATGCTGGCCGTGCTTCCAGCCTGGTAGGTGCCTGCTCCGATGATGAAGCCTTGGGTCTCATCGTAATACACGGTGACAGTGAAGGTCTCGACAGGGATGTGTGAGAATGAAGCGATGTATTCGGCGTTTTCGGTAACGACGATGGTACGTGGATTGTTCATGTCGCCGTCTTGCCAGCCGGAGAAGTAGAAGCCTGGCGAAGGGGTGGCACCAATGTTGATGACGGTATTCTCAGGGTAGGTGCCGCTACCATATACACTGCCTTGCAAAGGATTCTCCGACCGCACAATGATGGTGTAGGTCACGACGGGAGGAATGTACTCGAACATGGCGGTGAAAGTCATGTCTTCCGTGACGGTGACACTGCGGGGATTGTCGGTGTTGCCATCGTTCCAGCCGTTGAATACAACGTTTTCGTAAGGTGTTGCACTAATCTCGACAGTTGTGCCTTCTGGATAGGTGCCACTGCCTGACACAGCGCCCAATTCGGGGTCGTTAGCCAGTACGGTGATGGTGTGCTGGGGTGTGCCTTGCTGATGGAACAACGCTTTATAGCTGGCATTCTGTGTGACGGTGACGTAACGCGGGTTGCTGGCGATGCCGTCGCTCCAACAGACGAAGATGTAGTACTCGTTGGGTGTAGCCGTCAGTGTGGCGGTGCTGCCGTAATCGTATATACCCGCACCGGTCACCGTACCGCCTTCCACCGGGTCGCATTCGGCGGTGATTTCGTACTGGAGGAGCCTGAACACTGCGGTGTAGGTGGCGTCGCCTTCCACGAAGACGGTTCGTGGATTGGTGATGACACCGTCATCCCATTCGCTGAACACATAGCCTGGATTGCTGTGTGCGGTCAGGTGGATGGTCTCGCCATAATTGTATGTGCCGCCTCCTATGATGGAGCCTGCGTTCTCAGGATACACTTCTGTGGTGATGACGCATTGCCGTATCTCGAAATGTGCGGTGTAGGTTTGGTCTTCTGTGACAATGACGGTTCGCGGGTTGGTCATGTCACCGTCGGTCCAGCCGGCAAAGGCGAAGCCTAAATAGGGTGTGGCCGATATCTGGATGGTATCGCCATAGTAATAGGTGCCTCCGCCTGCCACCGTGCCCCATTGTGGGTGGTCGGATTCGACTTTGATGACGAACTGGCTGCGGGCAAACATGGCGATAAAAGTGCTGTCTTGGGTGACGATGATTTCGCGCGGGTTGTCGGTGATGCTGTCGTTCCAGTAAAGGAACTCGTGGCCTACGATGGGGGTTGCGCTAATGATGGCGGTGTCACCATAGTGAAAGATGCCTCCACCGGTAACCGTGCCCCATCCAGTGCTGTCGGCTAATACGGTAAGGGTGTATGTTGGTGGCGGGGGAGGTGGAAGTGTAGGCTTCACGCAAAGCGCTTCAACGATGTCGCAGCCTTCAGGCTGATAGAGGATTTCATTGTCTTTCCATACGGTGCCCACACTGTCGGTTTGACCTGCATAATAGACGCCTGCCTCGTTGACCACCAAGGCCTTGATTTCGGAGAAACTGGTTCGAGGATGGGCATACAGCACTTCGCCGTCGCGCCAAACATACATTGAATCGTCCACATAACCAGCCAGATAGATGCTACTGTCATATAAAGCGATAGCATCGAAGCCTGACGCAATGTCAAATCCAGTGAATTGGAGGATGATGGAGTCGTTTTGCCAAAGGGTGGCGTGGATTTGGTCATCAAGATAAACTATTCCGGCTGAATAAAGGTCGGTACCGTCGAAGGCGATGGCATTGATGGTCGAGGTGGTGTCGGCTTGCCAGAGGATGGTGTCGTTTTTCCATACGATAGCCTTGCTATCTGATTCGGCACTGATGCCGCCTGCATAGACATCGCCTGTTAGGGTGTCGAGGGCCAGCGCATTGATTTGGTTGTCGTGGAGGCTGTCGCTATAGGCGTACAGCACTTCTCCGTCTTGCCAGACGAGGCCGGCCACATTCTCCCATTCGTTTTCGCCAAAGCCGGCAGCTATCCATTGGCCGTCAAACAGTTCCAATTTGCGGATGGCAGTGTTGGAGTCGGCATCGAAAACAAGGCTGTCGTTCAGCCAAACGTGACCATGCACGAAGTCGTAGGTCGAGTCGTGGCAGTAGCCGGCGGTGAAGATATTGCCGTCGGGCGCGATTTGCAGCGATGATAGATGGATTAGGGTCGTGTCTGAAATGTTGTAAATCAAGTCATTGTTTTTCCAAACCTTGCCAACGCCATCGCTGTTACCGGCAAAATAAACGTCTTGGGGCTGGGGCTGCGGTTCGTCCCAGTTGAAATAGGTCTTCACCGTCCAGTCGCCTGTCGAAGACCAAAGTTGATCCCATTGGGTTCCGCTCCATGCCCATATTCCGTTGCCGCTTGGGTCGATGTCGCTGCAAACACCCATGTGATACGGGGTCAACGGTTGTTCGGCTTGCCAGACTATCCAGATGGTTTCGTCTCCTGTGACTCCAATGGGAGTGGAAACGTCGAACTCAGCCCAATCGTTGAGGCCTTGGGGGACATCACAACTCATTGTATATACGATCGAGCCCTCCGAAGGCGTTTCACCGCCCAGGTAGATGGAACAGGAATACATGCCCCCCACGTAAAGGCTGTCGCTGAAAATGGCCGTTTTTGTAATTTGCGTACCCGCAAAGTTGCTGGCCATATCGGGAGGATAACAGGTAGCGACGGTGGTATGTATCCCATAACTGATAACATCAGCCAACTCGCTTGTGCAGTAGGTGTGCCAGCCATGCATCGGGTTGTTTTGCGCCCATGTCATTCCGGCAAGGGCCAACAATAGGAAAAGGAGAAGCTTTTTCATTGCATTAGGTTTTAATTTGTGGCAAAAGTAGCAAATCTTTGGAATCTAATGTCTTTTTTTCATTATTTTTGCGGCAATGAAACGGCATCTTTTCATAGGATTCGTGTTTGGGTTGGCGATGATGGTTGCTTGTAACAACCCGGGTGATGGGTCTGTAGCGATGCGCCATGGCACGTCTCTGCCCCATGCCTCGTCGCCCGAACTGGCCGCCATCGACAGCCTGATGTGGCGCCAGCCAGACAGCGCGTTGGCGGTGCTGCAGCAGTTTGCAGCCAGCCCCAAGGCCGATAGCCTTGATGAGTATAATGGGCATTACTGCCAGTTGCTGATTTCGGAGTTGCTCTACAAAAACGACTACGGCCAAAGCAACCGCCCGGCTTTGCAGCAGGCCGTAACCTATTTCGATAGCCTCGTGTGTCAGGCTCCCCCTTTGAAAGGGGGCTGGGGGGATTCAAAAACCACCTCCAACCAAAACGATAATCTCGTCTTCCTCGACGCCCGAGCCCATTATATTAATGGTGTCGGCTATTACGAACAAAACAACCTTGAGGAGGCCTGCGCGGAATACATCAACGCCTTGGAAACCATGGAAAGCCATTTCGGCGAGAAGGAACTGGTGGGCCACAAGGCCAGGTTTATGGCCTATACCTACAACCGCCTCGGAGAAATGTTCTCGGAGCAGTTTATGATGGAGCCGGCCATTGAGTGTTTTCAGCAATCGTATGGGTTTTGCAAGATTGAACCTGCTTCTCCTTATAGCGTGTCCAATGCACTTTATCGTATTGGTCTGCAATATGACAAGATGCACAAAAAGGACAGTGCAAACTACTATTATGAATGCGCCATTGAGTTGATACCAGACAACAACAACTTGACTTATAGGGATTTGGAATCGTCACGGGCTCTCCTTTCCTATCAGTTGGGGCAACCAGCCGAAGCCTCCTTGAATACGCTTCTTAGGATGGTACGACTTGCTGATGATGAGGAAGAACAGATGTCCCGGTTTTTGACCATTGGTGCTATTTATTTCGAGGAAGCGATGTATGATTCCGCTCTGCGCTATTTGGAGCCCGTGTTTCAACACACAAATGACGTCGTGATGCGGGTACTAACTGCTGACTATATCCGTGTCGTATATGATAGCATAGGAGACGTTGAAAAATCTAATATGTTTATGAGGTTTTTGACGAATCAGAAGAAATCAGATGGAGAAAATAAAGCTCTGGTCTCGAAACTAGAAGACTTATATAAAGATTATTCAAATCAAAAAAAGGAAAAAGAAGCAGAAAAAGCACAAGAAAAATCTATAAGGAAAACGGTTGGAATTGTTGTACCAATTTCAATGATGATTGCATTGACTGTTTTTATTGTGGTGAAACTAAGAAGCAAGAAACTGCTGAAAAAACATCAAGAGGAAGCGAAAAGAGCCTTGGAAGAAGCGGGAAGACAGCATGAACAGGAACTCATCCAGCAACGAGAGGAAGCCTTGGCAGCCGAGCGAACGCACAGGATTCAGCAATCCGCCCTTTCCAACCGCCTGAAGCGGAGCAACAAGGAGCTGCGCGAGCTGAAAGACCAGATCAGGCAGCAAACGGACAGCATGAACACAAAGCAAGAGACACAAGCCCTATCGTTCAACGACGAACCCATCTGCCGACTCATCATGGAGCGGGTGAACGAAGGACAGTTCAAATCGAAGATGGACTACACGTCCTATAAGGACTATGCCTTGGGCAAGGACGACCTCGTGGCCTTGCGTGAAGCCGCCAACCGCCACTTCAACCAGTTCACCATCCGCTTGGCCAAAGCCTATCCCGCCCTCACCCAAGGTGACCTCGACTATTGCTGCCTCTATCTGCTTGGCCTTTCCGATGCCGATGTTTCGGCCTTGATGCAACGTGCCTACACCACAATCAACGAGCGCAACAGCAAGCTGAGGAGGGTTTTGGGCAGCGAAAATGCCATTTCCATCACTTTGCAGGCCATCGCCAACGAATCTATATCCATTTGATGAGCAAGACGTTAACCAAAAATCCGGACAAATCCGTACCATCTTTTTCTTGACAAAGTATTATGGGCACACTACTTTTGCATCCATATTTAAATTCGTAAAGCGATGAAATTGCAAATTCAAAGAATTCTTCAATGTTTAATCCTACTTGCTCTTTGCCAGCCCTTGTCTGCCCAGGAATGGATAGTGGAGGTACCGTATGGGATGGGGTTCATGCGCGACATGATCTCCATCGATTCAGGCGAGCACGTTCTTGGCATAGGCGGCACCAATGTAAATTACCGATATGACGGACTTGTCCTCAAGATTGGCAAAGACGGGCAATACACCGACCGCAAGGTCCATCTGCCAGGCCAGACGCTTCAATACCATAGCGCCGTCCAACTCGACAATGGCAACTACATGGTGTTCGGCCTGTGCGATGACAGCTTGCGCGACCCTTTGTTCCAACAATACCTATTGGTGGATATCTTCAACGACAAACTCGAGCTTGTGTCGTCAAGAACATACGATGTGGATGACGAGATCTTCGACTATTTCTATGACACAAACAACAATGCTACAATGAAATCCATTCTTTCCAAGTCGGGCACCGTTATCTTGGCTTGTAGGCCTACGTTTTTTGTGGAAGAGCCCTATCCTGTGTACAGGTTTAGGATGCGTTTCTATGAATTCGACGAAGACGGCAATATGCTTAGAGTGGTTGACGACGACGAGAGTGTAACACACATTGAGGAAATCTTCTATGCCCCGCATTCCGACAACCTGATAATTACAGTATTGGGAAGTTTCCCGCCCAACGACGCGTTTGGCATATACATTGCAGACACAAGTCTCAATATCATTGCACGTAAGAATTTTTTCCATCTTCAGGGAGGATTAAACCCTTACGGCGACCATATATGGAGTTTGAGTTGCGAAGGTAGATGGTTTGACGATGATTGCATCATATACGATGCTTATACCGCCTTATATGAAGGGAAGGACGACCCTCGCTCCACCTTCTACTACGATAAACTCTACAAGCTGGATTCGGCATTTAACATTCGCGCCGAGCTTCAACTACCCCCTTACGACTCCTGCTCGTTTTCACCCGAAGGCACTTCGACGGCCTATGTCAACGACTCAACCATCTTTGCCTTCACCTTTTGCAAATCCCACATTCACTCCAACGATATGGAGCAACTGAACGTTACATTGGTCGACAAGAACCTTGACCTACTCGGGCGTAAAGTTATCAGGGACGATGACGTGATGTTCAGCATGTGGGCTCCTCCAGCAATCTTCGATGATGGAGGGTGCCTCGCTTTCGTGCGTTCTTGGAATGGCGTCTACTATCCAGATGAGCCTTTCAAGCGGAATGAACTCATGAAATTCCGCCGCCAAGACATCGAAATCACGTGGGACGTGGTGCAACAAAACAACGCGCCGTCACTACTTTCACCCTATCCCAATCCCACCAACGGCATCCTCAACATCCCGATAGGCGAAGGAGAGCACAATGGATTAAGGCTCCAGATCTTCGACATGAAAGGAGAGAAGTGCTTCGATTGCGCCATCACCAAACAAGGCAACCTCATCACCGTGGACACACAAAACCTTGAAACGGGGCTGTATGTCTATCGTGTCGTCTCTGGCAGCAAGGAAATGTCCAACGGAAAATTTGTGAAGGAATAAACAAGTATAATACGATGGCTTGGGACGTCTTGTGCGTGAGACCGACGGCATGGAAAACACCACCACACACTACATTTTCGATGAAGAAGAAGGGGCTTTGAAAGGTACACTGAAATACATGCACCATAGAACCATCGAGGGTCAGGCCATCCAATATCTTTCGTATGCATACGATGGCTTTGCCCGCCTCGTCAGGACCACGGAGCAACGGCCATCGGGCACTTATGTCACTGATTTGGAATACGATGAATGTTCACGCATTAGTGCAAGCACCTATCCCACAGGGGTTAGCATCAAAAACGAATACGGTAACGGGTATCTCAGAAGGATCCTTGATGCAGACGGACACGTCTT